>JAEEGL014507849.1_pt1 | contig 162032 bp, 275 predicted proteins | sample 9134231 | NCBI WGS metagenome assembly JAEEGL01 (sample SAMN16246548, study PRJNA631951) | gut metagenome | biome: gut microbiome; feature: rumen; material: fiber-attached | host: Bos | place: Iran: Karaj | collected 2018-10 | reverse complement strand
GGCTGTGCAGCACAAGTTCATTGACATCGACTACATTCGCGAGACTGACCTTGTGATTGGCAAGAAGGCAGATGGCACTGACGCCGTCCGTCCACGCAACACGATGGCTTTTGAAGTTGGCGACATCATCAGCATCACGACAAAGATTGATGGAGCCAATGCTTCTATCGCATGGGACGAGACGACAGGAAAGCTTGAGATCTTCTCTCGCACAAACTTGCTTGACTCGCCAGGAGCATTGCGCGGGTTCTACGACTACGTCAAGACTGAAGTTGAGCCTAAGACTGACTGGAGCATCTACAAAGACTTCGTCTTTTTTGGTGAATGGTGTGTTAGCCACACTTGCAAATATGACTCATCTTGGTACAACAAGTGGCGTATCTATGACATTTGGTGCAAGAGTGCAGGATGCTATGTCAGTCAAGAGCGAGTGAAAGCTACTTGCAAGCTTCTTGGTCTTGAATACATCGAGGAGCTTTACTACGGGCCTTTCATCAGCTGGGACCACTGCAGAAGTTTCTTGACCAAGTCTACTGCGTATGGTTCTGAGCAAGAGGGAATTGTTATTAAAAACCAGAGCAAGCTTACTACTGAAGATAGGAGTGCACCAGCTTACTTAAAGATTGTCAATGAACGCTTCAAAGAATCTCAGCATTCTAAGAAAGACAAGAAGCCTATTGACCCGGCAATTGAAGCCGCTAAAGCTGAAGCTGATAAGCTAGCATCAAGTGTTGTGACTGAAGCACGTGTAAGAAAGCTTATTCTTAAGCTCATTGATGAAGGCAAGCTGCCTGCTGAACTGCGGCCCAAAGACATGGGCCTCGTGATGAAGCAGCTGCCAAAGTTGATGTTTGATGATGTCCTCAAAGAAGAGCCTGAGACAGTGAAGCTGCTTGGTGAATATGCTGGAAAATGCATTGCCGCTGAGACTGCAAAGCAGGCCAGAAAGATTGTTATAGGCAACTGACTTGCCTAGAAAAAGTCAGAGGTTAGTACACTGGCACGGCGCCCCATTCTCCTGGGCGCCGTGTCTTTTTATTTTTTGCAGTTAACATTTTGAAAACACTTGATATAATATATCTGTACTTAACTGACAGGAGAAACAATGGACATTCGCAAGCACAGATTCGTGCCGCAGATCAAGACTGCCTCACGAATAATCGTCGACAAGAAGCGCAAGCAGAAGTCTCGTCGGTTCTTGAACGACCAGAGGAATTGGAGCTGAGATGAACAAGACTGTTGTGTTCTACAGAGCTGAAGCTGACGATGGCAAGTGGAATGTCGTCAAGAAGACGGCCAAGCCTAACAGCTATGGAACCTGGTTCCAGACTGATGAGAAGACTGCTGTTCTTGCAGCAGGCTTGCCTAAATGGAATGCTGAATACATCGCTGCGTACTTAGAGCACTTGTGCCAGAAAGCAAAAGCTGAAAAGGGAAATGACGCTATCTTTGACATCGAGTCGCTTGACGAGCTCAGCAGCAATCCGATCGATCTTGACCAGCTTGCTTACTGCTATGTCAAAGACTCTATTGGCACCGGTTGGGGAATTCAAAACGCCTACAAGCTGACAGCTGACTTCATGATGAACATGTGGCTGAAAGGCGCTTCTTATAGGTTTGGCGTCTTGCCTTTTGACATTGACCGTGACTTAGTCTACCAGACACTGTCTGACACCATCAACAAGATAATTGACGCATACGGAATCCGCGATTGAGAAAGAGATCTGACATACCTGACTACATACTCAAGCTGCTGCGAGCAAAAGCGTCTCGCAGCCCTTGCACGTACAAGATATCAGCCATCGCATTTGACAAACATGGCGACGTGCTTGGCCATGTGACAAACAGCCATAGCACATTTGACGTGCTTTGCAAAGTCCCGCTTGGCCGTGCTGGCACCGCGCTGCATGCTGAACGAAGGCTCTTCAACAGGTATGGTGGCCATGTCAAGACGATTGTGATATGCCGCGTTGGGGCAAATGGCAACATCCTGCCAATCGATCCATGTCCTGCATGCCGCCGTCTGGCAGCCAAGCTCGGGGCTAAGATCATCTCGGTGCTCCCTGGAGATGGCAAAACCTATTCATAAGCAGACCTATTTGTCACTTATAAGGGCTATTTTTGGAGCCAAGTGTCCCAGGGATCAATGGTTCCGACTAGTGAATAGTCTATATAGATGGATCAGTCCTGAGTCAGCCAGGAAAAGTGCATATTAAAGGCGCTTTTCAGTTAACTTCTCTGTAAGCTTTGTTATAATATGTATGTACTAACCAATAAGGAGAAAACAAATGAAATACCTCAACGCTGGACCCTTCGAATGGACCTCCCCTATGGGCCGTGAGACCCCACCTTGGAAGATCCCAACCAAGATCAACCCCACTTCCCAATGGGTCATCATCCTCAAAACTTGCAATACTCATCGCGGCGTGAAGGAAATTGCAACTTTGACCAAAATTAACAATTGCTCTATCTCTCACAACTTATTCAACCTTTGGGAATCTGGCCTAATTGACAAATTCTACGAAATTTCACCTAAAACTAACAAGCCCATCTCTCGCATAGCTTACAAAATCTCTGCCAAGGGCCGTAAATTGCTCAAAAAGTGCGGTCTCATTTGACCGCACTTTTCGGTTAACTTTTTGCCAGAACTTGATATAATAGTACTGTACTAAACCTGAAGGAGAAAAACTCATGACTACCACTACCCTCGCTCTCCACGTTACGCAGTTCAACGACGGCATGCGCCAGTTCGACTACGTCAAGCCAATTCCCTCATTCGAGAAGCTCGGCCATGACGTTGCGTTCGCGATCCAGAATTGGCGCGGCATGTTCGGCAACCTCGGCGTCCTCGATTCATTGGACATTCTGGAGCTCGACCGTCCCCACACGGTCCTGCTGCTCAAGACGCTGAACGGCGACGAGTACGAGCTGTGGGAGATTACGACACTTCCGCTTGAAAATCGTGGTTAACTTTTCGCTGGATTTTGATATAATAGTGCTGTACTAAACTTGAAGGAGAAACAATGGAAATCGTCAAACTGAAGAAAGCGCACCTCGTATATTTCGTCCAGAAAGACACGCCTAGGCGTATGGACTACCGTTTCAATTACGAGCGCACGCCCGAGTCAGCGCTGAAGTATCGTATCGGTCAGTGGGTCAGTCACGACTACTACAGCAATCGCCTTGTTAAAAAAATCTTCCCGAAGGGATATGACACCCGTGAAGAGGCTGAAGCGGTCATGAGTGAATATAATCGTCAGCTCATGGAATCTTGCCCTTGGGCGCACTACGAAATCACTAAATAAGGAGAAACAAATGGCAATCAAATTGCTGATTGAAGAGCTGCAGAAGATCCAAGCAGTTCATGGCGACAAGATCCGTGTCTGTGGCAAGGACGGCGCTTATCCGTCATTTGTCGTTGAGACGAAGGTTGGAACTGACGAAGACACAGGCGATGACTGGTCTGAGACGTATGTTGAAATCCGTTTTGTGAGGTGAAGCATGAGTGCATGGGAACAGGAGCAGCTTTGTCGCGGAATCCGCGCGCTTGAAGAGATCGCTAAGCAGCTGAAGATCGCAAACCGCATCCAGCTTGTCCAGCTGCGTGTGCAGCCTCTTGACAAAGAGGTGTATGACGGCGCCAAGAAAGCTGTTGACGAAATCGAAGCCGACATCAATGACTGATGTCGGTTTACTAGCATTCCAGACATGATATAATATGTCTTGTATAAACAACAAGGACAAATGACATGGTAGTGCGAGCGTTAGTTTTTCTAGTGCTGTTCATTCTAGCGGCGGGGTTTGTGTGCTTCACCACTTGTGTGATATGGCAAGGCCTTAAGGCAATACTTTCGAAGTGTGTTTCAAGCAGCAAGCCCACTTCGGACAACAGAAAGCTGCTTAATGAGTCTAAGGAGAATGAAGATGGTACGAATCCCAGGTGATCATGGTCCAGGCATCAAGAACCGTTCAAGCAAGCATCGAATGCTTTTGCGAGATTTGCCGCGCCCTTCTAAGCGGAAGGCTGTGGCAGAGAAGAAAGACAACAAGTCAAACAACAAGTAAGGAAAATGAAAATGTACAGGAATACGTTCGAAGAGGAGGAGAAGCCAGTGAACAAGAAGCTTATTGGCTTTGGAATTGGAGCAGTGGTGCTAGTAGTGCTTGGCATTCTGGCATTCTGCACATTATGGCATGTCAATGATGTGCAGAACATCCAGGTCGTCCAGTCATTGGATGGTAAGGTCACCGTCCGACGTGAAGGTGGCTGGTATCTAATGTTGTGTCCTCGCATCTGGACTTATCCTAAGGCCAGTGTCGAGATCTGCAATGAGGTTGACAAGGACTCAATCGTCATGCAGTTCAGCAACAAGTCTACAGCCTCTCTGAACTGCCAGATTGGATATCGCATTGACGGCACTAATGATGAGCAGGTCATCAAGCTGCATCAGCTTGTTGAAGGATCTGATGAGAAGATCTGGAAGATTGTGCAGACATCACTTCAGACCGCAGTCCAGCGAGTAGCGTCACAGTACACGCCGTCTGAGTCTGTTGAGCGGTTCGAAGAGTTCCAGGTCAAGATCGCTAAGGCTATTATCCATGATCCAGAGCTGTTGGAGAAGGGAATTGACGTAGTGAGCTTCACTTGTGCCGGCCTTCCTAAGTACGACAATGAGACAGTAGCTCAGTTCAACAAGCAGAAGGAAGCAGACCTTGCTAAGCGCCTTGCAGCAGCTGAGAAGGAGAAGTTAGAGGCTGAGACTATCAAGACGCAGGCTAACTATGAGAAGGAGATCGCTGAGTTCAAGGGCAAGGCAGATGCTGAGACAGCTAAGCTGAAGACTGAAGCCGAGCGAGAGAAGGAGCTTGCAACGATTGCTGCTCAAAAGCAGGTCGAGGTCGCTCGTCTTGAGAAGGAGAAGGCAGTCATTGAGGTTGAGCGTCAGAAGGAAGTCGCTAAGGTCGAGGCTGAGAAGCAGCGCGAAGTCGCTGAAGTCGAGAAGCAGACTGAGGCTGCAAAGCTTGAGACGGTCAAGCTGAAGGCTGAGCAGCTGAAGGCAGAGGCTGATGCTAAGAAGGAAGCTATTGAGAAGAGCGGCGCCATCACTGAGCTGCAGCAGGCAGAGCTTGATCTGCAGAAGGCGATCGCTCAGTACAAGTGGAATGCTATTGGCACCGCGCTTGCTGGAGTGAAGCTGCCGCAGATGATGACAATTGGCGGATTTGATGGAGCTAAGGGCAATGGCGTCTCAGCGCTTGAGCAGCTCATCCAGACGCTGACTGTCAAGGAGCTGAATGGAATTTCTCCTGCTCCAACAGCTCAGCCAAAGCTTGCTAAGTGACAGGCTGCCAGAAGCATGGGAAGCAGATGGGTCCACGAGAGTGGGCCCATTTTTTGGCATTTAGCGGTTAACTTTTTGCCAGACTTTGTTATAATAATAACGTAACCAACCAATAAGGAGAAAACAAATGAAAAAGACGACCAACGCCAAGACCACCCGCAACACGAACACCACGATGCGTGACGCCTACGCCAATCTGCTCGCTGAGCTGAAGGCTGTGACTGCTAGTCGCGCTGAAGCGAAGGCGAAGCTTGAGGCTGCGCTCGCTGCTGCGTACGCTGAGTATCGTGAGTATTGCAAGACGACGTACGTCGAAGAGCGCAAGGCGGCGATCGCCAAGTTCGAAGCGCTCAAGCGTGAGCGTAAGGCCAAGCGCGCCAAGAAGGTCGCCAAGAAGGCGACGAAGAAGACCGCCACTAAGGCGAAGACTGCTGCAAAGCGCGCTGTGACGAAGGTCGAGGTCGAAGCTGCGCAGAAGCGCCCGATGCGCAAGGCCGCTGCGAAGAAGGCTGCTAAGAAGAATGCGTAATTCAGTTGATTGATTCATGCTGGCCGAAGCGATCGCTTCGGCCAGCGCTTTAAGGAGAGACACATGGCAAAACGCAAAAAGTACGCTGCAGTCCGCACAGAGTTCTACACTGTCTACAAGTACGGCTTTGCCTTTGGCGCACCGTTCCGCATGCCAGTCATCAGCTTTCCGCTTGAGGCGGAAGCGCTTGACTGGGTCGAAGAGCACAAGAAAGAGGCTGATGAGGACGGATACAAGCTTGGAGTTGAGTCTATGTCGGCAATCATTCGCGCTTGGGATGGCCAACTGCCTGCCTGAAAGTTCTAGTTAACTTTATGCACGACTTTGATATAATAGTATTGTTCTAACCAATAAGGAGATCCACATGAAAAACACCTACCTCGTCACCTACCAGTACAACTACGGCGACCCTCGCTACACGAAGGTCAAGGCTAACGGCGCCTATGATGCTGCTCGTATTGTCGAGGCCCGCCGCATTGGAAACTACGTGCTTGACGTCAAGCGCATCGGCTAAGGAGATTGCAGACATGTTCGGAGTTGTGTTCAAGACTTTTGAAGGCCGCTATGAGATGGCGTGCCGCAAGCTGTTCAGCCAGAAGGCTGATGCTGACCGCAAGCTGCAGGAGCTTGTTGGTGATTTTGGTCCTAACCTCATGTCCCATTATGAGGTCGTTGAAATCAAGCTTATCTAAGGAGAGAGAACAAAATGGCAAAACGCTCATCTGACTACATTCCCACTATCGCTGACCAGCTCGGCAAGATCGAAGCTAGGAAGGAATATATGGCTACGCATCCCGATCCGCGTCCTACGTATGCGGTCAAGTACACGCTTTATGGGAAGGAGCATATTGAAGAGGTGATTGCCTCGACGCAGGCCGACGCAATTGAAGAGATCAAGCGCGGATGGTGGATGAATGGAATCATCATTGACGTAGTCTCCGCTGTGCAGGTGCGCAAGTCGGAGAAGGAGCTGCAGGAAGAAGCAGCTGCAAAGGAGAATGCTGATGGCGAAGATGCAGAAGACTGAGTTCTTGCAGCGCCAACGAGAGGTGCTCGAGAAGATTGTGCGGCCAGAGTTCTTGGACAAATGGAGCCAAGACTCTGTCATCAAGCTGCTAGCAGCTAATCGAGTGCCTGAAGACATGCGAAACCATGTTGAGCTGACAGATGAAGAGATAACTTACATCATGCCTTTCCAAAATGGCATGCTCCCTTCTGCCGAGCGCCGCATGTCGAAGATGGCTGTATGCAAGCTTGAGAAGAAGGCGCTAGCTAAGCTCAGAAAGGAGCTTGCTAAGTATGGCATCAATAAGTTAGATGACGCAATCGACACTTCCCGCTTGAGAGGATTTGCGACTGAAGACATGGATTTGAGCTGAGTACTATAATAAACCTAAAGGAAAAAACAAATGAATCAGAATAAGATTGGCAATGAAATCACCTTGACCTACAGGCAGTTAATCCAGCCGCTCAAGGACTTTAAAGACCAACTCGCCTCTGTGATGCCAGTGGCGAAGGGCGCTGAAGACCCAGTTTGGGGAATCAATGACATCTGGTTTGAGGATGGGGTCTTGAATCTCGGGCAGTACGATGACGAGGGTGATTCATGCGACTTAATCGCAGAGCGAATCGAGGCATGCGTCCCAGCTGACCTTCTGGATGGAGTAGCTGTGGTTAGGGTTGGCGTGACCGAAGAGGTGAATGGCAAGAAGGAACTCTATGACCCGTATGGCGAGGTTTCAGTCAAACATACAGTGACGAGTAGCAAGGTGAAGTCCTGTCGAGATGATGAGTGCTTCTGCAGGTGGACGCTGAAGTTCGCGTGAATGAGGAAAAGCGCTGAAAAATTCCGGTTAACTTTTCTCCAGACTTTGTTATAATATGTATGTACTAAACAATAAGGAGAAAACAACTATGCGTCACCACAACCCCACGTCCACCAGCTACTTCTCGTTCCACCGCAATCAGAAGTGCTACTCCCCCTATCAAAGCGGGCACTACACTTACGAGAAGGCGACACCTGAGCGCGCTTATGTGAAAGTGATAAAATTCGTCGCCGAGCATCCAAATTGCAAGCGGATCGACATCATCCGCGGACTTTGGTGGCCCAATGCTAACAAAATCGACGCCCGTGGCGAACAATCTGCACTTTTCGCAAATCTCCTCTATGACGATCTCATCGACTACAATTGCAAATATGAGTACACGGTGACTCAAAAGGGCTACGATGTGCTTCGTCGGGCTGGAATCAAAGAGATCAAAATTGTTCAAACCATCACGTTGTAAGCGGAATTGTCACTTGTGCGGCGGAAAGTTCTAGTTAACTTTCCGCCCTCTTTTGATATAATAGTACTGTACCGAACATTAAGGAGAACTACGATGAAAAACGCCAACGTCAAAATCCGCCTCACCAACGACATGGGCCGCCGTCTGTGGCTGACGATCAACTACATCACGATTCGCGGTCGCAAGCCGCGCAAGCACGTCGACAACTTCTACCTCACCGAGAATGCACGTTGGGCGACGGCTGTGCCCCTCAAAGAGGCTCGCAAGTGGATGCGCGAAGCGAAGTACATCGCCGGTTGGGACGGCATCGTCGTCGAGAAAGGTGAGTACATCGCCGGTGGAAAGCCCACCACGCTCGCAGCGCTCGGCCTCAAGCGGAAGCGGAAAATTGCTGGTTAACATTTCGCTAGAACTTGATATAATAGTACTGTACCAAACATTAAGGAGAAACCAAATGAAAAGCTACATCGTATGGTATCGCGCCGGCAAGGCAGTTGACGTCAATCTGCCGCATGCCATTGTCTCTGGACGAAACGCCACAGAGGCACAGTCCATTTGGAAGCGCACGTATCCAGAGCGCAAGATCGTCCGCATAAAGGTATGGCACTAAAAGGAGAATTCAAGATGAAGAAGAACTACCTGGTCAAGAAGCCCGCTAAGAAGCCCGCCAAGAAGAGCGCTGCCCAGTTGCGTGAAGACAAGATCACAGAAGTGCTTAGCAAGGTCTCTGAGATCTGCGACTACGCAATTGACAACCTTTGCACTGAGCAAGCGCAGTTTGAGGAGCTCGAGCAGCTGCTTCGAACGTACATCAAATAATGGTTAACTTTTCTCCGGCTTTTGATATAATAGTAACGTAACAAACAACAAGGAGACAACAAATGTCCACGAAGAAGACCCCCGCCGCTAAGGCACCCGCTGCTAAGACTCCCGCCAAGAAGGCCGCTAAGAAGACTGCGGCTAAGGCAAAGGCCCCTCGCGCTGAGACCGAGCTGAAGGCCGCTTACAAGGCCCTGCTCGCCGAGCTCAAGACGATCGGCGACGCCAAGAAGGCGGCGAAGAAGAAGCTCGCTGATGCCCTGACGGCTGCGTACACCGAGTACCGCACGTACGTGAAGGAAACGTACAAGCCCGCCCGCAAGGCTGCCATCGACAAGTTCGAGGCGCTGAAGGCGGAGAAGAAGGCGAAGCGCGCTGAGAAGAAGGCGGCTGCCAAGCCGAAGGCTAAGGCTGAGAAGCCCGTCGCCAAGAAGACTGTCACCGTGAAGAAGGCTATTGGCGCCAAGACCGAGACGGAAGCGCCGGTCGTCCGTAAGGCGGCTGCGCAAAAGCCGGCCAAGGCTGAGACGAAGGTTGAGGCTCCCGCCACTGAGGCTGCTCCCGAGACGAAGTGAAGATATGGTCCTTTAGTTAGCTAAAGGAAATGTGCCCCTGAGCTAAGCAATATGTAAGCTCAGGGGCCTCTTTTTTCAACTTATGGGGGACCAAGTGTCCCAGGGCTGAACCGTTCCCGCGCGTGTATATGTTTATATTGACCATACCAGCGGGGACACCCAGGAACAGTTGGCTAGTTTTAGGCACTTTGCGGTTAACTTTAACAAGGATTTTGATACAATAGTATTGTACCGAACCTAATGGAGATCACTCATGAAACTCAACCACTACCTCGTCACTTTCCGCAACCAGCCTTCCATCGTCGTCCAAGCGCCGGACGCCTCCGCGGCTCTGAGCCTTTGCACTGGCAAGATCTCCACATATGAGGAGATTTCCGGCTCCCGTAAGATGATTTTGGTAGATATGTTCGGCCTCAAGTTTGTGAAATGGCCGTTCTAATCCAGTTAACAAAATGCCAGCTTTTGATATAATAGCACTGTACTACCCCTAATGGAGATCGCTCATGAAATTCAGACATTACCTCGTCGAATATCGTATCGCCGACCGCGTCATCGCGGAGGTGGTCGAAGCTGTGTCTCGCATGGATTCGATGAAGCAAATCGTAAAGCAAGTTCCTCACTGCGTCATTCTCAGCTCTGTGCTGTGTGATTAACCTTTAACCAACCAAATGGAGAAAACAATGAAACGATTCACCGTCCGCAAGGTCAAGTGCTACTCGTACAGCCGCCAAGGCTGGAAGCTCGCCGACCTCGGCTTCCGCTTCGTGGTGGTCGACCGCGAATGGCGGAAGAACAAGCAGATGGCTCATGACTATTGGGACTGCCACGACGAGAAGTACAAGAACATCGACAGTTTCTACTCGCGCGCCGCCGCTCAGTATGTCGCTGACTGGTTCAACGAGCACAACTCTAACACGTGGGGCTATGCGTTCCACGTGCCTGGACCCGTGTTCAACGATGCGATCAAGCTGCGTGACGAAGGCTGAGTCCTTCAGCGTAGGCAAAGAAACGCGAATCCGACCGCAAGGCCGGATTTTTTTAGTTAACTTTATTCCTATTTTTGTTACAATATAGGTCAGAGGCGGCGGGCCTCCCCATGGTAGGACTTCTTCTAGAGGGTCCAGCCACGAACAGGGGTGAAATGCAGCTAGGCGCTTTGCGGTTAACTTTCTCATAGGTTTTGTTATAATAGTACTGTACCAAACCTAAAGGAGATTACACGATGACCACCAACACCACGAACGCCAACCCCTTCACCCGCTTCGACGAGCTTATGGCTCTCCGCGGCTTCACCGGTTTCGACGCTCGCTTGGCGGCGTACTCGTTCATCGACAAGTTCCGCTGGTTCCATCGTTCTGAGCACGACTGCCCCAAGGCGGGTGGGTGGTCGAACAGCTGGAAGCGGATCGGCATGTACGGCACCTTCGCCCACGGACAGCACTTCAACATGACTACCGTCTACAACTGGTGCCTCGACAACGACGAGTCCGTGTACGAGCTGCTCAACTGGCTCGACGCTGCTAGCGCCGCCATGGACGAGTGCATGGCTCGGTGCGAAGCTGCCTACTGGCGCGAGCGCTTGGGCGATGACGCCTTCGATGACAACGCCGATTAAGCGGCAAAACACCGCACTTTGCGGTTAACTTTTCGCCAGTCTTTGATATAATAGATACGTACTAACCCAACAGGAGAAAACCACATGACCACGACCAACACCACCCACACGCCCACCACGCCTTCCACCTTCGTCCCCGTGAAGGTGACGGGCGGCCGCAAGTTCCGCGGCCGCGGCTTCGTCGTCAACGTCCGCACGTACACCGGCGACTACGGATGGAAACAGGTCGCCGGTTTCGGCGGCCTCTGCCACTGGGAGCGGAACGTCGTTGAGACTGAGGTCGCCCGCATCTGGGATCCCGTCGCCAAGCGCTTCGGCTACGCGAACAACGCGTACGTCGTGGCCGACGACACGGTCACCGACGCCGAAGCTGCGACGCAGTTCGCCGCTTACTGCGAGCACATCGTCCATGACACCATCGAGTGGTGCCGCACGAAGGTCGCTCCCGGCTCGAGCGAGACGGAGGTCTACCGCTTCGCCCGCAACGTGATTCGCAAGAACCACCCCGAAATCAACGTTGACGACTACATCCGCGACCAGCGCGATCTGGCGACGGAGATCGACGGCACCATTCGCTGGGCCCTCACGCTCAAGACGCAAGCCGTCTTCCTGTACGGTCGTTGGCGCGGTGGCAACAAGCCGCTTCCGCCTGAGCGCGTCGTCAAGGTCGCTTATCGCGCCCTCGAGAAAAAGGGCGTGGCTGACATGCCTGGCTTCGCCGCTGCTTGGCAGGCCGCCCTCAAGCGGTTCGACCTTCCGCTGTGAAGGTTTTAGTTAACTTTTCGCCAGATCTTGATACAATAGTACTGTACCAACCCCAAAGGAGAAATCATGAAGCTCGAATTCATTCGCCTCAACCTGCACTACAACACGCAGACCAAGCTCACCATCGAGCGCCCTACCGAAAACGCGTGCTTCGACGAGCTCTGGCGCCTTGAGTCAGACATACGCTTCAACGCCAACTACATCTACTGGATCCCCAACGCGGATGTGAATGCACGCTACAACGAGTATGTCATCGCGACACACTGCCCTGCAGCGTGACCGCCTAACAAAAACACAGCCTACCAACCCAACAGGAGAAAACCAATGAACCAGAAGAAACCTACCATCAACCCTCGCGCCAAGCAGTTTGTCCGCCGCTTCTGCAAGCTGAAGCGCACGATGCTCACGCTGCAGGACCGCTTGGTCGGCCTACAGGAAAAGTTTGCGCCAGCCTTGCGTGAGCTCAATGCGCTTCATCGTCTCGGAAACACCAAAGCGTTTTGGGTCAAGACGAAGTCAAAGGGCGGCGGCGTACGGCCTATCATTCCGGAGCTCGACTCTGACATTGACGCCCTAGAGTTTTGGCGCGACATCTTGGACGACCTCAGGCTGACGTCCGCCGACATGAAGGCAGCCTGTCGCCGGGCCAAGTGAGACCGCCTACCAAAAAGCTGGCAGAAAATTCTAGTTAACTTTCTGCCAGACTTTGATATAATAGTACTGTACCAAACAATAAGGAGAATAAAATGAAAAAGTTCAACCGTCGCCCGTCTACCTTCAACGCGATCGCCGACATCGCAGCCGCCAACCACTACCGTGCGGTTTGCTCATACTTCAGACCGTGCGTCATGACAGATGAGCAGTGCCTCGGCAAGATTGAGCTGGCAAATGCCAAAGGCCATCCTGGTTGGGGCGAGCCTGACTTTCGCCATCCGACTGACCATGCGCGCGGTTACTGGTGCGTGCTCAAGCTCATCGCCAATGCAGCGGGCGGCCTAACGCGCCGTGAGCTGTGTGAAGCTTTGAAGTTGAAGAGCATTTCGTTTCAGGCGCGCCGACTTGAGGGCGCTGGCTTCATCAAGCTTGATCGCGATCATACGCACAAGTTTACCGTCACGTCGTTCGGCAAGGCGTACATCGCCGCTGTTGAGGCCGAGTTCATGTTCTAATTCAAACTAGCAATTTGCCAACAAACAAGGAGAAAGACAATGTCTACGTCAAAGATGCTTCGCCATCAATATGGTTTCGCTGTCATGAACGGCAACACTGGTGGATGCCGCCGCAAGTCGTTCTGGGGAACTGGCCTCACTGAGGATGAGTGCAAGAAAGACGCTTCTCGTCAGGCGCATCTCTACGCTGAGAAGCTGACTGATGAGGCCTATGAAAAAGCGATGCGCCGCAATCGTGGCTATGGCCTGCCGTCTCGCAGCTCGTACCAGTTCCAAGTTGTCGGCTGCTCGTTGTGGAAGTAAGTTCTAGTTAACTTTCTTCCAGCGTTTGATAAAATAGATGTGTACCAACCAATAAGGAGAAAAACAATGAACATGTTTGACATCGAGTTCGAGTTTGACGACGGCGTCGGCGTGGGCGATGCGCGCAGGACCGTCAAAGCTGAGTCTGAGGCTGAAGCGATTCGCTTGCTTGAGACTGAGTATGAGTATGGCAAAGTCCTCAACTACGAAGTTCTTGGCAAGGAGGTCTGCAATGGCTAATGACCAGATTGAATATTGTGGCAACTGTCCTTACTATGAGGACTGTCCTGTCCGTAAAGGTGAGATTGGTGAATGCAAGGAGGTAAATGATGAAGCTTGAAGCTTATGTTACGTTTCCCAAGCAGGTAGGAGACTGCGTGCCTGGCGACACGATCCATGTCGACGTTGACGCTGACTACGTCTCTCCATTCGAGAGTGACATTCGTGAGTGGGTCGCTAATGAGCTTGCTGAGCTGTTCGGCCGTTCGTTTGGCGACGATGAGTTCGAGATCACGAATCTCGAACAGCTGATGGAGGACCTCAACTACGAGGAATACATGGAGAAGACTCAATATTCAAACATGTAAGGAGAAGACGATGAAGCGTTTTACAGTCAGAAAGATTAGTTTCGTGTATCGCAACAGCATGCTTGCTGGAAATCCCATCTGCAAGAGCTTCAAGATGACGGTCATTGTCGACAGGCAGTGGCAGAACGGCTGCAAAGGCTTGAGCTTCCGCGGATATGAGTGGTCGACAAGGCGAGTCACCGGCTCGTCTGAGTTCAGGGCTGCGTTCAAGGACGATGCTAAAGCTAAAGAGATCTGCAAGCAGATGAATGAGCTCAACGAGAAATATGGCGCTCCAACGAACATCTACTTCAACGCTGACAATGCGTGGGACTGGTTCGACAAGGAGCTTGAGGTCATTGGCTTCATGAAGTGAGTACAATATAAGAGAGGTTGACATGAGCAAAGATGATCTGAAGAGCAAGACTAAGTATGTGTCGTTTGGTGGTGCTTGGGGCTGGTTGCTTACGACAGCTATTGTGCTGGTAAGAGGACTTCAGCCTGGAGCTACGCCAATTGCAGACTGGTCTGTGAAGAGCTGGATCTTCATGACAATGCCCATCTGGCTTCCAATCGTATGTGGAATGATGTTCTTCATTGGTTGGATCTTGGCATGGTTGTGGGCTGATTCTAGAAAATACTAAGGAGGTTTAAGATGACAAACAAAGAAGTTGCTAAGCGGCTGCGTGAAGAGGCCGACAAGCTTGCAAAAGCGGTTGCGCAAGTGATTGACATCAAGGAGACGCTTGAGTTTCTGTCTTCTGAGATGAAGGACAATGGAGATCCTGGCTTTGCGCTGTCTGAGGCTATGGCTCCGCTTGCTAAAGGCCTTACATCCACGATGGAATATGCGATGGAGTATGAGGAAGAGGCACTTAAAGACTACAAGAAGGAAGTCAACAAAGCAGCGCAAGCCGCCGTCAAGAAGTGATTTTTCACAGGTGAAGCTAGCACCTTGCTCTGGTACAGCGAAGACTAGTTAAGGCTTGGTACGCCTACAAGTGGCACGTTGTTTCTCCGCGTGCCACTTTTTTCACTTATGTGGGACTCCCGGGAAACGTGGATACCCAGGGGTCAACGGTTCTGGCAGGAGTATATGTTCCTATTGACCGTTCAGGCCGTGGACTCCTGGAACAGTTGGCGCTTTTTGGTTAACTTTTTCTCAAGTCTTGTTACAATATATACGTACCAACCATAAGGAGAAACCAATGAACAAATTCGTTAAGATCAACTATTTCCCGCGCGCGGCGCTTGACAATGGCATCGCTTTTTACGCTGACGACGGCAAGCCGCTTCAACTAATCCTCGCGCTTGACGTCATCAAAGCTATTGCGCCGAAGCCAAATTCATGGCGCGTATTCGACAATCTCTCTGAGCTCAGACACGATGATGGCAAGTTCAAGCTTGTCGAGCTCTACCGCATCACGACCGACATTGCATACGGTCGCGGAATCAATGGTGTCGGCTTCGACTCATACGACATCACGAAAGAGTCGTACGAGAATCTGCTCGCCAGCATCGACATCGCCTAAGTGGAGGTCGCCACTATGCAGAACAAGTTCAAGCGCGGTGACTATGTTCGTTATAGCTGCCCTTGCAAAAGGGCCTGCACGAAGGTGTGCGTCAACAGTTGCGTGTTCGAGATCGTCGACACGCCAAATGAGTACACTGACAAGTACACTGGCCGTTGTATCGCCACATGGGAGTCATTCGTCAGTCTTAGTGAGAATGAGCTTGAGTTGGTGACTGGTCCAGTTGAAGGCGACGTCAAACGGCAATTTGCTGCCGCGTTAGCAAAGCTCTGAAAGTTCTAGTTAACTTTTTGCCGGCTTTTGATATAATAGTACTGTACCAAACCAACAGGAGAACCACAATGGAAATCTACATCAGAACTCGCTCGCGCGACACCGGCCGCACCGCTTGGTGGAACAAGACTGACACCGAATGCTACCTCTTTGACTCTAAGGAGTTGTGGGCTGTGAGCAAATACACGGGCGACGACTTCCTCGCAGGAACGGCGTTCAAGTCGTACAAGCAGCTCAAGCGCGAAGCGCGCGAAGCGAAGCGCCTTGCCGAGTGGGATGGTGACGTCGACGTTGAGATCACGTTCTGGAAGCTCGGCCGCGATGGCACGCCTGTCCGGGTGAAGTTCGACCGCAATGGCAAGATGAAGAAGTAAGTTTGAGGTGAAATCATGACGAAAGCCGAATTCATAAAGATGGTCGCTCAGGATGAGCGCGACGAGTATGGCGTCTGTACTGATGAGCTTGCAGAGCTGATCGCTGAAGACTACATCCGCAAAGGCTGCACGCCGGAGATTGCGACACCCTGCTGCAAAGGCTGCGCTGTAGACGCAGCCGGCGGCCGCGTCTGTCCAATGCATGACTGGGAGAAGCGCCATCCTGAGTTCGTGAGGGACGAGCTGTGGCAGAAGATTGAAGATCTTCGCCAGAAGCTGTCTGAAAGTTCTAGTTAACTTTTTTCAAGGCTTTGATATAATAGATACGTACCAACCAATAAGGAGAAAAACAATGATCACCGACACCAACATCCGCCTCATCCACACCGGCCTCTACGCTGAGCACACCGCTCGCGTGCTCGGAGACTTCATCACCGCCATTCAGACGCAGTACCGCGCCAAGAAGCAGACGTTCAAGATCGCGTCTATGTGCGCGATCACGGTCGACACGGCGCCTGACAATGAGATCGTCATTGTCTGCAACCGCTACCGCAAGTCTTACTGGACCAAGCCTCAGGCGTTTGAGAAGTGGAACGACGCCCGTGCGCTTGAGCACATCGGCTGGGAGATGAAGCAGTATGTGCTTCGCATTCTGACTAAGGCTTCTACCGCTCAGCGCGCTCATGACGCTTGGCGCCGCACCAACAACGACATATTCAACTTCGGCCCGGAGATGACGACGATCGCTGAGATCTACTTCATCTATGAGCTGTTCATTGGCCGCAAGGGCGCCGCTAAGCGGTACGACGCCAAGATGGTTGAAGCTCTTCGTGGTGAAGCGCTTGACCCGATCATGACCGAGATGATCATCGCCAAGGCTGAAGAGAAGAAGCGCATCGCTGATTCGCTTTCCGACAAGCTCAGCGAGCTCGAGCGGCAGTGCAACGAAGAGCTGTCGAAAGTCCGCAAAGAAGTGTATGCGAAGTTCGACCTGCTCAAGGCCGAAGCTCGCAAGAAGAATGAGGAAGAGCTGAAAGCGGTTGACGACGAGCTCGCCTTCCTCACGAAGCCAGCTGACGACGACGGCACGCCCAACATCTTCGCGATGATGGGCGACCAGCAGTAAACAACTAAAAGGAGAAAAGCAATGGAAAAAGTGATTGTCATGTTCGTTGACTACGGTGAAACTTGCGATGGCAAAGCTCGGTGGGGCGCTTCAGTTGACACTGAAGAGGAAGCCAAAGCGTGGATCCGCAATGACATGGAAGCTTGGGCCGACAAGTACGCAGGTGAGGACATCACCGTAAACTTCGACGCTATGGCAGCTTGCTTCAATGACGGCTCTGGGCAAGGCTGCGAATGGTCCTTCCAGAGGGGAAAAGTTGCCTGAAACTTCTGGTTAACTTTTCTTCAGGCTTTGATATAATAGTACCGTACCAACCAATAAGGAGAAAACACCATGAACGACACCACCAAAATCGACCTCCACAACACCGCCTCCTCCGATGAGGCGATCGCCATCATCGAGACGTCTGTTAAGACGCTCATCGCGAATCCGAGCCTCGCTCATTCGCTTCCCGCAATCATGCTTCGCGGCGCTCCTGGCGTCGGCAAGTCGACGATTGTCAAGGACATCGCCGACCGCCTCGGCATCGGCTTCATCGACGTGCGGCTCGCTCAGCTCGAGCGCGTCGACTTCTGCGGTCTCCCCTCTGTCGACGACCATGTGACTGAGTGGAACGTTCCCGCTTTTTGGCCGCGCGACAAGAAGTCCAAAGGAATCATCCTCCTCGATGAGATCACTTCGGCGCCTGCCGACCTTCAGGTCGCTGCTTACCAGCTGGTTCTCGACCGTCGCATCTCGAACTCGAACTACGAGCTGCCTGATGGATGGTACATCATCGCGGCTGGCAACCGTGTGACTGACCGCGCCGTGGTCAAGACGATGTCTTCCGCCCTCGCTAACCGCTTCATGCACTTCGAGGTTGAGCCGAACGCTGAAGATTGGAGGGGTTGGGCTGTCAAGCACGACATCAATCCTTCGGTGACCGGCTTCATCCAGTTCCGTCCTGGCTTGCTCCACAAGATGGACAATCAAAACCTCGAGCAGGGGTGGCCGTCGCCTCGTTCGTGGGAGAAGGTCAGCAACGTGCTCGCGATGTTCGATCGCGAAGGCAACGAAGAGATCCTCCGCAAGGTGGTCTATGGCCTGATCGGTCCTAACGTCGGCGTTGAGTTCATCGAGTTCCATCGCACCGCCAAGAAGTTTGGCAACGTGCTGGACATGCTCACCAATCCCAAGACGAAGATCGAGATTCCGACGAAGAGCGATGAGAAGTGCGCGTTCGCCGCGGCGGTCAACTACCTGCTTTGGAATGGCAAGAGCGAGAAGGATGACAAGGTGCGTGTCGAAGGCATGTACCGCATTCTCAATGCGCTGACTGCTGACTTCGCAGTCATGATCGTGAAATGCGCGATGCAGGGAAACACCCGCGTCTCGAAGCTCCAAGCGATCAAGCTGATCATGTCCTCGCCTTCCTACAAGGAGTTCGCGAAGAAGCACGCTAAGGCCTTCGCCGAAAAGCTCTCGCTTGACAAGTAAGATTTCTAGTGGGTGACTGCGGCACCCCACCTCTGGTAAAGGTGAATACCGCAAGTTGGATTGGTACTCCACGAAGCTGCATCCCAATTTCTCCTGGGATGCAGTTTTTTCAATTATGGAGGCTCCAACTTTCCCAGGGATCAACGGTTCCCACGCGTAATATGTTCCTATTGACCGTGCCGCCCATGGATCCCAGAAGGACTTGGCACTTTCTAGTTAACTTTTCTTAGGGCTTTGATATAATAGTACTGTACCAAACCACTAGGAGAAATCAATGAGAACACCCTCAAAACCCAACGCACGCGACATCACGCCTGAGAAGCTCGCTGACCTTAAGCGCATCGCTTCCGCGATTCTCGCCGACACGCGCATGGCATTTCAGCGCCAGTTTCCTTTCGTCGGCTCTGTGTCCATGAGCATGGATCTCGTGCCTACCCGCGATCCTCAAAATCCGACGGCTGCGACTGATGGCCGCCACATCTTCTTCGACATCGCTTTCCTCTCTGAGCTCAGCGTAAATGACCGCATGTTCATTCTCGGGCATGAGGTCTACCACAACGTCATGATGCACTTCCTTCGGCAAGGCGCCCGCGATCGCGACTTGTGGAACATCGCCACTGACATGGAGGTGAACCAGATGCTCAAAGACGATGGACTCATTCCGCCGCTCACCGCGCTTCTGCCTAGCAAGTACGGCTTCCCTGAGAACCGTTCCGCTGAAGAGTACTACGAGATGCTTCTTGCCAACCAGCAAAATCAGCAGTACAATTCCTCGAACAACAACAGCTCGTCGCAGAAAGGCGCTGGCCAAGGCGGCATGCCGCCTGATGGCGACAACAGCGACAGCGACGATCAGCAGGACGCTGATGGAACGCCGACATCTTCTGGCAACAAGCGCGGCGAGCTTGAGGGCCAGTTCGACCGCCACATCTACGAAGGCGATGACCTCAGCAAAGAGCCGACTGATGAGAACATGAGCGACAAGTACGGCAAGCTGTCTGGCCACGACGAAGACTTCGAGCCGAACGTCGAGAAGAACACCGTTGAGAAGATCCGTGAAGCGGCGATCTCCGCTGCTCAGACAATTGAGCGCCAGCGTGGTGAATTGCCTGGCCACCTCAAGCGCCTCGTCAACGAGCTGCTTGAGCCTGAGATCGACTGGAAAGAGATTCTCCTCCAGTTCACGACTCGCTGCATGTCGAACGATGCTACTTGGAATCGTCCGAACCGCCGCTTCGCTTACAGTGGCACCTACCTGCCTGGACACGAAGGCAAGATGCTGAAGATCGCTGTTGGTCTTGACACGAGTGGTTCGACCGCGGTCGACATCAAGAAGTTCATGAGCGAGGTCGATGGCATCGTCAAGAGCTTCGGCAACTACTCGCTCGACGTGATTCAGTGCGACACTGAGGTGAATCGCGTCGACCACTACGACGAGGACATGCCAGCTGATTTCGAGCATGAGCAGTTCAATGTCTATGGCGGTGGCGGCACTCGCCTTACGCCGATCTTCGACTACGTCGCTGTGAATGACCTTGAGCCTGACGCAGTCGTGATCTTCACTGATGGCTACTGCGAGAGGATGCTTGCTGAAAACGCTCCTGCCTATCCGGTACTTTGGGTTCTCACCAAAGAGAACAGCCGCTCGAATCTCGGTTTTGGCGAGATCGTCGAGTTCAAGAGCTGATTGGTTCTCCCAAGCAAACGCGCATTGTGGTTTGTGCGCTAGCGGCCCTCGCAAGAGGGCCGCTCTTTTTGTCTAGACTCAGGTTGCAGCTTATTTAATTTTCACTCCTTCAGAAGTCTTGCTTTGTCTATTTTACTTATAAGTAAGTCTGACTTAGTTGCGGATGCGCAACAAACGCTTCCCGTTTTCATTAAAATGTAAAGATGTCAAGGCTTCGCAACTAAGCTATTGTTGATTGTATGCCAGAATTCTTGCACGAACATATTGCGAGTCCTCAACTAGTAACAATAACCATGCAAGATGGTTGCGGCTCCTAAGCTATCAGGTAACCCATAACCACCTTCGCTCACGATCCTCAACTAACTGCGCATGAACAGACCGCATCTTTAGGAGCCTAAGCCTTTTCATTTAGTCTTTAAAAATGTAAGTTTTGACAATGCTGAGGCCGCGCAACTAGCTCAATCTACTTTCGTGCTTTGCGTCTACTTTCAGAAAGTAAACTGACCATCCTCACAATCCTAAGGCAGGGTCCAATTTGGATACAGGTGAAATGTATCTTTCGCTTTACGTGGGCGCAAGAACTTTCACTTATGGGCAGGTCCCTGGGAGCCAACTGTCCCAGGGCGTCACCGTTCCTGCAATCTAATATGTTTATATTGACCATGCTGCCCAGAAAAAGCGGCACTTTCTAGTTAACAAAGTCCCAAGCTTTGTTACAATACATACAGAGGCATGGTCCTCGCCATGGTAGGATTTCTTTTAGGGGATCCTGATCTAAAAAAATCCAGAAAATATTAGTTAACAAAACGCAGGTTTTTGTTACAATATATATGTACCAACCAATAAGGAGAAACAAAATGACACAGCTCAACCCACTCACCCCCATCGCCAACCGCCTCTACCGCGTGCAGGTCGCTGATCGCTGCTACGTAAGCGGAATCGAAGCGCCTGATGCGCGCACCGCCATGACCGAAGCCGAACGCAGTTTCGCCGGTGGAAAGAACGAATTCGCCGGCAAATCGCTGTCTGCCACCTGCGAGCAGATCTACGAGGCGTCAATCGGTCTTGAGACTGACGGTCGCGACAATGCGCCGAATGACGCCGACACGGAGAACGGCGTGTTTGAGATCAATATCCGCGGCTGCGATCCGAATCGCGTCAACGAGCTGAAGCGCGCGCTGCTCTACCTCATCGGTGGTCCTGGACTTGACGAAGAGGATGAGGCGCTTATCGGTTCAACGAAGCCGCTCGAGCGCGCGATCGAAGGAATGATGTTCACCAGCTATTGATGGTTAACAAAACGCCAGGCTTTGATATAATAGTACCATACCAACCAAGGAGAAACCAATGAACAAGCTCTACCCCACCCCCACTGATCGTACGCTCACCATTCTGCGCCAGCTCGTCTGGCTGACGCCGTGCAAGTCTGAGCGCACCACATTCCTCGGCCTTGACGATGACGGCTTCCGCCTTTCGCTTGCAGATGAGACTAAGCGCGGCGCGTTGGCCCGTCACGCCAAGTACGCGATTGAGATCCGCCGCAACAAGTTCCGCGTCATCATCACTCGCCTGCGGCGTGGCCAGCCGACTGCGTGCTGGCAGATGCAGTTCCTCTCGCGCGCCGGCCTGAACAACTACCTCGGCGACTTGCTGCTTGACAACAAGACGTGGGCCGACGCTCGCAAGATCAAGTCCGTCAAGCGGCGCCTTGCCAAGTTCCTCTATGACGAGTAAGAGCCTAACAAAAACACGGTCCGCCAAGGAGATGACAATGCTGTACGACATCGTGAAAGAGCCTACTGAGCCTGTGCCGCAGCGGCTGCTGGCCAAGATGAAAGGCCTGATTTGGGTTGCGCCCCGTCTGACGAACACAGATGCGTGGTTCGGCTTCAAGCGTGAGAAGCTAGAGTCAATTTGCGAAGTCGACGAGTTCGGTCGTCGCGACCCAGTTGCAGCGGCGTCCCTCTTCCTGTACATCTACGACAGGAAGCCTAACAAGAATCCGTCAATAATCGTCACGCGCGGCGGGAACGCGAAGGACTGGACGTTTGAATGGGACTGGGACAGCGACTGCATGAAAGCGTGGCTTGAGAAGAACCTGAACATGAAGCGAACCTTCTTTGCAGACCTCGAACGGATGGAGCCCGCTGCACGGCTGAAGGCGCTCGGAATATGGGAGCTCCCGCCGACCAGATAGAGCCTAAAGAAAACAGCAGCCTAACCTTTAAGGAGAACGACAATGATTGACACAAGAACGTTGGAAGTGACAGTACTGCCAGACAAAACGAAACTGCGACTGACCCGTATCTGCCCGCTTTGTGGCAAGCGCCACAGCATGATTGTAGACGCAGCGGCCTACAGTGCCGGCCTGAAAGCCTACGAAACTCAGCACCTTCTCGTGCAGCAAGCATGGCCTACATTTTCGCCGGACGAGCGCGAGATGATAATGTCTGGGACGTGCAATGACTGTTGGAACAGCCTGTCCTTTTTCTAAGATATTCTAGACGCTTATCTAGTTTACAGACGGCCTAGACATGTTATAATAATCACATAGAAACAAGATAAAGGAACAACAAATGAACCGCTACGAAGCTGAATCATTCCTAGACAACATCAACAAGCTGAACATGAACGGGACCAAGAAGGCCTACAGCAAGGACAAGAGCATCTGCGTGACTATTGCTCGCAACGCTGACCATTCGCGTGGCGTCTGCAAGCGCTTGAACCGCACTGGCATGGGCACTCGTCGCTTTCGTGTGGCTGGTGGTGAGGACTACGGTCTGTGGCAGAAGTCTCCTTCTGGCAAGTCTTACAGCGAGTACACCCTTGGCCAGATCCGCGAAGCGCTGATGGCCTAACAAAACCGGCCGGCCTACAGCGCCCTCCAATTAATTATTTCCAAACATCATTGCTGTGGGTCGGCCTACCCTTTCCATATGAACTACGAAACATCAAACAAGTCAGCTACCATCACGTGGGAAGATGAAGACGCTGTCAATTCATGGGTGCCTGCAATGGCCTGGTACGGCCTACAGTGCCTGAAGTGGACAGAAGTTGGCATCTACACCACAGAGCTGGTAGTGTATGGGCCTACCGAAAAGGTCGACGAGTTCCTTGCAGACCTTGACGAAGGCCGTGTCCAGCCGCTTGAGAGCCTGTCCCTCGCAAATGAATGCGATGAAGACTACCAAGAGGCCCTACAGAAAGCAATAGAGGAGGTAGCCTGATGGCAGCTAAGCTTAATGAAGCGCCTATCCTGAAAGCTACTTCAGTTGATCTAGGCGATGGGGACGTCGGCATCTTGCTGTACGTGCATCACACACCCCTGAAAGAGAACAAAGGAAAAGACCCGTCCTGGTATAGGTATGAAGGCGTTGTCATGAAGAAGGACCAGCTGCAGAAGCTTGTCCAAGACAGCATGGCAGACGCAGTCCGCCTGCAGCCATGGCGCTGGCTTTCTAAGGATCCATTCTGGAAGGACTTGTACATGTCCTATGATGGTGGAACAGACAACGGCAAGTTTGCTGCGTGGCTGAACTGCCGCATCAAGAAGATCCTTCCTTGGGACCAGTACATTGACCTCGTCAAGAACGGCAACAAGCGCAAGTCTAACGGGCAGATCGTCCATTCAGACTCCGCTGGATACGATTGGCAGGAAGCCTACGTCCGTGATGACGGCCAAAAAGTTGACGTGACAGACCAAGCCCAGCTGAAGGCGTCCCTTGGACACACCTTCTGCCATGCCTGCGTCATGAAGCGCCAGCTGCCCAAGAACCCAACAACAGTCTAAAAGCTAGGTTACAATGACCCTAGACTTGATATAATATAACCATAAAGAGAACAACAAAGGAAAAAGAACATGTCTAAGCTGACAATTGACACACCTGACTCAGGACTCGCAGCATCAATCGCTGATGACCTGCTGACTAAGGGCCTTGCAATCCCTGACATCACTCGCGTCCTGTTCAACTTCACGACTAAGAAGGACAAGCCTCGTCTGGCTACAATCCTGTTCCTTGCAGACGGCACTAAGGTCTCCGTCGTCAACTCTGACCTTGACAAGCTTCATCTTGACGAGAACGGCAAGCCATCCATCCAGGACAAGGAGAACGGCATTGCGCATGCTATCGCTAAGCTGGTTCTCGCGTCTAAGATTCGCGGCAACCTGGAAGAGCATGACCGTGTGACTGCTGGCTATGGCCGCATCATGAACGACCTGGTCACTAAGTCCTATGACCAGCAGGCAGAGAAGGAGAAGCAGGCCAAGCAGAAGGCAGAGGCTCGTGCTGCTCATGAGAAGCGTCAGGCAGAGGCCAAGGCTCGGAAGCGTCCTTCCCTTCGCAAGTGCGTCCAGGAGCTCACCGATGCGATTGCTATTCTCAAGGCTGATCTGAAGGAGCTTCAGGCCCGCGCTAATGGAGACGAGCTTCATGGCTAAGCGGAATCCTGCTAGCCAGCACCAGATGACTATGGGCATACTGTTCGGCCGAAAGGCTGACCAGATGCCCACAGACTGGACGCAATGGCCTGAGCCGCAGCGCAGCATCTATTCTAGAATGCTGTCTAAGAAATACTGCTTCGTCAACAGCAAGGCGCTGGTCGCAGCTGGCATAGCTGTGTCTAAGATCCAGTCTGCTGCAGCTGTCGCAAACGAATGCTTAGCGTCCAGTCCGGTGCTCAAGCTGCGTGCTGCGGACGCTGCACACGCGGAACCGACGGCCTAAGCAGGAGCCTAGCAAAAAGCGGGGCTTAGGCGCTGAGTGGGGCTGGGCGGGTCTGGGCGGAGGCAGTGGTCACGAGAGGAGCAGTGAGGCCGAGCCGGGTCCAGAAGAGCAGTCCGAAGATGCCGCAGGAAGATGGCTTTCTGCGGCTTGTTTCTTGCAACGGCATGAGCGAGATGAAGTCTAGATGCTTGAAGACAGCCTACACGCGGGCGCGCGTGAGCAGAAAGCCTGCATTGGCTATAAGCCTAATGCAAGGCTGCTTCATAGACGCTGAAGTCTAAGGTCTTAGCTATGAGTTGTCTTTGGCAGTATGTAGTCGCTTAGGCTTTTCTGAGCATGATGTTCTTCATAGCTTTAGTGTACATCTTCGCTGAAACTAGTGAAGTAGTTAATTGGGTGAATGCATACAACTGGTCTAAAGTCTTCATGCTAAGTGCTGCATGGCCTGCAGTTCTGGTGTTCTTCTTTGTAGGAATTGCCTATGGTGAGATGCGTCAGCCTTGGATGCGGGCTGCAGACAAGCGGAGCAACAAGCTTGGAAAGAAAGAGAGCAAAGCATGAAAGTAGTAGTCGTAGTCCAAGCCAGCCAGCATGCAGTGAATCCAGAAGTATGGCAATGGCTGCTAGCATGGGGCTGCATGGTTCCTGTGTTTCTAGGGGCGCTGCTCTTGACAGCTAGAATGCTTAGAGAGAGATGGAGCAAGACGTCTGCTGTCATTCTAAGTCTCTTCTGGCCGGTAGTCTTGATTGTCGCTATGCCTTTATGCTTCATGTATCTAGGAGTCAAAAGTGCCTGGATGAGGGCAGCTGACAGCAGCAGGAAGAACATCATTCAAGGCAGAGGGCCATGCAGCTTAGTGCCAGAAAAAGGCAGATGGCAGTACAGCATAGGGTTGGACAGATGATGGAAGTCCAGTACATAGTTGCATGGCTGGTTCTAGACCTTGCGTTCATGGCATCAATATTCTACATGCTGTCATTGTGCGGAAAGTTGTCTAAGGACTATGTCAGGCCATTGTCGCTAGTCACTGCGTTTGGCATATGCTTGCTTTGGCCGTTGCTGCTGCTAGTGATAGTCGTTGCAAGTCTAGAAAGCTTGACAATTGACCGGCCTACGTGGATGGCTGTAGCTGACAGCAGCAGGGAGAAGATTCTGGAAGCTGTCTAAGATGGAATGGATCCAGTACATAGTCGCGTACATAGGCATTGGCGTCATGTCGTCTGCTGCTTTAGTCTGCGCATTGTTTCTAGAGTTCAAGGAAGGTCCTGACTCCGAACTGTTTTCAGGCTTCAAGTGGTCAAGGCTGCTTATTGTCTGCTTGTGCTGGCCATGGCTTTGTGGCTTCTGCATCAAATGCATGCTAAAGTGCAAGTTCAGGTCTTGGTGGATGCAGCTGCTTGACGAGCAGCGGCGGAACTTAGACAAGTCTAGATCTTAGAAAGTCTAAGCTTAGACTTTTCTAGTTTACAGCACTAGCAGATCTTGATATAATGATGACGTAAAGCTTAGACAAAGCTTAGACAGAAACATGAAAGAAAATGGAGAGAGACTATGAAGACTGCATACTACCGGAGATACAACCCATCGGTACTTGATATGACAGAGTACTGCATAAGAGAAGACATGTGTGAAGACATCGGTGACTTAGAAGATGACATCTTTGAATTTGGCAAAGACATGATTAAGCTCTCTAAGAGCTTAGACGGCTTAGACAAGCAAGAGATTGCTGCTAAGATCCAAGCAGTTGTCAAAAAGTATTGTGAAGACTATCTTGAGCGCGATGACAGCATTGCAAGTCTTGATGAGTATGACGGTCTTGCGACATATGATGAAGACGAAGATGATGAAGATGAGTGACAATGAAGCAGAAAGTTGACATAGATCCAAAGTCAATAGACCTCAAAGAGGCTTACTGCATGTGCAGTCACAGGGTCAAGTATGCCCAGCCTGAAAGTGAAGGCAAGCCCCTTACATGCATGTCCGACGAATTTCCACTTGTCATAGACTTCGACGACTTCGAAAAGATAGAGCCACCTGAAGGGTATGAGATCGCTAAGCCGCGCAGAGACATCACAGTGAAGATCTCCACCTTTGTCGGATACTGCGCTGGTGCGAAGCACTACTACTGCGACCTAAAGTTCAGAGGGCCGACACTCAGAAACAAGAAGGACGACTTCGTGTATTCGTTCGGCAAGCCAATCGGCTGCGGCGTCGGGGACATATTCGGGCTCCATAAGATAGAGCTGTACAGGCGCCTTACTGAAAAGGACTTAGCAGACAAGAACATTGACTGGGACTACTACGATGTCGGAGACATGACTCACAGGTGGAACGACGCGGAAAACGCAATCGCCTGCGCGAAGAAAGTGATAGCTCTTCGTTTTAAGAACTATGGAAAGATATCAGTTGTCAACGAAACATGAAAGAAGGCAGATGCTATGAAAAACAGAGAGATGCTGATGGAAAGATCGTCAGCAAGCTGGTGTCTAGCGTTCTCATCTAAGAGAGGGTTCTCACATGATTAAAATTGTTCTATGTGCAGGTGCAATTGCAGTCTTCTGTATGGTCGTAGCTTGTGCTACTCTGCTTCTCTTAGCTCTGATTGATGATGGCTGGCGAGGTGCTAGATCAATGTTTTAGTCTATAGTTGAAGACTACCGACTTGCAATTGGAATTATGGTAGTCATCTCTATTGCTGTGCTTCCTCTGGTTCATTATTCTTCAAAGCGATTAGAAGCTAGAGCTAGACATGAGTGCATTTGTGACTGTGAAGCTTGCAAGAAGAATACTGAGAAGAAGCGCAAAGCTGCTGCTAAGAAAGCAGCAGCGACTCGCAAAGCTAAGAAAGAACATGAGCTGTATCTCAAGCTCAAGCAGAAGTATGAAGTAGAAGGTGGAATGCTGCAGTGATCACGATTGCCTATGTGATATATTCATGGAGGAAGACTGAGCATGGATGCAGAATTAGCAAACTGGCATGATGACATCATGCATGACATTGTCGAGGCTGACATGTTGAGAGGCGCTTCACCTGAAGACGCTATAGCATTTGGACAGTATGTAGAGGATTGCTTTGTAGAGCTTATATCAAATGAGCTTAAAGCCGAGATTGACAGGCAGATGATTGACAAGCAGGTAAAAGCAAAATATGGTGAAGATAGGAATAACAGATTTAGGTGAGCCGTGCTTTGACACGAGCTGGATAGACAAAGTAAGTTCAGTAGATGGCTTAGTGCTAGTAAGCAAAGGCCATTCAGAGCTTTTCCACAGCAAGCTTCTTGAGCTTAAAGACAAGACTGTGTGGCATTGCACTGTGACTGGCTTAGGTGGCACTAAGATAGAGCCCGGCGTTGTAGATCCAATGAGCAGCTTAGCTGAAGTCAAGAAAGTCATAGACTTAGGATTTCATGCGTCAAATGTGGTGGTGAGGATAGATCCAATAGTTGGAAATGCTCTTTACTCGCAGCTTTCATTGCCAATAAGCTACTTTGACTTGGTAGAGAGCATAATAGACAAAGCTTATTCTTTTGGCGTAAGGCGCTTCAGGTATTCATATCTTGACTTGTATGCTCATGCAAAAAAGCGGTTTGAAGACAATGGCTTCACTGTTCCAAAATATCCCTTGACTTTCGAAGAGATGGAAGCTTGGGCAGCTTTGTTCAAGAGAAAAGAAGACGAGCTTGAAGGAGTGAAGTTCATGTCTTGCGCAGAGAGGTTTGTTCCAGACCACCATAAAGTTGGATGCGTAAGCGTTGAAGACTTCAAGCTGCTTGGCTTAGACCCTTCTAGCTGCAGCAATGGACTACTTGGCCAGAGGAAGACATGTCTTTGCTGCGCAAACAAGACAGAATTGCTTAGAATGACGGCGCCATGCAAGCACAGATGCTTGTACTGCTTCATAAAAGACAGGCAATGAAAAGTCTAAGATTGTCTAGTTAACTTGCTCATGGATCTTGATACAATAATGCTGTGACATACTTAGACAGAAATTTAGAAAGGATGAAGATGAATGTTGCTGATGCAAAAGCCACGCTTAAGGCTTACAATGAGCTTAAAGTCAAGGCTGAAGAGATCTTGTCAGAAGGCGATGTGCATTGGCATGGCGTGAACTATGTCAAGCTTGACACTGACGGCAAGACAGTTGAGATAGCGTATTGGGCTACGGCTAGAGGCGAGATGTATGATGAGGAAGAGCATGTGCCAATCAAGATGTTTGCTGATGGCACTGACTTGGCTGCTGAATGGCAGAAGCTGCATGAGCAGCGGCTGAAAGAAGAGGCACGAGCAGAACGAGAAGCTAAGCGAGCCATGGCTAGAGAGAAGAAGCGGCAAGAGCTTGCTGAGCTGAAGCGGCTTAAGGCTAAGTACCCTAACGCTTGACAAGCTAGATCTTAAAAAGGAAAAGAGCATGAATGAGAAAGACAATGACAAGCTAGACGCAGACAGCGCTAGCATGAAAGACAATGACTTGCAGCCAATTGCAGCTGGAATTGGACGGCTGATCAGCGAGCTGCTGCTGACAATAGTCTTGGTCGGCACTTCAAGCTGGACAACGATCTTAATCATGTGGTTCTTGCTAGACTGCTTAGTCAAGACCATCTGGCTGTGCGTCACGACTGTTGAAGATGACGATGGAAAGAAGCTGACTTATACGATAGCTTTGCAAGAGAAGACTAGAGCTAAGCGGCTTGAGATGTCTAGACAGCTGCTAGATGAAGGCAAGCGAAAGCATGAGAGCATGACTATTGTCATCCTGCTTATAGCAGCTTGGGCATGCCAAATAGGCAAAGACATGCTTGTCTGGCTTGGTTGGATCCATTGAGAAAGGACTATTTCAGATGGACATGATGCTTTACAACAAGCTGCATGAGAAGCTTGGAAACGACACGTTAAGCAGCAGATGGATCTGCATGCCTGGCAAGATAGCCGTTGGTTTTGCCAAGAGCGGCAGTGACAGGACATATGCCGCAATCAGTGGCCGTTGGATGCTTGACACATGGACTGGTGCATCGCCTTTCAAGATACTGACTGGCTTTGCGCCGAGCGTCAGCAGAAAAGGGGAGAATGAGCTGGCTAAAGCTTGCAATGGCAACTGTTGGCATGAAGACAACGTCTGGATTGATGGCTGGTCTGTCGACTTAGATGAAGTTGGCTGGAAGTATGGACATGGCGCTTTGCCTGCTGACAGGAAAGGAAATGGCTTGTCTATGCATAAGCGTCAGCAGATTGGCGGAACATGCTGGCTGAATGACCCACGTGGCTGGAAAGTCTTGGTCTCACTAGACAACATGCTTCGCCTAGTCAAGTCAGGTGGCTTAGGAGAAGATGGCAAGCTAGCTGGACAACTGCGCTACGCCTTCAGCAAAGACGCGCTGCTTGTCGTCTGCAAAGACTGGGCAGACAGCTGCAAGAACATTGTCGATGAAGATGTCATCTTAGACGTGCGGAAAGAAGTTAACAGCCAGCTTAAGTCTGCGCCAGACCCAGTCAAAGGCAAAGTCTACAAGCGCAGATCATCATCGCTGCTGTGCATTGGAAAGCTGCCTTACCAGTTCTTCATGTCTACGTTGCTTGACGCTTGGCTGCTGAATTCAGCTAGAACATACATCTTTGAAACACCATACTTCAAGGCTTGGATGAAGCGCAACCATGTCTATGACTATGTGCCTCGCGATTCTTGGCAAAGCATCTCACCATTCTACAGCAGCAATCCTGGCAAATGCGACCGGCCAACTGAAGCGCTTGCGCAATTGAAGTTTCCTGGCGTCACCTTACCTTGGAAGGACGCAGCGTACAAGAAGAGAGTGTCTGATGTCAAGAATGCGCTCAGCAATGAAAGACGTTGGACGTTCGTTGACTTAGGCACATTGCCTACTGTCAGTGGCAAAGACGAGAAGAACTGCTACTGCTGCGCTTGCGTCGCACAAGATTGGCCAAGCGATGGCGACACATTGAAATGGCTTGAGACAAAGCCAAGCACTTGGGCAATGACTACAAGCGAGGCACTTGTCCAGCCATCGTCTAAGAGAGACATAATTGGTCTGCCAATCACTAACACTGTGCCTAAAATCAAGCTGTGGCTTTCATCACAACAAAAATATGGCTACTCAAGCCATGACACCTATGAATTAGAGATAACGTCAGACGGTGTTGAGACAATGGCAAAGATCTGCGAAGAGCGCGCAGAGTTTGGAAACAAGTTTCTTGCAAAGCTTGAAGAGCTTCTGCCAGTTGAGAACATCTATGGAAGTGTCAACAATTGGATTGAGCATCTTGCAGATGAACTGCAGAATGACCGTCTAGCAAGAGCAATTTTCTGCCGTTGATCTTAGATAACTGCTAGATGCTTTAGGCATGAAGATGATAGTTCTTATTATCAAGCATGTCCTATTAACCAGGAAGAACCAGGGATAATCTAGATAGTGACTGAATGTAAAATGCTTTAAATCTAGACATAGAAAAGCAATCAGACAAATCTAAGATTTTCCGGAATAATGCTGCTGAATGCTCGAAGTTTGATGGTATTTTATAAAATGCTTTCTAAATATAATTAAATAAAACAGATTTTTAGATATTCTTTCTATATGGTGAGGCAAGATGAACTTAGCAAGGTACAGAGCTAAAAGCGCAACTGGAGAAGTGTTCTGCAATGCATACGGTCCGAAGCATGAAGAGGACTATGAAGCGCGCTCAATTCCAGAGCTAGCGCACCATATAGCATACTACTGGAGAAGGTGCAGCGCTATGCTAGAGGCATTTGACATTTGGAAAGGTGAATGGACAGCAGCTCTTCCTTGCCAGCAGGAATGGCTTTCAGACTTGCTTGACATGGCTTTCACATGGAATGAGACGCATTGATGGATGCAAGAACGCAGATACTTCCTTTGCTTAAGACGCTAAGAGCTGTTGAGTCTTCAAATGGTGCTACAAGCAGAAATGAGCTTCAGATAACGAAGATATGTGTTGATGATGTCAACAGGATCTATGGCACAAAGTACAAGATGCTTGACGCATTTGACAAGAGAAGAAGTGAAGAGATAGCAGTCTTGTACTTGACATATTGGGCAGAGCAGTCAAGACAGCAATTTACGCCAGAGCTTTTCGCCAGAATTTGGAATGGTGGACCAGATGGCTGGAAGAAAAGCTGCACACTTCCATATTGGCGAAGAGTGAAGCTCCAGCTTAGCAAGGCAAAGTAAATAATCTTGCTATGACAATAGGAAGAATGCATATAGGAAACTGCTCCTTTCAGATAGGAGCTTCAGGAAGTGGTAGTGGTGGTTATACACCATCAGAACATCCAGAGACCAGATTCACCCTTCAAGATGGAACTGTCGAGACATACAACATCACAGGAACACTTGACCAGCAGTGGTTTATGAACAATGGATATTTTCTTGATGTAATTTTTGCGTGGGAAAAGACCATAATTCAAGTTGATATTGGAAATACTGTGTCGGGCATCGGGTGGAATGCGTTCCAGGGTTGCAGCACCTTGACGAGCGTGACGATACCTGACAGTGTGAGTATTGGGGAGAATGCGTTCGACAATTGCAACGGTATTACGAGCGTGACAATAACAGGTAATGACATAGAAGATGCAAATTCCATCAAATAGTAGATGATTAATGCCGGTGTTCCAAGCAACATCACCTGGAACATGCCAAACCCAACTCCTATAGACCCTTCTCAGACACAATTCAAATTGTAGGATAGAACTGTTGAGATATATAACATTACAGGGACATTTGACACATAGTGGTTAGAAACCAATGGATATTATGAAACTGCTATTGGTTGGAAAAAGACAATAATTAAAATGAAAATTGGAAATACTGTTACGAGCATCGGGGATTATGCGTTCGCCGCTTGCTACAGTTTGACGAGCGTGACTATCCCGGATACCGTGACGAGCATCGGGGAGGATGCATTTGGTGGCAGTATCGGTTTGACGAGCGTGACAATAACCGCAAATGGTGGAAATGCCAACAATGTAAAGCAGATGATGATTAGTGCTGGCGTTTCTTCAGACATAACCTGGAACATGCCAAGTTGAAAACAACTTGTACCATAAAATAATTAAGGTTGGTCTTGTCAATCAAGAACCAACCTTTTTAGTTAACATTTTCTCAAAACTTGATATAATGTGCTTTGTCAAAGGATGAAGCATATTATGAAAAACAGAAAATCAGGTCAGACGTTTGTCGAATGGCTAGTAGCAATAGCAATTTTGCTAGTAGTTGGAACTGCAATATTTGGTGTAGTGAACAAGTATGTAGTTGGAAACAAGCAGTTTGTTGACTTCAAGCAGAAGTTCAATGTTGCATATGTTCTAAGTGACAGCAACAAGTTTGAGCGAGTCAAGATAAAAGCTTGGAAAGATTGGGAAAACTCCGACTCTATCCAAGTCATAAAAGAAGATGGAACGCCAATCTACACACATCTTCGCAATGTCAAGCTTACATGCGAGTAAGATCTAGTGGAGACATGCTCATGCAGAACTGGTTTGACAAGCACGCTTTGAATGGCGTCAACAACGACAACTTCAAGAAGCTGTGCGACTCAATGCATGTTGGTGATGTAATTTGGTATGCTACATTGCAGAACATGTTCAAGATGCACTATGTAAGTCGAGGCATGGATGAAGGAGATGAGTGCTTTGGTGTTTGGACTGAAAGCTATGATGATGAATCATACGTTCATTCAACGCTAGTTGGCAAGTCACCTAAGAAATGGAAGCCACTGAAGCTCATTCTAAATTGTCGTTTCACAAGTCCAGACAGCTATATAAAGACTTATGTGTTTTCAGTGTTTGGCGACAGTGGCTGGGGAACTAAGTACATCTGGCACAATGAAGTCTGGAATGACATATCTTACAGCAATGTCGCTGGCTTGCCAGACAAGCATTGCACCTGCATACCAACATTGGTTGACATGTCTGGAAACAAGCGAATCAAAAGACTTGAGCTTTACAGCAGAAATGATGGACAGCTTGTGTATCTTGATGAAGAGTCTTGTGCAGAAAAATGCAGATCATTGAATGCTGGACATGTCAATAGAGAAGCTGACAAGCAACTACTCAAGCTCTTGCGTCAAATGGAGAAGCAAGTGAAAGAGCATATTGACTCATATGCTAGTAAACATAAATGAGATTTTTAGTTAACTTTCTTCGGGCTTTTGATATAATAGCAACATGAACCTGAAAGTACAAGATTTTATTGCTGCGCATTCTGATTGGGAGGCAAAGCTTAGCGAAAAGCCTTATTGCATTGGAGTGTCACGTGATGTGGCGCTTGGCAAGAAGCTGCTGCTTTTGAAGTACTCACAGATTGACTCAGACTTCAACGAACCACTGGTGCGTGAATGTCGCGGTCTCATTCTTGATGAGGACACTTTAGAAGTCATATGCCATCCTTTCAACAAGTTTGGAAATTACGGTGAGTCTTACTGTCCTAACATTGACTGGAAGTCTTGCTATGTGACCGAGAAGCTTGATGGCTCCCTCATCAAAGTTGTCAAGCTTGGCGATGCGCTGCTTGTGTCAACTAACGGAACTATTGACGCTTTCAAGGCGCCTTTGCCTGAGCAGATTGGCTGCACAGCAAAGACTTTTGGCGATCTTGTCATTGAGGCGCTCGCAGCACAAGGCATTTCTTTCAAGCAGTTCAAGGACATGCTTGAGCCTGGATTCACTTACATGTTTGAGCTCACTTCTCCCTTTAACAAGGTCGTAGTAGCTTGGCATGAGACTAAGCTTCACTTCATCGGCTGCCGTGACAACGCAACTGGCAAGGAGCTTTTCTATGGTGACCATGCGCTTGCAAAGGTGTTCCATGTTCCTCAGATCTTCATGCTTCGTTCTGTCGATGAGTGCGTAGCAGCGGCTGGAAAGCTTGACTGTAACCATGAAGGATATGTTGTAGTCGACAAGCATTTCAACCGTGTCAAGATCAAGTCTCCTACTTACGTAAGCCTTCACCACATGAAGAACAACGGTGTCCTCTCTTATGAGCGTGGACTTGAAATTGTTCGTGGAAATGAGCTTGCTGAAGTGCTGACTTATTTTCCTGAGTTTGCTGAGCATCTCAACGCACTTAAGGCTAAGTATGACAAGTTTGTAGCAGATCTCAATATGCTTGAAGAGAACCTCAAGATTTGGCTTGCGGGATTTGGCTATGATTGCCAGCCTTGGTTTGTTGAGTCTGGTGGAAAGGCTCGTAAGGATCTTGCAGAATGGGCATTCAAGAACACTAAGCACACCGGCTTTGTGTTTGCATATGCTGACCATAAGGCTGATTCAGCTAAGGATTGGATTGCAGGCATTCCTAACAAGAACCTTGTGAAGATCCTCGGTTACAAGGAATGATATGAAACTGGACAGATTCTTAAGATTCTTCGATGAGAAGATAGTAGCTAGTGGCAAGTTCTCGCTTGTCATTCATGAGCCTAAATGCGGAAAATGGCTTTTCCGCTGTGACAATCCATCTGAGACATTAGATGCTCTTGCCACAGCGGTGATGTCACATCCATCACTTGCTGAGCTTGAGCTTGATGGATTTCAAGAGGTCTTTCTTGATCCAGCTGAAGATGATGGCTTGATTGTCACAATCTATTTCACAGACAAAGAGAAGGAACTTCGATAATGAAGTATGAAAGACTAGAGAACAAGAGACAACGTGCAGAGCAGCGAAAGAAGATATTAGAAGAGCACGGCAAGCTTTATAATGAAGCAGACTCATTTGCTGAGTATGAATTGAAGGTAGCAGCAGAAGGTGTCCGCAAGATCTCATGGCGTTGGCTTAATCCATTCAAAGTGTTCTATGACTACAAGAGCTTAGGCTGCTTCATGTTCTACTTGAAGTATCTTGGATTACTTGATGCATTTCTTGTTCCAGCATGGATTCTTGAAATGCTGCTTGTTCCGCACTTTGACAAGATAGGTGAAGTGCCTTTCAACTGTAGCATCATTCATGTTGTGCTGTTCATTCTAATCATTTTGTCTAACATTGTGTTTGGCGTCTATTTGAATGCTTTAGGCGATGATGCTTACAGGAACATATGATGGCTACTTATTGGTTGCAGACATTTCACAATGATGAGAAGTCTTGTCTAGCTTGGAAAAACAACCGAGCTATTCTTCGAGAATGTGACACAGACTATGATGAAGCGCTTGAGTTCTTGAATGGAAAGAAATATGGTGTCTTGAATCTCAAAGGCGCGTGCATGTTCCAAGAAGAAGGTGAGTCGTTGTCAGAGTTCTTACTGCGAATTGCATGTGAAGGAAAAGGTCCAGACTTTGAAGAGTGTCTCATAGTTAATGACATACATGATTGTGCAGAGAGCTATGCCAAAATAGTCAAGACAATAGACTGCAGAACAGGAAAAGAGATATGATATACGACAAAGTAGAAAAGCAGAAAACTGTTGCAACTGCTTATCTTAAAGCGCAGCAAGAGATTGCTAAGATCTATGCAAACTCTTCTTGCATTTCAGAATACAAAGCGAAACTTGCTGCAAATGGCCTTACTACTGGCTGGCCAATAGATCCATACACAATCTATTTTTGGTTTTGCAATAGGACATGCTCGAGAGGCTGGCTTAAGTTCTTAGTTCATTCTTCAATCATTGTGACTTGCATTCTGCTGTCAGCTGCTCTTATATTCGTCTTGAAGCATTGGCTGATTCTAGATCTTGTGGTTGCCGCAGTTGGCTTCATTGCATGCATAATTGCTGAAGGATATTTTGAAGCTGCGCTTGACTTTTCGCATGAGCATCTTCGAGATATTGGTTGCCATAGTGAGAAGTGCAAAGGAGACTGAGCATGGGCACAAACACTAGCAACGGCTTCTTTCTTACAATGCAAGAGCTCATAAAGAACGGAAAGTGCTGGACTGACAAGACTTTCATTGTTCGCGAACGTCTTATGGTGCAGAAGCTGTTGACAGAAAATGAGCTGTTCAACCATTGTGACTAGCAATGGAGCGTTTATGACAGACTTCTCTCTTGCTAGACGTGGCAAGAGCTGTAGATAATGTTTGTCTCTTATCAAGCGTCAATGTCTTTTCAAGTAGCAGACTGGATAGTGCTGCTTTATGGATTTAGCATAGCGCATGTGAACACTGATAATGGTGTGCAGTACACTTTCAAGCCAGAAGTAGTGTACAAAGGAATTGAAGAGTCTGCTTTCTTTGATGAAGCACTCAAGAACACTCGCATTCTTGACATGATATTCAAGCAAGGCGCTGCTAAGAACAACTTGCCAGAGCACAGGTTTGCATATCAGATAGTGTATTTTCAGAATATTGCGGCAAGACTCTTCAAGAAGTTTCCTCAGCTCGCTAAGCACTCTTCAAACATAATGCGCACTAAGTCTGAGTACAGATACAGAATAAATCCAAGCAAAATAGACAAGACTATAGCCAGGTTCAAAAACTTCTATGTTTGCACAACTAGTGGTATACAAAGCACTTGAATGTGATATGATATTATCATGAAGAATGTAATGTTTATAGATGAGCTGCTCAAGTTAGCAGACTTCAAAGCTTTTCAGGCTGCAATTGACGAAACAGTAAAAGACGTCATTGTAGTTCCTTATGATCCAGAAGCAGGAGCTTCTTGGATAGAGAACTATCTTGACACTTATCGCACATCTCTTGGCATAAATACTTATGTAGTGCTGACAGCTGACAGCTGCATGCGAAAGAACTTTCCTAACAATGCAATAGTAATTGACAATGCTGGTCTGACTCCGCAAAGAGTCAATGACGCAATATACATTCTCACTTCACATGGAATGAACAAGTCTTTTATGAAGAACGCACCACACAAAGTATGGCTTGTAAGCGACACACACTTCTGCCATGCTAACATCATCAAGTACTGCAATCGTCCTTTTGCAGATGTCAATGAGATGAATGAGAAGCTTGTTGAGAATTGGAACAGCGTTGTCAAAGCTGATGACATTGTATGGTGTCTTGGAGACTTCTGCTTTGGCAGAAAAGAGAATGCTGAAAGTGTGTTTCCAAAGCTAAATGGCAGCATCAGACTTGTAGTTGGAAATCACGACCATCACAAGATGAAGTTCTACTATGATCTTGGATTCAAGAAAGTGTATGACCGTCCAGTTCTTGTAAATGGTTTCTTCATGCTTAGCCATGCACCTATTGAATGGCTTAGCATGACACAGCCTTTGTGCAACATCTTTGGCCATGTGCATGACAATCCTATGTACAAGACATTCACTCCTCGATCTGCATGTGTCTGTGTTGAGCGTTGGAACTACACTCCTGTAGAGTGGGATGCTGTCATTGAAGGAATGAAGAAAGTAGAGCAGAATGATGGGATTAGAAGTTGATTGGAGAAATCTTGTTGACATGTTCAAAGATGTTCAATTTTTGAATGCAACTGCAGAAGCAGCTGACAATGGATCTCAAGCTTTGACTGCTTATGGTGATGATGTTGACAAATTGCTGCAGAGCCATGACACAGGCTTAGATGCAAGCATTAGTACAAAGAAAATGGATGGAAGTTTAACGTCTTGTGTGGCTCATTCATACGCTGAGCCTTATTATACAACAACTAGAATTGGTGGAGCTACACCACAACATATAAGTATTGTTGAGCCAGCGTATATAGACATACCGCAATTCTGCAAGAATGTGCGTCTTACAAAGGAAGAGATAGCAGCAAGACTTAAGAAGTGTGACAACTGCACGTATGCTTGCTCTGACCATTGTGTCCGCAGATTCATGAAAGACGTTGAGTTGTCTGGCCATACGTCAATTGGAATTGATGTATGCAGCAGAATAGAGATGCTTACTGCTGGAGAATGCGAGAAGTTCAAAGACAAAGCAGTTGAAGAGCTTGAGCTCACTGCAGAAGGACTATGAGGCAAGACATATGAACAATTTCATGAAATGGCTTAGCAGAAAGATCAAGACTTTCTTTAGTGAAAAAGTCTCAATCAGATACAGCTATGACTATGTGTGTGAAGCTAAAGCTGTGCAGCGTGAGTACATGCGATTCTTTGCTAAGAATCGTGACAAGTACATTTTGCATGCGTGCAAGACATACGGCTTTCACGGCGACAATGTCTACATAAAGTTCTCATGCATATCTGATGATATTGAGATGCCAGACTATGCAGAAATTGAAAGACTAGCATTAGAGAGGCTTGTGTCATGAGCAGAGATGTTGGAAAGTGTGAACTGTGTGGCGCTGAGTGCAAGCTGACAAAGCATCATCTTCGACCGCAAGTTCGCTGCAAGAACAAGTACAAAGAGATAAAAGAAGATCCAAGCAACATTGCTTGGATATGTGAGGCATGCCATCAGACTGTGCATGCTTTCTACACAGAGAATGAGCTTAGAGACAACTACGCTTCTATTAGCGCATTGAAGTCTGCATCTAAGTTCAAAGGATATCTTAAGTGGAGAGCTAAGCATCTTGATGAAAATGTCAAGCCAAGTAAGATGGCTAATAGGAGAAAATAATGCCACTAGTAATAGCAATGGCAATTGTGTTTGTTACAGTGATGGGCGTATGCATCATCGCTGAGCACCAAGACAAAACAAGCAGAGGGAAGCTTAAAGCTAAAGCAATTGGCGTCTTTGAGCCAAAGACACTGTATGGAGTATGGCTTAATCTTGTAGAGCAGCATTGGAATGAAGTAAGAATAGATAGTCTTCGTCCAGATCTTTCATTTGCATAGATACGCCAAAAAGGCTATAGGCCAAAAGCATCAATTGACAAAGATGTAGCAGAGCTTGCTATAGACTATTGGCGCAGAAACCGTTTCCATCTACGTGAGCATTTCATCAACTACTGCTATTTCATGTCAAAATACAGAAGCACTTTTGAAGTGATGAAAGCTACTAATGGTGGAAAGATTGAATGTAAGCAAGATCCAGTCTATCCAGGAAAAACATTTCCAAATGATGTAGATTACATATGGGTAGCAAGACATATGCCATTAAGCGTCAAACAGAAGAAAGCTGCATACAACAAAAGCATTGGTCTGCTAGATGAAGTAATCTAAATAAAGAGGTAAGACATGAGAGAAGAAGATGTGCAGTGGCTAGTGCTTGTTCGCGGTTTGCCAGGATCTGGCAAGTCAACATGGGCGAAGAAGTTTGCAGAAGAGCACGGCTTTGAGCATTTTGAAAATGACATGTATTTCATGCATGATGGAAAGTATGAGTACAATCCAGACGAGATAAAGAATGCTATGAACTGGTGCTATACAGAGGCTTATCATGCATTAGCGCAAGGAAAGAATGTAGTAGTCAGCAATGTGTTTGTGACAAGAAAAGCGGTAAAGCGCTGGGAAGATCTTGCTAAGAAAGTTGGCTGCGAATTCAGAATCTACAGAAAAGACAAAAACTATGGCAATGTGCATGATGTTCCAAAATATGTGCTTGCTAGCATGAAGCGCGCTTTTCAAGACATACCAGGTGAAATATGCATTGACCAACAATCTAGTTAACATTTTCTAGATTTTTGTTATAATGTTCATATGAAGATTGAAGCATTAAATTCTGCGTTGTTCAGCTATGACAACTATGAAAGTGATTTTGGCGCTGCATTAGACTTGTCATACAATGTAATGTCGACTTTGCCTGAAAGCTGCGACACTGAACTGCACACAGCTTTGAAAAAGTACGCAGTTGGATATTGCAAAGGTGACAGTCTTCCGTTCCGGCCAAGAGCTGGAATGGTCGGAATAATGTGCGAAAAAGACGGAGAGAAGTTCTGGTTTCACATTGAGGAAAGTACCCTCAACAAACTTTTAAAGGAGTGACATATGATTATTGAGCTTACTAAAGGAATGCTTGGCGATGTTGTTGAGCAAATTGGCCAAGCTGCAACAGTTGAAGACGCTAATGCAATTGTTCAAGCATGGAAAGACAACAACAAAGACAAGTACCGTGTTGAGCCTTATTTTCGCATTCTTTTCTACGATGATGAGCGCGCTATTGTAATAGACTTTGGCGACTACGCGTACTTCATTGCTGTCAAGTGCAAAAGCTATGATGAATGGCTAGCAATTAAAAGTGTATTTGCTAGAACATAAGCAGTTTACATTTTTCTAGAATTGTGATAGAATATGAACATGAACGCAAATGGCAAGAAAAGCAATGTCTCAGCTGACATGCTTTGGATGGTGAACAAGCTTCGGACTTACAAGCCAAATCCAAAGCTTGGCATGCAGCATGCAGCAGAAGTGCTAGTGTGCATGATGCAGTCAGATCCATCTTGCATAATCAAGCGCGAATATGAAGTTCTTGGAAAGAAGTGGACTGTGTATCATGGTCCAACTTTCAAGATGACTTTCTGTGAAGATCGCCATTACAACTGCTTCTTCAACAAGCTGTCTGGCTACAATGTCAGGTTTGGAACAGAAGTAGATGAAGATCCAGATTGCTGTGAGCTAGGTCCAGAGATTCTTGACTTAGAGATTTCAGTTGGTGGCTGTGTTCCAGTCAAAGGAACAACAAACTGCAAGTACTGCTACAAGAACAACACAAGCGCTGCTCCAACAAACATGACGCTTGAGAAGTTCCAGCAGATCATAAGCACATTTCCAATAAATCTTTCACAGATTGCATTTGGAATAACTGGTCTCAACACTAATCCAGATCTTCCGGCAATGCTGAAGATCTGCAGAGAAGTTGGAATTGTTCCAAACCTCACTACAGTCGGCGCAGACATGGATGGCGCAATAAAAGACGCATTGTGCAAGTACTGTGGCGCAGTTGCAGTAAGCTGTTACACAGGCGCTAAGGAGCTTTGCTACAAGACTATCAAAGATTTGCATGACTATGCTAAGTCTGAGTACAAGCGCGACATGCACATCAACATGCACATTGTCGTCAGCAAAGACAACATGCCACATGTAAGAGAAGTGCTAGCGGACATTGCAGCTAAGAAAGTAGATGGACTTAGATCTGTCGTGTTTCTTCGCATCAAGCCATGTGGCAGAGCTAAGAACATGGATTGCATAGTCCCAAAGAGCATTTATGAAGAGCTTGTTGAGTACTGCATTGACAATGATATAAGCTTTGGCTTTGACAGCTGCTCAGCCACTCCTGTCATAGAAGTGCTTACTGGAATTGGCAGAGCTGATCTTTGCTCAAGCTGCGAGCCATGTGAGTCAAGCAAGCTTTCAAGCTACATCAATGTCAAAGGTGAATATTGGTCTTGCTCTTTCGCTGAAAGAACAGACTTCATCAAGCCAATCAATGTTCTTGACTACAAGTCTGCTACAGACTGGTGGAACAGCGATGAAGTGCTTAAAGTTAGAGACTGCAAGAATCCAGCTTGCAAGTCTTGTCCAATCTACAATCTTGACTGAACACTATGAATTGCAAATGTGAAATAGTCTATTGTCGTTCTGCATACAATGTGCTTACAAACACGCCAATTCAAGAATGGCATCATGAAGAGATGGTGCTTGACTTGAAGTTGCCATATGACACTGACACTATTCCAGTGCGTTGTGTCACAGCTACTGCTAATGGAAAGACATTGAGCAAAGAGTTTGAGAATGACTTTGACATTGACTACACTGTCAGGAACAAAGTTATATCACAAGTCCATAAAACAGTAGGATCAAATGCAGGTCTAACTGATGTGTTCATCTTGCTTAAAGACTACAATCTTGCATTGAGATTGTACAAGCTTGAATTTGCCTCATATGAGCTTGACAGGCTTGAGACTACAGCGAAAAATGGCAGCAAGTTCAGCAACATAATAATGGTAAATTCATGGGAAGAGCTCAAGAACTATGTCTGACATTAGAAAAATATATGACAACTTGAATGAAGCTGACCGTTTATATGAAGATTGGCATCATATTGCTTCAAACATCTATGAGCTTAGACTGAAGCTTGAGAACATTCAGCATGACTTCAATGAGTCATTGAAGAAGTCTGTAGACATGCAATTCTCTTCAGAGCAGATTGCAAGAGCTAGAGACTTCTACAAGTATAGTGGATTCTCTCATCCAAAAGTGAAAGAGTTCTTGACACTGCTTTTCAACATCATTCTTCCGCAAGAGCGTCTTGCTAAGACTGAATGGGCAAAAGATCTTCAGCTTGTATGGTTCAATGGCAACTATAGCGCAAAAGATCTGCGAAAGAAGACTTTTGAGATGGACAGCTCTCATTTCTTGCTGCAGTTAATCAACAGCAAGACTGGATTGTCTTTCACTATCAACTGTCCAATAGTTGAGAACACTTACTGCAAGATGCAAGATCCAGACATGAATGCTGGAAAGTACGTCATAAAAGTTCTTTGGAAGATGTCTGACAGCTTTCTTTCTTCACATGGAATAGATCTAGAAGAGCGCAATGGTTTTGAGCAACCACATGAAGAAGTTCTTGTAGCACGTCTGTCAAACTCCGCATATGTATTTGATGTAGTAGACAAGATCATGTCTGGCAATTTCACTGATAATCTCAATGACGCAGCATATTGGCATCGGCCTAACATGCTTAGCATCTCTCTTAATGGGCCTCAAGACAATAAAGTCCATTTCTCTCAGACACATAGATATGACGATGATGTGAAGACTAAGCAAGATGAGCTTATTGAGAAGTACCAATATTTCATCAGCGACTCTGACAATTGGAGAACAGAAGCATATCCATGGGACAATCGCTCATTTGAGCTTGCTATCTCTCATGTCATTGAAGACCGTGACTTTTTGAAAAAGAAAGCAGAAGATGGACGAAAGCAATGACACAAGAGAGCTCAACTTGAATGAGTTCTTCAATCTTCTTTCTGCATCGACTACGCCAGAAGAGTTCGAGTTGCATTGTACAGCAAGAGGCTTTGACGCTGGCAATGTGATTTGGTGCATGTGCAGAAGTGTCTTTGCCATAAATAGACCACGTGAAGAAGTAGATCTTCTGTTTGGAGAGCGCTACAACACAAATAGTGATTTGCTCAACTTGATATTCTCTACTGAAGCCGCAAAGCATTTTCCAGACAATGGCTTCAATGGTTGGGAGCTTGGAAAAAGATTTCAAATGCCACGCAGCTATCAGATGGTTTCTGAAATTCTAGCAAGTCCTGCAATACTGAAGCTAGACAGACTTCATGCATTGTATGGCCAGCAGAAAGAGTAAGTATGCTATGATGACACGTGCTAAGTTTGAAGACAAGTTTCTAGAGATTTGCACCAAGCATGGCATAAAAGTCTACTTCAATGATCCGACATAGGATAAAGACAATGGCTATGCATATTGGAATGAAGTGCATCTTGCTAGGAAATACTCATGCATAAGCATCTACATGGCAGTTGCTTTTCATGAGTTTTCGCACGCAATCATCAATTTGAAACGAGCAAAAAAGATAAAGCGCTACAAAGTCCATTCATGCTTCAACGAAGAGTTTCAAGCATGGTATCTTGCATAGATATACTACGCTAAGTACATTGGCAGGCCATTCAGCAAGAAGATGGGAAATTTTGTCTTAGACTGCTTGCGCACGCATTCTGCATCACACTACTCTTTCAAGAACATCTTTGGTGAGAAGCTTGGCGAAAAAGCAAAATGACAGTTTACTTTATGTCTAGATGTGATAAAATATAAACATGAAAGTTAGAACGGATTTTGTAAGCAACTCAAGCTCTTGCAGCTTCATCATAGCTATGCCTGCGCTGTTTGTCCATTATGGAATAACTAAGCAAGACATTGTTGATGTTCTCATAGAGCTTTATGGAAAGGCAAACTATGACAAATACTGTCATGGAAAGATGAAGCCTTTCTATGTGTATGAGCTTCCAGAAGAGCTTGACAAAGCTGTTGAAGACTATAGCGATCTTCTGTCTAGTTGGAACCAGAATGTTCCAATTGACCATACTTATGAGCCACTTTGGAGACCTGGCAAAGGCACAGAATTGTTCGACAAGTTCTTGAATAGCATTTGCGAAGCATATGACATACACATCTGGCATGGAACTGATGATGAGCTTTCTGCATGCTGGAAGGCTGGAGAGCTGCCAGATTTTGCAAGAAAGACGGTTCTTGACGTAAGGGCAAAGCTTGGCGTAAAGACTGCAGATGAAGTCTTGCATGATGATGAAGCATGGCTGTTTGTGCATTTTGATGACAATGAAGTATGGAATCTTGCTGAGACAAGTGACTGCTGTGAAGCTGACATCTGCGAATGGACTACAGAAGCAGACAAGGAAGAGTATCGCAAATCTGCATTGACAACTAAAGCATATACACTTGAGCGCGTTTTTGAAGTGCTGCTAAGAAAGCTTGTAGAGAAAGGCAAGATAAAAGTAGATGATCTTGCTGTCTTGTCTAAAGCATATCCATACTGCGCCGATTCTAAAGACAAGGCACAAGGCACATGGCTAGAAGGTGACAAGTACAAGCCAGCAGACATGGTAGATGAAGTGTGCTTGCATGCAAACATGCATGAAGGATGATTTTTACTGAAGAAGGAATATGGAAAACAACGACAACAAGAAGAGGGACGTCACGTACGTCAACTACAACATACGCAATCCAAAAGTGCGAGTTGTAGATGATGAGACACATCAGCAGCGAGTAATGGACACTTCAGCTGCAATATCATTGGCAGAAAGCAAGGGGCTTGATCTTGTCGAAATTGCATTTGACAAAGTGCAGCGCATGCCAATCTGCAAGATTATCGACTATGGAAAGTTCAAGTACATGCAGTCAAAGAAGCAGAAAGACGCTAAGCGCCAAGCGCGTGAGAATGCTATTGAGCTTAAGACTGTGCAGTTCAGCATAACTACAGATGACAATGACAGAGCGCGGCTTGTGAAGCAAGCTAAAGAGTTTCTTGAAGAAGGTGATTCTGTGAAGATCGCTATACGCTTCAGGAACAAGCGTGAAAGCCAGAACCTTGAGTTTGCTAAGAAAGTCCTCAAAGGAATTGTCATAGAGTTTGATGGAATAGCAGCGCTTGACCAAGCACCATCTATTGCTGGCAGATTGTTCTCTTGCACATTGAGGCCATTGAATAAAGGAAAATGACTAAATGGTTGACGCATTTAACAAAGAAATCAAGGTTGGTGACAAGGTTGTGTACATCAAGAAGGTTGCTGGATGCAGTAGCAGTATTCTTCTGGCGAAAGGCACAGTAAAAGAAATCAAAGGACGCATCATCAAGGTGTCCGGCCACAACTATGGTGTAATATCCCAATCAGTGATGAAACTGGAGGCATGATATGGGAGAAGACATACACCAAAAGTCTTTTGCTAAGTCAAAGATAACAGGCAAATGGATATCTACGTCAGAAGTAGACTTTGACGCTATTCCATATCTGTTTGAGCATCTTGTTCCTTATAGAAGCTATATGGTGTATTCTTTGTTTGGAAGCAGACGCGCTGATTGGGATGAGCTGCCTGCTTCTGGTTGGGGAATTCCAGACTTCATAGCTAAAGATCTTCCTGCATTTGCTCACTACCATGCTACTGACAAAGGCGACTGGTATGGATATGTCTGGTTCACACGCAAGCAGCTTAAAGAAGGAATTGAGAACTACATTAAGCGTCTTGAAAGTCCAGAAAAGTATTGTGAGAACTATGATGAAGATGACAAAAACAACTTTCTCGATGATGTCCACTACTGCAAAGAAGCTGAAGACGCTTGGAAAGAAGAAGCTGGATGCTTGAAAGAATTGCTTCAAGAGATGCTTGACAAGCTCAACAACATCATTGAGTTCAGAAAAGAGATGGAAAAAGAGATTGATGTAGATGGTGCAATCTACTTGTTTTGGTTTGACAACTGATGAAAGACAAATACATATTGCTTGACTTTGATGGTGTCTGCACTTCATGCAGAGAAGGTGGTGGATCTTATCTTGTAGAGAAGCCACAAGACTATGGCTTTGACCAGCAATGCATTGATCGTCTGAAGAATCTATGCAAAGATGTTGGCGCTAAGATCATCATATCAAGCAATTGGCGAAGATACAAACCAGATGGTGGTTGGTTTCATCATAATGAGTTCTATGTCAATCCTCTTCCAAGACTGATGAAAGAGCTTGGCAGTCTAGTTGTTGGAACACTTCCAACTGACAAGTACTTGACAAAGTCTGAAGCTACTATTCTTTGGCTTGAGACATTTGATGACCCTCCTCATTTTGTCATATTTGATGATGACAAGCGTGAAGGCTTCCAATATGCGTTTGAGTATGGAATAATGAGAAAGTTCATATTGACAAATGCTGAGTTTGGCTTGACAGATGAAGACGTAATACTAGCAAAGGACAAATTCAATGAGCAAAGCAGTGTCAGACGCTAACTACTTCACAATTGAGTGCTTAAGCACTGGTGAGAAGTTTTGGCATTTCAAGCCAGATGGTGACAAGATAAAAGCGCTGTTTTTCTCAAGCACAATTTTCGATCTTGGCAGCAATGCGCCAATATTCAAGTCATATTCAGCTGCTAAAGACTATTTTGACATCATAAAGAAGTTCACAATTCAAGAGTTTGACGGTGAAGTCCAAAGAGGAAAGCTAATAGACATTGGAATTGTGATGTATGAATATTTCGGCAATAAGCGAATTGGTGTTCTTGACACAATGCAGATTCAAGAAGACAATGATTGACAACCAAGCAATTCTAGATAGTCATCCGGTGACCCCGGTTGATTTGGAAGCTATTAGTTGATAGTTATTATATCTTAGATTTAGATATTCCTTGAAGCAAGTTTACATACTTGCTTTTTGTGATATAATCTCAATGTATGAACAATAAAGAACTTATAGCTCAGTTTGAGCGAAACAATCCACACTATGTGATAGCGCATGGTGGCGATGGCACTTTGCTGAAAGTTGTTGAGAAGTTTGGTTCTAAGAAAAGCATTATTCCAATACGTGACTATGCTAGATGTGAAAAGCATGCAAACTTGCTTGAAGACATCTGTCTTGGAAAAGACGCTCAACCACAATTGAAGCATTCTAAAGCGCCTTTTCTTGAAGCACGAATATTTGCTCCAGACGAAGATCCAGATGAAACATATTCTGGAATTGCAGAGATTGTTCTTAAGTCTTACGATCCAACTGAGGCATTGCGGTTCTCTGTTGTAATTAACAACCAGACTTACATGAAGCAATGCATAGCAGATGGCTTGATATTCGCTTCTAAGCTTGGTTCTCATGGTTATTTCAAGTCTGTGACTCGTATGTTGTTCACAGACAATGATTCAGTTGGTCTTGGATTCATAGCTCCAACTTATGGAATATGCAATCTCATCTTGAAGCAGACTGACAAAGTATGTATACAGCTTGAACGTGGAACTAAAGTAAGCTTAGCATATGACAAGAATTGGGAGACAATTGATCTTCCAACTGGTGCAATCATTGACTTATGCCAGTCTTGTGAAGGAGCTTCATTGTTTGGCTATGACATCTTCTGCTGTCCAGAATGCAGACACCTTAGAAACTCTACAATGGTAAATGACCAGTACCTTACATAAGGAGAAGAAATGGAAGCAGGAAGCATGTCATCACAAATACAGAACATTCTCAATTGGGTGTAGACAAATCCGCTCTTGACTACATTAGCGTCAGGTGGAATAATCTTTTGGCTTATATCCAACATACGAAACATCTTTAGCGCTATTGTTGATGGCATAACAGCTGTCATATCATTTAGCATTTTCAACATGTATGAAGACAATCGCGCTAACTACAATGGCAATAGCGCTAGACTGACTTAGCGCTAGACAATCTTGAACAATCTTGTGACTGTCGCTCCTACTTTATGGGAGCGAACTGTCAATCTTGACTTGTCTGAGAACTCAAATCTTGACAATGTAGATGTGCAGCAAGCTGCAATGGACAGCTTGTCAGAGTCTAATGATGACAAAGACATCTTCCATATGTCTGACAAGAACACTACTTGTACATATGGATTCTCTATAAAGCTTCTATTTGGAAAGCTTTGCGTAGTAAGAAGGTCTGTTGAGTCTAAGTCAATGAAGATAATAGTCAACACATCTATTCGCGTCTTCTTCGCTCGAAAGAAGAAGTTCATGCAAAAGCTTGAGAAGTACATCAAAGAGAAGCATCTTGAGATGTACTAGAAGTCAATAGTTTCAAAGAACGTCTTTGTCTTGAATGGGCAAACATATGCTGGAAAGAAGTTGAAGAGAAGCTTAAGCTCAATATTCACTGTTGGAAATGTGCATCTTGACTTGTATCATGACATACAGAAGTTCATAGAGAACAAAAGCACATACAACAAGCTCAATTATCCATACAACTATTGCGCATTGCTGTATGGTGTTCCAGGCTCTGGAAAGTCATCAACTATTCTTGCAATAGCATCTGAGCTGAACAGAAACATCGTCTACATAAACTTAGCTACCGCTTCTACTACCACATTGCTTAGGCAGATGAATGACGATCCAGACCATTCAATATTTGTGTTTGAAGACATTGACGCAATAACTACTAAAAGTGTTGGAAACAGAAACAACGAGAAAAAGAAAGAAGCTGAAGACTGCAGAAGTGAAGATGACATCTTCACAAGAGCATTGTCATTGTCTGACATGCTGAACATAACAGATGGCTTGCTTGCTTCTGATGGTGCAATAAGCATCTTCACTACAAACCACATAGAGAAGCTTGATCCAGCATTCTTGAGAGCTGGAAGAATGAACAAGCTGATTAAGTACACTTACATGAATCCAGAGACAGCTAAGGCGATGGTTGATGCATACCTTGACGTCGGTGACATAAAGCTCAAAGATAACATCAAGCCACCTGAGCTGCAAGAGATGATATTGAGCATTCTTGTTGGAAACAAGACTGTTCAAGACTTGAAAAATGTATTTGAAGAGAAATAAAGAAATAATGTTTGAAGGACATACAAGAAATGAAAGCTAGATTTGACTTTGTAAGCAACAGCTCAAGCTGCTCTTTCATATTGAAAGCAGTGAGTGAATTTGTAAAGCTAGTGAATGAAACTGTAGGTGACGCTAAAGACTATTTGCCTTATGACATGATAGCAATGAATGTGTCTGTCTATGGCACTAAAGACGATGTGACAGAGGCAGCTAAGCTTATTGCAATTCGTGAAGAGAACAGACTTGATGAAGACGATGTGCAGAATGCATGGGACGATGAAGATGAAAATCTCTTCAAGTATGACTGCTCATTTGAAAGTCTTCTATCTTTGCCAGATGAGATCTTAGTGAAGTTGACTAACATAAGATTTGAAGCTGATGACTGCGAGCAGAATGAAGTCTTGTACTTGACTATCTTGTACAAGCTGGCTGAGACTTATGGCCTAGAGCCAGATGCAAGCATGTCAGAGCACAGCTTGCCATTTGCAGATGACAACAAGGACGTCTCAGCGCTTGGCCGTTTGATAGCAGCTGCATTTAGCAATGACTACAGAAAGGAATTGACATGAAATACACAATCACACTGCACAATGACTGGAGTGAGCCATATTGGCAGCATAGCGACAACAACAAGCCAAAAGACTTATGTCGCCATATATCAGATGACAAGTATGAAGTAGAAGGTCTTGACTTCTGCAAAGAAGTCTTGAAAGACTTTCTTGATGCACCAGTAGCAGAGATGACGCTTGAGCAAGTCAAGAAAGAGTTTGAAGAGCCACGTATTGGTCCAATCTCTCAAGAACGTCTGCAAGCTATTGCTAACTACTACAATGGCAGACTTAAGCTGCAGAAAGAGATATTCAGCTAGCTAGATGAGCTTGGCGACAAGCCTCACATTTTCAAGTTTGACATTCCAATGGAATACAACTATTTTGCTTGCTATGCTGATGAAGACGAACACATGACAAAGCAGAATAGTGCTTGGCTTGAAGTGGTGGTGCAGAATGTGTCAGAATTCTAAGAGCGACTGTCCAGACAATGAAGCTGCATTTGGCACCCCATTGGCTTATCCATCTGTGAAAGTTGATCCAATTCCATTTTTCCCTAATGTCTAGAATGCAATTGGAGATTTGTATTGGAATATATCTCGAGTTGAATAGAATTTCAAAGAGAAATATGATTAGCTTATTGATGAGCTGCATTAGAAAGACTAGAAGATAGACGACTTGTATAATATAATAAAAATTCTTAATAAACATAACAACTAGCTAAGAAAGTTCTTGTCAGAGAATTTTCCATTTTTAGTGACACAATTTGATGAAGACATGAACTACGATTTTGTAGTGCCTTGCAATTTAGGTGGAAGTTGGTGAGTATGGACAACAAAGAATAGAAAAAGAAGATGCAAGATTGGAAGATAGAAGCAGACAAGCAGCTTCGTCATGACATAATACATGACAACAAGCTTCTGTTCAAGATGGCAAGTCGTCCAATGACAGAGACTTGCATGTGTTGGGGCCTTGAGTTCAATGATGGCTGGCTTCGTCCATTTGCTGAAGCTGCTTATGCGCTTGAAGGCTTAAATCATATGCTATATGACAAGTACAGAGTTCGTGTGCAGTCAGACCAAGTCAAAGAGAAATATGGAACACTTCATTGGTATACATCTGTTGTAGCTGATCCAGGCCCATTCATCTGCACGTATGAGTCTTTAGTAGACAAGATCTTTGGCAAGTTTGCTAAACTTGACTTCAAGCTGAAGCAAGTTGTTGACAGAGAAGCATTTGACTATGATGAGACAGATGAGCTGAGGACTGATGAAGAGATAGCTGAAGCTAAAGAAGCTGAGAAGCTTTGCTCAAATGTCAAAGTGCTTGACATGAATGGAAAGTTTGTGAAGATAACTACTTTGCATCATCCACAACAATGCCATTATGTTCCAACACGGCACAAGATCATTTATGCTTTATACAAGCGCCGCCATCAGATAAGAAGCTTTTTGAGAAGTTTTTTCGGTTGGAATCCATCTGCTAAGCAGCAAGCAGTCATGGCATTTGCAGAGCTTGTAAGAGACAAGATTGTCAAAAAAGCTGAAACTGACTGCTACAACACATGTGAAGTGTGTGGATCTACAATTGGAAGTAGCTGGAGTCCACGCTGTGAGACTCGTGGTTGGATAACATACATCTGTGATGAGTGCGCAGAGTCTAAAGGATCTGAATACTACAAAGATGGCGCACTTTGGAAAGGAACAAGCTGTATTAAGACAAAAGAGCAAATTGACGCAGAGCGCAAAGCATTTGAAGAGAAGTACAACAAGAAAGAAGACCAATGAAAGTTCGTACAGACTTTGTGAGCAATTCAAGTTCATCTAGCTCAATCATAGTAGATCATGCTAAGCGAACTATAAAGAAGCTTGCTGCAGATCTTGCTAGATGCTGCATAGACAAGAAAGACCAATGGCATGATCCAGCGCTGTTTGACCACAATAGATTAGTGCTTGAGTATTGCATGTCATTCTACAGGCTTGCCTATTTTGGAAATGTGGTTGTTGGCTCGCGCAGAAGAGAGCTTTCAGCAAAGAAGTTTGTAGATGAGCTTGGATTTGACGAAGAGTCTGCAAAGATCGAAATTGGAAGAATCATAAAAGATCTGCACGAATTCAAGAAGAATCCAAAGAAGTTTTCAGGCTGGAAGTACAAGCAATTGCGGAATCGCTAGTACATTGCTAAAGAAAATCTAGTTGTTGAGAACGAAGATATTTCTGTTCCAAGTCCTGTTGTGTCACAGTATGAAATGGAGATGATGTATCGCAGACACCACTACAAAAATCCTGATGGAACTTGTGCAGACGACAATCCAGAAGAGAAGAAGCTTAGAGTCAACTAGATCTTGAATGACGCGATTGAGTCTGTGCAAGATGATGCTTCAGGCTGGCATGAAAATCCAGATATCTATTAGATAACTCTTGACACAGTGAAGAACACAGAAGATCTGCTTAAGGCTAAAGTAAAGATTGATTTTGACGACACTCCATACAGCAAGAAATCAATAAAGGAAATAAAGAAGCTTTTGCTTGAAGGAAAGAAAATATTCTACATTCGCCAAGCCTATGATGGTGATGGATATGGAGAGACATACATCTATGCTGAAGGATCTGCAGAAGGCTTGCCAAAAGACAAAAACATTGAACAAATAGCAAATGACCTTTTATAAGGAGACAACATGATATACACATCTTATTTTGGAAATCTCAACAAATTGCAGCAGCTTGACACCCAGATTGTTCCAGTGTCAATTGCAGGCAAGACGCCGGACTGGTTCACAGGAAAGAAATATAGAAAGCTTGCGCCACAATATGAGTGGTGGAAAGAATGGCATGACAAGTATGCAGACAATATTAAAAATGGCAAAGACTTCTACATATAGAAGTATAATGACACTGTGTTGAATGCTTTTGATCCAAAGCAGATTGCTGATGAGCTGAAGCTTCTAGCAGATGGAAATGACGTATGCTTGCTTTGCTATGAGACTCCAGAGAAGTTCTGCCATCGTCATCTTGTAGCAAATTGGTTTCAATCCGCTGGAATACTCTGCGCTGAATGGAACTAGCGTTGCTCAAAGCACAACTGGTCACTTGCAGACAAAGAGCTCAAGATCTGCAAAAACTTCATTGAGCAAGTGCAGAAGTTTGACATTTACAGTATTAGCCCAAATGGAAGATATGTAAGCACTGAAGAGCAGATTGAAGAGCTTAAAGACAAAGCTTGGAAGACACTTGCAAGCATACAGCATTAAGGAGAGCTATGAGTGGATCTAGACCAATTGGAATGACGTTGTTTCTTGATGTAGACAATGTCTTGAATCATGCTTCAGAAGGGCAAGACTTGTACAATGAAGCGTATGAAGACTCTTATCTTGCTTTAGACAGAAGCAAGGTTGAGATGCTTAGAAGACTTTTTGACAAGTACTTCCATCTGAAGACAGTCTTGATATCAGATTGGAGGCTTCGGCCAGATTTTGTTGATGGACACATAAATCCTTGCTGGTTTTTACGAGAGTATTGCAAATGGCTTAACATAATTGGCGATACGCCAAAGAAGCTTTCATCAGAGCATTGGCATGAAGTAAAATGGTGGATTGATGACAACTAGCAGCAGTGTGAAGCGTTCATCATTCTAGATGATCTTTCTTATCCAAAAAGCTTTCCATCTAGAGGAAAGCTAGATCTTTCAAAGCACTGCATCACTGTTGACATGAACAAAGGTCTGCAAGAAAGTGACATTTCTGCTGCATTGATTTCACTTGACAGCCAGTGCTCTTATATCCAAAAAGATGCAATACAGAAAGCATTGCATAAGATGGAAGCTGATTGCGCATATCTCATAAATGACTAGTTTGAATGCTCATTCGGCTATAATCAGTTCAAAGAATGGGATGGTGTCAACACAATGTTTAGTGAATGGCAGACATGCGATGCAGCTAAGCAGACAGCATTCACTAATGTCAATGTGCAAGTCTATGACTAGAAAGAAGCAAAGTACTACAAAGGAAGAATCACTTTGCAGCAGAACATGGACTTGTCTTTTGGCGCGCAGCTTCAAAGCAGCTTGATGCTTATGGAAAATGAAGATGTTGGTTGGGAAAGACTTGTTGAGATAAGGAGTGTTGAATGCGCAAGAAGAGTCCACCAATGACTGTAGATGAGCTTCTTGCTTTGATAAAGTACAAGCCAAAGTACATCACAGACTTGAGCAAGATTGATGATGGAGTGCAGATAATTGAGTTCAGGAAATGTGGTGACTACACTGCAAGCATTGAGTTTGGAAACAATGGACATTTCAAGAAAGATGGAGGCTTCTACTTCTACTTTGAGATTGTTGATTGGTCTGGAACTGTTGATGGTGAGTTTGTTCCTTTAGACAGTGAAAGACGCAAAGATGTCTTGTGGGGATTCTTCAAGACTAAGAAGCAGTATGAAGAAGCTGCAGCGCACATAAACAAAGCTTTAAGAAAGATGTACAGAAGGAAAAGACAATGATTGTTACAGTTAAAGGAAGTGTGTTCAATGACCTTCCACCTCATAGCGTCATAATGAATGCAGTAAATGCAAGAGGCTGGATAAGTGGAGGTTTCTCAAGACAGATTTAGCAGCGTTGGCCAAAATGCTTTGAAGACTACCATGAATTTTGTGGTTGGTTCAAGAATGGCCATGAGAAAGAGATAATGGGGCATTTGCATCATTGGCAAGTGTCAACTAAGCTGATAATTGTCAACTGCATAACTATATAGACTTATGGCAAAGATCGTCAAGTCACAGACTATGAAGCATGGGAAAGATGCGCAAAAGTTCTTGAAGCGCAGACACGCAACTAGAATTTGAAAACCGGAGTTAATTGGACACTTCATGCACCAGAGAAGATTGGTGTGCTGAATGGTGAAGAAGACGCAACAGAGATTCGCAGAATATTCAATGAAGTCTTTGGCCAATCTTCTGTAGACTTAGTGCTTCACTCTTTGGCATAAGTGGCTGCAGCTGACATTGCATAAAAGATATATAGTCTTATCAAAAGCATTCTAGAAACGAAAGTTTCTAGTTTACTTTTCTATCTAACTTGATAAAATATAAACACGATGAGCAAGAAGTTTGAAGTTCTAACTGGCCGTGACCAGATTCGCAGACGACCTACTATGTGGGTAGGCGCTGTAGATCCAGTCACACAAGACATGTTCATAGTCAATGAAGACAAAGTGGAGCGAAGAGCTGTGACATACATTCCGGCATTTCGCAAGATCATTGATGAAATACTTGACAACAGCCTAGATGTGCTGATTGAGAATGGCGCTAAAGGAACAATCAAAGTCAAGATGGATGCTGAGTCTGTCATGATCTCTGATGATGGACCTGGAATGCCTGTAGTCAAGAAGAAGCTTTCAGCTGAAGAGCTGAAGAGCTTGCCTGAAGCAGAAGCTAAGAAGCTTGCTGAGTCATATGTGCCTGAAATCGCTTGGACACGTCTTTTCAGCGGAACGAACTTCACTGATGCAGACAACAAGACGACAATTGGCGCGCATGGCATTGGCTCAAAAGCTACAGCGATATTCTCAAAGAAGTTTGTTGGCAAGACTGATGATGGAAAGAAGCAGTGCACTGTGACTGCATTGAATGGTCTTGAGACATCTAAATGCAAAGTTGGAACATCATCTGGAAACACTGGAACTTCAGTTGAGTTCTGGCCAGATGTTGAGTACTTCAAGCTAAAAGAAGTAGAGCAAGTGTACATGGACCTCATGTACCAGCGCTTGCTGTGCTTAGCGATAACTTTTCCTGGAATCAAGTTCTCTTTCAATGGACGCAAGATAAACATCAACGACAAGAAGTTCTTGAAGATGTTTGACGAGAACATTGAGTATGAGATCTTTGACAAAGGCTTTGTTGGCGTGTTTCCAAACACTGAAGATGAGTTCAACTTCTTCACATATGTGAATGGAATGCATATGAGTCGAGGCGGCTCGCATGTTGACCATATATCTTGGAACATTGTCAACCCAATTCGTGAGAAGCTTTGCAAGAAGTTCAAGAGCATAAAGCCAGCTGACATCAAGAACCGCATGACGATGGTTGTGTTCTTGCGTGACTTTCCAAATCCAAAGTTTGACTCACAGACAAAAGAGACTTTGACAAACTCTACAAGCGATGTAGCTAAGTATCTTGGCGATGCGCTTGACTTCACTAAGTTCGCTAAGACAATTCTCAAGAATGATGCTATCATTGAGCCAATTGTTGAGATGTTCAAGATAAAAGAGGAGATGAAAGCTCGCAGCGAGCTGAAGAAAATAAAGAAAGTCAAGGTCCGTTCTGACAAGTACTTGTCTCCAGTTGGAACGCAGAAGTACTTGTTCTTGTGTGAGGGAGCTTCAGCACAAGCATCTCTTGCTGGCTGCTTAGGAAGAAATGGATTTGGCTACTACGCTTGCAGAGGTCTTCCAATAAATGCAGTTGCTGGAAGCATCCAGAAGATTGCAGCAAACCAAGAGTTCAAAGATGTGATGAATCTTCTTGAGCTTGACATAACTAAAGACGCTAAAGATAAGTCAATCTCATTTGACAGAATCGTGATTGCATGTGACCAAGACTTAGATGGAACTCACTTGTCAAGCATGCTCGTTGGATGGTTCAAGCGGTTCGCGCCAAACCTGTTCAATGAAGGAAAAGTCTGCAAGCTTCAAACACCACTTGTGATTGTAAAAGACTCTAAAGACAACATCAAAGAGTACTTCTACACACTTGATGAGTTCAAAGCGTGGGAGCAGAAGAACCCAAACACTAAGCTGAACATCATCTACCAGAAAGGTCTTGGCTCAATGGAGCGTGCAGACATTGACTGGCTGATTGCTCACAATGGTGGAATTGACAATCTTCTGTATGAGTTGAGGCAAGACGCGGATGGATTCAAGAACGTTGACTTGTGGCTGACAGGTGATGCTGCTCCTCGAAAAGAGAAGCTGTACAACTACAGCTTTGACATCAACAGCATCTAAGCAGTTTAACATCTCTAAGAATGTGATATAATAGAACTATGAATAAACGCAATTTGACAGACTTCTACGAGAAGGATGTGCCAGCTTATGCATCATACGACAACTTGCGAAAGCTTGCTAACGTATGTGATGGCTTGAAGATCTCTCAGCGAAAGCTCATTTGGGCAGCATACAAGCGCTGCTTCAATGAGTTCATGAAGACAGAGAGCTTCGCTAACTATGCAGCAGTTGACCAAGCATATGTGCATGGAGCTGGAAACTTAGTCTCAGTCATTGAGACGCTTGTAGCTCCTTATGTTGGAGCGAACAACTATCCACTTCTTGTTGGCAACTCAGGTGGATTTGGAAACAGAATCATTCCTCGTGCAGCGGCCGGCAGATACACACGCTGCAAGATGTCTGACATCTGCAAAGTGCTGTTCAAGCAGATTGACAATGAGATTCTTGACAAGCAGTACTTTGAAGCGCAGTGGATTGAGCCAAAGTTCTTGATGCCAGTATTTCCAGTCTTGTTCTTGAATGGATCTGAAGGTCTTAGCACTGGCTTCAGCCAAAGCATCTATCCTCGAAATCCAGTTGAGGTGATTGAGTACATCAAGAAGAAGCTTGCTGGCGTCGCTAAGCCTCGCATGGCATTGCTGCCTTGGTTCAAAGGACATCTTGGAAAAGTTGAGAAGAATGCAGACACTGGAGTAGTTGAGAGTTTTGGAGTCATAACTAAGAACAACATGACTTCGTACACAATCACAGAGATTCCAATTGGAATTGAGTATCAGAAGTACATATCGATTCTTGACAAGCTCTGCGACAATGGAACAATCCAAGACTACACAGACAAGTGTGATCCAAAGACCGACAAGATCTTGTTTGACATCAAGACATCTCGTGAGTTCACACGAAAGCATGAAGATGAGCGCAAGCTGCTTGAAGCTTTCAAGCTTGTGAGAAGTCTTCCTGAAGTCTTGACGTGCGTAACTGAGAACAACAGAGTAAAAGAGTATGCTTGCATACAGGATATCTTAGATGACTTCATCACAATAAGATTGAAGTACTACAATCTCAGGAAGCAGCATATTCTAGATGTCATCCAGAAGAACTTAGAGAAGCTTCAGTCTAAATGGCTGTTCTGTGAAGGCATCATAAAGAAGACTATTCATGTGGCAAATGTCAAGAAAGACGACATTGTCAAGCAGTTTGAGAAGATAAAGGGAATAAAGCAGATTGATGGAAGCTATGACTACTTGCTGCACATTCCAATCTACCAAGTGACTAAAGAGAAGATTGAAGAGCTCAAGAAGCAGATTGAAGAGCTTAAAGCTGAGCTTAAGAAAGTTGAAGCTACAAGCATCAATGACATGTGGATTGCAGATCTTAGTGAATTGAAGAAAGCGCTATAATGATTGACTCAAAGATGATGGTTAGCGCAGTTCATGCTATAGTTGAAACAGAGAAGGGAAATGCGTTGACAACTGCCAGTGACAGAATGAAGTTGTTTGATGAATACAGCAAAGTCAGATATTACATTCTTCAAGTGACATCAACTAACAAGCTTGTCATAACTAATTCATATGACTTGTCAGTGCAGCAAGTCTGTGTTGACAAAGCAGGCAAACTGTATGTGGCATACTTTCAAGATTTGTATGATGAACACATAAAGACTGCTAAAGTAAATGCTATTGAGAAATGCTATCCTCAACAAGTGGAAGGCGTCTTCTTAAGCGACAACGATGCAATAGAAGTAGCGACAAGACACTTCAAGCTCATATACAAAGAGAAAATGGAAGAAGCTGAACGCCGCCTTGCAAAAGCAAAAGAAGAGTTTGACAAGTACCAAAACTTGGCAAAGGAGCTGTGATGCCAACAAGCGCCGGAATGCGAAAGCTTTCTTTCAGAGAAAGAGCAGAATGGATTCTTGCATATCTTTCTAGTCCAACGCTCATGAAAGTCAAGGACTCTTTTGAGTGGGCAGTCAGCGGCGCAGTTGGAAATCCAAAAGACGTAAACTTGATATCAAAAGCTGCGTTAAAGTCATTGCCAAAAGGCGCATACTTCAAGCGGTCTGGCTTAGTGAAGTACTACGCAAACAAAGACAAAGGAAAGAACTTTGTCTTTGAGCACACAATTCCAAACAGTGTTCTCAAAAGATGGATTTATGCAAACAGAGACATTTTGTCAATAGATCTGCTTAGCAAGGTCTTGATGCGATGTCCAATCTGCTTAGTGACAGCAGCTGAAGACAAGAAGCTTAAAGTTGCTGGCTTGAATGAAAGCATGCCAGACAAAGAGCATGACATCTTGCATGATGATCCATTTGCACGATACAAAGCAGTTGGAATAGAGATAGTAGACTTGAATGAACATAAGAAGGAAGAATGACATGAACATAGAGAAAGTTATTGAGCAGCTGCCAAAAGTCAAAGAGCAAGTTGAGCAGCTTGAAGAGATGGTTGAAGACTACAACAACTGCAAAAGTGCTGTGACTAAGAAGCTTCTAACTTCAGCAATTGAGAAGTATAGCTCAGCTGTTGGATTCAAAGACATTGCTGAAGCATAAGCTGCTAAGCAAAAACATGAAACAAAGCGCTGCCAGCTGGCAGCGCTTTTGCTTTATAGAATTTATTATTTCACTATTTTTATGAAGCAATCCAATTCAATATACAAGTAGCATTGGTAGAACCATCATAAAAGTATAGTGAGGTTGAATTTTCATTTACTATATTGTCATTGCCAGAATAATCTTCATCACCATCTGCATAACTAGCATTAAGTACAGTTTGAAGAGAATAATCACCAATGCCGTCATCCCATAAAAGTTCTTTAACTTCTAATGACCATGTACCTGTATCCATATCATCAGAACTAGTACTTATATCCATATCATCAGAACTACGGGTCAATGTAATACTCAATTCTGGCAATCAATCTGGATTAGATTGAAGTATGCCTACTGCATTGAATCTTCTGTCTGTTGTTCCTTCTGAAGTAAGATTGACAGTATTATTTCTATAATGTGCAGTCCAATAACCATCAACTTGACCTCCGTCGCCACTTCCTGACGCTCCTATCTGAAAGGAGCAGTTTCCTATATGCATTCTTCCTATTATCATAACAAAATTATTTACTACTAAAAATATTATCTAAAAGAAAAAGGTCAATCCGTGATTAGATTGACCTTTTTATTATGAAACAATTTAATTATACGTTTATCGTTCTATCTGTGCAGACTATGGTTGAACCAGATGGAAGATCCCATTTTGAATATGGAACATTTGTGTTCTAATCATAATCTATTGTTCCCATTGTCCGAACTTCATCAGCTGTCTTGCCTATGGTCAAGGTGACTGGATTTCCTGAATATGTGTTAAAAGCATTGTTACCAATTCTTTGAATTCTGCTTCCAATTGTCAGACTCGTCAGACCTCCACATTCGTAGAACGCATCTTCCCCTATGCTCGTCACATTTGGTAGGGTTACATTTGTCAACCCATAACAAAAGCCGAACGCCGCATAACCGATGCTCGTCACGTTTGGTATCGTAATGCTCGTAATCTAGCTGCAAAAGTTGAACGCCGAAGATCCGATGCTTGTCACATTTTGAAATGTTATGTTTCCAGTTATTTCTTTGGAAGGCGGAATACTCATCATAACGTAATCGCCATTGTTAAACGCATTATTTCCAATTGCTGTAGCATAGTCTTCAACTACGTTTGAACCACCATATGTCCAATATATGACTGCTCCTCCACCGTCAATTGTTCTGATATTAGGTTCACCTTGATACAATCCGGTTATGACCCTGTTCTCGTCATACATAAAGTATGGAGAAGGTGTTGGCTCAGATGAACCGCTTCCTGAAGCGCCTATCTGAAAAGAGCAATTTCCAATATGCATTCTTCCTATTGTCATGATTTCTTCTCTTTCTTGAGTATGTCAATGACTTTAGCGATGTCAGTCTTGTTCTTGATAGCGTCAGCTACAAGCTTCTCTTCCTCTTCGCTCATCTCTTCATCATCATATACTTGCAAGAAAAGTGAAGTCCAATTGTTCACTTTGACTATTACTGCTTTTGCCGTATCCCATGCTTTTCCGCCTTTCTTTGACGCATATGACAGCAAAGCAGATATGATCTTCGCAATTATTGAGCAGAGACCATCTACTGTCAAGAACTTAAGCATGAATGTCGTTATGAATGTTGCCATGTTTGGCTCCTTTCTTAAGCTATTCTTATGAAGCAAAGATTGTCTTCACAATCATTGTCAGAGTACTAAGTTATCTCATTCTCCATCTCAGAGTTCCAAATAGCTTTTATGCTGCATTCAGATGAGTCTGAATCGAGAAGAACAAGCGTGTCTGTGTCTTTGAAGTTCTATGCTAAGATCTTCTTGAGCTAGCCAACAGTTACAACCGGCGGTTCATCTTCAACGTCATACAAGAATGGACGCTGCAGCGCTTCTTGCTGGATGTCGCTCTCAAGCAGATCTACCCATTTCTTCATGTCTTTGTCTGTTATTTTCATGGTATTGCTATTTACTTTAGCCTTGGTAGCCAAGTGTCCCAGGGCGACACCGTTCAGGCATTTGAATATGTCTATATTGACCGTTTAGCCCTGGACAAATGGCATCCCTAAAAGTTAAAAATAATCTTAGAAATGAGTCTTTATTGCAAACTAGAGAGTATATATATTACAGTCATGAATAAATTCAGCACACAGATTGCTCTACAAGCCAAGCGCATAAGTGAAAATTCTTTTGCGCTTATACCATATTTGGCAAAATAGAACAATCCTACATGTTGAATGGAAGCTTGACACAGGATATAAATGACAGCAAGCTTCCACCGAAAGATGGAAGCTTGAAACTTTTTAGTTAACTTTTCGACAGTTTTTGTTATAATATGTCTTGTCAACGAGATGTTGAGCAGATCACTGAGAGATCTGCAAGATGTTGAGTTGGATGTATTGAAAGTTTTGGTTAACAAATGCCTAGCTTTTGATATAATAAGCTAAGTCGAATGCATGTGAAAGTGCCTCTTCGATGAAGTGATTGATCTTTGTAAATTGACAGTTGATGACAGTTGCATGTGCGCAACGGACAAGGCTTTGGCCGCGAAATACTCTTTGAGAAAAGTAGCGGATGGGCAGCGAGTGGTTGACCAGCACATTGCACTAAGAGCGGTTGTGAGCCGCTGATGCGTGTTGTGAGCACGCATCCGTCGGATTGGCGACGATAAAAAGAGTTCAAGCCAATCGCGGTCCTCATGCATGCTGGTCCGTCATCTGCGCTGAAGCGACACGTTCGCTCAGCTCATTTGTCGGAAAGCTGCATGTTGGACGTACTATGGGCCGGTGGTGAAATTTGGTATCACATCTCGTTTGCACCGAGAAGTTCGCGGTTCAAGTCCGCACGTGTCCACCATTTAGTGGTTGTTGCTTACACTTATACAAGCAACTGGTGGAGGTTAACGTCTGCTGATAAGGCAGAGCCCGTTATCCCTAAATTCTCAACTGCAGTAATGCAGGACCCGCGTTTCGCTCTTCCTTCGGGGTTAAAAGAGGCAAAGAGCTGGTGATAAACGTTGTCCTAAAGTTCGGAGACCGTTGTAAGATTCGGTTTGAAAGGATGGCCTTTTTAGTTGTTGTCGAGGTTCGAATCCTCCTTGGGCCGAAAGCGAAAGCAGGCCCGAGAACTCTGCAGTGCGCAGTTAATTGGATCAACAGCTAAAGCTTTTCTCCCGCTAAGTTCTGATATGCAATCATATCATTCAAAAACACTTAGCTTCAAACGTCGGAAGCGAGACTAAAGGTAATTCCATCAGGAGTGCGTCAGACGATAAGCTTCACCCATTTCAAGATTGTCCTATAGTGTAAAGCCTACAGCACAGCTGGCTCTAACCCAGCGGGTTCATCGTGGCAAAGGTGATGGGACAGCCAGATCAAAATGCCGCAGTCGTCTACCGGTTAGGATTCCTGTTTTTCAAACAGAGGAAACGGGTTCGACTCCCGAATGCGGTGCCATTTCAATGCCGTCATAAGTCAACCAGAAGACCAGACGCTCTTAACGTCCATATCTCGGGGCAGTTCCGGGTGGCGGTACCAATTTAAGATTCGGATGTGGCGGAACGAGTAAACGCACCAGACTGTTAATCTGGCGCCGAAAGGTTTGTGGGAGCGGAGCCCACCATCCGAGCCAATTTCAGATTCGCACGTAGCTCAGTTGGTATGAGTAGGTGACTGTTAATCACCTTGTCGCTGGTTCGAGCCCAGCCGTGCGAGCCATTTTCCCAATGTCCTGATACTCGAGTAATTGACCTCGGCCTAACAGTAAATTAGGTTCCCTGACACAATGGATGGTGCGCAGTCCGTTAGGGAGGTAGTGGAGTGGATACCCACAATACGGACACCAATTTCAAAATGCCTGCTTGGCAGAACGGTTATGCAACAGACTCTTAATCTGTGCGACGTGGGTTCAACTCCCTCAGCAGGTACCAATTTCAGATTTCAATGGATCTGTAGCCCAACGGCAGAGGCAGCAGTTTGAGGGACTGTCCAGTGTGAGTTCGAATCTCACCAGATCTACCATTCATTTTTGGAATACTAACAGAAGATCAAGTCGCTTGAGACATTCAGCGATTTCCAGCTTTTAGCGACGGCTTCAAAAGCGGAAGCAGACGTGCCAAAGAGCTTAACATAGTCGATGACTTGACGCGTGACGCCGTTGATGTACGGGCCGGTGCGTTCCAAAATTTTAGCAGTGATGATCGGGCTCCCAGCATTAGGTTCATTTAGATTTTTTCATCACCTAATAGATCTGGATTAGAAGATGCTAGCGTGCTGCTAGCGCACCAAGCACAAAATGGTCACTGCAATGCTTGCGTAGCCCAACGGCAGAGGCAGTGCGTTCAGGGCGCACCAAGTGCAGGTTCGAATCCAGCCGCAAGTACCATTTCAAGTTGCATGTAAGACGGCTCATAAGTTCACAAGAGCTACATTAGTTTTCACTAATGCTTGTCGACTCTGTCTTATAAACAGAACACAGAGCGCATTGCAGCTTCATTTTAGAGCAGTGGCAGAAACATTGCAGCACTATTGAGGTGTGTCAGCAGAGATAAATACGGTCTTTTAAGAAATTCGCATGCGTCTCCGTTGCAACATGCTGCTTAGCTAGCAGATGGAATATTGCTATTCTTTGTTGACAATGCCGGTAGAATGAGTCCGGCCTGCTCTACCATTTCAACGTCAGGTGGCTAAGTAGCGAGCGCAGCGGCCTGTAAAGCCGCCACCCTTTGGGAAAACAACGTAGGTGCGAGTCCTACCCTGACGACCATTTTGCAGCAGAGTGTGGACACTTCCAAATGGAACATGAGCAGCTAAGTAGTTGTGTTGATAAGTGCTGCGCAAGCATGAATGAATGCTTGAAAATCCAGAATGATGGCTAAAGCCTAAGACACGGTAGTTCGTCGCTTGTTGAGTGAGCTCTGGAATAGTTGTGCGTTCTGCAATTAGTTGACTTTTCGCTAATTGCACTGGCCTCGTGCCAGCTTGAAACGCTCATGCATTTTATGAGCTATGCTTTCTCTTAGAAGCACATTGGTTTGGTACCCAGTGGAAACTTGCGCTTAGCGCTTCGGCTCCAAGTTATGTTGCAAAAGCTACTCCTTGCTTTGCAGCTTTTAGCGGAGAATGCACGATGATTTATGGCTCTATAGATTAAAAGTTAGATCGCGGCCCTTTCAAGGCTGAGACTTGGGAGCGTTACCCAATAGAGCTGCCATTTTGTTCATCAGATTGCTTTGCTAATTCAGGCAAGAGGTTGAAAGAAAATAAGTGTCCTTACGGTTAGAGTTTAAGTCGCTGAGAAGTTGCCAGTCACTGGTGTCTTAGTTGATGTACATTCTTGGAGTCCTGCCAATCTGATTAGAATGTTGACCGAGTTCTTGAAGAAACATCTCAACTGCAGTGAGATCGGTCTTAATGCCTCTGTAGATTAAAAGCAGATCGGAACACTCTCAATGTTCAGACCACGGCGCGATACCGTGCAGAGGTGCCAATTTACTTTAATGGAGTCTTGTTGTAGCTAGTGCGCAAAGCAGACTGAAAATCTGACAGACCGAGTGCGATCCTTGGAGGCTCCACCATTTTTTGATGCGCCAATAGCAGAACGGTTATGCACCGCACTTTTAATGCGGGTTACGTGGGTTCGACCCCCACTTGGCGTACCAGCTTGAATGTTCCATGGGATAATAGCAGTCCAGCTCCCTTTGAAGGAGTAAGGTCCTCGTGCAAATCGAGGTGGAACAACCATTTGAAAAAAGTTGAACAAAATAGTTTATGTTAGTTGTAATTATGATATAATATATTTTGTTGAACGTATATTTGAGAATGCGTTTTGACACATAGCTCTTTGAAAATGTTGGTTGATGACGGCGGCTTGGCGTCGAGAGGTGCGGAAGATGCAGCACTGAGGTTTTAGGCCAAGCGCGGCAGCTTGTCTTAAGCATGATGGAAGACTTTTGGAATGTTGATGGCAAGTTTGCGTAACAGATTGCGGGTTAGACTAGAAGTCAAAGTCAGGAGGCCCATAACCTCCCGGATCAAATCCACGTTGGGCGCACTTCCCACACCCGCTACCATTTTTAAGACTCGACAACTGCAAATCATCTGATAAATGATCGCATAGGAATGCACCGCGTCTTCTTGGAGGTTCAGACATTAAAGAGAATTGCCAAATCGAGTCTTGGCTTTTTTAATGCTGGGTTGGCAGAGAGGTCATGCACCTTACTTGTAATAAGGACTACGGCGCTTCGAGTGCGTCACCCAGCTCCATTTTCCGGAAAACATGTGTTGCAAAGCGCTTTGTGGCATATGTGTTGTGAAAGTAGCATAACGAGGTACATGCACCGCTCGCAAATAGCGGAGAAGCTGGTTCGAATCCAGCTAGCAACGAACTTTCAAAGACACGTAACTGCAATCTATTAGGTAAACATAATTGACTTATAATCAATCAGATGCACCAGTTTGCCGCTGGACAGTGGGTCCAAATCCCATGAATGAGCATGTGTCTTGTCTCTTTTAAAGACTCAAACAGCAAACAGATCCGCCGTTTCTTGGATAAAATGAGTCTTGATGATGTTTTTTGGGGTGTTGGGCCAGTGGTCTACGCCGCCGGACTGTCGATCCGGTATTTCGCAGGTTCGAATCCTGTACACCCCGCCATTTTTACGATGCATACAGCAATTGCACTTTTATTTCCACCAATTCGGGAACACAAAGAACGCATCGTGCTTTGGGCCACTAGTGAATCAGCAAACACGCCTGCTTTGCAAGCAGGATTCAATCGGGGCGGCACCGATGTGGTCCACCAATTTTAAGACGCACACAGCAATTCTACAAGCAATTGAATGTTAATCAATAGAAGCTAAATCCTGCGTCTTGTCCTTTTGAATGCGCTCTGGGATAATGGTTAGTCCAGCGGTCTCTAAAACCGTAAACGCCTTCTGAAGGGGCTGGTGGTGGTTCGAATCCACCGAGCGCAACCAATTTGTTTGATTTTACGGAATGTAGCGGAGCCTGGTTTACGCGCCGGTTTTGGGAACCGAAGATCGTGGGTTCGAATCCCACCATTCCGACCATTTTAGAGAGTGAATGAATTTTTGATTTGAAAGATCTTCAATTGCAATTCACTTAATGATTTTTGATGGCGTTATTAGTGTAGCGGTAACACGGAAGATTGTGACTCTTCAATTCTGGGTCCGACCCCCAGGTAACGCCCCAATTTGAAATAAGAATATAGGCGATTCATATAACGGTCATTATTCTGTGCTGATACCGCAGTTACGATGGTTCGACTCCATCATCGCCTACCAATTTGCTGCATATAAGACGGCTTTTAATTATCGAGAATCTATATTAAACTTCATAATATGGGTCAAAGCCAGAAGATAATTGACGACGGCTTTATATAAATAACAATTCAATTCTGCTAAATAATCACAACGGTGACTTTATTTTTCAGCATTTTAGGTCGAGCCAGAGCGCATTGCAGCATACACTTTAAACCGCCACTCGTATATCGGTTGATTACTGCTGTCTTATAAGCAGCTTAGCGTGGTTCGACTCCACGGTGGCGGACCAATTTCAAAAGCTTGCTAATTGCCATGGAGATTAGCAGATGGACGTGGAAATGGGCTGTACCACGTTGGTTCAAGTGCGTAAATAAGTGGTCCAGCGTATCTGGTCAAGCGAGAAATGCGCCAAATTCATGAAGCAGCCCAGTATTTGTTTGACTTATGGTTTGTGTGTTGAATGAGCTTCATGCTCCTCTTCTTGTAGCATATCTCATCCTTAGCTGGTTGACACTGTGACTACCCATGCAGTTTTTACCTTTCTGCAGAAAACGCACGCCCCCTTTTTAAGATGCATACAGCATACATGTTTGTCCAAACCGGCTATGTTGGTTCGAATCCAACTTCTTAGTTCAATGGCAGAACACTGGTCTTAAAGCAAAATGCATCTTGTCATTTTTAAGACACATACAGCATATTTCTTTGCATTGTAAGCCGTAGGTCATGGGTTTGAATCCCATCGGTCCACTCAGATAGTGGACCGTAGCTCAGTCTGATAGAGCAACGTATAAATGTGTCTTGTCTTTTTTCAAATGGAGAGTTGGCAGAATTGGCAAATGCGCTTGTCTTGAAAACAAGAGTCGGAAACGGCATGGGGGATCGAGACCCTCACTCTCCGCCAGCTGCCTAAGCATGAAACCGAAGGTGGGCTAGTTCAGAGAATCCCGTCGAATAATGCAGTCGAAAGACTAGTGCAGATGCACTATGGCGGCGCAGTCGGCCGGTTACCCAATATTGGCATAGGGGTGAGTCTGCAAAACTCATTTAATGTGGGTTCAATTCCCGCACTGGTCTCCAATTTGATGTTGATTGTGGCAGAATAGTTATGCGCAAGATTGTGGCTCTTGTTTCAAGCTGGTGCGAGGCCAGTCAATCAACCCAATTTTATTTTAGCGCTTATGTGTTCTTAACAGTCAACTGCGTAAGCGCTATTTAAGCCGAGTCAATGTAAACATGCACAAGCAGAAATGTAGTCGGGTTTCCGGCACATGCCACATGTTAGTAGCAATGTTGAGTAAAGTTCATGGATGCATCAAGCACGAAGAAGTTCGTCTAAAGCATGTAATCCAAACACAGGTGCTTTAGATCCATGCTGTTGGATAGCTGTGAAAGACATTGGCAAATTCATGTGGTTGACTTGGTTTTTGGAGAGGTGGCTGAATTGGTGAAAGCGCCGGGTTGCTAACTCGGTGTACGTCAGAAATGGCGTGCTGGAGGATCGTACCCTCTCCTCTCCGCCAATTTAATATCTGTGTAGCTCAGTTGGTGAGAGCGCTTCCTTGACATGGAAGAGGCCAGTAGTTCGAATCTACTCATAGATACCATTCTTCGTAGGAACAACGAGTGCGCTGGAAGAACATCAGGTCCAGAGAGCAGCGGAGCTTATATCCGTGTAGCGCCAATCTTAAGTGATTGCCAGACGCGAAATGAAATCCTGCTAGTCAGGTCTGGTTTTGGGATAGAGCTGGTTGCCATAGAAAAACAAATCCAGCACTTCTTTGGTTCAAGAGGTTCAAATGTACTAGTCACCAAGCGCGAAGACCGACTGCTTCGGTATCACATCTCCTTTACGCAGCGTTGGAGATGGCTAGACCGTTCCTACCTGTGTGGAAAAACCTCTAGCTGCGACAATTTCAATGGTGGATAGTTCAAACTCAAAAGAACAAAGGGCATGCTCTGAAGGAATGAAGAGCAAGTAGTGTCACAGAAGCTGCATGACAGTCTTGACAGCTTTCATGCAGGGAGCCAGGTGACCCTGGGGTTGGCGAATTGGATTTGGATTGGAATGCAAGTTCTGTCCAAATTGACTATAGGCTTTCGTCTTACTAAAAATTCCCTAAAGCCCCATGAGACTGTTGGTGCGAATCCAACAACCACCGCCAATTTCAATGCTCCTTCATATAATTGGTCAGTATATCTGGCTCTGACCCAGAGAGTGTTGGTTCAAGTCCAGCAGGAGCAGCCATCTTTTAGCAAGCACGTTGTGCGCCGAATTGGATAAGGCATCAGCCTTCTAAGCTGACGGAGGTATCTCCACTGTGGGTTCGAGTCCCGCCAGCGTGACCATTTTCGATTCCTGACGCAATGGTTAGCGTACCTCGTTTACACCGAGGCTGTTGGGGGTTCGAGTCCCTCGGAATCGACCAACCTTGGCAAGGGGCATTGTTTGCTAGCAAAGAAGATGCGCATGTATGTAGGCTTCATGCATAAAAAGCGGGGTAAAAATCCTCAAATTGCCTGCTTCATTTTATGGGACCATAGTATAAAGGATTAGAACTTCTGGCTACGAACCAGACGATGTGGGTTCGATTCCCGCTGGTCCTACCATTTTGTGTACGCAAAAAGCTGACAGAAGAGTCGTAAACGCGGTCTGTCCTAGATGCTAAGCTAAAAGCTTGAAGTGAGATGCAGCATATACACTGCCAAAAGCGGCGGTGAGCTTCAATGAGTATTAGCGCTTAGCAATTAAGCTAGCGGTTCATCCATTTATTTAGGAGTAAATACGATAACTATGAAAATCAAAAAGACATTAATGATGGCATTAGCTAGCTGCTTGATGGCAACTGGTTTTTGTGGAGACACATTTACATTTGTCAATTCCGACGATGGCTACAGCTACATCCAATTCAATCAAGATTTAGATTCATTTTCATTCAAGTCTGATTGGCATTCTCTTGGAAATGCAGGTCGTGTTGGATATGTTGTATATTCAGCTGACTTGAGCGTTGCTGACCGTGCAGCTTACATGGAAGCAAATGCTAACAATCCACAATTTGGAAAGCACATCAATGATGGTGTTGTTGAGATAAAGAACCTTAAAGCCGGTGATGCAGTTGGCTTCTATGAAGTTCGTCCAAATAGTAGAACTTACACTTCAAGTTCTTTTAAAGATTGGAAAGATGACAAGTGGCTAGCGTTTGACAAGAATGGTGGCCATGGCAAAGATGAGTGGATGACAATTGCTGACATCTCGGTCCAAGAAGTTGGTGGTGGAAGTTCTGGTGGCAGTGGTTCTGGTAGTGGAGCCGGTGCTCCAAATGGCGCTCCACTTCCTGGTGCTTTAGCAGTTTTGCTTGTTGGCGTAGTTGCTGCTGGCGCTTACAAAGTCGGCAAGAAACATTGATTAAGTTGTGCTTGAAGAGGTGGTTCGAGTCCACATACACGTTTAAGTACGCCGAAAGCATCGAGGATGATGTATTCAAGTGCAGTTTTGGTTGTGTGTTCATGGAATGTGATGTGCGTAGGTTAACGCGCAAGTTCCTAGCCATTAAGCTGTATCTCCGCAGGGGATGAAGATGCTTGGTGGTCCTGTCAGTCGAAAAGCAAGTTGGTAGCTACCGGTGAAACACTTGCACTGCAAACACTCCCTTTTAATATGCAAGTTTGGCAGAGAAGTTATGCGCCACCCTTCCAAGGTGGTTTACGCCGATGCGAGTTCGGCAACTTGCTCCATTTTTATGCGTCAGTATCTCAATTGGTCAGAGAGCTTCCTTGCCATGGAAGAGGTTGACGGTTCGAGTCCGTTCTGATGCTCCAATTTTAAGGCGCTTACAGCAATTGAATTTCGCCACTGCATTCGGCGAGGTAGTTTAGTGGTCAAAACACTTCATTGATAATGAAGAGAGCGTTGGTTCGAATCCAACCCTTATTTGATGCGTCTTGTTATTTAATCCTTCTGTAGCCCAACTGGCAGAGGCAACGAACTCAAAATTCGTAAAGTGCAGGTTCGAATCCAGCCAGAAGGACCATCTATTTTGCGCTAGACTGTAGTTCAACAAGAACATTTGTCTGCATTTGGTTGCTTACGTGCACAAGCATCTTAGATGTTGGCAAGAGATGCTGGTTAGGTGAAATCTGCGCAGCACTGCCTAAAACATCCAGACCAGTTGCGCAACAATGGCGGTTTGGCAGAGAGGTTTATGCGCGGGAATCATAATCCCGTTTACAGTGGTTCGAGTCCACTAGCCGCCACCAATTTAATATGGCTATCGTATAGTGGTATTACCTCGGTCTCCAAAACCGAAGACAGGTGTTCGACTCACTTTGGCCATGCCAATTTTGTCATCAACTGCCAATTTGCTTTTGCGACTATTTGCTGAAGTAAATATAAAAGCATAAATATTACAGATGAGGAATATCAACAAATGAATGAAGCTATTGGAAGAAACTTATATGTGTTGACTGGTTATGACAAGAAAACTAAAAAGCTCAATACACGCACATATAATGAAATTGATGATGTGGCATTTGTAATAAATTCTCTTGAATTTCCACCACCAACATCTGCACCTCAAGACTAGTTGCCAGTGCCAAGTCCTAGAGATCTTGACTTTGATGCTTAGGCTTGTGCAAGTCATGGTGGAGCAAAGATAATTGAGACGCCAAAATTCATTTGGTCTGTGTTCTTCTCAAAGTAAGAAAATCTTTGTCACTATTTTGAATTTAATGGGCGTGAACTAGAATCGATTGGCAGAATCAATCTACTATCTATGCATGCAGTGGAGCTTGATCCACTTAAAACTTTAGGCAAACTCATAAATGGCGAAGATTACGCTATGGCTGCTTGATTGAAACATATCAGTAAGACAGCTGTCAGCTTGAGACGTTGTATGTGAAGATCAAAGCTGGCATCATTCACGTAAAACATCCATGCTTCAAGATGGAGGAGCGCTTGAAGCATTCATTCCTCCAAACACGCTAGGATGTGAGAGTGCTTGTTCTCTTAGTCTGATGGCTGTCGCAAGACAGGAAATTGACAAGCTAAGCATGTGAAAAAGATGGATGAAAGACTGAGCAAGACTGGGGTGCAACTCCCCACACGTCCACCATTTAAGTCATCAACTGACACATAAATAGATGAAAGCCATTGGCATGCCAATGGCTTTTGCTTTTAAGTATAATATATTTATGAATAAGTTCTACAAAGATAGCATGACTCCAGAAGAGTACACTAAGAGATATGCTGGAAAGAATATGGGCGAGATAACAGAGCTTGAAAGCAAGCGGTTTGAAGAGAACAAGCCAGAAATAGACAAGAAGCATGAAGCATTTGCAGAAGAGAGTCGTCAGCGCATGTTGACAGTTGGCAAGCTTGTAGCTTGGCTGCAAAAGCAAGACTAGAATGCTTGTGTTCTTGCATATGAGCCAAACTCGGACGCTTACATTGAGCAGCTAGATGATCTGCCAAATTGTGACATCTGCACAGTCGCTAAAGCTAAGAAAGACATGCGAGAAGGTCTCAAGTCTTGGTATAGAGACACTCCAGATGCTGAGCAGAAGATTGAGAAAGACATTGCTGTTGTGTTTAGATATGCAGAAGACAATGATGTAGTTATAAAGTTTGACTAAATAACTATGAAGCATTACAAGACTATGAAGACGATGATGAGGATGAAATATGATCAGATTGACTGACAAGCATGCATTCTTCTACACTGAATGGCCTAGCAACTTCTATCCAGCAAAGTTCACATGGAAAGCATTTGGTGAAGAGCATGAATTCTACTGTACAGAGCAGGCATTCATGTGGGCTAAAGCTAAGAATTTTTCAGATGAAGAGATTGCAAGAAGAATATTAATTGCAGATTCACCAGCGGACTGCAAGCAGCTTGGAAGAATTGTCAAAGGCTACATTGACAAGCATTGGAGTTTAGTTAGATATAACCACATGTATAATGTGAACTTTTAGAAATATAGTCAAAATGCAGAATTGAAAGCAAAGCTTCTTGATCCAGCATTTGATGGAAAGACTTTTGTAGAAGCAAGTCCAACTGACAGAATTTGGGGAATCGGCTTTGCGTTGGCAGATGCGCCAGATAATGAGTCAAAATGGCAAGGCTAGAATCTTTTAGGAAAAGTCATCACACAAGTGAGAAAAGCATTGCTTGTCAATAGTCAAGACCTTGCTAAGTAAGACCAGCATCAATGACAACTGGGCAAAGTTCACCATAGCGTGATGTCATTCCCCAATTAACTTCTGACTCAAGGTCATAAAGTCCAAGTTTAGAGTTTCCACTGCAGTACAATGCAAGATCCCATAATGATGTCCAACGCATGTCGGTCTTCTTGTTCTAGACAAGCTTCTTCAAGAATTGCAGTCTTGGCTTGAAATTCTCATATTCATCAGCGCTGCCAAGTTCAGGATCTGCAATGCAGTCAATGAAATACTTTTCAGTAGCAGTTGGATTCATGTTGTCTTGACGAAGCTGCTCTAATGTTCCAACTATCAAGTTGCATGGAATGCCATATATGTTCTTGAAGTCTTCAGACTTAGCTTCGCAACAGCAGTCAGTGACAAGTGAGAACTCATAGTCTTTGTCGTAAGCATAAAGCTTTGGAAAGCATGCATAATCTTGACCTTCAGTGAAGTTGAATATCTCATTCTGCATCTAGTCAATGCCTTCATCACATGTAGCAAGCTTCAAGCATTTTCCACCATTTATTCCATAAGCTATGCGAGTAGAGCCTTCACCAAGATATTTCAATGGTGGGCAATTCTCTTTCAACCAACTTTTAGAAATGTCATTGTATGTCTCCCAAACTGGATCTTCTTCTGACTTGTTCATCTCCATCAGCTCATCAGTGAGCTGCAATAGATCATTATAAGAGAATGACCGTTCTGCTTCTTCAATTCCTTCAGGCTTCCGCATCAGCTGCATCAGCGTTTGTCTTGGCACTAACTGCATAGCATTTACTATTTACTTTCAGTTTACAAGAAGTTCAAGTGTGATATTATATATGTAGGAGTTGAAAATGAAAGAAATAGAACTTGAAGGAATAGTAATTGCCAAGCTTTTCAATGGCGAATACATAATTGGTGAAGTTGACAATGCTGCACAGACAGATACAGCATTTTTGCAGTCACTTTTTGTGACGCTGAAAAATCCTCGGCAGATTGTGATGATGCCAACAATGGGTGGCCAACTTGGCATGGCAATGAAGCCTGTGTGTTTTCCATTCACAAGCAAGCGGCTTAAAGACGAGCTTCAGCTTCCTAAAGCGCAGGTCATGTTCTACTTGCATGACAGTCTTGGTGAAATTGAGAAAGACATCATCAATGGCTACAAAGCAGAAGTTACTGGAATAAAGGTAGCTTCAGCAGAGGACACTGCAGCTTTAGTAGTTTGACATGGACATGCATGAAAAGATGTGTACATGCAAGCATCACATTGAAGGATATCTTGAAGACACATGTGACATAGATGGAGAGACATACAACTTTGACGATCCAGACAATGCCTACTATTTGTGGCTTGAATGCAAAGACTGCAACAAGTATGAAAGAAAAGAAGCATGTACAGAATAAAGACATTATTTGGAAAAGCGCTTAAGTTCTTCAACATCAACTTGCAGCCGCATCAAGCAATTCCAGCCACATCATACTTCTTCACAATGCTATTGCATGCGTATTTTGCGCCAATGCTTATGAAGACTGCAATCTCACAACTGCCACCTCAATGGCTTTCATTTGAGACAGTATGGTGCTGCATAGCGAGCTTGTTTGTAGGTGTAATGTGGAAAGGAAAGTTTAGGCTAGCAGCAGTCAGAAATTTCGCTATCTTAGCAACTGCTGAAAGCATCTGTGGTATTTGCTTAGGCTTATGGCTAGCATTTGTGCAGTGGAATGTATGGGTGTATGCAATATTCTCTTTGCTGTACGTAAGTATCATATCTTTGACTATAAGCCGCTGCATAATGGTGTTCAAATCAAAGCTTTGGAATGAGAAGTCAAGAGAGCTGCATGACAACACGCAGTCGGTAATTGGAGACATTGCACTTTGTCTTGGTGGAATAATTGCAATAGTAGCATGTCCATCTTTGAAGCTAGCGCTTGTTCTGTTTGGTATATGCTGCGTCGTTGATGACATTGGATGGATATTGACATATCTTAAGCTGAAAGACATTTTGCTAAAAGAAGATGAGGAAACTGATGAAAGCAATTGAGATAAGTGGTCTATGGTGGGTAGTAAGAGATTCAACTGCTACTAAGCGAGGCTTTGTAGTTATTGATGGACCATACCCAGAAGAGTGGCAAGCTGTAAGCGCTTGTAGAGTCAATGAGACATGGTAAAAGAAAGGAAACAGAAAATGGAAGCTAAAGACAAAATTAAATGGCTGTGCAAATGTGAGATGAATTGGGCTGACGAAGCCGACTTCACATGGTTTGAGATCTTCACTGATGAAGAGAAGGAAGAATTTTTGGCTTATTTAAAGAAGCATGCTGATGACTACACAACAGTGTACTTTGGAACCAATGAAGATTCAGAATTCACCGGTAAAGACATTGCAAATTGTCTTGAATGGAAAAAGATTCCAGATGAAACAACTGAAAAGTTTCTAAAAAACTTTGTAGTTAGCTGGGACACTAACATATCCTCTCTTGCAGATGGCTTTGGAGATGCTGATGAGGATGACGATGAAGATGCTTAAAGCTGAAGAAAAGGAAATTGTATGCCAAAAAACTTAAGAAACATGTGGATATGCAATGCTGGAGTAGTTGCATTTTGCATAGGAATGTGGATTACAAACAGTCTCAAGTGCATACAAATGTTTGGAGTCTGCTTTGGAGGTTGGCTTATATCATTTATTCTTTGGATTTATTTTGTAATTCGCGCAGTTAAGGACATTTGATGAAAATCATCTTTCACTACACAGTTGGACGTTTTTGGAGATGGCTGAAAGACATTGAGATCTTTCAGCTTCTCATGTCTTTTTTTACAATAGTGCTAATAGCTATTTTAGTGATTTTAATACCATCTTGCATAATAGCTAATATTTCTGAAAACAGCGCAGAAAGAAAAGCTTGCTAGCGGCTTGAAGCAGATGGCTGGACAAAGCAAGAAGTGTATGAACATGACAGAAATTCTGCAGAGCTTCTCATCTACAAGCGTCTAGACATAAAGTATGGTGTTGGAAATTGGAAAGCGTCAGTCACTAATATTGGCAATGCAGTCTATTGGAAAGTGTTAGACAAATGACATTGAAGAAATTCAAAGTAAGATACTGCGTTTCGCCAGAAAGAGATGAGCGAGTAGATGAAGTGCACTGCACAGATAAGTGCAGCGCAGAAAACATCATATTGCATTCTGTTAGAGAGCTGCTGCCAAAAGCAATAGTCTCTATACATAAAGTCGAAGAAATTCTAGATGAATAACTTTTGGTTAACAAAATGCAGCTATTTGATATAATATCTATGTTCTAAGATGAAGGATGCATAAAATGAAGCTTAATCCAATAATCAAGTCGCCAATTGAGACAGACGCCTACAAGATCAACATGCTGCAGGTGATCTTCTCGCAGTTCAGCAATGATCGCACTGTATGGGCATTCAAATGCCGGAACAAGGACGTGAAGTTCACACCAGAGATGATTGCCGAGATTCGCGAGCAGATTGATTGGTACTGCAAGTTGCGTTTCACTGATGAAGACATTGAATATCTTCGTAAGACATTCACTTGGCTGAAGCCTAGCTTCCTTGACTTCTTGAAGTTCTGGCATCCTTGGCGGAATGAGATTTTCATCAATGAAGGAGATGTCCAAGCGTACAATGACTGCGGACTTGCAATTGAGTGCCGTGGTCCGCAGATGAATGTGACTATGTATGAGATTCCGATTCTTGCAATAGTCAATGAGGTGTATTTCGCCTTCAAGTATGGTGCCGGCGCAAAGAACATTGAGTTCCAGAAGCGTACTATTGAGAAGTTTGAAGCGCTGAAGCGCGGTGAATACAACATTGGTCTGTTCTCGGAATTTGGTCTGCGCCGTCGCTATAGCGGTGAAATGCAAGATTGGCTGATCAACTACTGCGTGACTGAGAATATTCCAGGATTTGTTGGAACTTCGAACGTGTATCTTGCTAAGAAATATGGCGTAAAAGCTATTGGCACAATGGCGCATGAGATGTTCCAACTGATGCAAGGACATCACGAGTACAATCCAGCTTATGTCAACATGCTTGTGCTGAAGGCATGGGTGAAGGAGTATCAGACAGACAATGGCATTGCACTGACTGACTGCATCACTACTGACTGCTTCTTGAAGGACTTCAACAAGACATATGCGACATTGTTCAATGGCGTTCGTCATGATTCGGGAGATCCAATTGCTTGGGGTGAGAAGATGATTGCTCACTACAAGAAGCTTGGCATTGATCCTGCTACAAAGACTCTGCTTTTCTCGGATTCGTTGAATTTCGAGCGGGCGACTAAACTCAACAACTATTTTGCTGAAAAGACAAAGGTCGCATTTGGAATTGGCACATATCTGTCGAATCCACTTGATGATGCATTGAACATTGTCCACAAAATGGTTGAGTGCAATGGCGCACCAGTCGCAAAGCTTTCGGATGTTGAAGGAAAAGGCATGTGTCGCGATAATGAGTATGTCGAGTACTTGAAGCGTTGCATTGACTGGAGGCTGAAATACGACAATTAAAGATTAAAACGTATAACTATGAGCGACTTTATAAGTAATGACTGACAAAGAAAAAGACGTGCTTTTCAAAGAAAAGTACAAAAAATGGCATAAGCATCTGGTAGACTACCAGGATAGCTATGAAGCACATCTGCATCTCTCTTATGAGAAACGACTTGAGCTTGAGAAGAAAGTCGCTGAACTTGTAGACTTCTGTAATGAGAATGGCATCTACATGCATGAGCCAAATGACATTGCTCAGTTCATGATAAGTCTTAAAGGAAATGGCTCTAGAGAGCTTGACTATCGTGGCTTAAGCATCTGCACAACTGAGTCATGCTATGCTTCAATCCATTGCGATGAGACACCAGAAGAGCTTGAAGCACATGCAAGACGGCTTGCTCAGTCAGATGTAGATGATGCAGTTGCCAGCGAAAAAGAAGCCGAAGAGCAGAAGAAACGTGAAGCTGAAGAGATGGAAGCTGGCAGAAAATCTTATGAGGAAGCTTGTAAAGCTCATGACGCTTTTGTTCGACAGCAAGCGCTAGAAGATCTCGAAGCACTTCGTAAAGAAGGCTGTCCTCATGTTGGTCCTAAGCTTGTCTGGGAAGACCAAGATGCTAAGTCCGCTGAAGAAGATCGCATGAAGAAGATTGTAGATGATGTTGATGCAATGCTTCATGGTGGAAAGACAGAAGCAGAGAAGTTTGCTAATGATCTTGTAGAGAAGATAACTGCATATGACAGCAGAAATGAAGACATTGAAGACATGCCATTTGACTATGGCAATGTGACAGATGAGCAGATTGCCGCTGTTGACAACTATGTTCTTCAGTGTGTAAGGTTTGCTGACGCTATGGACATGGGTCTTTCTGGTGTTGGGCTTTATACATTCAACACTGACCGTACAAATGCACATTACATGATGCTGTCTGCATTTGGTCTTGAGAATGATGAAGCAGCATTGTGCGCTACTAAAGACTATGACTATGCTGCAGACTATGACATAAAGAAAGGCCACTACATTCCAAAAGGAAAGCTTGAGTCACGAGAGCTTCTCTGCTGGGTCTTGTGGAAATGCGCTGCACGAATCAACAATAAGATGACAATATGAGCATTTGACGATGAAAAGAAAGAAAATGGCAAAAATCGGCGTTAATCGCCGTGGTGAATATAAAGAAGTCAATGCATGTGACCTCTCTATAAAAGAACTTTGTGACATTCTTGATGACATTAAAGTTGACTATAGTGATGCGTGGTTTCCAGAACAAGCACGAGATGAAGGCTACACTGCAATAAATGAAGCTATTCGTAGGCTCAAAAGCGGCACTAAGAAGAAGTAAAATATCTTAAGAGCAAGTGAGAAAAGTATGTTGACTGTAGGAAAACTTAAGTCAATGATTGCTGAGCTAGAAGGCGCTGGCAAAATCAATGATGACACAATAGTAGTAGCAATGGTTGATGAGTTCAACTACTACTATTCGCCACAATTTAGCAAAGCAACAGACATGCTCCATGACATGGATGAAAGCATAAAGTTCATTGAAGAAGACATAAAGTACTATGAAGACACAATTGCTAAGACGGACAATGTCTTCAGAAAGAAGATTTGCCAGAACAATATTGAAAGAAGAAAAAGCAGAATTGAAAAATACAAGTCATATGGCAAAGTGTGTTTGAAAGTTTCTTAAGTTGTAGTAATAGTTAAGGAGAAAGTAATGGAAGTGTGGCAAATAATAGCTGCAGTTTATGCAGCAGGTTTTCTTATAACAGCAGGATATCTGTTCTGGTACTGCAAAGGCAGTGATGACAATGCAAACAACAAGGATGCATATCTTGGAATTGTGCTGCTAAGTGTATTTTGGCCAGTGATTTGGGCTGTCGCTATATGCTGTCTCTGCTCTAAAGACGGCTTTGAAGATCTCGAAAAAGAAGCAAAAGAGGAGAAGTGATCCTATGAAAAGATATGCGATATTCGGTGGAACATTTGATCCTTTCACCATAGCGCACAGAGCTATCGTCAAAGGCGCGCTAGATCTTAAAGACTTCAATGGAAAGCCATTCATTGACAAGCTGTTTGTAGCACCAACGATTGTTGACTATCACCGTGTAGGCAAGAAGCCTTGGCTTAATGATGACCAAAAGCTTGAGGTGATAAATGCAATACTCAATGACCTTGAGTATGGAATTGACTGGGAGCTTTGGCTTGATGACTTCAGACTGAAGAAGTTGTGCAAGACTGATGCGGCTAAGCGTGAATTTGTCGATAAGCACAGATTCATCAACACGCTTCTTTCTTTCAAAGCTGCTATGTGCCACAATCCAGATGATGAAGTGTATGTCATCATTGGATCTGACTCGTTCTTCAACTTCAAGCAATGGTACATGCATAATGAGATTCTTGAGCAAGCAAAGCTCATTGTTGTGCCAGGCAGATACAAAGACGATGAAGACCGCATTGCAAAAATGGACATTCCATTCAGCAGAATCATTCGAATTGATGAAAGCTTGAATGACATGTCTGGTTCTGCTATGCGCTGCAAGTATGAAGCAATGAGCTTCTCTAAGTTGGATGCTTTCAAATTCTACATGAAAGAAGTAGCTGAGCCAGCTGGCAGTGGAAATGAGCTGCTTCTCCACACTCCAATCTTTGATGTAGTCAAGGGTGGAAAGACTTCTACTGGCTTGCAACCTATAAAGATTGATGCACCAGATTGGGTGACAATCATTGTAGAGAAAGATGGAAAGTTCTTAGTTGAAGAGCAGTTCCGTTATGGAAGCAATTGCAACGTCAGTGAATTTCCATGCGGAATGGTTGAGCCAATGGAACAGCCACTTGACGCAGCTATTCGTGAGCTTCAAGAAGAGACGGGCTACGTCATCTATGATCCAGCATCTATGAAGAAGATTGGAGAGACAAATCCAAATCCAGCATTCATGATGAACAAGATGCACTACTTCTACGTCAACCTTGACAAAGCGCCAAATGAAGCTAAGTTCGCTATTGGCAAGCAGAAGCTTGACGAGCATGAGAAGATTGAGTTTTGCTGGATTGACAAATGCAATTTCATGACTACAGTCCTCAACAATGCAATGTTCTGCAAGAGCACTGTTCCAGCTATCTTGTTGTCTGCAATAGCGCTTTATCAAAAGATAAATCCAACAACAAAAAAGATCGCCAGTTTACTGACTTCTAGATTGTGATATAATATATTTAAAGAATAAATGATACTCAATTAACAGGAGTTATTCATATGAACGAGAATGCAACGCAGGTCGCCGTCTTGCCAACAGATGTAGTGTTTGACGAGATCAAGCAGCATTGGACAAAGTGGGCAGAAGCTGTTGGTGCAAAGAAGTATGTAGTTGGAATAAGTGGCGGAGTTGACAGCTCAACAGTAGCTGCACTTGCTTGTAAGATCTTTGGCAAAGACAGCGTAGTTGGTGTACTTATGCCATGTGATGAGCAAGCCGACATTGTCGATTCGTGGCAGATTGTCCAACACCTTGGAATCAAGTCGGTGACTATCAACATTGGTGACATGTTTGCAGATCTTTATTATAAGCTTGACAACAATTGCATTGAGATCAATGACCAAGCAAAGACAAATGCGCCAGCTCGTTTGCGCATGACAACACTGTATGCTGTGGCTCAAAGCTTGGGTGCGTTTGTGCTCAATACTTGCAACTTCAGTGAGACTTGTGTTGGAAATGACACTCGTTGGGGTGACCAGTGTGGAGACTACGCTCCAATCAAGATGTTGACAAAAGGCGAAGTTGTAGATCTTGCGCTTTGGCTTGGCGTTCCTGCAAATCTTGCTAAGAAGACACCAATTGACGGCTTGCAGCCTCTTACAGATGAAGAGCGCCTTGGCGTCACATACAATGAGATTGATGCTGTCATTCGCAACAAGAATCCAGAAGCAGTTGACATTGTAGCTGCTGCACTTGTGACGAAGAAATATCACGAGAACAAGTTCAAGATAAAGGGCATCTTTATTGAAGGTCCTGAGTTCAAGCAGCTTGTCAACACTTTTCTTGATGGAACCTACAACTAAGAATGCATAAATGAAGAAGTTTATATTAGTTGCAGCATGCATGCTGCTTGCTGGTTGTGTGAACTTGTACACACGCTGCCCAGGAACAAACACAAAGATTGTGCAGACATATCAGTCAACGTATGTTGCTAGTGGTCTTTCATATGTAGTGATGTTTCCACAAGTGATGTTTCCATCTGGAAATGCTGCTTTCATTCCAGAAAATTTGATTTCTATTCCTGTCGGATGTCTTGGATTTGTCGACACTGCGTGTGAAGCTGTTGTTGACACGGTGTTGTTTCCAGCTGACTATGCAATTTCAAGGAGCAGAAATGAGAAAATGCCAAAGACCTTCGCAGAAAAAGCCATCAACCGAGATTGACTTCAAGTCATTAGCATATAGGCTTGCTGACTGGCTGAAAGCAAACAAACGCGATTGCCATATAGCCAAATTGCCAAGCAACATGCTGCCAAATGTCGTAATAGCTGAGATTGTCAGAAACCATAAAGAAAAGACAAACGGCTATGAAGTAATATGCGGTGGAGCTGGAGTTGGTGAGCAGCAGGCATTTAAGAGCATGGTATGTGATTTTTGCGCATACTGCAATAATTATGGCATTTCACAGAGCATTTCTTCTCCAAACGCTTTAGATGTATTTCTTGCAGCAGCTGGATTTTGATAGTTAACATATTCAAGGTTTTTGATATAATATCTATAGATGAAAATAATTTAAAGGAATTACGATGAAAGCAGTAGTATTCATAGACGTGCAGAATGACTTTGTGCCAGGTGGAAAGTTGCCGTATGGCTATCCAACTGGTGATGGCATTTTGCAGAACATCAAGAACTTCGCTAAAGCTGCTCGTGCTAAAGGTTGGGCGCTGTACGCTACAGCAGACACACATGAACAGACTGTGTATGACACATATGAAGTTGGCGCTAAGCGGACAGCAATTACTGGCTACATGACTACACTTGAAGGCAAGAATCTGCCAGTTGAGCATTGTGTTGAAGGAACGCGTGGACATCAGATAGTTGATGGTCTTGTGAAGGATGAGAACCGCAATGTGCTTATTCCACAAGGCTGCATCTACGACAAGCAGACATTTGGCTGCTTTGAGCTTGGTGGTGACATGGCTGTTGACTTCGCTAGTGGTGGCAGAGTCAATGAGCCGCTTGATGAGATCTTGATTTGCGGATTTTGCACTTCGATTTGCGTTGTCTCGAATGCGCTGATTCTTCGCGCGCAATTTCCTAACACAAAGATCACAGTTCTTGAAGATCTTTGCGGCGACATCAATGAAGAGAGCCATAATGCAGCGCTTAAAGTGATGGCAAATTGCCAGATCTATGCAGCACAAGCTAAAGACTATGTCTGACAATCTTTTGAAAGACTACTATTATGCTGACAAAGCATAGCAAGAAATAATATAGGCAGCGTTGGGCTTAAGCCACGAAGAGTGCATCAGAAGCTCAATGTTTCTTGTCTATGCAGAAAAAGTCAAAGCGCATACTGCTATAATTGAGTCTATGCGATTTGACTTTGACTATGTAGCAAGCATTGAGTTGACTATCGCTGACATGTATGGAGCAGCTCCACCACAAGCAAATAGGACTTTGTTTGGATTGACAGTGACTGAATACAACTCTATGCCAGTAAGACAGACTCTTAAAATCTATGATTGTGACTTAGATCTTGCAGGTGAAGCAATCAAAGAAATGTTTGATTAGTTTGACAAAATTCGCTACAATTGGCAAGATAGCAAGACGCATGGAGTGACTTGGTGCTAGGTAGTAGACTTCTTGAAAAATTAGAACTATCGGAAAGTAAACTATGAAAGATCAATCTGCTAACACATTGCTTGCACATTTGAAACGTGGTTGGAAGCAAATGGACAAGTCTGACGCTTTGTTCTATCTGTTTGCAATGTTTATTGTGATGATATGTCCAATAGTTGCAGTTGGCTGGTATTTAGGATATTTGTGGTATGAGCTCTATGTCAAAGAGCTTGATGATAAATACTTTAAAGACCTCTACAAGAAAAACAGAAAGGAAGTCTGAAATGAAGAAACTAATAGTAATGCTCATGGCTGCAGCAGCGCTTGTCGCAGTTGCTCGTCCGGGTTCAGGACCAGGACCTATGCATGGTCCACGAATCCATCATCACCATCATAGTGGTTGGGGTCATGGCGGAAGATATTTCTGGCCGGGCTTCATTGGTGGCGTAGTTGGCTCAACGCTGCTTCCTCCACCTCCACCACCTGCACCGGTTGTAATATCTGCACCTAGTCGTGTTTGGGTTCCACCAGTATATGGTGAGCGTCCAATCTATCGTGCTGGCATTTGGGTTGGAACAGAGCGTTATGTGATTACGCCTGGTTATTGGCAGTACTGATAAGAAAGACAGACAATGAAGAAGATCTTTAAGCTATTGAACTTAGCTTTGGTAGCTTGTGTCATGGTTTTTGCCGGATGCAAGGAGAAGCAGAAGCTGTATGTTTTCACATGGGCAGACTACATTGATCCAGAACTTCTGCAGAAGTTTGAAGCTGAGAACAACTGCCATGTAGTCATTGACACATTTGCTGACAATGAGTCGATGTATGCAAAGCTTATGGCAGGTGGAACTGGGTATGACATAATCATGCCAACAGAGTACTTCATGCCATTGCTTGTGCAGTCAGACTTGATTGATAAGCTTGACATGGAGAAGTTGCCAAATGCAAAGAAGAATGTTGACAAGATGTTCTTGTCAGATTGGACATTTGAATACAATGTTCCATACGCATTCAGCTGCACTGGAATTCTTTGGCGAAAAGACAAGGTTCCAGAAGACTTGACATTCCAAGACTGGAATGACATGTTTGATGAGCGGCTCAAAGGCAGAGTGTGCATGATGAATGACATCAGAGAAGTTCTTGGTCTTGGTCTCAAGATGAATGGCTTCTCTGTGAACAGCACAAATGAAGAGGAGCTTGCAAAGGCTGTTGAAATAGCAAAGCTTTGGAAGAGCCGAAGCACAAAGATGGACAATGAAGCGTATCGAACTGGCATTCCAGCCGGTGAGTTTGTGACAGCGATGTCTTACAACTCAGACGCTATCATGTTGCTTGCTGATGAAGCTGGAAGCAATCTTGGCTACATTGTTCCTACAAATGGAACAGCTGCTAGCATGGATGTCTTCTGCATATTGAAGAACTCAAAGAGCAAAGACTTAGCGCATAAGTTCATTGACATGTTCTATGTTCCAAAGAATGCGGCGCAGAACTCTGAATACAATGGAGTTCCAATGCCTGTAGTTGGATCTTTTGATCTTCTGTCTGACAAGTACAAAGCTATTCCATTCATGAAAGTCACTGATGAGCTTAAAGCAAAGTGTGAGAACATCAGAGATGTTGGTGACGCTATAGAGCTGTACTCAAAAGCATGGGACAAAGTGAAAGGAAGCAACTAAGATGAAAGGTCTCTTTCATGGAATTGTTCCTGCTATTCTGCTGACGCTTCCAATTGGAAGCGTCTATGCATTTAGCTTGTTCTCAAATGACATGGCTGCAGCATGCCATGTCTAGCTGAGCTAGATGCAGATTGCATTCTCATTGTCAATATTCTTTCTTGGAATGGGAGCTGCATTCTTTGGTCCGATTGTTGAGAAGAATCCGGGTCTTGCTGGCAGAATAGCTGCCGTGCTGTATGCAGCTGGAATGGCACTGACTGGACTTGGCATTGTGTATGGAAACTATTGGCTTGTTCTAGCAAGCTATGGCGTCATCAATGGTCTAGCTCAAGGAATTGGCTATCTTTCTCCAGTCAAAGCTTTGATGCTTTGGTTTCCTAAGCACAAAGGACTTGCTGGCTCTGTCTCAATTGTCTCATTTGGCTTAGGATCTACACTATGCACAGCACTAGCTAGCAGACTTCTTGGAAGCATTAGTCTAGCGAAGTTCTTCTGTGGACTTGGCGCTTTGTATTTTGTGATGATGTTCATTGCTAGCATCTTGCTGAAGAAGCCAGATGTTGAGCAGCAAAGTGGAAAGATGTACATTGAGAAGTTCTCATATGCTAAGTTGCTGTCTGACAGAATGTTTTGGCATTCTTGGCTGTTCATGTTTCTCAACATCTCAGCCGGCTTAGCGTTGATTGGCTGCTCAGTCAGCATCTTCAAAGATGCGTCAATAGCTCAGACGACCATTGTGACATTGATGCTTTTAGCTGGAATATTCAATGGAGCATTTCGGCTTGTGTTTGCATGGGCTAGTGACTTCTTGAAGACTCGAATCAACATCCAATTTGCCATTTCAGCAATCTCAATCATTGTGCTTGCTGTAGCTAGCTGCAGCTATCCGTTGATTGGTGTTGCGACACTCCTCATAAATGCATGCTACGGTGGTGGGTTCAGCACATGTCCACCTATTCTAGCAGACTACTATGACAGCTCTTAGCTGTCAAGAACCCATGGTGCAGTTCTTTCTGCATGGGCTTTCGCTGGACTAGTTGGAAACAATGTGTCAATGGCAGTGTTTAACCACACCGGTGGATTCTATTGGCTGATCTGGTTGCTTGTGGTAGTATACAGCGTAAATCTTATAAACATATATTTTGCTAGAAAGATGTTCGTGGAGCATACTTAGAATAATCCAAAGCTAGGTTGATAGTACATATATCTTAAAACTACAAATTCATCCTGGAGTCTCAGGGATATTCCAGGAAGAGACTGAAACTAATACATAATGCTATATATGATTCAGAAAGACAAATAATGAAAATTGTAGCTGTTTGCATACTTTTACTAGTATTTAGTTGCATAAACTGCTATTTGTGCTGTCAAGTGACTGACCAAAAGATTGATGAAATCTATAAGTCTACTAAAGTTGGTGCAGGAATGTCGTAAGCAAGAAAAAGCAATTAAGTTATTGTTGTCTAAGAGACTGTTGAGTTTCCGTAAGGAACTAACAAATGCCTGTCATTTGGCTTTATGTAGTTGTACAAAGCGCCATTTTTATTTGTAAGGCCACCATAGAACCTTATCAAGTCTGCTGATGCTACTGCTCCGTTGTTCTTCATTGCATAGTCTTCTGCTATCTCTGCTGCAGTGAGTGCCCTATTCCAGATGGCAACACGAGCGCAAAGTCCTGCAAAATTTCGTTGACCGCTCCAGTTGTCGCTTCCTCCAACTTTTAGATTGAAAGAAGCGACATTTGACTGCAACTGCAAAGTTGATCCACCATTTGCAAACAATACGCCGTCTTTGTATAAATCTAATTGAGATGCAGAATTGATGTTAATGTGAAAGCAATGCCAATTTGTGTCATTCCATGTATTGTTTTTTGTAATGTAATAGCTTTTCGAATATGCTTCCATTACGACATAAGTTCCAGAACCTAACATCGTGTTAGAACCTGTTCCTAGCTTAAAGCTAAAATCAGCATTCATTGGAATACTTCCCAATGTCAATACAACACCCTTTCTGCTACTCTAATTCTTTTTACACCAGATGCTATAGCATTTTTCATACGCTGTAGTCAATCCACTAGCTGAATCTTTAAAATAATTTGGAACAAATGCTGCGCCGTCAACTTGCATAGATGCATGCACAGCTGGAGACACTGGATCAATTTTCTGTTGATCTTCTCCTGAGAACATTGTTGAACGTGAAGCTACTAGCATGTCAATTTTCCTTATACTTTTATAATTTTACTTACTATAAAGTAAAATATTTTTGATGGATAGAATAAAGAAATTATAGCTTGCTACACTGCATGGAATGAAGAGTGGAAATTATGGAAGCATAATCTAGTCTTAGGAAATGTTCTAGTTTTTGAACAGATTTTATGATGTATAGTATGCATTGCTTGCTGATAGAAATGACATCATCAATTCAGATGTGATTTTATGGGGTGGTGATTAGGTATTTAGTGAAAACATTTTTAGGACAATGTTTGTTAATATTTTCAAAGCAACTCGTCATTTGAAGCATGTAATATTTGGTGCCAGTTTTGGTGTTGTTCCTCTTGGACAAAATGTTAAGTCATTCTTAAACTTTTTTAGAACAAAGCAAAATTCTATGTGCATGACACGTGAATTAAATGACTATGCATAGCAATTGTTCAAAAGTAAGCATTTTACGGTGATTGATCCTGCATTGATAAAGTCAAAAGACGATTGGCTTTCATGTATAAATGACACATCATGCAAGAAAGACTATGTATTTGGTTATGCACCATATAATTCTGAAGACTAGAAAATCAAGTATGAACAAATTGGAAAACAACTTAGAATTGACATCAATATAGTTAAAGATAATAATGGCGTCAATAAATACGATGATTTAACTTACATAACATCATTTTTAAAGTTGATTAAGAATGCAAAAACTGTTTATACGCAAAGCTTTCACTGTTTTTTGTTTTCTGTGCTATTCAACAAATAGATAAAGTTCTATGATGACAGCTTTATGTCAAATCCGCGAATATCATCATTCATAGAAAAATATAACATTGTTCTTGACGCTGATGGTTATATACAGAATCATGATGATGTGATGAAGAAGATAGATGAAGATAGACATAAGTCTCTTCTATGTTTATATGACAGCATTTTCTACAGAATTGAATCGTATGTTGCTTCATCTATGTTGAATACAAATAAATGCTCATCTGGCGGCATATCTATGGCACTTGCAAATGAAGTCATTTCAAGTGGTGGATGTGTATATGGTGTTGCATGGAAAAACTAGTGGGAAACTGAATATGTATGCATTGACAGCATGAATGACTACAATAAGATAGCTGGATCAAAATATATTCAAGCCCCACCGCCAGACTTCAAAGAGATAAAATAGAAACTTGATGCTAAAAAGAATGTCATGTTAGTTGGCACACCATGCTTGATAAGAGCTTTCTAGCAGTACATATTCTTCAAAGAATATCCAAATCTGCTTCTAGTAGATTTGTTGTGCAGTGGCATATTCAGTGTTGAAAAGCATAAAGAGATAGTTGATGAAGCACTGACACTTCATGACTGGAACTAGTCTGATGTTGTTGACATAAAACATAGATGGAAAGACGGCGCGGTCTATGGTGGAAACATAAATGTCTTTCATAAAAATGGGCAAGTCATAAAGATCTTTGAAAATGGAGAGCAATTTGGAAAAGCTAAATTTGAGAACTCTCTAAAGATGTGTTTTGAATGTCCATGCGGAACACATAGACAGGTCAAGAACGTGCATTACTCAGACATAACAGTTGGAGATGCATGGGGAATTCCAGAGAATAAGAATTCATCATTGTCAAAAGTCATCATAAACTCAAAGCATGGATTGAAGTTTTTTGACAAGATAAAATACATGATATGGTTCAAGAAACTTCCAGTTGAATATGTCACTTCAGTCTATTGACATAAAACAAAATGCAGAAGTTAAACTTCTGCATTTGAATTAAGAACATTAGTGTAAAACAGTCTTAGTTATTTATGACATTTCTTATTTGATCTTCAAGCAAGCTTAACTTTTTTGAAATTGCATCAAGAGAAACTTTGTCATCACTAAGGTCTTTTACAAGAATATCTCTATTGAACAACCAGAAATCTTCTTTACATTGAGACACAACTTCTGCATATTTCTCATTGTCAAGAAGCGCATATATCTTGTCAAGTTCTGCTCTCTCTGCTTGATCTTCAAAGAACTAGTACATATAACTCTTGTCAACATTCAATAGTGGATAGATGACATCACTTGGCTGGCGCCAAGTCTTCTTAGCAAATTCTTGCTCATAGTTCACTGATACTGTCTCATAGTCTGTCAACTTGATCTTACGATGGTCAAGATACTGTCGCACCTTTTCATCTGTCATATATCTAAGATTCAAGTACTTGTCAGCATAAAGTGCCATCATAAGCTTCTTGAAGTCTTTGAAATGTGGAAGAGTTCCACCACAATCTATGAACCTGTTCCAGAAGTTGTCTCTGTCTAATGCAAGATTCATCATCATTGACGCAATTGACCCATTGATGAATGTAGATGTGCATATGTTGAAGTTTTTGCCGATACCATATATATTTGTCTTGTATTCATCAACAGATCCATTAAACATCATTCTAGCTTTGAGATCATCAACTAAGAACAAAGAAGTTACCTAGAAGTTGTTGTTGTGGTCAATGTTAAATCTAATTGCATTGTCTATGTTCTAAGGCAATCGAATCTAAGCTTTTATTGCTGGCTAGTGCTGCAAGCTAAGATTAGTTTGAGCATTAGCTTTGTAGTTTTCAAGGTTTAATGTTGTATAGTCTATTGTTCCATTTAGAACCATATTGACTGCATTACTGTCAAGACCAAGAGAGTCAATCAGCATGTAGTTGACATACTTCTTGCGTTCATTCTCTATGTCAAAGTCTTCTTTTAGATCAACAGCAAGATTGTAATTCTGCCATGCATTATGATTTATTCTATTCCAGAATATAGATTTGAATGCACTTATTACTGTGCTATTGTATATCTTCACTTTACGGTCAAACTTGACATAGAACTCCGAAGACTTAGAAAGCAAAATGCTTCCTTGCATAACTAATATTACAAAACTTATGCCATTGTCAGAGATTTTTATGTCAGTCACTTTAATAGTTTTCTTCATGTCAAAGCTCCTTAGACATTGTCTGTGATGCTAGCTTTGTATTCAGCTTCAATACGTGAAACTTGAGCATCTACAAATGCTTTGTCTTTTGTCATGAAACAACGTGTCAAGCTAAACATGCTTCCATTTGCTGGCATGCCATCTTTGTCTGTGTTGTCATACTTGAACAACTAAATGTTTGTGTTTTCATAACGAGCTGCTACATAGTTTTGATTAGTGTCAAGATAGACAAAATTCTGAAGATTAAATCCATTGTCTGTCAGATATTTCTCAAACGCAAGCAGCTTGTCATTTGAATATTGTCTATATGAAGGATTCTAGAAATCTATGATGAACAACTAGAACTTCTTGTTCTCATTGAAGAATTTGAACTGATTCTATATAGCTCTGCGGTTAGAGAGCTAGTTTGAAGTCACTTGATTGTAGTTGAAGTGTTCCCACTTTATTCCAAATTCTGGCATAGAAACAACAATGTCATAAATGAACTCTCCTGAATCTTTGTTCTAATGTGGTTGAATAGCTACACGCCAATTGTAGAAGTTGTAGAACTCATGCTCTAATGTGCCATCAAACAGTTCAAGTGGAATGAACTTGCTAGAGTTTGTTGCAAAGCAACCTTTCAAGATTGAAGGAGACTTCTAAGTGTCAATTATGTTGTTGTATGGAAACCATCCGTTTCCAAGTGTGTATATGAATGTGTTTGTCATTTCTCAACTACTTTCTAAGCAATACTGCTTGATAGTATTTACTTAAAACTGTTACTTTAATGGAAATATTCTAGTGCCAAATCCAGTTCCAATAGCTATAGATGCATTGCAGTACTTGTTGTCTTCTACATTCTTAGCAACGCCGGCAACATAGTCTTCATATGGTTCTGGTTTTTCATGCTGCATATACTAGACATCAATGAACTAACATATGTTTCTTATCTTGATGTTTTTAGCATATAAGTTATATGCAATGCACTAGCATGGATCAATAAACATCTAACTTTGATTAAATGTTGAATTATCCATATATGAATCATATATGAAGCTGAAGTCTCCAGAAAACAGAACTGTGTCATTTCCATAAAGCTTCCACAACTCACTAGTTGGATTTGAGTATCTTGGATTGCTCATTCCAATGAATCCATGCGGAACATTGCATATCTCTATTTTCTCAACTGGAATTGCACCAAGCGACATATATAAGCAAATGTCATTCTTTCCAGCAATGTCTTCTCTAAATGCATCTATCATCTGCATCAGCTTGTTCTTCACAGTTGGCTTCATTGTTCTTACATCATGAATGTCCTTGTCTGTTATGCAGATGTATTCAACATCTTCACCTAACATGTTTTTCACCAACTTCTAATGCATAATGACATCTTCAATAGTGTTGATATATGTCAAATTAGTTATGACTTTGAGTTTTCTTCTATCTGGTATGTTTCCAAATGTTTTTAGATTGACTTCATCTATGACTTTCTTTGCTGATGACTTAGCTATTGCTGCGTTTTCAACTAAGTCTGGGCTGAGTTGAGCTATTAGATTGATAGTGTCTTTTCGTATCTAGATCCATGGTTCATCATCTGCCTTCCATTCTGGCATTTCATCTTTCTCTACATCATATTCAACATCCCACAATGGATAAGTTGACTATCTTGCACATGCATACACATAAGCTGCATATCGTCTTCCAATGATGTCAGTATGCTCAATGTGAAAGCATATCTCATTACATGACTTCATCACAGCTCTAGTGCATTGTTTGTTATACACCCCATCAAGGTAGTTGACATATGGCAGCAGAGATATTCTGTACCTATCAACTTCAAACAACTTCTACCATAGCCATTGATCATCTCCAGGAGATGATATGACATCAAATCCACTTATTGCATCAAATAACCAGCGCTTGAATGCAAAACCAAGACCGGCATTGTTCACTAAGCGCTTGTCATGGTCTTTCACATATGATCGTGTATTTGAAGGCTCTAATCCATCACGCTGCTGCTTGTACTCTCCATTTTGCGCAAAATACACTAATCCAAATGGCTATGTCATGTCACATTCATCTAGAAACAAAGATACATTTTTTGCCCAATATGGATTGCAAAATCCAATGTCAGAATCTATTGCAACAATCTTCTAAGTCGAAGTAGTTCTAACTCCAGCATTTAGAAGCGCTTCTCTGATATACAGACCTTCAGAATTTGGCTTGCGCTTGATGAACAGATACTTGAATCCAGCTTTTTCCGCTAGTTTTTTGACCTAAGCATCTTCTTCACTATACTAAGATTCAACTACAATTACTTCAGCTGGAATAGCTTTATATTGATTAAATAGCTCAAATGCTTTCATAGTAGCGTCTAAGCGCGCATTATCAATTCCATAATAGCAAAATATGACTGCAAGATCGTCAACAACTACATTTTCCCCAGAGACTTCATGAACATATATGTCATGCTTGTCTTCTTTTAGCATGGCAGTTATTCTCTCTTTTATCTCTGTATTGACTTTACTGTCCATCAAAAATCTCCATCGAAAGTCAAGAACTCAGACGGCACAAGATATCTCAATCCAAGCTATTTAAGCTTTGATGTGTTCCATGGCTTTACATTTCCAAGATAATGTATGAATGTATGTTTCTTTGCTTCAAAATATGATTTCTTATATAAAGGATGGTTTATCTTCAACAAGAATATGTCTGCAACATTCAATATGTTGTTAATGCTAATGTTATGCAAAAGCATCTAATATGCTATGAAATCTTGGATAGTTGTGAAATACATTGATGTTGGAACACTACTATTAAGCATCTTTTTGTATTCATCAAAGATGAAACTGAAGTCTCCTTTGAAAAACATAGATCCGCTGTTGAACAATACATTTGGCACATTTTCTAAACTGTTGTTAGTCTAGTACATCATTGAAAAATACCCGTTTGAGATGTCATGCAATGTGAATGGCTTTGTTGGAACACAATCAAAGTCTAATGTCATGACTGGATGGCCTGGAAACATGTTTCTGAATAGTTCATATTGAGCATTCCACCCAATTATATCTCTATTTGTGTCAAGCTCAAATGGAATAGTGTCTATGCTATCAATCTTCTCGTTTGTCAAACACCAGTACTCGTGTGGATCAAGACAATATTTGTCAATCAAGAACTTGTGAATCTTGACAATAGAATGGCTCATCACTTCTCTGCCACTGTCATTGTTCAAGACAGTCAAGAAAATGACTTTGTTGTCTTTTGAGATGCGTTCATACACTTTGAACTTCTCTTCATTGAATATGTCATCAATGCTGTCATCAGTTGACCTGCATCTTAATATGCAAGCTTGGTGTGCCTATGCTACTTTTGTATTCTTGAACTTTGGAAGATCTTGTGAAGACAAGTCATAATCTATAGTGTCATTCACTTTGTTGCAGAATTTCTGATTTAATACCAAAGTCTCATGGTATTTTCTTCCAGACAAAGATCCATGCTTGACATGAAATGCAATGTTGTTAGCATATGACACATCATCTGGTTCAAGCGTGTAGCTGTAGTCATCACTAAGCAATGGAAGCTCTAACTCAGACTTCATTACAATTTTTGGTGGAAGGTTCTTCAGCCAGAACCATGCATCTGAACCATTTGATGGAAGCACATCTATGCCAACTATGCTGTCAAAGAAGCTTCTTTGCATTGAAAGCGCATATCCTGGTGCATAGATTCTTATGTCCGCATGGTGTTTGTTATTAAGGGAATTTACAAATGATTTTCTGAAATTTGCAGAAAAATATTTATGTTCATCATCATTTGCAAGCTCTTCACTCCACCATATTTCAGAAAATGGCTGTACAACTTCAAAGCTGTCTAACAGCTTAGATGTCTCTTCGAGCCAGTGAGCATTTGAGAACGCGACGTCTGAGTCTATGAACATGAGCTTTGGAGCTTTTGTCATTCTAGCTCCAATGTTCCACAGCGCATTCTTTATGAATATGCCATCACTTTCATGAGTCATCTGCTTGAAGATGTACTTTATTCCATGCTCACTGCAGAAGTCTCTCATCTAGATCAAGCTCTCATCATATTGTGCTTCAACAAACACCCATTCAGCTGGAAGCTGCTTAGACTTGACTTGAAAAGACATTGCTTTCTTAGCTGCATTCACTTGCTCTTCATTACTTCCAAACAAGCACTCTATTATAACAATGTCATCAACATGCACTTCATCCGCATTCTGAACAATCGGCACGACAAAGTTTGTCTTGTCTTCAATTGAGTCATTTATCTTCTTCTAGACAGCAGCTCTGACTTCTTCTACATTCAGGTTTTTGTCAAGCAAAATAGGACCATCTTTATTGCAAAATACATCAAAGTATATTGATTTGAACTTGTCTCTTATGCTATTACACAGTGGATGCTGTTCATTCCACACTGGCAGAAAATTGTCTTCTTCATATATAATCAAATCATCTTGACTTGTATCAGCTTCTTTGAATATGTCTTTGCTTTGTTCATATGCCCTATCGGATAAAAATCCATGAGACACATGACAGCAAATTCCTTCAGCACATCCGACTTTAAAACTGAACTGTTTGGCTAAGTTCAATGCTTTTTTCCATGCAACAACATCACCATGCTTTGATGCTAAGCAGTCAAACTTCTCAAACTTGTCTAAAAACTTCTTGTTGAATCCAAATGTAAAGCCAGGATGTCCAATAACTGCATTAGTAGTTGCTATGCTTCCAGTTGTGTTAAGCAAGCCTTTATAAGTGTCAAGACTCTCATCATCTTTTGTGAATGACTGCTCAGCATAGTAGCATTTCTTTGACAAAGACACCACATCAAATACTTTTAATGAATTTGAGATCTTTTTCGCCCAATCACTACTGCAAAACACTACATCAGAATCTGCAAATACAAATTTCTTTTTTGTTGAATTTTCTAGCCCAATGTTCCATAATGGCCATTTTAGAAATAGCCACTTAGACTTTTCTGGAATCTTGATGAACTTGTACTCTATTCCATGTTCTTCAAGCCACTTGAACTCTTGAACACCATCAACCTATGCTTCGATGAAGATCCACTGTCCAAACTTAGGCTTAGACTAGATATTTAGCATTAATGCTCTCTTAGCTGCTTCTACTTGCTTTCTTGAATGTCCATAGAAGCACTAGATGAATGATACATCTTCTGCTATGTTTTCTTCTATTGGTTCTTGAACTACTATTGAATTGTCATATGAAGAAATGCTCTTCAATACTAGTTGCTCAATGTCATCATCAACTGTTGCAATTTTTGGATCTAAATGCGTGAATTGAGCTGCTTCAAATGTCTATTTCTCTTCAACTTCTACCTCATAGCCCATTAACTCAAGCTCAGACTCAGATGGCTTCACATACTAGCCATCTATCTTCATCAATTGAGGCGCATACTGTTTGACGCCATTCTCATCATACTTGAACCACTTCACATATATATTTTACTTTAAAATAATATTATGCATTTGTTTTTATAAACATGCTCAAATCAATCTGTGTCTAAGATGGTGATATTAGTTCATTTGTAAAGAATGGAACACAGTCTTGAGTAGGTGGTGTTTGGTTGTAGTCATATAACGAAAACCAGTTTATTCCATCTTTGCTTCCCATCAATGAAAATGACTTGACTTTCCTTGTTGAAAGACTGCCATTTCTGCCGCACCTCTATGTATAGTAAATTGTGTTATTTAAGTTTAATGGAATTTCAAGCTTATAAGGAGACAAGAATGGAAATTTCTTATTTGCTGGATTTGATGCATAACCAATTACTATTGAATCATTATTCATCATGCACATGTTCTATGGCATTTCAACTTCATGATTTCTATAATAACATCCATTTCCTGGAGTATCATAATAAGTATATGGATCATCTACTGCAAAACCAATATATTGACTTCCAGTATAAATGTCAATATCATTTAACTAACTATCTTTTAGCTAAAGTCTTCCAATTTCAAAATAAGATTCATATAAATTAACAGCTTCTTTGAAGTAAATCCCCAAATAATTTATTATGTTGCTTTCTTTTTTATTACATTTAGCAACATATCTGTTATCAATTCTCACAAGTCCTTTTCTCTAGTCAGCGTCAAACAACTTCAAATTGAACTCAAGCCCAGTCAGCTTTACATAGTCTGGATAGACGTCGACAACGTATCCTTGCACTGGTTGCAATTCTGGATGACCACTCTAGATAGTATTCATGTTCTAATCACGTGGAACAGCAAGTGATGGAACATGCACATGCGCAAACTTGTCTTCTTGTAGAAATATCAAGTCTTTGAAGTCTGATGTAAAATTTTGTATGTTGAACGCATAGTGCGAATGCCCACTGAATACTGTCACATTTTTACAATATTCTTGTAAAATTGAATCCTTGATAGCATCTTTTATAGTAAAATTATCATCTGATGCAGAATTAAATCCATAATACTGAAGTCTCTTCAATCCAGGATACTACTAACTACCATCTTCAGAGTTCAATGGAAAATGCATGAATAGGAAAACACGTTTATTGTCAACCAATAAATCATTTTTGAAATTATCATAAAAAAGTTGAAGACTGATTCCGCTCGAATATGGATGTGCGCCCTCCCATGATTTGATTGGTAGCAAACAGAATATGTCACCATTTATCTCTTCCGTGTACATGCACTAGTTCGATCCATTCGTGAACCCGTGCCCAATGTACGTCTGCCACTGCTGTTCAGTGAACTGGATGTCGTGGTTCCCGGTGCAGGACCTGAATGTTATTTCAGGATATTCATCTTTGACAGATTTGAATGTCATGAGCTCATCTTCAGTGTGGTTGGTCGAGATGTCACCACAACAGAAGACTCTAGTTATGCCTCTGTTCCTGAATGCAGAGAATGCTTTTCTCAAATCACCTTCAGCGTCTTGACTTGTTCTGTTGATGTGAATGTCAGAGATGACGCCAAATGAATAAGTTGGCTTCTAAAACTAGACAATCTTCTTGTCTAATATAGTCTTTCCAACCATTAGACTCTTACCTCTTCTATCAATGCTGCTACATTTTCACTAGGAATTTGAAGTGTTTCTAGAAGGTTTGCTAGATCAGATGCATTGTCCATTGGATCATACTCTATTACATCACCAGCACGCATCCATCCTCCAAAATATGACGCCTTACTCTAAAGCCATGCCATAAATGCATTTGTCAAATTCATTCTGTCTATAACAGCTTCTACTTTTGTCTTGCTTATCTTTATTGTCTAAACAGTCGGTGGATCTTCAACTAACTTCCATATGCTTATTATTCCAGCATCTTGCTCTTTCCAACCATCCAGCTCCCAATGAAATCCAGCACTTGCTGCAGACAAAGGCGGAACTTCATACACCGGCTTCTCACCAAGAGAAAGATGCTGAGCTTTAGTCAACTTAGTGTAGAAATTTCCATCTATCTATCTAGACTCTTTAGCAAACTCAATGCTTCCATCAACTAGCTTTCCATATCTCATATCTTTATCTCAAACCTGTCATGTAGCAACGGTCAATTTCTTGTAGCCAATCATGAATGTTCCAACTTTTACTTCTGTGAATGACAAAACCTACACACCCTTTTCAAGCAATGGAAACACTCCAGACTCTGTCTCAAAATTAGCACCAGTGAATGTTATGTTTGGCACATTGTCTGCGTCTATTCTTATTCTAAGCAGAAAATCTCTGCATTTTCCAGGAATTGCAGGAGGCATTGCTATAGTTCCGTTGCCGCTGTTTATTGCATAAGATGTCACAAACTGTCCAACTACTATTGTTGACTCATCATGGTTATTTGGATCTGGATAGATGTACAGAATTGTCTCATTTGGGCCAGCGTCTGCATTTATGATTTCATAGACATCATCGGAATTTGTCCATTGTGGTGGATCCAAATTAGCATTGTAGGATGGAACATTTCTTCCATTTGGTGCTCCATCGCTCCATTCCCATGTTGAAGTAGTAGTTGTCTTTATGTTTACATAGTTGACACAACGGTCTTTCATTGTTACAATGCCATTGCTAGGAGTTGGTGTCACGAATGAATACCAAAGATTCTAATTGACATTCTAGATGTCAACAAACAGCTGATCTTTCTAGTATTCAGTAAATGTCAACACATCACCTTGCTTTGGAGCTTTAGCATATTGCGATCCACAGATGAATGTGTATTTTACTGAATTTCCATTTATGTCTGTAGATGGAAAGTTCAATGACATTCCACGTTCTGAAAACTCTGTCTTGAATGCAACACTGAACTAACGCATTCTTCTTACTTTGTTAGTTCGCACTTTACTAGGAATAATTAGATCAAATGGTGTATTGTCATATTCTGTTTCAGAAGCAAGTATTGACAGATGATTGCATGTATTGTTCTATAGTATCAATTCATATTTTTCATATCCACCACCATACACTGGATTCACTCCGCATGGATACAATGTACGAAGTGAATCACCATTGAAGTCATTGTCAAACGTCACATTTCCATATGACACTTCAAAATTATACACTACGCCTTTTGCGATCTTTGTCAAGCAACTTGCAATGTTGTTGTCTGAATATGCGCCTGGAAGAATATCTCCAGCATTTGTATCAACAAGAAGATTTACCGACACTGCAGATGAAGTACTGCCAGTAAGCTAGACTTTGTAAACCTAATCAACGGTGTAGTCTTCAAGAATGATATTGTCATTGTTCTTTACACGTGAACTTAAGATGTTGAATTTGCCTGGCTTCAAGACATATGTCTAAGCAGCTGAATTGTAAGGTGGATAATATGTCTCAAATGAAAATCCACCACCAGCATTTGAAAGCTGAGAATCAACATAAGCTTTATTTGCAGCGTCTGATGAGAGCTCAGGTGTCTTGACATTAGTCACCCAATCTCCTTTAGCATCAAGATTCACTGAATCTGGATCTATTACGTAAAGTTCACTTGAAACTGTCTGATTAGCAGCTGACAAAGCTAAGTACTCTTGCTAAGTGACATTGTTTATGACTAAGTTGCTTATCTTGCTTGAGACATTGCCTGCTGACAATGTCACTTTAGAGTAGTCAAGGTCAGACAGCTAGCTTCTAGCATAGCTGTCTGCCAAGTCATATACGCTACCATCAGGCAATGTGATATGTTTTATTAAGTTTTCAGACATATCATACCTTCATGATAGATTATGTGAAGTCTACTTGATATGTGCCACCAATTCCAGATGTAGCTCCAGATATTGATCCAGATGGTGTTCCAGCTGCAGATATTGTAGCGTTTGCTCCATCGAAGCACAGACCATTTGGAACATTGATGCCATTTGTCACCAAACGTACTGCTGTACCGCTAAGTGCACCACTTACTGTTCCAGATGGTGTTGCTGTTCCAGACAATGTTGTGCTTGTTCCACTGAATGTAGCTCCAGTTATGACAGTTCCATCTATCTGCAATGTTGTAGAAGTTCCAGTGAATGTTGGAGCAGTAGCGTTGTATGATGCATCACCAGTCTTGACAGTCAAGCTTGAAGTTCCTACAGTTGGAGCATAAATTCCATTAAGTGTCAATGTCTCATTTGCAACGCTCCAATATTGGACACTTCCAGCTGGCGCTGTTGCGCCTGCTGCATAAGTAGCTACACTTGACACTACACTGTCTCCAGAAATCTCTCTTATAGCCTTAGTAGCTCCAGCTGCAGCTAGATTTATTGTTGGTGCTCCAACAGTTCCAGATGGTGTGTAGTAGTTTCCAACATAGTTTCCATCTGAATATGTAGAGATTGTAGCAGTGAATGCTTGTGTATTGAGTGTGACACTTCCAGCTGGAGTGTATTCAGTAGAGACTGTCAATGTGTTAGCAGACAATGCTCCAGACAATGTACCACCAGGTGTGTATGTTGAAACACCATTTGCAGTAGTTACAGTTGTTGTCAAAGATGTTGTTGAAGATATTCCAACTGTACCCGCTGGCTTATAGCTGCCTTGTACTGTCAAGCCATCAGATGTCAAAGCCGCTGTCAATGTTCCATTTGAAATTGTCACACTAGCGCTACTATTGTATGCAAGATCTCCAAGATCATTTAGGTTTCCATACACATTCCATTGTGTTCCATCCCAAATGAACTCATCATTTCCTTGAATGAACATGTCGCCAGCTGAAAGATCAGTGAATACTGTTCCTGCTGCAACAGTAGTTCCACGAATAGTTCTAGCTGTTGGAATATAGACGCCTTTTGTTGTTGAACCATCTTCAAGAAGATAATTTTCATAGCCAGAAGGATAAGTAGAACTAGTAGCAGTCTTTCCTAAGTACTATACTGCACCGGCTGTTATCTTCTCTATTGCTGAAATAGCTGCACGAGCATCAGCATCTTTTAGTTTGTATTTAGTTCCTGTAGGCAATGTTATTGCACTTAATTCTGAAAGGTTTTCATCTGCCATAGTTTTAGTCTTTCTTTATTTTAGTTATTTATCAATTTCTTGTTATTATCAAAGTCTCTCCAATGACACCATCATCATTTGGATTGCTAATGTCTCCAACTGTTATCTTATGGTTCCATGATGCACGCTCAGCATCAGTCACTAGCTAAGCTATTATCTCATCTCCAACAAATGGAAGATCTAGATTGTAAGTGTTTCCATCTCCAATCTTTATTCCTGGAATCTTGACTGACAAGTCAGGTCCATCTTGGACTTCTTTGACTAATGTTGTCTTGTCTGTCCAAATGACTATTTGCCCTTCTTCTGGCGCGAATGTGTTGTCAGCTGACCACTATGCTGTAGTTCCACTTACTACATTTCCTTTTTGGCTAAGCAACTCGGCAAGAGAAGATATGCCAATGTACATTCCACTTATACCGAGCGCTGGATTGATGCAGAATGTTCCAGGTCCTTGATCTGTGTATACTGGCAAAAGTGGATCTTCTATGCCATTGTACACAAATGAGCCAGGTGAAGTTGACAGTGTCTTTGCATTAAAGCCAACTGCCATTGACTGCTATGCAAGCGCTGACACATTTGTTCCAACCGCTGCGGCTTGTGAAGTAGCAGATGCGTTGTGGCCAACGGCTATAGAATTTGTGTACACATCATCTGCATACACATTGTCAGTTGATATCTGTATCTAGTCAATGTAAGAAAGCTATGTGAATGGAGTTGTGCCATCACCAATCTTAAAACGTATCTAGTTTTGCGCAGAGACTACAGCCAATTCACCATTCAACAATATTGGATTGCTTGCAGACCAATTTGACAAAACATCAAATTTCTACAATAATCTAGCATTTACACAAACCATAGTCTTTACTTTTATTTGAATAGAAAATTCTATGCATATTTACTTCACAATAAATACTGCAAAAGATCTAGCAAAGCTAGATCTTCAAGCATATTATTTTGCTAAACAAATCATGTTGTTGGATATGGAACAATTGTTCCATCACTCTGAATGCTCAAGTTGTCACAAGATGCATGTCCACAACTAAGCACAAACAAGCCAGACAGCTTCTCAGATGTCACAGACTTGTTAGCAATCTAGTCAGCAGAGACTGAGCTTAGATGGGCTAATGCGCTAATTTCTAAACTAGTTGACAATGCTTGACACAGCTCTGAGTATGATGATGTAGCTACTTTTCCATCTATAGCTGTGCAAAGATTGTTTAGATTCTAAGCAATTGTCGCTATAGCGCCTTCATTTCCAACTTCTACAAAGTTTGAAACAGCTTCTGTTGAATTGTCTTTTTGGCAGATGTACTCTTTTCCTTTGTAGTCTCCACCAGTAAGAACAAACACTTGTCCAGCAATTGCATTTGTCAAGCTAGATATGTCTGATAGCTCTCCATATACACCACCAAATGTTACGCCTTTCTGTATAAGATCACTTATAGCAGATGAAAGAATGATTGGATCTTCTGGATTTGCAGCAGACAAGCCACCTTCCCAAGCGTTTGAAAGCTTGCTAGATATTGTGTCTACTGTGCTTGCTGACACTGAGCTTACATATGAAGTAAGACCTATAACATCTGCAGATGCTACAGATATCTTTCCAGCTGAAGCTGCTATCTTTCCATTTGTCTCCGAAATGCTTGTTATTGCATATCCAGACTCTCCATTGGCTGTAACTGCATCAGCTGAAAGGCTAGAGATGTAGTTCTCTACTGTAGCGCTTACTTCACTTGCTTTTTGAAGCTTGTCACCCGCTGTAGGACTGTTTGCAGCAGATGTTGGAACATAGTCATTCAAGTTAGCTGACACCGATGACAATGCATTGTATACAGCTGATGTATATGGAATATTGCCACCGCCAGAAGTAGAGCTGTCTATTGCTGAATCAATGCTAAGCTGCTGAACTGACAGATAGCCTTCTGTATCTACTGTAAGTCCATTTCCAGACTTAAGCTTTGTTGCAATTGCATACTTTCCACCTTCACTGGTGACAAAATCAATTCCAGTTCCAGCAGTAAGAGGAAGATCACCAACTTCAATTGTAGCATCAATTTGGCGTAAAGTTCCATCATTCATCACCTTGTAGACTTTTACGTCATTCTCTTCTACAACTTGCAGCAAATGGCCTGGATAAGCATTTGATCCAGTTGCAGCCCATGCTGATGCTGCATTAAATGATGGGAAGATTGTTGTTGAATCAATTGGTCTAGCATTAGTTCTATTGAATGATACGCCGGAATCTTGTCTTGACACTTTGTCAGATGAGTCATCATATAGACCTTTAAGCTCAGTGCTAAGAAGCTATTCTCTTGATATTGCCATGTTGTTGTCCTTTAAATTAGTTCCATGTTATGTTGCAGAACGTATCTGTAAATGTGTCTGCATTAGTTATTGAATACAGCTTGTATGTTCCAGCATCACCATTAAGATATTTGAATGGAATTTCAACTGCTGCAGGCGTATTGAGCACATTTACATTGTCTGACTTCTTTGCAGACCAATTAGTCTTTATTCCAGTTGGAGCTGCAAAGTATATGTTAACATAACTGCCAGGCTTTATCTGTATCTTAGTTGGCCATGTGCTATCAGTCATCTTGTACCATGTATTTGCTGTTGACAAAGTTATATCAGCACCTGTCTTAGTTGTACAGCTACTAAGATCTGTAGCAGAAAGTGCAGTTGGAGCAGCAATTGATGTTGATGAAGTGAACATCACATATCTTGGACGATATACATTGTATATTGCTTTAGATGCTGTCAATGCTGAGTTAGATGCAATTTTTGGGGCTGATGCGCTTGTGTCTTCATTTCCAAGGTTTGTGTATGGAGTTGCGCCAGCAGTATGTCCAACTTTAGCTGACAGTACGTATATTGAAGATACAAGTGTTGTTTCACTTCCATATGTAGCAGTTATGTTTGCTAATGTTCCAGACACAACCGTTGAAGCGATTGAACCATTCAATGTTGACAGATTTCCATTTGCTTTCACTTGCCAATCTGTAGACAACTCTACTCCAGTAGGTGGTCCATACAAGTAGCTTCCAGAACTAAATGTCATCCTATAGCTAGGAGAAACTTCTTCTCCATACTCAACTGACTTCACTTCTGTATTTATCGTTATTGCTGGATTTGTCTTAGTTCCAGATTTCTCTTTGTTCAATATTGAGCTAAGAACAGCTTCAAGACTTCTTCCTTTTGCTGACAAAGAGCCAGAACCTGTGCCTTGAGCTGGAGCTGCTAATGCACCAATAGCGTTAGTGTATGTAAAGTCTTCATTGAAATACACATTTTCTGCATCATAGTTTCCATCCATTGCAGCCCAATCACCAGTGTTAGCTTTAAGAGTTGGATCCCATACGTATGCAGTGTATGTGTATTTTCCAGTATCAGCAATCTATGTCTTCTTCACTGCAATGTCACCAGCAATGAATCCACCTTCTGGTTCAGCAATGTCAGACAAAGCACTTATTGAACCATCTATTTCATAGTGAGCGTTCTTCACTGCTGACAAAGCGGCTGATACATAGTTTTTTGATGCAAGATTTCCTTCATCTCCAAACTATTCAGCTGTGCCAGCTTCAGAAGACCATACATATTCAACTCCATTTAATATGACAAGATCACCATTTTCAAATGCAGTTGGCTCTCCTTGTGGCTTGACATATGTACTTGTCTAAGTATCTATTGCAGACACTTGGCCAATGTATGTTATTCCTTTTGTCTGCCAATTTTTAAGAGCTTCAACATCATCTGACAAAGTGCTTATGTTTGCAGTTATTCCATTTGTTCCAGTTATTGCCGTGCTAATGCTGTTTACATTTCCAGTTATTCCTGGAATTGTCGTATTGCTCAATGTTCCAACATCAGTCTGCAATGCGCCAACTTTAGATGACAAGCCAGTGCTGTCAGCATATATTGCTGTTGACAATGAAGTGACCTAAGAGCTCAATCCAGTTTCAGCATTTGATATGCTGTCAGATATTCCAGTTATTGCATTAGACAATGTATTTGTAATGTCAGTGCAAAGTGCTGGTATTGCTCCACTTTCACTGTCAAAAAGCTAATTGCTTAGATTGCTGACAGAAAGAACAAGACCACTTGTTGCATTGCTTAAGCTGTCATTCAAAGCTGTTATTGCGTCTGAAAGACCCTACGCTGAGAATACTGTACCTGCTTGACCACTGCTTGTTCCATCAGACGAAATCAATGCTGCGCTAAGAGAATTATCACTTACTGACAGCACATAAGTTATTCCAGCTGGCATTCCAGATATAGATGTATATGGAATGACAAGATTGCAAGGAGACAGCTCTTGCCAAGTCTTGTCTCCAGTTCCAATTCTGATCTCATACTTGTCTCTGTTTTCATCTGTCAGACGTGCAAGCGCAGCCTCACCCTTAAGAAGCACTTTCTATGACTGTTCCCATGCACTTAGCTCATCATTGCGCAGTATAAGTCTTGTGTTTATTATGTTTGCCATGTTGTTCCTCTAAATGTTTGTTCAATCAAGCACCTTGACCACCAATAACTACGCCATCCATAGCTAAGTCATCAAGACCATCTACAACTCCATCACCATTGTAGTCACCAACATCTCTGTTTCCTTCAACTACAAAGTCTCCAGAGTTGAGGCGACTGTCAATTTCATTGCCAACAACATTGACTACTTCTGTCATGATAGTCTCTGTGTCTGTTGCATGCTGTACATAATTAGTTATGTCAGCAAGTGCGGCATTGAGCTTACGATCAACTAGATCACCAACACTGTCTCCATCAGCTGGCCTAAATGGACGTCTTGTAGCTTTCTCATAGTTGCTGCATTTTCCAAAGATCTTGACATTTGGATATATCATCACTTTGTTGTCAACTGGAGTGCTGAAGTGCGGTCCACAAGGTGGTATTGGTGGCTTGTTCTTCATTGGCTCTGTGTTGAAGTCATATGAAAGCATGTTCTTAGGATTATGGCATTCAAGTCTTCCTGTGACTCCACACACAAAGTCTTTTCCTGTCTTTTTGACTCTAGCAAACTTGCATGTTCCACAACATTCTGGACATGTGACTTCATAGCCAATTGTGTCTTTGTAGACTGATATGTCTTGAAGATCCTTGGTGTCAGCTTGTATTAGACGGGCATAAGCAAATGCATACTGCTTGAATATGTCTATTGCAACTTCATATGAAGTTATCTTCTCATCTGGATTTGGTCTATGCGCAATTACCAATGGATTTGGCGCTAAAAAGCAGTTCACTACTTCTACTTCATACAGCTTTCCAGTTGGAGAAGTTAGCTCATCAATGCTTGTGTCAACACCCGTCATTGGAACATCAATGCTAGTGAGAACTATCTTATAGCGAAGATTGTCAAATGCGTCTTTAAGCTCTATGACTTTGACACTTTCTGCTGCCTTAACAGTCTGCAGCTTTCCAAGACGCTTCTCTATGTGAAAGTCTTTGCAGCTTCCAACACCATTGTATATTGGTGACTTTTCTAATGGTGGCCGCTTGTAGTAAGGAGCAAATCTAGCCCTTGGATCATTTACAGGTGGCATATTTGGTCTGTAGTTGTTGTCATGCATAACTATGCTATTTACTTTGTTTTGATATAGGCAAACATGATTTATTGAGAAGTAAATAGCATCATGAAGTACGGTGAAGACATAGAAGAGATTGATGACTAGAACAAGACTCATCCAGAGATTGTTCGGTCAACATGGCTTGAGCCTTACATAAAAGATGCAGAGGCAGTTATTGATTGGGGCTTGACAAAGCTTGGTGATGGCTTAGTCCAAGCAGAACTTACTAGAAAATAGATTGAGATATGCTTAGCAGATGCGCTTGAGATCTACACTAAATATGCTTGGCTTGGTCCAGACAAATATCTAGCAGTCAACTTGAAGTTCTATGAACCAGGCAAAGGAATAAATCTGAAGGGATTCAACATAACTTCAGTCAAAGAGATATCTACGCCTAGAGACAACATGATGGGCCAAGGCATGGACATGTTCTTCTCACCTTACGCTTTCTTTGGCCAAGGAATGGGAAGCACACCATTGTTTGGAATGAATGGAACTTCAGCTGTTGGAAGTTGGGTTCTCTATCACAACATGCATGAATGGTTCGAGCTTTCAAGAAGAATGTGCGGAACTAATCCAGACTTCTAGTATGACCAATTCACACAATATCTCTAGCTTTTTCCAGAGCCACCACCAAACATTCAAAGAGATCGTCTGATACTTCTCACATGCTAGGTGCTTCCGCCATTGTCATAGCTTTATGGAAACTCATATGTCAAGCGCTTGTTCTTGGCTAACTTGAAGATCTAGCTTGGAATTGTCAGAAAGAAGTTCAGCAGTGTCTAGCTTCTTGGTGGCGGCTAGATTGACACGACAATTGGTGATGAAGGCAAAGAAGAGCTCAATGCTATAATCGAGAACATCATCAAAGATGAGAGCAAAGGCTAGACATTCATAATAGCTTGATAGTTTGTATAATTTTTAAGCAGGACAGATTGTGTTCCAAGCAATTTGGGATTAGGTTAGTTCATTCCTAATCCCTAACTGTTTATAAAGTAAATATATTAAACGTTGTTGGAACCAACGTCATAAAGGAAAATAAAATGGACATAAATAAAATGCTATCTACAACTAGCTTATGCTGTAGTTTTGACAATATTGAATTAACTACCAATGATGGTATCAATATTACTGGTTTATCAAATATAAATAAATCTTTATCATGCCATTATTTGATTTATAAAATATTAAATCACATAAATGGAAAATATTACATTGGTTAGCACAAAACCACTAATTTATATGACTCCTATATGGGTTCTGGAGATTTAATAAAATTAGCGCTTGAAAAATATCCATTAAGTTGTTTTTCAAAAGAATTTCTTTTTAACTTTGATAATTTTGAAGATATGAACGCCAAAGAAAAAGAACTTGTTCCTTTAAGTGCATGCACACCAAATAATCCATTAAGTTATAATATAAAAGAAGGTGGAAATACAGGTAAACTAAATACATTATCAATAGAAAAAATTAGAAATTCAGCAAAAGGTAAAATATTTTCTAAAGAACATAAACAAAAAATAAGCAATGCGCATAAAGGAAAACCAAGTTCATTTTTATAGTTATCTGCAGAAAAATTTGAAGAACTTAAAAAATAGATGAGTTTACATCGTAAAGGAAAATCTAAATCAGAAGAACATAAAAGAAAAATAGGTGAGGCAAATAAAGGAAAGCGAAGAACAACAGAATTTAAAGAATAGATGCGTCAGCTAAATCTTGGTAGAAAACATATGTTTCATCCAATTACAAAAGAACGGCATTTAGTAAAAGACACAGATATACAAAAATATTTAGAACTTGGCTATATATTTGGTAAAAAATAAATTATTACTAGTTGTTTACATATTTTTCTATTATGATATAATTTTAATATGAAACAAGAAAAATCAAAATTTTTAGTTTTAGTTGATGCATCATATTTTTATTATTATATCATATTTGGCGCAATTTCTGAATTTACAAGAAAAGCGCCGCAAGAAGCTGCTCACTGGATAAAGCCGGCTGATGAAGTTGACCAAGCAAATCTTCCTGACTTGACGGCATGCACTAGATTCACGTAGATTCTGCGTAAGTTTGTCATGAAGCGACTTGAGACAATTGATTGGCTGACAAAGCAGAATTTTCAGCAAGAGCTTGACTTGTCAGATAGCATTGACATTCTGTTTTGCGATGATGACTATGTGTCTAACAACTTCAGAAAGAAGCTATATCCTGAATACAAAGCCCAGCGAAAGCTTGGAAAGAAGCAATATGACATATTCAAGATTCGAAACTATGTGACAAATGTCATATTCAAAGATCTTCAAGTTGAAGAAAAGTATGGCTACAAGTTTTTGCGAGTTGATGGCGCTGAGGGCGATGATGTTATCGCTTGCATCTTGAAGAACTTCAAAGATGAGTACAGCACAATTGTCTTGTATGCTTCAGACCATGACTTTCTGCAGATTGATGGCATCCATCAGTTTGACTTGTTTGGAAAAGAAGCAAAGCGTATTGTTGGTGGAATAGAAGTCACCGCAGATGAATATCTTCTTGCAAAGATCTTGCTTGGAGATGGTGCTGACAACATTGCACAAGTGTTCGCTAAAGTTGGACCTAAGAAAGCAATGAAGCTTGTAAGAGACAAAGATGCATTGAAGCAGAAGCTCAAAGAAAGTCAAGACTCTGCAAAGCAGTACAAGCTCAACAAGAAGCTTATATCATTCAGTGAAATTCCAAAAACACTTGAAGAGAAGATCGTAAAAGAAGCACATGAGAAGTTGTTCAAGAATGAAGTTTTGAATGATCCAGCATGTGATTTGTCACAATTCATGACACTCTAAGAAGGTATTATATCAACATGAGTGAGATTTGCAAAGAGCTTTGGGTAGACAAGTATCGTCCAAAGAAGCTTACTGACTATGTCTTGAATGAAGACTTGAAGCAGTATTTCAAGAACATGGTAAAGAACAAAGCGCTCTAGAACATGACATTCATACAATGTCAAGGCTCTGGCAAGACTACGTTAGCGAAGATCCTATGCAATGAGTTTGATGCAGAAGTGCTGTTTGTCAAGTGCGCAACAGAAGGAACTGTTGACACGTTGAGAACTAAAGTTGAGCCATTCTGTAATGCAATGTCTATTGAAGGAAAGCTCAAGATTGTAATTCTTGATGAAGTTGACTCAGCTTCTTCTAGTGGTGACAACAACTTTCAGAAGGGTCTTAGAACACTTATTGAAGCTGCGCAAGATGACACACGCTTCATCTTAACTGCAAATTTCCAAAAAGTCATTCCAGCAATTCTTTCACGTTGTCCTATCATTCCATTGAAGTATGACATGAAGGACTTGCTGAAGCATGTGAAGAAAGTTCTTGATGCTGAAAACGTCACATATACAAAAGAGTCTTTGAAAGCATTCATTCAAGAAAGCTTTCACTACTATCCTGACTGTCGCAGAATAATGAACTATCTTCAGTTCTGCTGCAACACAGGTGAGCTTGTAGTCAAGTTGAATGCTATTGCTGACAATGAAAAAGAGGAGTTCATCGCTTCAATTGTGAAGCAGGCAATTGAAAGCAAGAACATTCTTGATGTCAGAAAGTTTTATCTTCACAACAAAGAGAAGATAAATGACTTCATTGAAGGTGGTTCAGCGCTTTTCAACTATGTTGTAGACAACAATATTGTAGATGATGGTCAAGCAATATTGAAGTTGACAGAGCTTCTGTATCAATTAAATGTAGTTGTTGACAAAGAGCCAACATTCTTTGGAATGCTTGTCTTAGTGCAGATGTATGGCAAAAAGAGCAATTGACATGGCATTTGGAAACAACATAATGTTTGACGCTCTTGGCAACATTGTCTGCCATAAGTCTGAAGCAATGTTCTAGAAGCATATGTCAGACCAAGAAGCATTCAAGACATTTTCAAAGTTTATGTGCTTGAGATATCTTACAATGAGCTATAGTTCAGCTGTAAGAAACATTGTTCTTGAGAACTACATCACTTTAGAAAGAATGCCAGAGAAAGCTTTGTATAGATGGCTTCTTGACAACATTCCTAAGCAAAGCACATCTTTCATCAGATACATAAAGTGAGAATAATATGAGAATTATTACTGCACCAGAACCATATGAAGATGCTGATGATATAAAAGTGTTTTTAGCTGGTGGTATAACCGGTTGTGAAAACTGGCAATCAGAAGTGCTAGATATAATATCTAGAAAATTGGAAAACAACATGTATTTTCCTAATAATATTGTGTTTTTCAATCCTAGGCGGGAAGTGTTTTAGGTTGACAACAAAAACCTTACAACTGAGCAAATTGAATGGGAATTCAATATGCTGCAAAAAGCTGACATTTTTTCTATGTATTTTTCAGCTTAGTAGATTTAGCCAATATGTTTATATGAATTGGGCAGAAATTTGCTTAATATGAAGATACGTTTTCCAGATACATATTTGTCTAGAATATGCATAACATGTCCTAAAGAATATGAGCGCGCTAATGATGTATACATTTAGACATCATTAGCATTATTTGGAAACACAACAGAATTTCAACCTGACAAATATTGCTACTATGATGGTAAAATATCTTCTATAACACATGCACAACTTATATTAAATTGCATACTTGCTATATCTTTAGGATTAACTAAAAGGACAAAAAACGATGAAAATACGATCTGATTTTGTAAGCAACTCAAGCTCATCTAGTTGGGTGATTGTTGGAAAAATCTATAGTGAAAGTACATTAATAAAGTTTTTTAAAGCTGATGTCACACTTCTTAGTAGATTCAATGAAGCCAACAAGAAGTATGAATATGATTACAAGTCTATTGAAGATGCTATAGATGATCTTGGTGGTGTGCAAGAGATTTTAGAGTTTCTTATAGGTGATTTTGGAAGCTTGTAGATATACTGTGATAACTGTGGAGACAAGAATGAATATGCAATTGGCCTTGATCCATCTAGCAACATGTTGAATACTGAGACGCTTGGACAGTTCAAGCAGCGTGTTGCAGACAAGCTTACAAAAATCAATCTGTCTGCTAATGTTTCTCAAATGAAGTTCATTACTGGTGGAAGTGATGCTGGTGGCATGGAATATTTTTACGATTGTGGTTAATAAATGAGAGGTGAAACATGGTAAAGAAGTATGTGAAGAAGCGTATTCCAGTAGAAGCTATCTAGTATGATGGCAGCAATTTTGATGAAGTCCAAGATTTCTGTCCAGATGCTTTTGTTGAAGACGGATTTCTTAAAGTAAGAACACTTGAAGGTGTCATGTCATCAACAAACAAAACTGGTGACTTTGTCATGAAAGGAATTCATGGTGAGTTCTACATCTGTGAGAGAAACATCTTTGAAGAGTCGTATGAAGAATACACTGAAGAAGATAAACTTGAATATGTGTTTGAAGCTCCTACAGATCCTTATGCTCAAAGTATATGCAATGACAATTGTAGTCTAAATTGACAATGGCATTCACTAAGAAGAAAAAGCCGCCGGTCTTAAGCAAAACTGAGCGCGAGAGAATATAGAAGCTTCTTGCTGATGAGAAGTCTTGCAAGAAGAATGTGAAGATGCAGTTCACTTACAAGACTCCAAGTGGAATTGAATATGTAGAGACTGCTAGATTTGTGTCAGTTGAAGATGGCTTGCAGTATGGCAAGCAAAATGAAGAATTGCTGAAGAAGAAAAACAAGAAATGGAAGCTTGTTTCAAGCATTCACATCAATCAGCATGAAAGTCAATCTGACGCTTAGGATTGAACTCAAATATCTTCTTGAAGTTAGGATTGCTAAAGAAGCTGTCTGCAGTGTAGACAGTCTTTTTTAGTAATCCAAACAATGCCTTCAATCTCTATGGCTAGACATCAAGTTTCTTGTAGCATTCTGCACATAGCTCAAAGCAATACAGTGCAGATGCGTCCCTTGAGAATCCAAAGTCATAAGGAACATTGTCTTTCACAAATTTCTTAGCGCATTTTATAGCGCTTGCTTGCAATTTGCTTGGTCTAAGAATTGCTATTCTGTCGCACATGCAAAAGTCAACAACATCTATTTCTGACACTCCTGCTGCAACAGCATGAACTATAGTGTTGTCACCAACATATATTGCACCGTGTGAATAGTCACCTGGAATGAAGAATCCATCAAGATAGTGTCTGTAGCCACGAAGAATTATGTCGCCTGGTTCAAGTATTTCAAGAACATCTCGTATCTTCTTTCCCGACATGTCAAAGTATGATGGATCATACACTATGAACATTGGAAAGCGAAACACTTTTATGCTTCCAAATCTAGTAAGAAACTTTGCTTTAAGCTCATACCACCAACGACGTATTGATTTTCTTGTCTTTCCCATGATTCTTATTTTATAGCTCTTGTCTTTCCAGACCATATAACAGTCATCACTAAACATGGTGACCAGTTTCCAGTAAAATTATATGCCTATTCATTTGGAGAAAATGTTAACTTGTTTTTAAGTGTGCAAACCTACTCTCTATTTATTGGATTTTCTATAGTTTCATATAAATTAGTATTTGTAGTATCTTTACATAATGAGTTAATATCACCTGACTCCCAAAATCCATCTGTCAAAAAGACTCTAATCATTATTACGTCACCAGCTTGACAGTGTTTTGGCTATATGTTGTTTCTTCCAAAGTAAAAGCCTGGTGGATACTAGCTAGATATTGATCCAGTTTGAACTGAAAACTAGCTGACGGTTGTCCATGCATTATCGCTAAGTTTTCTATATTGCAATTTGCCACTTTTCAACATTTTCTTTGTTGCAGTAGTTGTTCCATTTGTTGAAAATATATTACTGCTACTATTATCCAAAATAACTTGTTCATCTGAAACAAGTTTTACTGCAACTGATATTGGAAAATCTACTACTACATTGTTTGTGACTGTATATATCACTTTTTTACCACTTGCCTTAACATCAGTAGCATGAATTTCTATATTGTTTACAGAATATATGTAGTCTTCATAGTTATATGCTTTATACCAGCAACTGAATGCTGTGCTAGCAAACAATGTTGACAACAACAATATTATTGCTTTTTTCATTTTTTGTTCCTTAAACTTATATTCCTAATGCTAACTTTATTTGGTTTATTGCAGTAGTGTTGTTGTTAGTTTTCAATGACTTTATTGCTTCAACAACGCAACTTACAAAATTCTTGTTGTCTATGTAGAAACCATCTATTCCACCTTTTGGCTTTATGTTGAATGTTCCGGCCCTGTTGCTTCCAGTAATTGCGTATGATCCATCCCCACACCAGCCAAATGCGTTGTTTGATCCAACAGTCGCATTTACTCCAGCTGCAAAAGTGTTATGTCCTTGTGCCTTATTAAGATTTCCAAATGACATTGAATAATGTCCTTCGGCTCTATTCTAAAAACCAACAGCTAATGAATTATAGCCTAAAGCAACATTCTGCTCTCCAATTGCAGCTGCTCCAAATGTTGTAGCCCTTACATATGCATCATTATCACATCTTATCTATGTTTGATCCATTTCTGGGAAGAATAACACATACTAGTTGTCAGAGTATGGTTTAGATGGATCACGTGTTTTGTCTCTGTAATATGTATGATAATCATCATCGGCTATTACGTCAAGATCTTCATATTGTATTACTGAGCCAGACAAAACATTTGTAACTTTAAAGCAACGAATGTAATTTGCATATTTGCAATTCCAAAGTGTTATGTATTTTCCATTTACGCCTGAAAGATTTATTCCTTCTTCTGGCACAAACAGATTGTTGCTTCCGGCAGACAACGCAGAATTTTCTTTTGGACCAAAATATGGTCTGTCATATTTATGGTCGCTAGTATACCACTGCTTTTCACTTCCTTGATCTGCTATTACTCCAGGATAACGTGTCAAACGCTGCTTTGTCAAATATATCTTATGGCTTGTTGTGTCTATTGCTTTCCAGTAGAATCCTTTAGCTCCAACAACATTTGCTTCATTTCCAGCAATAAATGACTCTTTTCCAAAGAAATGATGTTCATGACCAACTGCAAGAGTCTCATTTCCACCTTCTGAAAAATCAACATCTTTTCCAACAAGCATGTGATTTGCAACGCTTAAGTCAGAACTTATTCCAATTGCTCCAACATTTTCAGCACCTGCCATTGGAACATACATTCCAGCGGCTGGCGCATTACCAGACTCATTGGTTCTTCCAGAACCTCCTTGCACTTCGCTTATGTTTGGAAAGACAAGTGAGTACTCATCAGAATAATGATTTGAATCTTCATCAATTTGCATACCATCATCATTTAGAAGTGAGCCATACCAATACCAACTATATTTCAAATATATTCTTTTTTTCTCACCAAGCACAGAAGCAAAATTAAGTCCTTGGTATGAAATCCATTTTGCTAAATCTATTACAAATGGAAAATTGTCATATTCTGGACCAACTCCATTGTCAAATTCATTGCATGACAATGAAACCCATTTTGTTTCATATGTATTTCCACCAATGAATGCATATGATACAATTCTAGCATAGTTGTCAGTATTCTTAGTGTCAAAATCTGGAAGTCCTGCAACTTTTTCTGAAAATGATTCATCTGTGTAGAATTGTGCACTTAAAAACAGACTATGTCTGTCTTCATCAAATGGCTTCAGCAATTGTATTTTTCCAAAATATTGCATCAATGCATTGATGTTTAGTCCAGATCCACCTTCACCAATAAAACTGCCACTATTGTCTAGTATGAATGAATAACCATCTGGAATATCTGCTTTTCTCTCATATCTATATGATATCTCAGTCTAGTCAGCGCCAGAATTTACAGACAATATTGGTGTAAATCCATCTATGCCGTTTTTTCCTGGCTCGCCTTGATAGCCTCGAACGCCTCGTTCTCCATCTTTGCCATTTGGAATAAATGAGGAAATTTTGTTTCCATATTCATCTTTTATAATGGTAATCAATGTTCCATGCGTGTTATTCGATATTGTAGTTGACAATTCAACACTTGGAGTAAAACCATCTTCACCTTTGATGGTCTACATATCTTCAATGCCTTTTATTCCAGTAAGAATTTCTGCAGTCAAAGGAATATTATAAAGTCTGTCATGTAAAACTTCTGCCATAGCAATCTATATTTACTTCCACTTAAAATAGATTACATGAATCCACCGCCAGCATTTATGAAGAATGATGGCATTCTGTTTGCTGCGTTCAAGCCGGTATCCTAATAGCCCATGCTTGTCTATGAAGTGCTCCAGCTTGGGCCATCATCATCTCCAAAAAACATGTCTCTTCTTTGTCTGAAGACATATATGTCATCTACTTCTTCTCGCTTCTCAATTTGCAAAGCATGTCCAAGTTTTTGCTTCATCTCTTCTTTGAAGTCTAAGAAGTCTTGATACAATGGATCATCTGTTACTTTCTTCACATCAAACTTTGTATACTCTTTTAACGGCTCAAGTCGCTATGGATATATCTTCTCTAATGCGGACATGAATGTCTTAGCGCAGACAAAGTACTTCTCTACAAGCTCTGGCTGAAGAATCCAACACGCCCAAATCCATGCCATGACATGGTCATCATGTGCTGGAGCTATTGCTTGATACACTATATGGACGCCTTTGTTGTCTTTTCTGACAAATGTTCCAAACTCATCTATCAAATCTTTGTCATATATAGTCCAACCAAAACCAGCAGTGGTCATCATCTCTCTTGCCCAAATGCAGCCTTTTCCTTTTGTTATGATATGGCTATAGACTCCAGCATCACCATTTTTTCCTTCTGTGACGCACTTGTCATATTTGTATGTTATTCTTAAACTGTCAAGATATCCACTTCCTACTCCATTTCTTTCGCAGATGTAGTAAGGACTTCCATAAACGCTCAATATTCTCTTTGTTATGAATGCAAATTCTACTGGACTTACTCTATTGCTAGCGAACTTTGCGCATTGGACAATGTTAGACAAATCTGTCACATCCCATACATAAAGAACGCTGTCATCACCTCCAACACCTTCAGCGCAGTCACCACTTGCAAGATATGTTCGTCTAGGATCAAACTCATGCCACATTGTGAACTCATACAGCTTGTCTTGATTTTCAGACAATATCTTCTGCTTTTTTCCTGCAACTAGCTCTCTATCAGTCAATCTTAGTTCTGACAACTTTATTCTGTATTTCTCAATTATGTCATCTGGTATAAGCTTTTTCACCTAAGCATCTGACAAGAACACATTGCCAAATTCTTGGTCAAAACGCTATTGACCAATTGCAGCAATAGTGCTTTCTTTCCATTTCTAGTCACGGCCTGGAACATCCCACCAGTCAAAGCGAAATGCTTTCCAGCCATCAATATTCTTGTCTTTCTCTTTTGAGTTAGCTTTCTGCCATATCTCATAGTACAAGTTCTTTGGATCAGCGCCGTTTGGTGTTGACACCATTATGAACTATGACTCTTTTGAAGATGAAATTACAGGATAGATTGACTCAAACACTTTTGAAGCAATGTTGTTTGGCACAAATGCAGCTTCGTCCATTATAACTGTCTTAGCAGAATAACCACGAGCAGCGTCAGACGCTGTAGCAAAGCTCTTTATCTCGGATCTATTTGCAAACACAATCTGTCCTTTGTTCCAAGTTGGAACACCTGGCTTTAACCAGCTTGGAAGATATTCATATGCAAGACGTATTCTTGACAAGATTTCAAGACCGGTGTCAGCTTTGTTTGCAAGCAACATGATTCGTTCATCTTGGAAGAAACATACTTTCCAAAGACAGTATATTGTGTATGTTGTTGTCTTTGATGACTGACGAGCAGCTAGAACAATGCATTTCTTCTGCTCAGTGAAGTACTTGAGCAATTCATGCTGCTTTGGGTAAAGCTATATTGTCATAAGACCTTTGTCAAGGTTTATGATCTTGAAGTATTTTTCTGCAAAGTATGTTATGTCACGTTTGCATTTAGCTATCTCTTTTATGCGATACTCAAACTCTTCTCTAGTCACACGCTCTACGACGTTTGGCTTTTTTACATTTGCTAAAGTCTCTTCTTGATACATTATTTGCCTTCTTTCAATGTCTTCTTGAGGTCATCAAGTTGCTTTTTACTTAGCTTGTAGCTATGAGCATCATTATTCTCAAGCAAAACCATGTTTGTTCCATCTATCTTTTTTGCTAGCTTAAGCACATCGCTGTCATTCAATATCAGCTAGTTGCTAACTGGATGCCGTTTTGCTTTTATTATGTTTCGATCAACATAGTTATGCAAAGTAGTGTATGAGCATTTAAGCAATTTCTTAGCTTGTCCTGGTGTCATATGTTCTCCAATTGTCTAAGTTTATTTACTAAAAACACTTAAACAACTTAAACAACTTAAAACTGCAATAAAAATAAAACTGCCAATTATGGCAGTTTTATCTAGTAGCAATTGCATCTATATTATGCAAACTAGCAAATAAGCTAGCTTCCAAAATACACTTTTGCTATATTAGCTGTTCCAAACTTTATCTGACCGATTTCAGCAGTTCCAAATTTTATTTTTCCACTTGGCTATGTTGAAGTCATCAAAGCTCTTGCAGCAACTTTTGGTGCTGTAGCAGCTATTTGTCTTTTACGACGACGAGATTTAGCCATTTTGTTTCTCCTTAAAATCTAGTTATTCAGCAGCAGTAATTGTATTTTCTGGTGTTGGATCTTCAGCTGGTGGAGTTTCATCATCTTGTGGTTCATCTGAAACTTCTGGTGCTTTTATGAAGTACAATGTATTTGCATCTGGAACTATTATGTCATTATACTCAGCTTGTTCAAGAACAGCAAATTTGAAATCTCCTAATGCATTTTCAAGCGCTGTGCATTTTGATGAAGTAGCTTCTGCAGTTTCTGCAGCACCACGTGCTATACTTGTTGCTCCATCAATATTATTCTGAAGAGTAGTACACGTACTATCAAAATCTTCTGCTGTTACGCAAGCTCCAAACTTGTCATCAATTGCTGCATTCATTTCAGCTGTAGTAGAATAAAGTTCTAGCTTTCTATCTAGCTCTTCATTTTCAATGATGTTGTTTAATGCTGAATCTGGAAGAACAAGATCTGTAAGTGACATGTCTTTTAAAGCTTTTGTTGTAGTTGCCATATTTTTACCTCTTAACAATTATATTTACTTACATGCTATTGCAGAGTATTGAATACGACTGCTGTATTTGATCTTCCATGTTCCATATACTGCTGCAATGTCAACTACTTCATTTGATGCTCCTCTCCAACTTAAGTTTCTTGTTGGTGACACATGGCCATATGCTCTGCAACCACAGCCTAATGTACCACTTGCATAGCCAGATGCTTTAGTCATTATTCCATTTTTTCCAAGTATTCCTTTTCCAGCTAAAGTCAAATACAAGCTAGTCTCTTCATCAAACTGGCCTATGTTGTAGCTTGGCTCAGCTGCAAGTGCAAATGCAACAGTAGCAGTCTTGAATTTTCCAGTCTTGTTGTTTCCTATGATTGTAAATCTAGGATACATGATAGGATCTAAGATTGTAGTATATGTGACATTTCTTCCATTTGACAACTTATGTGTTTTGTTAATTAGGCTTCTAAACTATACATCTGCAAGATTTCCATCTGCATCATAACATAGTTGCATCTAGCCAGTTATCTTCTGTGTTTGATATTTTCTATAGCCTAGTGAAGAATTGTTGTTGTATATTTTTGGAATATGCAATGCCATAGTAAAAATGTATAGTTGCTTTCCAGCAACCTGCACTTCTTGTTCATTTTCTTCCCCATGCAACTAGCAGCAAGCAAATATTGAAAAGACACTTACCGCAATAACAAATATCTTTTTTAGCTTTTTGATGTTCATAAGAACTCCCTTCTTGTAGGTATCGGTACTCTACAAAATTATTTACAACAACTTAAAATAATTCTAGTCATGTATAATGTTATTGTAATGAAGTTTTCAAAGAAAAATGTGACAAAGCTGCTGAATGCAGCATATAGAAAAAAGGTGCTGCAAAGCATTCCTTAGCGTTGGCTAGATTAGACAAAAGCTAGTGCATATGCTTACTACACTGTAGATTCGCAAATCATATCTAGAGACAAAAGTCTTTAGAATGACAAGAATGCATGTTATGGCTTCAGTCCATTGAACACACTTTGCTGTGTGAAGAAAGATGGTGTAGTTGACATGCAGCTTGTAGAGTTCAACATAGTCAATCATTTTCTTGTAAAGCAAGACGGTGATGCTGCAGCAGAAGTAGTTCTTTGCATGCTCGCTATGTGGCTAAGTGAAGATAGGTTGAAGACTATTCGTGACTTTGACATTGACACAATTGACTTAGCTCTTCATAATGTAGAGTAGAAGTTTTTGCAAGAAGCAAAAGAAGCAGAAGAGAAAAAGAAGAAAGAAAATGCAGACACTCAAAATAAAGATTGAAGATTGCGGTGAATTTGCTAGATGCAGCATTCCAATTTATGGTGACATGTATGGAAGATCAGTCTAGGAAATATATGAGACTCTTGACTTGATGAATGAGCATGGCTGCTTTGCTGGAATCTTTGAGCTAGAAGGTGAATATGAGCAAACGAATAACTATAACTATTGAAGATGATGATGAAAATAAGCAGTAGACTCCAAAAATAAATGTTTGGCCTACTACATAGCCATCATACACAGATGATGACAACTATCTAAACAATACTAATAGAACTGTGCCATTTCCTGGAAGCTAGCTTTACAACTATGATCCATGTGCAGCTTGTCCAAACAATACAAAGAATGGTGGCAGTGGTATTTGTGGTTGTGCACTTCCATACTTCTATGGACCTTATAAAGTGACTTGCTAAATGACTGCATCTTGTCCACATCCATTAGCTAATCCATTCAATACGCAGCGATTCACTAATTTCAGAATTGCTGATGCATGTAATGGCGCTTATGCAAAATGTGGACAAGCGTTTGGAGTTCCTGAGTCTAGGTTGACTTATCAAGACATTATTGCAACTCAACAAGATCTGCATGTTCCAAATCAAGATGTTCCTCTAGGTGACTAGCATAATGGAACTAAAGTTGATGATGACTACATTGTATGTCCAGATGGGTCAACTGTGTTGAAGATAAGCACTGGAGAAATTGTCAAGAAAAGCAATCCACCGGATGGAATGCATTCTTAGATAAACATTCTAGACTACTCTAATTATAATACTTGGATTGATGATATAATATCTGATCCAGAAGATTTAATTAACTTAGAATAGCCCTAGGGTCTTACAGAAAGTGATTTAAAGTATTGGGAACATGCTAACAAAATGTCAGAGCTCTTATGCGCAAATATGGGAATGGAGCAAGTAATGCTTCTTGCTGAGCTTTCTGGCTATGGTTTCTTCAAATCAAAGCTGGTAGATGACGATGATGCCAAAACTTAATCTTCTTTACTACAAGAACATTCTAGACATAGCATTCTAGATGTTCTTTGACAAGCATAATGACAAGTTCAAGAAACAAGGAAATTGCTATATGCTGTCTGAAGCGATGAATGTTGGCAAACTTGAAGGTGAGTTCAAGAAATATCTTAAAGAAGTTTTGCTGCAATATGCAAAGCCATACTCTTTAGATGCTCCTAACTATTGGCTGATAATTGGCGCTTGCATGCCTAAAAACAACATTCTTCTTGACTGCAAAAAAGACTAGTATTTTCCAGCAAAGCTGCAAAGCACAATTGACGCTACATGGCAAATAAAATGGCTACTTAAAGAGAAAGACATAAAAATAGACATTGTCAAGTTCAATGAAGCATGCATTTCATTATTCAACAAGATGTTCAAGAACTAGGAAAATGTGCAAAGACTTCTTGGAAAGAATTGGACAAATGTCTTCTTTGTGCAGCATAGCAGACTTGACTGCTATTCAATGTTCAAGACCCTTAAAGCAATATATGGAAGAAGCAACTGCATAAATGTCTGGAAAGACAAGATGCAGAATGTCAAGCTTCCATTAGTAGCGTTGAATGACTTGATTGACAGATATGTCCAAAACAAGACTTGCTTGAACAGCATGCAAGAGTTCAAGAACGCTGTCAAGGAAGTCAAGCAGTATGTTGACAGCTGCTTGCTGCGTAGTTCATATGTATAATATAACATATGGGCAAGAACAAACGAAAGCAAATAGAGTTTTTTGACAGCTTCCACAATCAAACATTGCAATGTGACAGCGATGAAGAATGTGATTTCATCGCTTGGCTTCTAGAAGCATAGTAGCTTGGTGTAGTAGTTGACTTCAAGTACCAACCACAGACGTATGTTCTGTCAGAAGCAGTGAAATACACTAACGCAGCAGGAAAGTAGCGCACTTTGCTTAGAGAGCATGTATACTCTCCAGATTTTGAAGTAATGTTCAATCCAACAAATTTCAAAAAGCTTGCTGAAGAGCTTCATCTTTCTGAAGAGCAGGCTAAGCAAAATTCATTCACTGCATGCATTGACGTAAAAGGAACTTTTGCAAAAGCTGATGCTGGTCGTACTTTTGCAATAAACTAGAAATGGCTTATGCAGCGCCATAATGTGTATGTATGCAAGATAGTTCCAAAAGACTTCTTCTAGAAGTTTGGCGTTCCACAAGCGTGCATCTTGACTAAAAAGACAAAAAAGCCAAGGAAAATGTTCCTTGGCTGTCCACAAATGGATTTGGCTCTTTTTAGTTGATTGAGTCAAACTAATAGCAGAAATCAACCTATGGCATTGGAATTTTTGGAAATGCTGACATCAAATGGCTTCCATATTTCTCAATGACAGCAATAGGTGTTGGTGGATTCTTTCTGCAAAATCCAGACCTCGGCTCAAAAAATCTGCATTTCAAACAGCAGATATCAACCTATTGGCCTTGATCTTCCATTATTTATCCTTATCGTCAGCTGGCTTTTTGACAACAATCTTCTCAAGCTGCTCAAGTTCTTTGTCTGTCAAGAACTTACTTGGATCTGCTTTGTCGCCCCATGCTTTTGACAACTCAGTGAAGAACTTCACTTTCTGCTCAAGTGACAATTCAGAAAATGATGTATAAAACTTACATTTCTGCAATGCTGCCTTGAAAGCTTTTTTGTAAGAATCTTTCAATGCAGTTTTCTCTTCTGGCGTCAGCTCAGATGCATCTTTGTCATCTGTAGCAGCTTCAGCTTTGTCATCAGACTTGTCGTCAAGCTTCTCATCTGGCTCTTCTGCATCTTCTTCTTTCTTGTCATCATCTTTTTCTTTATCATCTTTATCATCTTTATCGTCATCTGAATCATCACTGTCGTCTGAATTATCTGAATCATCATTATCAGAATTATCTTTATCGTCTGAATCATCTGAGTCATCACCAGAATTATCATCGCCAGAATCATCTTTTTCATCATCAGCTTCAAATGTGCTAATTGGATTGTCAATGCTGCTTATTGCTGGCTTTGTATCTAATGCAGGAGTTGGCGCAACTTCTGGTTGCTTTATGAAAGTGTTGTCACAGCCACGAACATCTGGATCACCTACTTCAATGCAAAGAATTGATATGCTGCTATAGCCAGCTCTTTCAAGCTTGCTTATAACATCTGCCTTAGCAGCTCGAGTAGAAATTGCATTGCTGTAAGCTTCACCAGTCTTCAACTAGCCATCTTTAACTGCACTATATGCTACAGTAAAAGCGCTGTCAGATGTAGATGCTGGTGGCTAAGCTGGAGCAACTGGTGCTGGTGTAGGCGTTGCAGGAATAGCATCACACTCTTTAGTTGGAGCATTTTCACCTTCACCATCTTCTGGCTCTTCTTTTTCTATGAAACCACGCTCTTCTGCAAGCTTATACAGATTGTTGACTTTGCTTGCCTCACCTTCTGACAATTGCTCAACATCAAGATTGTACAAAAATCTGTGGCATGGCTCAAATGCTTGTATGTTAAGAAGCATTTGAATCTTGTTATATGTGTCAATATCTTCTACAATAACACCTCTTACAACCGGCATTGCAGCTTCATTAAGATTTACTTTTTTCAAAGCTTCTTGACAAAGGTCAAAATCATTAAAAATGTCCATTATAGCTATTCCTTTATATTCATCATTATTTACTTTTTAAGTTATTTTAGTCTATTGGCTCAATAGTAAAACGATCATATACAAATGTGACAGAACCTGTAACTTCTTCTGAGTTCTATGCTTCAAGCGCGATGTCATTAAATATCTTCAGCCAAGAGTTTTCAAACAAGAACTATATCACTTTTCTTTTGTAGTTGTCAAGCAGATATATTCTTATTGGAAGATATTCAGACGGAGATATTGGCTATATATTTTCATCAATGACTTTATTTATATTTCCTTCTGTTCCAGACATTAAAGCATATAAAGCTTTATAGTTTTCCCATTTCTCATCTATAAGAAATTCAAATGTCAACTCTTTAGTTTCTGCATTCATTATCTTAGTTGGCATCTCTTTTTGATAACCACGATATGATGCTGTCATAGATCCCATAACCATTTGTGGAAGTGAAAATCTTGTAAGATGAAGTTCAAGATCATTATACTTCTTTCCAAGCACATTTGACACTGGAAGATAAGCAAACCACTTGTTTGAGTTTGTCAAATTAGTGTTTAAGCCCATCAAATTTGGCTTTATCTCTTCTGAAACAACTTCAGGCTAAACATTGTCTGAAATTTGCACTGTTGGCTCTGATATAACAAAATCTGCCATATTTCAATCCTTTCAATTACTTCTCTAACAGCCATTTTATATGTGTTGGAATTGACATAAGCCATTGCTAGAACTTGTGCCTATAGCCGTTGTTGTCTGGTCTATTTAGTTTGAAGTCTTTTGCCCAACATTTGTCATAGAACTCAAGATGGCTTGACTCTTTGTGCTTGAATGAATAGCTCATGAATGACGTAAGCCATTTCTCGAGCTTGTCCTATGTAACTGGCAAATAGTCTTCATGCACTTCTCTTTGCCAATTCTCTTGATATCGGTACTTTATCAAGAAGTGTATAAGTTGCTTCACATTGACTTTTTTCAACTCTACATCACAAAGATCTCCCCACACTTCTTCAAATGATGTTGTTATCTCTGAAAATGGCTTTCCTTTGTACTCAATGTCATTAGACTTGAATATGTTCTAGTAGACCCACAATATTGCATCAACAGGAAGATCTTTGAACACATTGACTGACATGCTCATGTCTCTTATAGCTATGCATTTGAAATTGCATTTCTTTATGTCAGACCAAAACACACCAACATCATCATAGAAGTCATCTTTGTATGAATATACTTCATGAATGACAGATGACAATACTAGAAGAGCGTTCTTAAGTTCATCGCCTTTTTCTTCTCTGAGCTCTTGCAATGACTCAAAGCACTCAAATCCTTTTGACTCTGCTTGACTTAAAAACGTTCTATTGTTGTCAATTACGACATATTTTACAGTGCCTTTAAGTTGTTTATTGCAATACTCAACAAACTCTCCTGCGCCACCACCAAAATCAACTATCATTGTGACATCTTTTGGAAGATACTTCAAAAACCATGCTTTGTCTTTAAATGACTTAGCCATGTTTGCAAGATAAATGTCATTATTTGCAATGTCATTATCTTCAATAAGATATTCAATAAAAGATTGCATTAATTGATATCTCCCCAAATAACCCAAAGTTTCATATCTTCTGAACCTTTGTTCGATGGAAGATTTCCTTGCATATGAAGAATATTCTCAAACTCTTTTTTAGCTTCTGCTGCTGTCATCAAATCTGCAAACTTTGGATTATGTCCTTTTGGTGGAACAAGTTTCAATGCTTTTGGATCAAAATCTGCTACGCAGAAAAATGTTTTATTTGATCCAGCATCAACTACTTTTATGAATAAATCACCAGTTGGTGGATAGAAGCATACTGCTGCAATATAGCATGCATCTGTAAGCTCACTTCCAGGACCACCAAAATTAGATATGACATAATTTCTTATACTTAGTTCGCTCATTTTGTGAAACTTAAGTATTGTATCTCTGTTAAGTTCAGCATCTGTCACTACTTTCATGCCAACTTCATATGGTGTCTTTTTCTTCTTTTTCTTGCTTCCACCATTGCAGATGTCTCTTCTAAATGGAACTTTGCATTTGCTTGGAACATGAAAGCAGCCTTCTGGTCCGCTTCCACCAAGATAGCCATCTGACTTATGATCGCAATGGCCTAAAACATCATTAGCTCCAATTCCTGGACCAGGAGCCACAACATCTCCAACTGGTGCAGCATCTCCGCTGCAAACAGCATCTTCAAAAACTTTCTGCAAATCAATCATAATAACTCACTTCCAAACATAGTCATCAAGCTATTTTCTCTTGATGATGTATGTCAATGTGTTTCTTACCATCTACTTGGTCTTGTCAATGTCTACTTTTGTGATCTTGTCTGGATTGTTTATCTTATCATAAATCTCATTTGTGTCTATTTCAAGCGCATTCTAAATCTTCTTTATACAGTGATTTATGAACTTCTGCACAACAGTAAGCTTTATGAAGTCAGCCATTTCATCCTTAGACAGCCATTGAAGTGTTGGCTATGTAGTCAAATCATACCCGCGAAAGCCGCGATGCTCATACATCTCACCAATGCATGACAATGACATTCCATACTCTTTGCCATTAGTGTGTCTGAAACGCAGTCTGCAAATAGGCTTTATCTTCTTCCAATCTTTCCATGTTGACCAACGAAACAGCTTCTTCTCATTAGGCCAACAGAAGAATCTAGCAGATGAAGTTATGACGCCCATATCACCAAACTTTATTATCTTACGGCCAGATGGAGAGTAGCGCTTTTCTTTCTTATCTTCTTTTTCTTTCTCTTTGTCTTTTTTGCGCTACTCTCTAGCTTTGTCGTTCTCTTCATCTTCAGCTATAGCAGGCTAGTTTGTTATTGACACGCGCTTGTTAGCTACGCCTAAGAAAAGCTCTCCATACAGCTTGTCAGACATTGGCCAGCATGCTATTATCTTCTTCACAAGCTTCATGTAGAATTCTGATGAAAAGAATTGGCCAAATTGCGCAAGTGAAAGACGACCAGAACCATCAACACATGACATCCACTCTTTTGACTCTGAATCAAGCCAAATCTCAACTTGATGGTTGTTTGACAAGAACTTCACATCAATTGCTTTGTCTGGAAACTTCTTTGGATTGACTGGGATCTCTTTTCCTTTCTTGTCAACAACCTACTAGCCAATGTTGTAGCAAAGGATTCTTGACTGCTTTAAGTCATCATCTGTTATCTGAAGCTGCACTTCTTCATCTTCATCAATTCCAATCTTGTCAAATGAAGTGCGTTCGTTGCTTATCTGCTCAAGACGTGCATCATCTTCATTAGTTTGGTCTTCAGACAGCGTTTTTCCAGTGGAAAGTATCTTTATGACTTTCTTTACATCAGCATCTGTAAGTCTATCTGGAAGCATTGTTCTTACTACATCAGGCTTGTCAATGTTGTTTCTTATGTCTGTTGCTGACACAGGAACACCATCTTTTGAGACATAAGGCTCAACTGCTGTTGTTGCTGGATCAAGAAGATTGATATGCTCATTGTCTGCGTAGTACTTCATTGCAGACTTGAATCTAAGTTCATCTCCACCTTTCTTGCTTACTCCAAATATGACATTGACATCTGAAAGATTCTCATCAACATACTTGAACATAGCAGTTATTGGAGATGGCTCATTTGAAACAAGAACTTCAACATTAGTGAGATTGTATCGCTTAAGATATATCTGCCATATCTGCTTGCTCATCTCTGCAGTTATGACAGTTCCAAGACATGTCTTTCTTATTGACTTGACTGACTTTGGATCAGATATGAGCACAATGACATGATCTGCCATCTTTGCATATTGCTCTACCATGAAAAGATGGCCAGCTGTAACAGGCTTGTAAGAGCCACTTACTAAAGCTATTGTTTTGTCAAACTTCTTCATATCCATTTGCATAAACTCCTAGTAAGATCAAATCATGCGTTTTTTGGCATCTTAAGCTTCATGGCTACTTTGTCAAGATAAGGAACAAGAAAACCACCAAAAAGATTTTCTGTATGTATAGCTATTGGACCAAACTTCTCTTTTCCACTATGTGATGATCTTATTTCAAGCTGAAGCGTATAGTCGCCAATTTGAGCTTCAAGTTTTCCTTTTGACTCACCTGGAACAAATTGTATCTTTGTACCCTTGTCATCTAGCAGTTTAAGGAATTGCGAGAATGAATCTGTATGTTCTTGGACTTTTGTGTTGTTTGCTAGCCAAATTCTTTCTTCTACATCTACTGTAGCGTCTTTTGTCTTAAATTGAAGCAATGTCTTTAGACCTTCTCGCTTTTTATCTTCTGAAAGCTTGTTCAATTTATTGCATAATTCTAAAATCATGACATTGCGAGCATTCTAAAAGCAGGTGTTCACAAACTGCTACACAGCATCTGGTGTAATATTCTTGTCATTAACAGTGTTGTAATATGCTGTATAGAATTTATACTCATCTTTTCTATATTTTGAATTGTCATCTACTTCATTTATCTTATTTGCTTCAGATCCTGTTGGAGTGTTAGCTTTCAATATAGCTACAGTGCTTTTTTGTGAAGGTGGCAGCTCTCTATTGACAAAGTCATTCTCCGTCAACTTATATGCTAAATATTTTCTTGCCGTAAATATAGTAGAATAGACATTCTTCCAAATGTTTTTAGATATAGACACTAAAAACTAGTCTATGTCATCTATGAACTTCATCAAAAATGACTTAGTAGTAGGATTCTTCAATGGTGGCAATGTATTTCCACTTCCAGCTTTCATAGAAATAGCAACGTATTTAAGCTTCTTTCCTTTAGTTATCTCTACAAAAATATCTCCTTCATTGTCAGGCGGAACTCCATCTGGTTTTCCTGTAGCAGTCCAATAGACATTGATATTTGCTCCTTTATCTTGAAGCACAAAGTCATCAATTATCTTGTTATATGTGACAACTGCTTGATTTATCTTAGCTTGAAGAAGTTTAGGCGAAGATGTATTTACAGCTGGATCTATGCATTTAAGAAGCTCATCTTTGAAGTTTGATGAATACGTAGTGTACTTAAACACATATTTCTTCATAGCAGCATCTACTGTAGAGTTGTACTTAGCTGTTATAAATGCTGCCATTGCTTCTGGAGCTGTGTCTTGCACAAACTTCTTCTTGTTGTTTAAGTAAAACAATGCGCATGGATATAACTCTGTTATTCTAGAGTTTATAGTATTGTTCTCTCCTGCTTCTGCAATGTTCTATTTTGCTTCAAGCAAATATTGTTCAAATGTAATCATAGTTTTTCATCCAAATTTGAAAATTCCACTTAGTTGGTTGATGCTTCCAAATGTGCCTGTCATCTTGTACACTTTTCCTTTGTACAAGAACACAATTCCTTCTGCTGGAGAAGTCTTGCGCTAGAACTCATCAAGCTTAGCAAGGTTCTTCTTGAAACGAGCAAGCTTTGATGGATCAAGCGCTGTCTCATTGCTTGAAAGCTGCTCAATAGCTGTTGCAACTTCGTCAGCCATCTTCTTAGAGGTTGCCTTTGGATCAGCTGATATGTATCCAACAAGATTCTTCATAAGACGAAGACCTGCATAAATGACAACATCTTCAAGCGGCTTTATGACCTCTTGGTTTGCTTCTTGCATTGTGCTTTCAAGTTCTGCAATGAACTGCTTCACTGTTTCATTAGCTGGATCAAGCTTCTCTTTCTTTGCTATGGCAGAGATCTCTGCTTTAGATGGCTTTGTCTTTGACACATTGCTGAATCTGTCTGCAAGTGTCTTGACAAACTTAGAGTTGTCTTTAAGCTGCAAGCCAACAGCATTTGCTCTGTTCTTTATGTATTTGATGTATCGTTCATTTGCATACTTGTTGATTGATGTGCTGTCTTTAAGCTCACCTTGCACTGTTGCTAAGCGCTTAAGAACAACTGCTAATGACGACTCAGCAGTCTTAGCGTTCTTAAGACGCAAAACGGCTGGTCCTGTTATCTCAAACACATCTTGCTTCAAGACGTTTTTCTCTTTAAGCATGCTGAAAAGTCTGCCTGCTGCTTCTTTGTCTTCAGACTCTTTCTCCCATTTGTCATTGTATATGTTTACGCCATGGAACTGTATCAAGCATCTGTTTCCATAGTCAACAACATTCTTTGTTGGTGGATAGATTATCTCAAATGCCATGAAGCTTTTGCCATTGTTGAATATCTCATTTTGCTCTTCTTCTGACAAAGACTCAATTGCTTTCTGCAGATCTTTCATGCTATTGACAAATGCGTCTTTTATTGGACCTCTGCCTTCAAACTTCTTTGAAAGCTCTTCAATGCTCATTGGTTGCTTCAAAGTAGCTTTGTTTCTAGCTGCTCCAAGCTTTCCATTTATGCATGTGACTGCTAGATTCTGGCCATCTGTCTTCTCAGTTATTTCAATCTTTCCTGTGAAGACAGCTGACAATATCTTCTTCAATTGTCCAAATGTCAAATCAGGATCTTCAAAAAGGTGGGTCATATGACCACTTGCACCACCTTCAGAAATGAGTTTTGACTCTTTGAGATATTCAATAAATGTCTTCATTTTTATCCCTTATTTGTCTTTTGGCAATTTACCAACTTTAGCAAGATCAAACATCATTGTCTCTATATCAACTCCAAGACTGTACATTGTATAAACAAGATCTTTAATAGATTTGTCTGGTCCAAAGTGTCTATAGCCTTGTATCAAAATTGAAGATGCAAGCAAAAATGCTTTTAGCCAACCTTCTTTTGCAATATAGTCATCTGCTTCTTTGCTTAATTTTGTATGAGCATTGTTTATGTCTGAACCTGTTGCCATTCCTGGCGCTATGTCTTCATTAATCAGCTTTGCCGCGAAGGTTGCTATAGCATATGGTTCTATGTCTTTTTTTGTTTCCATTTTAATTAACCCTTATAACCTTCTTTTGGAAGTTTTCCTTCTTTAGCTGCCTAGAACATTGCGTGCTTTATGTCTTCAAATACACTCCACATTGTACTTTCTGCATCATCTGCTCCAACAGCATTAAATGTCTTTTGTGCAAGACGAGCAATATGATATGCAAACACTAACGCCATGAACCAACCCTTTTCTGATGCAAACTTTGAAGCTTCATCTCTAAGCTTATCATCACTTATTGCTTTATTGATGTCACCGCCATTTGCAGATTTATGGTCATCTTCTGAAATTTCACTTTGTGGCAAATCATCAGCTGTTGATTCGTTTATGAATTTTGCTGCATATTGCGCAAGTGTATATGGTTGAATTGTCTTCTTTGTAGTTTTCATTTTTTTGTTTCTTTCTTTATTAGTCTTAAGCCATTCAGTGAACATTCTGAATGCAAGATTTCCATTCAAATATGCATCACCTTCAACATTCTTAAGTTGTGGATTTTCTTCAAGCGTTCCGCCTTTGAACAATCTAGCAAATCCAATTGGATCTTTTATGTTCTAGCTATGATGCAGAAGTTCATGACAATATGTTCTAAGTATGTCTTTAAGTTGTCTATTGTCTACCATCAAAGTTATTTTCATGCTTTTTGGAAGATAATGTCCAGTTTTTATCTGCAACTAGTTCTTGTCATTTGGCGTTTCATCTAGCACCACTTTTGGAAATGGCTAAACATTAATGCCTGCTACATTCTAATAGTAGTCATTTATCTAGTCAATATATGAAAATATTATGTCTTTATTTGGTATCATAATTGCATCATTCTACTAATGTCATTTATTGTTCCAAATGTTCCACAAAGCTTACATACTTTTCCATTGTGCATTATTAGTATTCCTTCTTCTGGAATACTTGCTTGATAGCCATTAAGCTTCTGCATGCATTTTCTAAATTTATGGACTTTGTCTGGTGTAAGACCTTCATCGCCTTGATTTAATGACAAAATCATAGAGTCAAGTTCTGGAAGAAGCTTTTTAGCGCTCTTTCTTGGATCTGCTGCTACCATGCCAATCAAGCATTTTATCAAAAGAACTCCAGCTTTAAGAACAAGATCTTCAATTGGCTTCATAATCTATGTATTTGTCTCTTCTGCATTCTGCTCAAGAAAATCAATAAGTTCTTTATACTCTGGGCATTTAAAGTCAATTCCATCTCTCTTAGCATATGTTATAAGATCTGCTCTATTTGGTCTATGATCTGAAATATAGCTCAATCTAGCAATAAGCTCTTGCACAAAGTCAGAATTTGCATACAAGTCAATTCCTTGTCTTAAAGCATTGTTGACAATGTACTTTGCATATTGCTCTTTAACATAGTCATTGACCGTCGCTTTGTAGCCAATTCCATCAACAATCTTTGAAAGATCTTCAAGCACTTCTTTAAGGGCTTCATCTGGAGAAGTTGATGCTTTAAGACGTTCAATTGTCTCAGGTGAAACTTCAAGACCACATTCAGCAATAGCTTTGTCAAGCTTCAGCTTTTCTGCCAGTTTGTTAGTGTTGTCATCATCTTCTACAACATTCTTGAAAGTGTTGTCATAGCAATTGACTTTGTTTCTTTGCAAAAAGCATCTGTTTCCATAGTCAGCTAGATGCTTTTCTGGTGGAACAACTACATCTACAGAATAGAAGTTTTGGCCATTTGCAAATATGCTGTTCTTGTCTTTTTGGTCAAGTTTGTCAAGCGCCTTCATCAATGATGAAATTGTGTTTGTCAACGCATCTTTCAATGGACCTGTGCATTTGCACTTTTGGCAAACTTTGTCAATAGTGAATGGCTCTTTGACAGAGTTTTTGTCATTTGCTAATGCATATTGGCCATCTTTGTATGTTATTGACAATGGAATCTTCTTGACATTTCTTGATATTCCAGTCTTTCCTTTGAATACATTGTTGAATGTATTTCTAAAGTCGTCAAATGTCATTGTGCCATCATCAAACAAATGTCTTAATCTGCTTGCTTTGCTTTCTGTAAGCACCTTTTTGTATATTGATTTGATGTCGATCATAACTTTTCTATTTACTTCTGCTATTTCTAGAAACAATTTTTAGATTTTTCTACAAAATGTCGTAAAGTTCAGATCTGATTTGTACAATGTTTTTATCAGATAGTAAATATATTTACTCTGACGCAAATTTAAGGAAATTCATATGGCTACAAAAGAGAAAGATGTAAAGAAGCAATTACGTGGAAGACCAAGAAAAAGCACAACATAGAAAAAAGATCCACCTAAACCAAAACTGACTTTGGCATAGAAGCAAGCATTGAAGCTTCAAAAGCAAAAAGAGAAAGAACAAGCTAAAATTGCTAGAGGCGAACTTGTTCCAAAGAACAAAGATCGTTTCTACTGCACAAACAAGGAGCTCCAAGCAGAGCTAGTAGCATGGAGAGACAGCTCTAAGAAGATAGAAGATAGAATAATATCTGAAAAGCTTGGAATGATGATGATGGCAATAGCAAACAAGCTTCTTAATCATAGCAATTTCAGAAACTATCCATTTGAGCTTAAGCAAGACATGGCTAGCTATTTCTACTACAAGCTTATCAAAGGCCTTAAGAACTATAACTTTGAGTTCAACAATCCATTTGCTTGGTGCACACAATGTGCTTGGAATGCATTTCTCACTGTGATTGGAAAGCATTACAAGCACATAAACATAAAGAGAGACTTGCTTGAGAAGCTGTCAGCTGAGCTTGAGTCTTACACTGGTATCTCATCAAATACAAGCTTGAACAAGTGCATAAAACAATACATTGAGAATGACTATGGACAAAGCAACTGAGCAACTTACAAGCAAGTAGAAAATTGACTAGATTCTTGGAATAAAAGAAGACTAGTCAATTGATGACTTTCTTGATGGTCTTCAGACCGACACAAATGAGATAAAAGACGCTATGGCAAGTCTTGACAATGGCGTAAAAGACTCATTAGCTGAAGTTGACAAGAAAATGGATGAGCTTAAAGCAAATGGAAATGCTCCAGAAGCGCTTGTAGACATGAATGCTTCAATGAAAGAAGTTGAAGACTTGATACAAGTAGCTAAACAACTTTTCAAACATGTCCATGCATCGCTTGTGACTTGTGACTTAGTAGATCCAGAAGCTATACAAGCTGCAGCTAAGCTTCTTGAAGGAATACATATAAACATAGCTGAGTTCATATCATTGTACAAAGACAAGCAACGATACATTGATAAAGTCAAGTTGATGGTATTCTAGCAAGAGCAGAAGAAAGAACTTATGGCAATAAAGCATCAATATGATATGGAGCTTAAGCAATTAGCATAGACAGATGAAGCAGTTGATGTTGAAAATCTAGCTGCTTATAGTCAAGAGCAAATAATAAAATTGCTAGATGAAAAAGGAAAAGACTAAAATTTTAATTGACATACCAAAAAGAAAGGTCCCAACTATTTGGGACCTTTAACTTTAATGTCAAGCATTCATTAACCTAAACCAAATGTTGGAGCTGGTGTAGGCGATTCTTCTTTATTTTCTTCTTCATCTTCATTTCCAGCGGATTCATCTCCACCACCTTCATCTCCACCTTCTTCATCGCCAGCTTCACCCTCTTCTCCACCTTCTTTAGCACCAACTTCAACATCTGAAGTATTCTTAAGTCCTTTGACTGCAAGTGGACTATCAATGACTGCAGGACCTTCAGAATTGATCTTTTCACCATACCATTCTGCTAACTGCGTGCGCTATTTCTCTTCAATAAGGCATCTGAAGTTCTCTTCTACGTCTGCATCTGTGTAGCCAAGAAATTTCTTCATTGCTACTATCTTGCTGAACTCTTCCTAGTCAACAACAGACTTGTAGATGTTCATCCTTGCTTCAATTTGCTGTTGCGTCTCATACAAGTCATACAACGCAGGCTTTGCAAACTCGATCTTAAGATCTGACTCTTTGAGCTAGTATTTGTCCCACATGCCACGAAGCTTAAGGTCAACAATGAATCCTTGCTTGAATCCTAACGCTACGCGTCTTTGCAGACGAATTATCATTCTAGAGAATGCATACTCTTCTTGACTTATTGTGTCATTCTTCTCCATTGTGTTCTCTGGCGTCTTGTATCTAGAGAATGGAACTTGAAGCTGCTTCATGAATCTGCGCAAAAAGTACTCAATGTCACCAAGCTAGTCATAGTCTGCTGATGAACCAACAGACTCAATTGATGTTCCATCATTTCCATCAGACTTAGCGAATATGTAAGACTCAAGCATTGAGACTGGATTGTACACACCTGCAATGTCACCACCAGGTGTAGCCACTTTCTTCTACTTCAAGCTATTAGCAAAATTTCTAACATACTCATCTGCATAGTTTTGATTCATCTTTCCAGTTGAGACATTGAAAAGCAAGCGCTCTGGCGCTCTTGTGACACGCAAAATGACTGCAGCATCCTAAAGCAATGCAAGCTAGTGATATGCCTGCTTTGTGCATTCAAGCAATGGATATGCTATCATTCCATCCGGAGAATATTCGCCAGAATCAATATGAGTTATCTAAGAGTAGAGCAATGGAACACATGTGTCTCTATTGAATGAGAATGATACTGTTGTTGGAACTACTGAGTTGAATATCTGTGCAGAACCAAGATATGAGTTAGACAATATCTAGCGCATGTCCATAGCCAACTTCTCAGTGTCAAAGAATATTCCAATTCTGTCACCAGTCTGAACATCAATCAATGTCTCATAGTATTCAGGTCTTAGGAACTTTACAGCTATTATTCCTTTGTCTTCATACTTGTTGTTTATTATGTTCTCCCAGGCAAGCTCACCTTCAACTAAGAAGCGCTTTATTATGCCATATCCTTCTTCTTTAAGCTTGAAAAGAGACATATAACGCTCAAACTCTTCTTTCAGTATCTCACGTCTTGTCTCATTCAAGTTCTCCTTTCCATCTGGCAATGTCAATGATATTGTCTCGCCGGTAGATGGATCTTCATGCAAGAAGTCATTGCATATTTCATTCAAGCACCATTGGCATTCTGTGAACTACGCAATCTTTCTATATTGCTCAATTCGCTCTTGCTTGTTAGTTGCAACTGGCATTGCAAGCAAATCTTCACCAAAAATTGTCTGCCAAATTGGATTTGCAAGTGGACGTTGCGCAGCTACATTCTTTCCAATGACAGAGCGCATTGATATAGCGCGCTCAATGTCGCTGTTTACTTTGCTGAATGTCTAGAAATTTGGATTTCTCTAAGCTAAGACACTATTGTCAGCATTAGTCTATTCTTGCTTAGGTTTACGAGAAAAAGGATTCCAAGAGAATGCCATGTCTATTACTTTCTTATATTGTCTCTTCTCCTATTTACTCTTTAAAAAATAACAACAGCTAGCCAAAATGGCTAGCTGCTATTGCATTAATTTTTGCTGTTGTTAAATAAACTTATTCTGCTGGACTTTCTGTTTCTTTTCCATCTTCAACAGTTTCTGCAATTGACTCTTCACATGCAGGTTCTAAGCATTTAGGATCTTGCTATTCATTTTTCAACGCTAATATCTATTCTGCTTTGTTAAGGTCTTCAATTTGTCTAATTATCTCTTTCGCTAAGTCATATGGTGTTACATGCGAAGTGTTAGCTGTCATTACTTTAAATCCAGCTTTTGAAAACATGTCATATGTCTTGTTGAACTCAATAAGATGCTTTGTGTAGTCAATCTTTGGTTCATGGTCTATTTTACAACGAATGTTCCAATCTTCTTCATCACAGAACAAATACACAAAAATCCAATCTTTGAACTGTGCTGCATCATATTCATAGCCACGATCATGAATTCTTGAAAATGTAATATTTGACATCAAACCTCTGTCCATAAGAACATACTTATGTTTTCCAAGAAGATCTAAATATTTGATCAGCATTCCTTTTCCTGCACGATCAAGTCCATCTACTTCAATACAATAATTTTTCATCTGGCTCATACTAATCTCCTTAAATATTATACTTGTTTGCAGACAATCTTCCAACCATCAAGATTTTCAAGATACCATTGCGACTTTACAGTGTCTAATGACTTCTTGCAATCTTCATCATATCCTCTAGACTTTGCATATATTGGACATATGACTTGAGTCTTCTCTTCACCACGACGTCTAGATTCATTCACATATCCAACATAGCAGCTGTTTGTTGATGTAGTGTTCAACTTGCATGGTGGAAGAAGCTTCAATGTTGGATTCTTTTTTATGAATTGCGCAAATGCGTCTTTGAATTGTGGACTGTCATTTATGAAGCAAGTTCTTTGACTAAGAGCTTTATGCACAGCTCCAACTGTTCCTGAGAACTTAAATGGAAGAACTGTTCCTTGGCAAAGATCATACATGCTTGCAGCTTTTGCTGTCTATATCTTGACAAGTTCTGACACTTCTCTATGCATTCCAATCTCATTGTAGTTGTACAAAGTCGTGCAAATCTTCGCTGCTTCTACTTCTTCTTTGTATGTATGAGCTGAATATTGCTTCACTAATGTTCGATGTCTCCATATTTGGCCAATTACGCTGTATGTAGCTGAGACATTGTACACATCTTCTTTTGTTATGTCTGCAATGTCAATCTTCTTTCCATTTATTGCTGGAAAATCGAAGAATGCAGCATCAAGCATTGGATTTATGAAGTCTCTCCAACTTGTGTTGTATTGATCTACAATATACTCATCTAGCAACCAGCCAATTTTCTCAAGAAACCAATTGATTTCAAGCTTCAAGTCGGCATGTGTCTCATCTAAGTTTCTCTAGATACATTCTAGAACAATTGCCAAATAAAGTAGATGTAGTATATCTATTGAAATTGCATAATCGCTGATTGAATCTAGATAGATCAATGAGCGCATGTTGTCCATTGAATGTCCATCAGCTTCAAGCTTCTCCATCATCTGAATCCATTTTGCAGTCTGCTCATCAGTTCTAGTCAAGAACTTGTATACTGCAAACTTTGAGTCATTGTCATTAAGAACTTGTGTGCTTCTTGCCCAACCAGAAACAAACTGTGAATTAAGCACAATGTCTCTAAACACAATAGATGATGTCAAGCAAATGCTGAAATTGTAGAAGTTGTTGATTCCAACCTTTGTCTTAAGAACATCTCCAATAGACTTGAACTTAGCATTGCTTTGAATCTTCTTGAACAACTCTTTCTCTGGCTTTGAGAGAACTTCAAAACTTAACAATGATGCATTTATCATAAATAAATCATACTCCTTTAGAGTTATTCAACATTTCTTGCACATCTTGAACGATAATGTCAGCAGACATCAAATCTCCATCTATGTCTTTGTATGGAATCTAATACTCTTGCAACATTTTCTTGAGACCAACTGCTTTTGCATTACTTTCTTCTTCTGTCTCAAGCCTTCCAATTGGATTGTATTTCTTGACTCTTCTTAAGAAGTAGTTCAAGTTGTTGTATTTCTATGATATTCTGTATGCTAGTTGCTTCAATGGCTCATGTATGTCTTGGTCTTTGTTGTAGTATGGAGACAATGCCAATGGACTGTCTGTTATTATCACATCAACTTTGTCTGCACAGCGCGCTAGTCTGTAGTACTGCTTTGCAAACACATACACTTGATTGCACAATGCAGTCTTATTGTCTTCCCATACTTTGTCCTTTGCAAACTCTGTCACAAGTTCGCAATTTATTCCTAACATCTTGAGCTTAGCAAATGTATATGCAGCGCATGTGCTTTTTCCAGAACCAGGTGCACCAAAAAGATTTACACAAATCATGTTGACCTCAGTAAATGTCCACTATTTGGTTTATTTTGTTTACAATCTGCTCATTCGTATAATTTGGATTTCTATGCACTGACAGTTGCTCTAACACACATTTCACTCGGTCTAATGCTTTTATAGCAATGTAGTTGAACACTTTGTTGCCACTTTTTATTTCAGCGTTTGCATAAAGCACTACACTTAATATGTCTGCTAGCTGTACTACTAGACCTTCTGGAGTTCCACCATGATTGAAGTTCATCAAAAGATCACGTGCATCAGAATAGAACATCTCATTAAGCACTTTAGCTTCTGCATTTTCAAGTGCTTCAGCAAGAGCAGGATTTTTCAACTTTATGTTGTGAGGAACATCGCTTATTCTTGACTCCATTACGTCATGAATAAGTGCAGTCTTCAATGCTGCTTGCAAGTCAAATTCATAATATTCTCTAAGCTTAAGCACAAATGCTGCTACATAAAATGAATGCTCTGCTACAGACTCATTTATGTTTCTATGGCAGTTCTAATATCTTACAAGAGATCTAAGAACATCAATGTCTTTAGCGAAGGTCGCTATGTCATTGCGTATGAACTTCTAATATGTATTCTCAGTGCTCATCTTATAGCGCCTTCATACTTATGGCCAGTCTCAAGCCATTCTGGCAGCTTGTCAAGATCTTCAAACTTAGTTATGACGACATCAGCAGCTTGAGCAAGCATGACATTGAATGTAGCTCCTTCTGGAAGAGTCTCACAATAATAAACAATCTTCCGCTTTCTTGTGTCAAGCATGTTTATGCCATGCACCATTCCACATTCTGTCAATGTTCCCATATCTTTATGGTCTGTTATTCCAAAGAACACATCACATTCTTTTATCTTGTTGCAGTTAGTGTTGAATATGTCTTGACGAATCTCTTCTGAAGCATTTGGCGACAAGTCAAAATACTCTCTTGGTGAGAACACTTCAAAACCAAGCTCTCTAAGCTTTGCTTTTACTCTCTTCTCTTCTTCATCTGCTGCTGGATTGAACCAACCTGTTGCATAATAGACTTTTGACATATGAATCCTCTCAATCATTTATATCATACAACACTAGACTCATGGTCCTTGCAGCAATCAAACTTCATGTTAAGCTGATTGTGCACTTTGTAGAATGTGCAGTTCTTTGGAATGTTCTTAAGCTAATATGCTCCAATATAGCACATTGCTGACTTTATTCCACCTTCAATGTCATCAAGAATTCTGTCGAGTGGTCCAACAACTGGAACATACTTCTCTCTGCCTTCTGTAGTAGAGTATGTTCTGCGACCGCCAAACAGCTTCTCTTGCGCATAGTTAGAACTCATTCCATAGAATAGCTTATGTGGCTTGTTGTTGATGTATACTGTTTCACCATCAGCTTCTTCAGCTCCTGCAAACATTCCACCGCACATCACAAAGTCTGCACCACAACCAAATGCTTTTGCTATGTCACCAGGTGTCTTGCATCCACCATCAGCGCAGCAAAATCCATTCACTTGATGGCAAGCATCTGCACATTCAATGACTGCACTTGCTTGAGGTCTTCCAACACCAGTCTTCTCTCTTGTTCTGCAGCCACTTCCAGGTCCAATGCCAACTTTTGCTACATTTCCACCATTCAAGATGATGTCTTGGCATATGTCATTGGTGACAACATTTCCTGCAAATATCAAGACATCAGGAAGAACACTTCTAACTTCTTTGATGCGCTTTATAAAATTTGGAATGTAGCCATTAGGAACGTCAATGCAGACACACTTGACAAGATCTTCTTTGTAAATACGCCATTCATTCCAACCATTAATGCTTTCATTCATTCCAATAGTAGGAATTATTCTCTGCGTATATGTATTTGCTGAAAGCCCGTCTTGCAATGCAGCATTCTATAAATCATATACCATGTCACTGAGAACTTTAGCATCAATATGCTTCTCCATTGCGCACATGAATCCACGCTTAGCTGCGATAGCTGCCATCTTTGGCGTAGCTACTGTAGCCATATTTGCTATGATGATTGGAATGCAATGAAGCTTCTGCTCTTTTCCAGACAAGCCTTTCCATAAGAAATACCTGTACAAGTCTACTTCAGATCTTGAGTTCAATGTGCTGCGTTTTGGCTGCATCATCAAATCATCAAAGTCTAACTGCTCTTCTTCTACTATTCTCATTAGTCTATCTTATCTTTCTTTGTTGTAAAATAGTCAACCCAAATTGACATAAACACAAAATATGTCCCAGTTGCAAAGAACATTATTCCTAAAAATTCATCTGATACAAAGAACGTACCAAACACAGCAATTCCAATAGAAATAGCCATAGTAAGCTATGGATAGAATCTTTCTGGCATACAGTCTCCTTTCTCATAAACTGAATATGTCAAACACAACTTGCTTGCTTGGATCTCTGTTCTCAAACTTGCAAGCTTCTCTGAATCGCTTCAAAGGATCTAGAATTATCTTGTTGAACATCACATGGTAGTCAACTTCAAATATCTTCTCAAACTGCTTTGGATATTGGCCATCTTTGTAAGCAATGCATCCAATTCCATACTTGTTTGAAGACTTTATGTAGCAGAATCTGACTTTGTCACCAACACGAATCTGCTCATATTGCTTGCTTATTCCTAACTTGTCAATTATCTAGTTGTAGTATATGCAAGCTTTTGCAATTCCAGTAGTTCCTTTGTTCATCTGCAAAAAACCTGCTGCGGTTCTTTCAGTATTGTAGCCTTTCCAGAAAGACACTTCATCAATAGTGAACTTGCTGAATCTGTCATACAAGTTGTTTATGTATTCTATGTAGTCTTTCTCTTCCCAGTCTTTAGTCAAGACGCCAGTGTAGATGTCAGCTAAGAATGTCTTCATTGTCTTTGGAACTTGTGCTTTCTTAAGCTCAATTCCTGCAAACTTAGTTATGTCAACCAAGTCACCTTCATTGAAGAGCTTTCTTGTAGCGTAATGCTTCTTGCCTTCATATATTCCAATTCCACTCAAGTACTCAAGCTCATATGTCAACACATTTGCTTGTGTAGTATGGCAGTAGTTTGTGACAAGACTTCTGACAAATGGATTGATGTCATTCTCAACTACATCTTCTGTAGTGTCCCATAACTTCTGCTGCCATTCTCTTGACCAATTGTGAATTTGCTTTGGAAGAGATGGATTCTGCTTTCTAAGCCAGTCAGTTATAGCTTTGAGATTGATGAACTGTGAGTCAGTGTCTCCACCAACTGCAACAGTCTTAACATTCTCATCAAGACCAAATTTCTTCTTGAACAGCTCTACAATGTGCTTCTCTGTAGTCTTGTTGCAGAACTGTCCTTGACGTGTGATAGACTGCGCAATGTCTGGATTTGCTATTGGGCTATGTCCAGTTCCCATTATTCCATAGATTGAGTTTATCATAGCTTTGACAGCAATTTGTCCAGTATGGTTGTTCTCTTCTATGATCTTGTTCTCACGAATCTCGGCTTCAGTCATCTTGTCTTTTTCATTCTGAAGCTTGTGCAATGCTGCCATTTCAGCTTTCTTGATGCTCTTTCTAAGATTGTAGAAATGTTCACACCACTTAGCAACAACGCCCCACTTCTTCTCATGCTTCAAGAACAGCGTGTTGTTAGCTGTATATATGCATTGTGTTTTTACAATCTCTCTTATTTGGTCTAATGTAACTGCTTTTCTCTTTCCGCTTGGAAGCTTCAAGTAAAGACCAGCAACATTAGAAGCTTTTGCTACAGCATCATCAAAAATGTCAAACATTGGAGCATGAAGTTCATCTACTGGCAGCAATCCACCTGCAGCATCTTTGAACTGTATCAGCAACTTTCCAACATATGTCTCTGGACTTGCATTGATAGATCTTATGTTTGATGGATATAGTGATGCAAAGTCAATGCAGCCAATTCCATCTCTATAGACGCCTGGAACAGTTGGAAACACATAAGCTCCTTCAAATGAGTCAAAGTGCTTCTTCTCATTCATGTAAGAGTTGAATATCTTTCCACCCATCTCAGTCTTTGAGAATGCCATCACTGAGCCAATCAGATATGCAATTGAACCATATATCTGATTGTAGTCAGTAAGTCCAAATGAGATTATCTGGCGAGCTCTTGACACCATATTGCATTGGTCGTCAATTCTCTTCAGAAGATCAACATCTCGAAGGTTGTACTCATAGAACTTCTGCCAGTCTTTCAAGTACAAGTCTCTTAATGTTCCATCATACTTGACTTTATGACCACAACCTTCATGCTCACCAACATTGTCAAGACTGTAGCCACCATCAAGTGTGCAGCCAGCAACACCAAACTTGTCTCTGTAAAGAACTAAGCAGTCTGCTATAAACAAACCACTGATGCTCACTTCAATGTCTGCTGCTACATCAGCGCGCTCATTGTCATGATTTACGTCTTTTATGAAGTACTTTCCAACTGGACTTAGACGCTTAGCTTCAGACTTTCCAAGAACATTCTCAATTCTTCTTACAAGATAAGGCAAGTCATATGCACGACCATTCCATGTAACATTGACATCTGCGTAATTGTCTTCCATCCAGTCAAGAAAATGCTGAAGCATTGACACTTCATCATCATTGAATGTGTCAAACAGGACAAACTTGTCTTTTGGATAGTCTTTGACTGGATCTTCTGACAGCTAATTGCTGCATTTCTGCAAGCTCCATGTATAGAACTTCTCTGTCTAACTGTCATATATAGTCATCATATTGATGCGGTTTCTTGCATCAACAGGCTTCTCAAATTGGTCACTTATCTCTGTCTCAATATCGAAATAATGATATCTAAGTGGCTGCTTGTTGAAGTCCATCTTCAAGACATCATAGTCAAACAAGAAATGAAGAAGCTCCTGCTCTGGCTTAAGACACTCAACAATATGCATGCCATTTGCTTCTTTGACATAGGAGTCTCTCTCATATTTTGAATTGAACCATTTAGTAGCTACATACTTGCCATAGATGTCTACTTCATCAGTCTTGTACATCACATTGTACTTCACATAGCTTTTCCAAGGACATACAAATGTTCGTGGATTTCCTGCTGTGTCAAAACCAAAAAGTACAACTCTTCCTTCTCGCTATGAGTCAACCATATAACATGCTGACCTATAGCCATTTCCAATGTAGTTTCTCCATTCCTCTTTTGGAATGTCATCTAAATATGTTGCGTTAGAAAAAATACTCATACAGATATAACTTACAAGACTAGATGCTTTTCTTTTGTCTAAATACTAGAAGCATCATCATGTATTATTATATCACAAAATTGCAACTTGTATACTTCTTTACACTTCAAAAGCCGGCATAAAGCCGGCTTTTGCTATACTAATATGATTTTTTGAAATCAACCAGTAATCTCATCTCTTTGAACACGTCCATTCCAATCAGCTGGAACCATATCTGCTCTCTTCCAAACGCGAACTTTATGACCAAATGAATCTCTTATAGCCCAAAGTACGTATCCGTCGTGATCATCTGCTTTCTTTGCAGCTTTTGCTTTTGTTGACTGAGGAACAGAAATTGCATTGACAAGATCTCCTTCATAGTTGTTCAAGAACTCTTCAAGACCTTCAACATTGACATTCTTCACAAGCAAAGCAAATGCTGTTGAGTTGTCATAGTAGAATCTGAATGAGTGGCCTTTGTTTGAGCCTTCAAGCATTGCTTCAAGTACAATTTCCTTGTCATCAACACCTTCAAGACTTGAAAGAATCTGTGTGCAATAAGAAGCAAACTGCTTCATTGTCATCACTTTAGATGACTCATCGCCTGTGTACATGATTCTTACAACCTTTGGACCAGGACTTTGTGCAGCTGAACCACCAGCAATTGCTGGTGATATCTGTATGTCACTGATGTTGTAGATTGCTGCGCCTTTGCTTCCAAACACAAGCATCTTCACAAATTTCTTAGTGCTTGAGCCTGGAATATTTCCAAGATACTCACTTAATGCACTAAGTTTCTGTCTTCCATGATATTGAGTATAGACCTTCTCAAAAACAAGCTCTATCATTATTTTGTTCCTTTGACTAGTTAAGTTGTCTGTGTTTATTTACTCTAAACAAATATCAACTTACTAGAGCTTCATGAGTCCATCACGAACAAGTTCAGCTCTTGCAATCTCAAATTGCTTCTCTGCAGCTTGGTCTTCAATCTTCTCATCTACTTTTTGCTTAGCTTCTGCTGACTTAGCAAGATCAAGCTTCAACTTCATGTCAACAAGCTTTCTGAAGTCTCCAGGCTTAAGGCCAGTATTGTTGTTGTCCTTGTCAAACTATAGCTCAATTGGAACTTTCTACATGTAGATGCTTGTTCCAATTGCTTCATTTCCATCATTTATGCATTTCTTGATGTTCTTAGCGTCAGCAAATATCTGCTTTATAGATGTGACTTTAGCCTATTCAACTAAAGTTGGAAATTGCTCTTCAAGCTTTGGTCTTCCAGCAACTGAAATGTTGTGTTTCTTCAGTTCATTCTCAAGCGCTGCTTCATCAATGTAGCGAAGAATGTCAATCACTGGAACAATCTTCTCTACAATCTTCTCAAACTTAGTCTTCTTTCCTGCTTCAAGCTGCTCTGGAGCAATCAGATGCTGCGCTTGAAAGTACATTTGACGGATTCTTTGCTTGAAGTTCTTGACTTCTTCAAGCTCTGCATCAGTTCTGTTCTTTCTACGTTTGCTCAATATGCTCTGGACTGAGTCATTTGCAAGCATCAATATCTCGCTGAACTACTCAAACGCAGCTTTGTTAGCTTCTTTGCAAGAAGTGACAAGCTCTTTCTTCTTCTGAGAGCCTTCTGCTAAAGCTGCTTCAAACTCTTTTGACTGCAACAACTGCTTTTTGTCTGCCATTTTTATCTCTTTGATTTTTAGTTTGCTTGTAGACCAACTTCCCATGGAAAAACTAGCCATTCAGCTGCGCCATTGTATAAACATGCTGAATAGCAGTCATCAAACTGCTCTTTTAGCTAGTTGTTCTTGTACAGAACTGCAAGATCTGCTCCAAAAACGCTAAAATTATCTATCAATGTCTTCTTCACTGCTTTCCAAGTGTCTCCAGTGAACAAACAATCATCAACTGCAAGCACTTTCTTTCCAGAAAGATCTGGCAATGTTGGATATGCGTCAATGGCACCTTGCTTGTTGTCAGCTGTATATGATTTGATGTCAAAATACAGCACTTTCTTTATTTCAAGCTTCTCAGACAGAAGACGTGCTGGAACCATTCCGCCTCTTCCAACACTTATGACAATGTCAAACAGTCCATTCTTGTACTTTATGTCTAAAGCAAGACTTGTTGCTAAGTCATCAATTGTCTTCCAGTCTAATGTATGATAATATGGCTTTCTTTTCATTAACAAAGCTCCTTCAAAAGCTCTTTAGTTGAAGCTCCAGCTGCACCAGGATGGCCTCCACCATTTGGTGATATAGCTTGAGCGATCTTAACAGCGCTGATTTTGTCAATCTTGTCTGGCATTACATATATTCCATATGTCCATTTTTCATCACACTCTTCTCCAAGATGCATGAACTCAAGACAAAAGTCATGCTTGTCTTTGTCATATACATATTTGAAGCTATGTGAATGGCAATTAGCGTTTATTGCTACTCCTCTAAGCTTCTTTCCATTGACTTTCAATGTGAAATTGAATGCATTGCGCTTAAATGACTTGTATGTGTAGTTGTCATTGTACTTTTGCACTGACATGCCAATGTTATGTATCTGCATTATCAAATTCTCATACATGTCATATGTGATGTTGCTTGTGTTCTTGATCTCATACAGCAAAATGTCAAAAAGCTCTGAGCCAAATGTAAGACCAAGCGCTTTCATGCCAAGCTGCTAAGCCATAAGTCGTTCTGCATCTTTTCTTGCAAACTTGAAAGTATCATACAATGATATGTCATTGATTATTGCTGGCACTTCGCAGTCAATACCACTTGCAAGCTTCATGTTGTTGTAAAACCAACACCATGCATTATATGCAGCTGAATGCTTTACATTCCATATTCCATGAATCTTCTTGATGCACTCAAGCTTCTGCATACGCTCAATAGCAGAGATATGATGGTCAATCCATGTGACTGAATGCGCAACTTCAGCTATCTCAATCATTGTAGCATCATCAAAGCAAAAGTCACAAATTATCACATCACAATCAGTGAAGTCCCAATCTTTAGTAACAGTCTTAGCTGCTTTGTCAGCAAAATTGATTGGAATTATCTTCACTTTTCCATCAAAAAATCTACGTACAATCTCTCCGCAGAACACTCCATCATAGTCTGCGCTATGAGTGAAACAAAACTTATGCTTTGATGAATATAGTTCTGCATATTTTGCTTTTGCAGCTCCTGCTGCAAGATAATCTTCGTAATCTATCTCTCTTTCGTTCATCTTAGCTCCTTAAGCAACTTACTATATACTGGCTTGACGTCAAAATAGTCTTTCATGAATCTATAAGCATTCTCTCTTGCACAGTCATAGCTGTCTTTTCTTGTTGAAAGATGCTCCATAAGCTCTACTGCAGGTTTTGGATTTTCTTCATCAAGAAGAATTATTCCAGTGTCATTGAACTGCAAATTGTAAAATGGGTGCTTTCCAAGAATGTCAAACTTCTCTGCCCAATGCTTTCTGAATATTGGAATGCATCCAACTGCAGCAATTTCAAACATTGCATTCTCTATGACGTCCTTACTGAAGTTGTCATCAAGCAAAAGAAGCTCAATTCCAAATTGGCATCTGCTTAAGCGCTCCATAGCAGCGTCATGGTTGTATGGTGGCATGAAGTACACAGGCTTTCCAACTTCAAATGCTATGTTTCCAGCATCAATATCTTCTATGTTCTTCTTTGATGCTTTTATGTAGTCAATGTTGACATCATCTCTTACAATCTTTGAAGGCTTTATCTGCTTGAATATATCATTCAGTGTTCCAATTGAAAGACCAATTCCCTCAGCAGTAGAGATCCAACCTTTGTCCATCAGCCAATTGTAATGGAAATCTCTAAATGCCCATGGTCCTTTCCATGCAGAATCACGACCAATGAACTTTACAGACTTTTGTTGCTTCTTTTCAAATGGCTTCCAAAACTTCTAGCGCAATTCATCAAAGTCAATAGCAAACAAATTGACAATTCCATCATCTCCTCTGCATATGATAGAATTATGTGGAATGTTGTTCTTCTCAAGATACTTCACAACAAAGTCATTTGTGTGAGAGTGATTGAAGACAACATCAAACTTCTTCCAAATTCCAAACCATTCAGGCTCGCTGTACATATTGTTTCTCAATGAGCGAATCTTATGGTCAAACTGGCAGTAAGCGCAAAATTTTCCTTTGCTCTTAGCATAGTCAAGAATGTCAACAAAGCTTTTCTTTATCTCATAACTTGACTTCTTCAATGGTGTACACATGAAGATTATCTTATCATGTGCATCAATCATGGCTTTCACTTCATCTTGTTGTTTAGTGAAGCTATAAAGCTTGATGTCACCTTTATGAACATTGCCTCTGCCCCACTTGATGTCAGTGTTAGCAATGCATGTAGCAGTGTTCTTTGTCTAGTTGTTGACAAACTCTGTGAACTTTATAGAGTTGACTGTCACACCACAACCTTCAACTCCACGAGCTAGAACTGTAAGTATTTTCATAACTTTCAAATTATATCATCAAACTTACTTCTGTAAACTGTCACTTGAGCCAAATCCACCTTCACCACGCTCAGACTTTCCTTCTGAATAAAGCTCTTCTTCTGTAGTGATCTCTTCTGGCATAGCAAGTGAAATTGGAACAAGAATTCCTTGCACAATCTTGTCGCCTGCATTTATAGTCTGACTTTTGCTTGAGACATTATGCATATTGATATGGCATTCACCTTGATATCCATAGTCTACAATTGATGCGCCAACAATTAGACCTTTCTTAGAAGCTACACCTGACTTGTTAGAGAACTAAAGCATATAGCCAGAAGGAACTTTGACTTTTATTCCAGATGGAATCAGCACAGACTGCTTTGGCTCTAATGTGAAGCTCTTTACAATTCCATCTTCAACACTGAGCATGATGCTTGAGCCAGTTGTCTTGACTTTCTCATCCATTACTTCTTTTGTCAGATCTTCTGGAACAAAGAAATCAATTCCAGCGTCTCCTTCATGCGCTCTGCAAGGAGACTTTACTTTACGAACTTTTGTGAATTGAAGTGTCTGCATCTTCACTTTTCTACCTTTCCTGCTATATTGTCTTTGTCTATTAGCCATAAGATTGTACCTTCTAAGTTTAATCTTGTTGGAGTTGAATTTGACACAATGACATCTCCAACATTAAAACCATATTCTATTGGAACATCGCCAACATCAATTATTTCATACAATGGCAGTTCTTCTTTCTAGAATACAACATTGCATTCAGTTGCTTCATGCTTAGAGTCATTCAAGCATTTACAAAGCACTTTTCCATTATGTGGCTTTACTTTCATTGTTGTCAGCTTTGCTTATTGGATTTGTCTTTGGATCATTCCACTCATCATACACAGATGGACTTCCAACGTCTTTAATTGTATCTCTTACATAGCATGTCATATCATTCTATGCAAGCTGCTCCATAGCCGCCACTTCTTCTTCAAAAGACGGCTCAAAATCTAAATCTTCATCATCAATTTCAACGTCGTTTTTGTCTTTTCCAATGTAGCTGTTTATTTCATCCTCTGGCAATGGATCATCTTCTGGTGGATTGCTCAGTTCTGAATCAAGCTTCTCTTTGATTACATCTTGAGTAGTCATCTACTTTGAATCATCAATTATTATAGGATTCAATGTTCCATATGCTTTAAGAAGCTTCTTGTCTGTTTCTGACAACTCCATCAGCTGCTTGAGCTTCTCATCAAGAAATTCTTCAATAAAGTATGTGTTGTCAAACAGCAACTTTCCTGATGCTGAATCATAGCATCTTACTGGAACAATCTTATGCTTAAACTTTGTTCTAAGCTCTTTTTCAGACTTAGCTGGAACACCAAGATATGGAATTTGCTGCGCGCATGGCTCCTCTTCATTTGAATTTAGCTGTATTCCTTCTATGATTTCTATCAAATCATATTTCTTTATTGTTGCAAATGAGTCATATGCTTTTTTCATGCACTCTGCATCTGCTTTGCTTGAAGCAATGCTGAACTCTAGTTCTGAAACTATCCTAAATATTTTTTTCTGCAATTCAGTAACTATATTGATTGACTACTGCTGCAAAAACTCTCTTGCTTCATTTGACTTTACATTAAGCATGTCTTGCATGAAATTGCAAGCTTTGGCAAATTCATCACGTATATATGGTAACTTGCTGTTATTAACTTCTACCATCTTTAGTCCTCTATTGTGCAAATTAGCATGTCTGGCTTGTATATGTAGATAGTCTTGTCACCAAGCTTCACTTCATCTCCACCTTTTACTAGAAGAACTTTGTCTCCAACTTCAAATGGTCCTGGATCATCGAGCTGCATCTTCTCGATTGTTCCAACATTAAGACGATCTTCATAGTTTGGAACATATATTCCACCAACATTTGAAACTGGATCTTTTTCACATGGCTAGACAAATGCGGTATTCTTCAATGGATAGAAATCACTCTTGTCTTTGTTTGTCTTCATTATGACTGAATCATACTTCAACAATGCAACTGGCGCTGTATGAGCAAATGTTGAAAGACGATCAATCATTGCATAGTCTCCAACTGCAAGACCAAGCTTGTCAGCTGCATTTTTTCCAATGTCTTCTACTATGACATGCGCAAGGCGGCCATTTTCTCCTGCTGTGTCAGTAAGCCAAATGTCTCCAATTTTCAACACATTGCAATTGTCAATTATTCTGACACAGACAAAATCATTTCCACATTTGCATTTTTTGTCAAATTCAATTTGGTTCATCACAAATCCTCTTAGAATATAATACTAGCTTAGACTTCAAAAGCTTGCAGTCTACAATATATTCTGCAAGCTTTCATTGAAAGATCAAGCAAACTTCTGCTTAAGCTTTAGATAAAATCTTGTCATGACATCATCAATGTTCACATCTGGTGAATGTTTTAGCTTTTTAGCTGTGAATATTGCATCTTCTTTCTTCATTACTTCTGGATCAAGCTTCTCTTCTTTCTTCTCTGACACAAACACACCATGCTCTTCATCTACAGACAAGTACTAATTCATGAAATACAGTTGATCTGCTCTTCCTTCTGCTTTTCTTCTAGCAAGAAACTCAATGATGTAGTACATTGACACGGTGAAGTCTTCATCAAACTTTAAGTTGCTTTCTGTAGCTTTTGCCATGTTATATGCTATCCATTGTGTGTTAGAATGGCTTGTAAATACAACGCGCTTTGTTCCAATGCCTTCATACTTTTGCTCATCTATTTGAACATAGCATCTTGGACAGTACTTATGGTACACAAAATTGCATGGATCACACTCAGTATTAAGCCACACATCATAGTCAAGAACATCCATCATCTTCTCAAGACTGTCCATAAACTCATTAGGACTTTTAAGAATAGATGTAGTAGCTTCAACTACATGCAAAAAACCGCCAAATCCCTAATCTTTATATAGCTTGTTTATGTAGTTTCTAGCTTTTGGCTATGATACTTGTGCATCTTCTGGCAAAACTATGCAAGAAGCGCTAGTACGTTCATGCATCATGTTGAAAGAGTTATCTTCATATGTCATAAACACATCTATCGTCTTGCTTGATGCATTTGCCATGAACACATCAACTAATGTTCTAGCTTTTTGCACATCATCTTTGTCTAAAACAAGTATTGCAATCTTTCTTTCCATCATATTACCTCATTATCTTAGCGCCACCAGCAGTCTCAAACAAAGTGTTCTGTTTCTCAATTTCTTGGCGCTTCTCATAATTCTAGCCTAAAAGCTTCAATGATATATTCATTGGCTTCTATCTAAGACGTCGTAGATCAATATGTATTCCTAAATTGTCTTCAAGCCAGAAATTCTTTATGTCAAAACTTCCTTCATGACAAGGAGTATTAAGCCATTTCCATTGACTTTCAATCATGCTCTTATATGCACCAGCTGATGAGAACTTAAGCTTAAGCAATATAGCTTTAAGCTCTTCAGCTGTGTCAAACAGCTAGTGCTTTGGCATCACTCTTGAATATGGTTCACAATTTGTAGCAAAGCATGGAACTCCAATTGCTGCACATTCCATATACTTGATAAATGACTTGCAGTAGTTAAACACATTTTTAGTTATTGGTGCTACTATAGCTTGAAGATGCAAATTCTCAAGTGCTGATGCGTAATTCATTATTGCTGAACCTTGATGAACTTCAATTATCTTCTTGTCGACCAATGGCTTCAATGAATCTGGACAATAGCCAAGAAACACCCACTAAAAGTCTTTAGCAGTAGCTGCAATCATTGGAATGAGCTCTGTCATATCATCAGTAATCTTACTTAAGTCTTCTTCTTTGACAACTTCACCTTTCTCATTCTTCCAGACTTCTTTTCCGCCTTTGTCTTTCTTCTTTCTGGCTGCAAGACCATCTTTTGTTATACGTACATCATCAACATTGTAATGACTTAAAGATGAGACTATTCCAATTCTTGGTCTTGCTTTATTTTTGTTGAACTCATTTACTTTCTTCTCTGGCTCATATCTGTCACCAAACCACCATCTTGGCAAGAAGTTTGGAAGTGCAACAATGTTCTCAAGTGGAACTCCATACCATTCATGATAAAAGTTCTTTATGTAGTCAGTAGTCACAACAAGCAAATCAGCCGCATTAAGCATAGTCTTGATGTTAGATTGTATCTTTGGTGACTCATATGCTTCTCTACCGCGATTGTACAGCTAGATGTACTTAGCTGCCATACAATCATCTATTTCATAAATCAAAAAAGCGCTGTTTGCATCACAAACAGGCTTTAAAAGCTTCATGAATATTTCAAGATTGTAGTCAGATATCCAACGCTGCACAGTTACTGATGTTATTCCTTTATAGTAATTTGCATCAAGTATTGGTGTCTACGTTGCAGTGTTGACCATGTTGAAGTTTGACGCTATGCAGTTCACTGACTGCATAGGCATTAAATGACGCCACATACCACAACCGCTAGTGTCTGCTAGATATGTGAGATTTCTAAATGTCTATGCCATATGTTTCTCTTATAAATCCTAGATATATTATACTAAGTGAGAAAGCACTTCGGCAACAAACACCGTCATTCATCATGCAAGTCAAAATAAGAATTTATTTTATACTGTTCTTGAAGAACTTGCTTGCACAAACCTAGAACTTTTGTCTTTATCTAGTTTATGTCATGTATAGAGATGTTGTACTTCAATGATATGTCTTTTGGACGATCTTGATTCCAATATATGTCTTTGAACACAGCTTTGTCTTGAGCGCTTAAGCTTGAACTACTTTCTACCTTCTGAAAAAGCTCTCTGCAAATCTTTCGCTCTTCAATGCTTGACATCATGCTTTTGCTAGACTTTGTGCTATCACATGAAGGATCTATGTATTCATTCACAAAATTCTCAAGCTAACTGCCATCTCCATTTCCATTTACTGACTAGCTTTTAGCGTTCAATGACAATGTGCGTTTGTCTACTTCTGTCTGTCTTCCATAGAAGTTTGCAGTCATGCGCTTTCTGATCCACCACATAGCATAAGTGATGAACTTAGTTCCTTTCTCAATGTCAAATAGCGATGCAGCTTCGGCTAAACCACGCATACCATCCATCACTAGTCCATCAAAGTCATATGTCTTGTTTACATATTTCTTAGCCATATTGAAGACAGCTCTGACATTATGCATCACAAGAAGCTAGTTGAGCTTTATTCTGTCATGCTTGTTCTCTTCTATAAGTTCACGCTCTTCATCTTTAGACAAAGTTGGATATTGCTTTTGAAGCTTCTTAAGCTCTGCTATCAACTTTGTAGTGTTAGCATTGCCTTTTATGCCTGGATTCTTCATTTACTTTCCTCAATGACTATTCTGAATCTGTGTATGCTATTATATCATTGCACAGCATAACTTAAACACTATTTTGCTTAGACATATTTCTAAACAGAAACTTTTTCTTAGATCATATGCTAAGAAAGAACTGACTCTTCTAGAAGAAATTCTGGTATGTCTCTTCCAGTATAGTCACCAACTTTAACACCACCATCACGATCAAGAATGCTCTTAAGATATTTTCTGTAGCCAGACAATATGTCTCTGCTTCTATACTTGATTGGAAGCACTTTCCATGGAACAATGACTTTAGACAAATGTGCTTCTGGAATTTTAACTAATGGAGCATCAACATCATTCCATTCTTCAAACTTAACAACTGCATGCTGCTTTCCAAATCTTGACTCATATTCAAGAAGGCAAATGCCAAAATATCTTTTCACATACTCATAATGCTCTTTGCATTTTCTGCACCATTTGCTAGTCTATGTTCCATACTTCTAGAAAGATGGAGTCTTTCTAAATGGCCATAATGGAAATAGATGATCAAGCGTCTAAACTTTGCGAACTTTGTCAAAATAGTATTTATGAAATCTCATGCTTCTTATTCCATAGACATAGAATCTTGCTGCTATCAATGCTTGCATGCATCCAAGAATTGTCTTCTGAAGCATTTTGTCTGGAAGTAATGTTGCTGACACTTCTAAATCATTGTCTAAAAACCAGATCTATATTGGATATGCTTTATATCTCATATACAACATTATACAATGAAAAGAAAAAATGTAAACAAAAGGCTATGCAAACGCATAGCCTTTAGATGATTATTGAAAAATCAAACTTTTTTGCTCTTGTTTTTCAAATATGCTTTAGACTCATCTGGAACATAGTCTAATATCTTAGAAAACAGCTTTGGCTTGATGTCATTGAAGTTCTTAGCTTGTTTTCCACGCTCTTTCATGTGTATAGCTACATAGTCATCAATTGTCATTGTGACTCTTTGCTCACCACGATCATTTCTGTGCAGATTTATTGTCGACTTCACATCAACATTCTTCTTGTTGAACACAATCCAAATGTCTCCGTCAATAACTGACTTCCATTTGTCTGAATATCTAAACAAAGCATCCATTGACTTGACTACACCGTTGTGCGCTTTGACGATGACATCTGTTGGCTCTGTTCTGTCACGAGTAGCATTTTGAGCTAAAGCTACTTTTATGTCATTGAGAACCCACACTACATGGATGTTCTTTGGATCATAGCCTCCAAGTTCTGCATATGCTGCAATGTACTAGAGTCTGTCAATCTAGCTCAATGTCATGTCAAATATAGCGTTTGGCTTCTCTTTATGAACCTATGCTGCTTTGAAGAACATTGCCTGTGGTGCAAATGCTAAGTTGTACTATGTCACAAATTCATGTATGTCATTGCATTGCTAAGAGTTCTTCAATGAAATGTCTTTAAGCTCATAGCCATATTGCTCTTTGAACTTCTATGCAAGTGTTCCATCTGGCTTCTTCTTTCCATACAATATCAAAAGCTCTTTAGATGAATCTATATTGAACACTTTTCCTTCAAACAGTATAAGCTTGTCAAGAATGAAGCTTTTTCCAGATCCACCGCCGCCGGCCATTATCAATATCTAACCATGCTTTGGATAAGCTCCATCATTCTTGTTTATTATAAGACCAGCTTCATCTATTGTTTCAGTTTCATTCAACTTCTTCATGATTTTTGTCCGTATCTGTTTTGACTCTTTTATGCACATGTCATCTACTTTTATGAATGAGTCTACACTTTTAAGTATTGCATCTTTAAGAGAGTTGGCAGATATTTTTCCATCTCTGAACTTCTCCCACAGCTAGGCATAGTCTCTAAGTATTGAGATGTAGCCAAACTTCTCAAGAAACTTGAATGCTGCATCTACAATCTTCCTTGTCTTGTCAAATCTTAGTTTTTCAGCGGCTTTCTTGCTATAAGCTAGCTTGTAGTTGCGCTTTCCCCAAACTACACGGCTTATGTCATAAGACTTCTTCAAGAGTGCTACAATCTTCTTTGCTAAGTATTGGTAAGAGCTTTCATCTTTCTTCACATGGCAAAGTATCTTTGACATCTCATATGGCTCAAGAATGATATTTCTTACATCTGGCAGAACATCTTCCATGTGGCTTATACTCTTCTTGAAGTATGCTGTGTAAGGATTGAAGTCTTTGTCAACCAATGCAGGTCCAACTTCCCAAACACCATCTAGCACGCTGTAACAGCCAATTGACGCCATGTCCATATATGTGTTTGGCTAGTAGTAAAGCTCAAATGGAAACTTGTTCTTTCCACTTCCACCATAGCATAAAGTTGGATTCTTTGGCAAATAGTTGTTCTTGTAGTTTGCTCTTAACGTCTTTGAGAACAGATCTGCATCCTTTTCTGGAATAGTTGGTATTATGAAATGTATGTCTATATCTGAACCATCTCCATATGTGTTAGATGTAATTGAACCAATTATATGGACTTGGTAGTCTTCAACTTTCCAATTTCTGTTTGCTTTCTTGTTCATCCAAGCAATAGACTTTGGAGAGAAGACAAACTAACAAAGGCTTACTATCTTTCTTCTAAGTGCCGGATTCAAGAAATATTGACCATCAGCAGTCTTTGTCCAAACTAATGGACATAAGTCTTTTTGTGGTGTATCTAATATTGACTCATTCAGCATATCACTATTTACTACTTGAACTAATCAACAGCTCTTTAAGCTATTTGTATGTCTTTATATCTTTGTTGCTTTCTGCTAATTGTTTCAACTGTACAAGACTTAAACTGATAGAACCTTCAACTTTGCTCTCTAACGTTGTTCTTTCATTGAACACTACTTGAAGATTGTTCTTTCTTGCATCTTCAAGAATATGGCGAAGCAGATCTTTTCCTATGCTGTATGACAAATCTATCTTATGGCATGACTTCACTTTTGCTGGAAAGTCAATGTACTTCACTATGCAATAAAGCTTTCCAAGCGTTATGTGCACAGCTTCTGTTCCTTCATTTCTCTAGAAGTTGTATGCTTTGTTGTCAAGTGAATTTCCACAAATAATGTTCTATTCAGGAACTCCAAACTTCTTAAGTCTTCTTCTGCAAAAGTCTACTAATTTCTAGTCTAGCTCTATTCCATAACATTGACTTGGAGCTGCTCCAGCAAAAATTGCAGTTGCTAGAAGATTTCCAATTCCAGCAGACATGTCTAAAATGCATTTGTCTTCTATGTTTTGCACTTTTTGCAGCATCTTCATAGCTAAGTCTGGCTTAGTAAAGTACTATGAGAATAATGACATCTTAACTCTATCATTCTAGACTTCAGAATACATTTGCTCAGCAGCTGCACTTTCAGCTAATATTGCTTTTATTATGTCACCAGACAAAATTGAATTTTGCAACTTGAAATTGCATTTGTCTTTAGCGCATACATGTATTCCAAGATCTGATGTCATTGTAGCATCTGAAAAGCACTAGCCTGCATAGTCTTTAGATATTGTCTCAACACTTACTAAGTGCTATTGTATTATCTATGCGTATCTGCTATATGTAGCTAACGCTTTATTGCCAGATTTTAACCAACTTGTTGGCTGCAAGCTTATGCATACTCCATCTTTCTTCAAATGCTGCAATGCTTTTGCAAGAAAAGCTAGATGCAGATTCGTCTAGTATGGTGGATTAGACAGTATTACGGCGAACTTCATCTTCTACTAGCTTCAAGAACTCACGTGATATGAAATTTGTATGAATATGCTTTTCTGATCTCTGTGGCGGTGATATTTGCTTCAAGCATTTCATGACATAATTCATGTTCACTGCAAGTGTCCTCATTGTCTAAAGACCTTCTATATCATGCTTCATCTCATCCGGCGTATCACCATAGCATTCATTCCAATATTGGCTGCCAACAACAATCATTGAATGCATCAAGAAATACATGTTGAGCTCTGCAAAAGCTGTAGTGTTTCCAGACCGTCTTGATGTAGTTATTCCAGCACATGGCATGAACGCAAGGAGATTTGGCTAGCTGTAGAAAAGTCTTGTCAAGAAGTTCTTAAGCTAGCTTGTTATTCCACCATAGTACACAGGACTTCCAACAATCAGACCACTATAAGAAGACACATGCTTTATGAAGTAGTCTAAAGGATCAGACTTTATGCAGCATGTGGTCTTGTTGTCTTTGCAATGTCGGCAATTGACACAAGGCTTTATGTTTGTTCCAGTCCATATAAGATCAAAATCAACGCCGAGCTTGTTCAACTCGGCGCCAACTTCCATCAAAGCTGCATTAGTGCAGCCATTCTTTCGTGGACTGCCATTTACTAATGCTACTGTCATCATGACTAGTATGTAGACTCATAAGAAATAAGCGCATTACCACATGTGATTCTGTCACGATCTTCCTCTTTGCTAGGAATGAACACAATCACTTGCCAACCTTCATCAATAAGCGGCTGCTCAAACTGCTTGTATACATCATAGTTGTAGTAGCCCTCAGATGTCTCAATTCCATTTGCTTCAGCTTCAACTGTAGCATGAATAGGGGTTATCTTGACAATGAACTTATCTTTGTCAAATAGACGTGTAAGCTCTTTAGGATCAAGAATAGTGTCTTTAGTCACAGGAAAGTTCAATGTGTACTTTCTTCCTTGTGGCATTGGAAGTGTCTTAGCAATCTCTGAAATCTCAGCTAATGTCAAAGAAGCGCCTCTGAACAAGTCATCTCTCTAAGCTTCATCTGTAGAGTTTATAGACAACTGAAGTCCAGCTTCACCTTTGTAGTGGTCATTCTTTATCTTGTCGCAGAACTCATAGATTATCTCTTGAAGCTTGTCTTTTCCAACAGCTTTAGGACACATAGTTGTGAACACTGGATGGATAGCATCAGCTTTCATGTTTCTGTTGACAATGTCTTCAAGCTTGTTAGTCAAAAACTCAAACACATTTTTGTAGTTGAATGCAGGCTCACCCATTCGAGCAAGATGAAGATTGAACCTTCTAGTGTACTTGCATTCACTGAACTTTATAGCATTCTCTGTCTCTTCGCAAAGCTCATCTACAGAGATGTTTCCTTTGAACTTGACTTTAGGACAATCACAAAACTTGCATTTCATTGGGCAACCTTTCTAAGTTGAGATTGTCACAACAAGCTTGTAGCCTAAGTCAACATCTTTATGTTCAACGCCATTTATCTCTTTGTTGTATCCCAAGAAATCAGCTTTTATGTTGTTCTCTTGGCCATAGTCACCAACATACAGATATTCCATTGTCTTATCTGTATCTGCAAATATAGCTCCAGTTGCTGTATCGAACCTTTTTATCATGTGTCTGCCTTTATAAGTTATTTAACAAATTATATTATACTATCTAGAAAATCATCACCAACATATTCCTACTTGTATTCCACCGTAGTTTGGAGAGTTCTTCTAGCGCTTGTATTCATCTTGCCGTATACAAACATAATATTTTGCTATGAAATTTCCATATTGCATTCCAGCACCACACTGCATCTCACCAACAAATGGATGTATGTCAACGTCTAGACCATCATCTCTATGACCAAACATTGTTCCTTGTAGAATGTGATTGTACAAATAGTATCTTTCATCTAAGCCAAAGTAGCCATATATGCTGAGCTTGTCAAGAAATGACTTAGCATTTGCATGCTTTGTTGAGCTGAACATTATGTTGTTTCCAACATCATTCTTCAAGTTCCAGCCAACTTTCAAGTCACAACCAGCTTCAATTGCATCTTGAACTGTTCCAACAAGAACACCAACCCTTGGAACTAATGCCACATAGTCACAGATGTAGTAGTTGTACTTTTCCCACCATTGGCCATTCACAACAAACTCATTATGAAGTTGATGATGCCAACCTTTTGGATCTTTGCAACCAAGAACTTTATGTATGAATCTCTATGTATGGCCGCAGAAAGCTGCAGGACCAATCATTCCAAAGTCAATCTCACCATAGTGCGTCCAAAATGGATTTGATTGCTTGAAGAACTCATGACCAACTCCACCATATATCATTCCAGCATATGGTCTATCTCCATCAACATGCCCACTTTTTCTAAGATCACTTGGCGCATACATGTTCTAGCCGGCTTTGTAATGCATGAAATTACTGTCAACATATTCAAAGCCTGTTCCATGAGTGTAGTCATGATCTCCACCATGAGGAATGAAAGCGTCATTCTCTAATGTCAATGAAAACTAATCAGCATTTGCAAACAAGCTACAAAGCAATATTGCTAATGTCAAAATGCACTTTATCAACGTATGTCTCTTGGATCAGTTGGTCTTGGTGTCTTATGAGTATTTGCATTCATTATATTTGAACCAGCTCTATCAAGATCTTCTGCTACATCTTTATGGATGTAGCCCTTTGACAAAGCATCTGCAACGTGGCCAAGCATCAACCAAAAATTAGCTAGCTGCTAGCCTTCATACTCAAATATCTCAAATCTTTTTGATTTGGTCTCTTGCTACATTTGCTTGCATTGAACAGCAAGTGTTGACAATATCTTTGCAGTAGCTGGATCTGGTGTAAAAGCTGGAACTATATCTTCATTCAATTCATCTTCTTTTACACCAGTAAGCTTCTTTACTGCAAACTGCAAAAATGGTGCATAGATTGGTGCACTCATTATGAAGCCGATTGTGTTAAGCTCACACATAAATGCAACTGTAGCAGCAAGACCAAGAATAAGCTTAGAACCAGATATTCCACCATCATTCTTAGCTTCTTCTATCTTCTTTGCATTGTCATTCAAAGCATTGACTACTTTCTTGAACTAGTCTTTGTACTTTGCATCAAGCTTCTTAGCTATCTCAAGAATATTTTCTCTGTTTCGCTTAAGAAAATCTTGCACGTCTTTTTCGCTTTTAAGCTTTTTAGCTTCTTGTTTTGACTTATCTGCTAGCTCATCAACTTTGTCTTGGTCAAGAGTGTCTTTCTTGTCTGCCATCACTACACCTCTTAAATGTCTTTAAACTATTTACTTTATAGCAATTCAGCTAAACTTCACTTAATTCTGTAAATAATATTGATGAGCGATATTGAAAAGGCTGCGCCTAACAAGAAACTTAGTCAACGTCGAATTGACAGACAGCAACGTAAAGCTGAACGGCAACGTTTACGCTAGAAGAAAGCTGAATTCGATGAAAAGAAAGAAAAGTCTAAAGTAGTAAAAGCAAGAATGAAGAAAAAGTCTTTACCTGGCTTTCTTGCAAACAATGTAGATCTCATAATACATTGGCTTAGAGACTATGAGCATCTGTTCTGCTTGGCTGAAGACTATGGATTCTAGCGACTTGACAGACTTCCAGATGAAAGACGACATCAGCTAGTGCAACAATATGTAGACATAGCTGAATTCATAGACACGTGTGAAGAATTGAAGAATGCTGCTGTAGAAAAAGTAGTTGAAAAACCTGAAGAGCAGCTAAAAGCTGAAGATCAAATATCTTCTAGCTGAAAAACGGCTTGCTTATCGCATTGTTCACATATGCTGTTGTATTCAGATGTTCCAGATGGATCTGAATAAAGCTATGACCATCTATAGTAATGATAGACTAAATTCTTCAAATCATTTGACTATATTGAAGACTAGCTGTCTAATGGCATTGCGCAAAGATAAAGATTGTCTACTGCAGCTCTTCCATTTCCAAGCGCTATTTGCACATAGTTAATTGGAATCTTCTTGAAGCCATATTTTCTCCATGTGCTTAAGTTGAACGCATTGTCCTTCTCAATCTCTCCAAATATCCATTTGCAGTCATGGCTACTTATTGCATCATGCATAAGCGCTGAAGCTAAGCCTTTTCTCCTATATTGCTCATCAACACAAGCAAACTCACCAACCATCATCTTCAGTTTTGGAAATACACAATATATGAAGCATGCAGCATATATGCTAAAGCCAACATCTGCAAAAGAAAGATGGTATGTGTAGTCTTCATTCTCATCTTGCTTCAAACGAATATAGTCTTCAAACTCTCCTATCTCATCTTTAGGAAAGCACTTTATGAATACTTTATAGTAGAAGTCTTTGAACTTGCGAACAGTAAAGTCATTAGATAGATCTAATTTTTCTATCTTGAAGTTCATTTGCTTTTAGGAGACACTAACATCAATGTTTTGTTTGTAGCAACAAGCGTATATTCATTCATCTATATCTAGTTGCTCAATGCTGCCATCTTCTTCAACGTTGCTGCATCAACATTGCTGTCTTGCAGAACCTATGCTACTTCTTCTAGTCGTTGAAGCTTCTTCTCATCTATCTTCTATGTTGTGCAGCCAACAATGAGCAACATTGTTATCGCAGCAAAAAACATCTTCATCTTAAAAGTCCTTTCCCTTCTTCAATATTCTTTGGTTAGCGCTTCCTCTAAATGGAATGCTCAAGACTTTCTGCTTTAAGATCTTAACTTTTTAGTTTTAGTCAACTTTTAGCATTCTAAACATAACCTCATTAAAACTAACAAAATAGCCTTTAGGATTAACTATGTCTTTTTTGAGCTT
>JAEEGL012185027.1_pt1 | contig 162505 bp, 113 predicted proteins | sample 9134231 | NCBI WGS metagenome assembly JAEEGL01 (sample SAMN16246548, study PRJNA631951) | gut metagenome | biome: gut microbiome; feature: rumen; material: fiber-attached | host: Bos | place: Iran: Karaj | collected 2018-10 | reverse complement strand
TTTCCTAAGTTTAATGAAATCGCTGTTATAACAGTTGCAATAATTGCAACTGCAGCAACAATAATTATTGTATTACGAAGCTTGTGACTTTTTGTTTTTTCTAAGTCTTCATAACTACGTTTAAGTGGTTCCTTAATATTTTCTTCATTAATATTAATTGACTTCAACCGTAAGGCGTCTAAGCCTTTACTAAGTTCTGGAAACGAACTAATAAGATTTTTCTTAATCCATTCTTCAATATTTTCTTTAGATAAAAATTGTAGAAATTTTTCTTTGATTGCTCCCTCCATACCACATTCTTGCTCTTTGCAAAATTTATCAAAAATTTTACTAATTATAGCTTTTTCTTCAGGAATAAGCTTTTTAAAATCTTCAAGGAAACCAGAATTACGCACTTTTCGCAAGTCTTCTTCGCTTAAAATCATATCAAGTATTTTATCTTTATCAGGTACTAAATTTACATAGTCTCCTTCTTTGAAATTTTTTTTAATAAAATTTTCTACATCCTTTTTTTCAATAAATTGTTCAACAATTTTTTGTCTAACTTTTTGTATTTTTTCTAATAATCCCTCTATTGACCGGTTTGCTTTCTTGTTATCATTTTTTAAATCATTTTGTTCATTAGGAACAACGAATATCGTTTTTTGGAACTTGTTTTTTGTTTCGCCTTTGTCCAATTCATGTTTATTATTTTCATTGAGTGAATTTTTATTCACAATTTCTTGTTCATCTTTTTTTACTTCTTCTAATAATTTCTTTTCTATTGGCAGGTTTTCTTCCTTGTAATCATTTTTTGAATCATTTTTTTCATTTTCTTCTTTTAATTTTTCTAATAAATCCTTACCCCAGCCTTCTTTAATCTTCTTTAATAAATTTATTCTATTATCATCGTATAAACTACTAACATCCTCAAAATAATTTGTCAATTTATTGGGTTCCAATTTTCCTAAAAAGTCATTGATGTCAGTTTGATCTTTAAATTCACCAAATTTAAAAAGCAACAAATAAGCATAAACACGTATTAAAAAATCTTTATCGTCTAATAATTCATTATTAGCTTTATCTTCATCCCAGAAAAAAGATATTAATTCTTCCTTTGTAGATTCAGAAAATTCATTAAAAAGTTTATAAAAAAATCTAATAACTTCTTCTGCATCGTCACCATAATCTTTGATAGAATTGTTGCTTAAAACATTAGCTAGTTTTTGTTCTTCATTCAAACGAAAAAAAAACTTGGAATCTTGTTCTAGTTCCATTGCCCCAGCATAACTACCAAACATACCCGCACTAAAAACTGCCGCAAGGCCTGACGCAACAAACCTTCTAGATAAAACACCCTTACTTTTGAAAAAATATTTACGATACATACTTGCACCACCCCCCTAATAAATTAGAGGGCCACACAGCCACACATAAAAATTTTAACATATTATAGATTTTTTGTAAATAGTGGTGAATGTTTGGCGGGGCCAAATGCTGTGATATATTTTTTATCTATTAGATATAGTCAAAAAAGATTAAAAGATTGTTACTAAAAAATTGGTTTTTGGGATCTTTTTTACTTTGGTACGCATATAGAGCTTTTGTTGATATACCTACTTTTAGCACTGAAATTTGTTCAAACAAAATAACCTCAATTAGAATTATTATTTTTCTCTCTCGCTTCCATAAAAAACGGCAGCAATTGTTCCTGTGCCAAGATGTGCGCCTATTGAAGGACCAATAAAGTTTACCGAGATATCTGTAATATTTAATCTTTGTTTTATTAAATTTTTTAATATATATATACCCTCAAAGTTTAAAGTATGCGCTAAAACAACTTTACCAAAATCTTTATTAGATGTAAATCTTTCTTCCATTGTTTTAACAATATAATCGGCACTAGAATTAATTCCTCTAACCTTAGACGTAATGTAAAGTTTACCTAATTTATTTATTTCTAGAATCGGCTTTATAGAAAGCATTGTTCCAAAAGCTGCTTTAGCAGCACTTATTCTTCCACCTTTTTTTAAATAAAAAAGATCATCAACAGTAAAAATATGATGTATATTAAATCTTGCTTTATTTAACCAATTAAAAAGCTGATCTAAACTCAAATTTTCTTGTTTTTTTTTCATACAAGCATAATGTACCAATAATCCTTCACCAACCGATGCACACAATGAATCTATTACTAATACTTTACAGCCTTCATATTTTTTATTTAATTCATTAGCAGCAATTAACGCTTGGTTATATGTTCCGCTAAGCCCAGAAGAAAAAGATATATGCAGTACACTTTTATTATATTTTAAAAATGATTCAAAATATTCTTTAAATCTACTGGATGTTATTTGTGTAGTTTTTGGTACAAGACCATTTTTTATATCTTTATAAAACTTTTCGTTTTCTATATATGAATCTTTAAAGTATACATTTCCGTCAAATGTAACTTCCATGTGTATTATTTTTACACCTAACTTATTTTCTTCTTCCTCAGTTAAATCTGCGTTAGAATCAACGGATATAACATAATCGTTTATTGGTTTAAGTTCATCATTCATAAAATATTCCTGTAATTATACACTTTGTTAATAAATATAAAAGCTAAAATAAAAACGCCACGGGATTTTATCACATATTATTAAAATGTTGTAGTACAGAAAATAAGTGTCAGTGCTAAAAGCAGATAAATATTATTAAATTATAAAGATGGTAAATATAGTTTGACAAAAATCGCGTGCTTGACTATCGATAAGCAGACAACCCCATCTCTTAACTACTACTTAGTTTGCTTTTTAGAAAAAATTCAGTTTCAGTCGAAAATTAAATTTCTCTGCTTACGAGTGGTAATTCAATGTTATCTATGCACTTTTAGCACTGCTATAAATTCTAATATGTGTTGATCCCAACTTTTTTTAGGTAAAAACTTTTAAAAATTGCTATTGTGTATTAGGATGCTCACTAAAAATAATTTATTTAAACTATTGTCCCTATTAAATTTGTGCGAGTACTTTTATTTATCTTAATTTTTAAAAATTCCCCTATCATTTTTTTAGTATTATCTTTTACAAAAATTTTTACTACAATGTTTCCCTTAGTTCGTGCTAACAATATATTTTGCTCGTAAATTTCAGATTCTACCAATACCGTTTCGATATTACCAATGTAAGATCTAAGTAACTGTGATGATATTTCATTTTGTATTTTGATTAAATAATTAAGTCTTCTTACTTTTTCTTCATACGGTATTTTATCTTCTAATTGGGCAGCTAGAGTACCTTTTCTTTTGGAATATATGAATGTAAATAGAAACGTATATTGTACTTTTCTTATTAAATCTACAGTATCTAAAAATTCTTTTTCAGTTTCGTTTGGAAACCCGACAATGATATCTGAAGAGATACAAATATTTGGAATTTTATTTTTAATGTAAAATACAGTTTCAAGATATTCACTTACTTTATATTTACGGTTCATTCTATTTAACACGCGATTGTTTCCGGATTGAACTGGCAGATGTAAATATGCAGGAATATGTTCGCTATTAGCAATTACATCTATTAATTCTTTTGTAATATCCTTGGGGTGAGAGGTCATAAAACGTATCCAGTATTTACCAGGTATGCTGTCTAATTTTTTAAGAAGTTGTGCAAAATTTACTTTTCCTTTTAAGCCCTTACCATATGAATTGACATTTTGACCTAAAAGTAAAATTTCCTTGTATCCTCTATTTATTAATTTATTTACTTCATTTATTACATTAGTAGGATCTCTACTTTGTTCTCTTCCCCTAACGTATGGAACTATACAGTAAGAACAAAAATTGTCACAACCGTACATAATAGTAACTGAAGCTTTAATGTTACTAGCCCTATGTGTAGGAATGTCTTCTAAAATTTCTGGTATATCGTTTTTTAAAAGTTTGTTTTCAGTAATTGTTTTATTTTTGCTTATTATTGTTTCATAAAGTAATTTTAGAAAATCTTTTAAGTAATTTGTACCTAAAATTAGGTTTACAAACGGGAAACTATTTTTTATTGAAACTAGCGCTTCATCTTGTTGTGTCATACATCCACAAACAACAACAACTAAACTTTTTTTGTTTTCTTTTATTTTCTTTATTATTCCTAAATTCCCAGCCACTCGGTTTTCCGCATGAGACCGTATAGCGCAAGTATTAAACACAATTATATCTGCTAAATTTTTCTCTTTTGCGATGCTAAACCCAGATTTTTTTAATAGTCCCATTATTTTTTCTGAGTCTGCGAAATTTTGCTGACAGCCATACGTTCCTACATACGCAAAGTATTTACTCTTATTACCAAATTTTAAAGGTAAAAAGTTTTTTATTAAAAAGCTATAATCTAGAAGCTCGTTACTTACTTTTTTATTTTTTATAAAAGACACAGACCAAAATATTCTCCTTCAGAAACTACTTAAATGTTACTATTTATTTTGTTTTTTATGAAGTTGGATTTGAAGTTTTTTCTTTTAAAATAGTAAAATATGAAAAAATATAAAAACAAAAATATGTATACTTAATAAAACTAATAAGCTAAAGTGTAAAAGGATCAAGTATAAAATTTTAAATAAAGGTCTTATTATATTTATAGGCAGTACTAAAAATAGCTAAAATCAAAGAATAATATCTTCTGAGCATAGTAGAAAAATATAGTCCAACTTTTCAGTAAAGAATATCTACTTAACAGTTCATATATTAAAAAATGAAATTTAGGCCTATCTATTAAACTTTGGCGCTGTATGTTCATCTGTGTGCTTATATTTTTAAAACTTCAATTTAACTGTTTTTCTATTTCTGTTCTTTATATTAATAATAATTAATCCATTATTTATCTGATGTTGCTTTAGTTTTATTTAGTCTCGAAACTGCCAAGCAAAAGTTTAAATAAAGACAGACGTAAACCATAAAAATAATTCTAAAAATCCAAAAACCAAAATTATTAAAAACTTTGTCTTGTTTCTTAATAAAATTTTGAATTTTTGATTTTTTTTAAAATTTAAATTTTAAAGAACTTTTAGAGCAATATTTTGTAAACTAAGGCAATTAACTCTAATGACCCAAAGTCTAGGAATTATTTAATTATTCTGGAGTTCTCGCCTATTACTTAAAATCACCGAAAACACAAGAGTGTCGTATCTGAAACACATCTAATTAAATTAAAAAAAATTACCAATTCCTGAATTTTGTTCTAAACCTTTTTTGGCAAAACAAAGCGCACCCAAAATAAGAATAATTACCATACATAAAGCAAAAATCCATGCTCCTGTTGTAAGAAGACCTGTTATATTACTTCTGTCTTTTTTATCTTTATCATCAGTTTTTTTATCATCTTGGTCAATTGTTACATCATTTTCCTTGCCGTCACCATAAGACTTTAATAACTTATTAGCAACAGCAACCGTCCCACCCGTAACAATTGCACCACCAGAAGCAAAAATTGCACCTTTTGCAATTTTAATCTTTTTTTCTTTATTTTCTTTACCTCTTTTAGTCCCATCAGTAAACGCAAAATTCCTGTCTTCATTATCTTCTTTATCTAAATTTTGGGGTAAATCTGTTATATTTTCTGTGTTTTTACCTAGATTTTCTGTGTCATTTCTTTCATTGCTATTATCATCTGTTCTATCATCTTGTGTCTCTTCGTCTTTTGTTGTTTCAGCATCAATATTAGTTTCGTCAGCATCAACCATTGGTTCATTGCTAACTTTAGGATCAATCGGCACTGAGTTATCGTGAGAACTAGCAACTTTATTATCTACTACACTCGCCAAATTTTCGTCACCCTGAGCGCTTACCGCACTGCTTGAAGCAACTCCCGCTGAAAATACAACTAGCATTATTAAACTTGCAAACTTACCTTTATTCACACGCTAAAAACTCAATTCCCTGCTGCAAAACAGCATATATACATATATCCTAACTAAATTTTTAGAGAAACATATAAACCAAAAACAAAAATAAAGTAAAATCGAAATATACTGATATTATAAAATATTTTAAATTTGGTGTCAGGGGGGAATTTTTGTTGTTAGTGTTAAAGTTTATCATATAAATTTTAAAAAAGTTTAATATCTTTCGTCCCAATCTCAATAGCAATTAATATCTTGCTTTTTTGATCAACCGCGGTCTACAGCCAGATATTTTTTTTATTAACAAACATCTCATCAAAATACAAAATATCGATCTTAGTGGGTCTTTTTGTACTTTTCTCTTTTATCTGTTTGGCGGCCTCCTTCACCTAATTTTTTACTGAAACATGACTTGTTCGCATTGGAAATTTTTTTCAATACTCGATATTTTAACATATCTATCTGATTTTTGAACTGCCTAAAGAACAGTATTGTATTTCCTTATTATAGCTGTTAAAATTTGTGGGTCGTTTTTTAAAGCTAACTTTTTTTCGTAGGCGGATATGGCGGAATTGGTAGACGCGCAAGGTTTAGGTCCTTGTTGGAGAAATTCAGTGCAGGTTCGACTCCTGTTATCCGCACCATTTTTGTCTTTGTTTTAAAGTCTATTGCCGAAGTTTTCATTGTATAATAGCACTTAATTAGAGTGGATATAAAATAATTTTTAAGATTTCAGACAAAATTTGAAAACATTTGAAAAAATTAGTTTTTGTTTAAGACAGTTAAAAAATGATAACAGTGTGATTAATAGAGTTAAATGCTTATTGTAATTTATGAAATTTAAGTAAAAATTGGTTTAAAAGCTAGGTGAGTAGGATTTTTTGGTTAAAAGCACAGAAACATTGAGTTTTTATTGATTAATAAACATAAAATAGAAATCTTAGTTATTTGACTAAATAAAGTAAAAGATATATTAAAAAATATCGGAAATTAGTATACTTTATGAATGTGGATCTATAAGAAAAGTTAAAAATGGATTTAATATAGGAAAACAAATGTGTAAAAGTCTTAGAATAATTAAATATTCAATTTTTACGTTTGAAAAGCATAATTTTGTGTTATTTATGCATTCTTAGCACTGCCTTATTAAGGATCTTATTGATTTAATAAAATTAATTTAAGAGATGAGTGTTAAAGTTACATAAAGTTTTATTATATAAGAGGAAAATCAAAGTTAAATTAAATTTTTAAAATTTATTGATAGCTTTAATAATCAAAATTATTTTTTACTTTTTTATTTATCGGTTCTCAAATTTTTAACAATTTTTATTTAATAGTTTTTACATTAATTATCTAATTTTTGTATATGCATTTTAAGAGATTAATATTATTAAAAGAAATAAATTAAAGACTTTTAGAAAAACTATTATGCTTTGCAAAAAATAAGAAATATAAATATAATAATAAAAATATTAACTTTTAAAAATTTTTTAGGTTAATTTGTTGCATCAAATTACAATAATGGATATAAAAAGTACAGTGCTAAAGCTTGATAGATAAAGATAGATTTTGCTTTTTAAGAGTTAGTCAATTCAAAAATTTTAGTTAAGAATTTTTACCAAAAGTTTGGTTTCTTCTATTTTGCCACTAAGTTCAGAATACGTTACTTGTCAATCTACCTACTTTTAGCACTGCCTATAAAAAAGTGTACTAATTTAAATTTTTACCAATTTGTTTATAAATAGTATTTAATTTTTTTAAAAATCTAATTTATTATCACAAAGAATATTTTTATTGTTTAAATTCTTGGTCTCAATTTTTACTTCATTGCAGTAATAATTTTGTATTTTTAAAGAAAAACAGAATAAAACCTAAATTTTTATACTTTAAATTCAATTAATAGTTTTTATTTTCAAAGGCAGTACTAAAAACAGATAGATTAACAGATAACACCTTATGACCATCATGTTAGAAAAATTCCAAAAATAAATTTTTTAGTAACACTTTCACTTGATTTTCTATTTTGAACACCCTCTTAAGAGAAAAAATATTAAACTATCTATTAGGATTTAGCACCGCCTTCTCAAATTTCTTATTGACTTATAAAACAATTATGAATTTATATCATTATTAAACTTTTAGAACAAAAATAAATATTTCCATAAAATTATCTAAAAGTAAGGTTTAGCGGTTCATTAGTTTAGAATATTGTCTCTTTAATCCTTAATGGATTATGACTATCTTTTATTATAAAATTTTATATTTTATTTTTACCAAAATATATTTGTTTTGAATATGGTAAAATATATGTGTTGTCTGAATTTGTTATTTATTTTAAACTAGTTTATGGTGTGGTAACTTAGGGTGTTTAAAAAAAATTTATTTTTTGTATTATCGTTTTTTTATGTAAATACATTTTTTGTAAGCTTATCTGTAGTTGCGCAAAACAATATATCTACTAATAGTAATTCTGATGTTAGTAATGATAGTAGTCAAAAAATTAGTAGTTCATCGAGTGACTCTGCAGCGAAGAAAAATGAAGAAAAAACAATAAAAGTAGAAAATAAGTCAAAAGAAGAAAATGAGAACGCTAATAAAAACAAATATTTACCGCCTGCAGATATAAACAGTCTTACTAAAAAAGCTACCGCTCCAGAGAAAAAAGCTGAAAAAAAATTAGAGGTTAATCAAAAAGAAGCTTTAAATAGTAATACACAAAGGTCTTCAGAGTCGCAACCCGAAAATAAAGTTATCAAAAATCAAGATAATAAAGCAGCAAAAAAATTAAAAGAAAATAGTGAAAAAAGATCAGTAAATGAGGAAAAAGATGAAGTTAGTTCTAAAGAAGTCCCAGATGATCTGCCAGACGTGGACGCAAACGAAGTAAATTTGCCACAAGTTGTTGCAAAAACAGACGGTGAAAAAACTAACAATAATATTTTACTTACAATATCAGCATGGGGCCTTATTGTTATAGGAATACTTGCTTTTGTTTTTATAATTTTGAATGGAAAATATAGACGTGCTAAAAGTGGTACAGAAGTCGAAGATATTCTTAAAGGAAAAAGAAAAAAAGAGAAAAACAATAAATTATTACCAGATAAATTTTATAAGATATAATTTGTGTTTCTTATTTAAGATTATTATTTAATTAATTTTTTAACAATGCTAAAAATAGGTAAATTAACATACTAAACCTTATGAATATCACGTTAAAAAAGATTCCAAAAACTAATTTTTTAGTGACAATCTCTACTTAATTTTTGGTTTTGCTACCTCTTAGGCAATAAAATATCAATCTATCTATTAAGATTTAGCTCCGCTATTATATTTTCTATCTTAATTTTTTTATAGATTTATTATTATTAGCTAAAATAATAGTTTATCTTTATTATTTATAAAAAATTTTTACACTATTTTGTACTTCTTGTTGCTCACAACCGTTAGCATTTTCCACTTTGAAAAAAATCAATTAATAGAAAAAATATTAGTGTATTATTGTAGCTTTGCTAATTTTTTATGTAAGTAAAATATGAATATAGTAATTTTAATTTTTCTTATTATTATTATGACGATTGTTGAAAGTGAATATTTGATACATTAATCAGTGTTATGGTAACATTCAACTAGTTATTTGCATAATAAATTATATGCATTCATTGTAATATTGGAGATATATATTTTTGAAAAATACGTGCGCAATAATATTGGCCGCAGGAACAGGTACACGTATGTGTACAAAGAGGCCAAAGGTTCTTTTGGATGTTATGTTTAAACCTTTGCTAAGGTGGGTAATAGATTCAGTTTTCGAATCTGAAATAAAAAATGTGTGTGTAGTTTGTGGTTATGAGATATCTATGGTTAAAAATTACCTAAAAACTAATAATATAAACGTTAAAACAATCTACCAGGCAGAACGTAAAGGTACTGCACATGCCGTTTATGTTGCCAAGGAGTATCTAGAAGAAAATATAGACAAGGATATAATAGTTCTTTACGGTGATGTCCCTTTTATTAACAAAGATACTATAGTAGAATCATTTAAAATGCACAAAAAACAGAATAGCGATTCTACAGTAATAACTGCAAATATAGCTAATCCTTTTGGTTACGGACGTATTGTTAGAGACGATGATACTAAAAAAATAGTTGCAATTGTAGAGCAAAAGGATGCAACAGATGAAGTAAAAGAAATAAATGAAGTGAACTCTGGTATTTATTGGTTCAAAGTTAAGTCACTTTTAGAGATTCTACCACAGATAACCAATTACAATAACCAAAACGAGTTTTATTTACCGGATGCTGTAAAATTATTACTAAGCGACGCAAAAAGGGTTGAAACATATACAGTTACGGACGAAAACATAATTTTAGGTGCAAATACAAAACTACAACTTAATAAATTAAACGAGATAGCTATACATAAAAAAATAGTAAATTTGATACAAGAGGGTGTAGATATTCCATTGAAAGACGGTATCATTGTTTCAGATGATGTAATTTTTGGCAACGACGTACGAATACTTCCAAGCTCTGTTATCCTTGGCAAAACTGTAATTGGCTCAGGCTGCGTAATTGGTCCAAATGTATTAATAGAAAATTCAGTAATAAAAGATGGAACTATTGTTAGCTGTGGAGTTTATAAAAATCAGACCGTACGTTAAAACTAAATCCTAACTTTTTATGTTTTAATATTTTGTTGCCATTCATGTAGGGACTATGTTTTACGCATATTTTTAATAATAGATTTAAATTTTCAAAAACAAGCGCAGTGCTAAAAGCGGATAGATATTTTAAATTATAGATATGGAAAAATAACGGGGGTTTAGAGTATATTTTAATAAAAATTGCATACTTAACTACCGATAAACGGACGAAACCGTTGTCTTACTGCTAATTAGTTCGGTCTATACAAAAAAGTCTTATGTTATTCGAAAATTCAATTTTCCTGTCCATGAGTAGTATTTCTTTGTTATCTACGCAATCTTAGCACTGCCAAAACAAGTAAGTTTATGTCTTTTTAATTTTATTGTGTTAAACTGTATGTGAAAACGAGTTTTTAAAAATATGTTGGATATTTTTGCCGATTTTATTTAATGTGATTAACATCAAATGATTTTTTCATCTTTATATGCTAGTGATATTAGGTGTTTACAGAAATATTATATTTTCTTGGTTAATAGTCTCAGCCTCGGGAAGGTGTTACTTATAAAACTTTTGAAAAAGTAATATTATAAATTTTAAATTTGTGGTAGATAAGCACAATTGCAGTAGTGCTAAATCTTAATAGGTAAATTGGAACTTGGCTAATTCAGAGATAGTAAAAATAAAAAATCAAGTGAAAATTTTTGTTAAAAATTTGTTTTTGGAAGTTTTCTAACGTAATGTTCATTTTTAAAGTGTTTTCTACCAATCTATCTGCTTTTAGCACCGCTGCATTACTATTGTCCTTGGGGATATATAGTTTCTTTAAAGTAATTTGCTGATAAATATGTGTTTTAAGTCCAAAATTTAAAATAACTATTTTAAAAGTTAAACCTAAAAGTTTTAAAACTGATCTTACTAAAATATACCTAATGTGTTAATTTGTTCTTTAAGCTTTAAGTAATCTTTAAATGCCTCCGGTTTCAAGTTAGGATTTCTTAAAAGTGCCGCCGGATGTAAGGTAGGCATAAATAAAGTGTTCCCTTTTTTGAAAAAAGTGCCGTGTTCTCTAGTAATTTTTATTCCTGGCTTTATCATTTTTGCAGCTGCTATTCTTCCTAAACAGACTACTATCATGGGTTTGATAAACTTAAACTGCCATCTTAACCAATTTATGCATTTTTCTTGTTCTTCATCAAGAGGGTCCCGATTATTTGGTGGTCTGCATTTTACAATGTTTGCAATATATATGTTTTTATTTCTGTAAAGCTTAATTTCACTAAGCATTTCATCAAGTAGTTTACCTGCTCTACCAACAAAAGGTTCTCCAATTAAGTCTTCGTTTTCCCCTGGCCCTTCGCCGACAAAAAGTACTTTGCTTTCTTTATTCCCTATACCGAAAACTAAATTTTTTCTAGTTTTACATAAACTACATTTATTACAATTTTTACAGTCATTTTCTAAGTCTAACCAATTTTTGTACATTATAAATAAACTTTCTTCAAAAAATTCAAATAGATAAAACTAAAGAATACTAAAAATATATTTACTAACGAGAATACACCTAAACTTTTTCTCTCGCAATAAATAAATGGAAACGCCAAAGACGGGTAGATAATACAAAATTAAAATTTATAAGTGAAAAAATTAAATTTTTAGTTATTCCATCACTTTTTGATTAACAGTAATTACCTTTCACAAACTTATGCTAAAGTAGTAACGTAATAATAGATACATCTGTGCAACAGTACAGGAGGAGGTACACGCAACGCTGGTAATTATTTTTGCTAGGTTAATAACATCGTACTATACTCTCTGTGTGTTTTCAGAATCGCCAATCAGATGAAATTTTTCTTATCTTTACCTTATTAAAATTAAATCTACACAGAAAAATAAACATTGAGTTAAATATATTTTTTAAGAAAACTCCCAGTGTAAGACTTTTCGTTTAATACTATTTCTTCAGGTGTACCGTAGGCTATTACTTGGCCTCCACCATCTCCACCTTCAGGACCTATATCTATTATATAGTCTGCTGTTTTTATAAAATCTAGATTGTGCTCTATTGTAACTACTGTATTTCCTAAACTAACAAGTTTTTGCAATATATTTACTAATTTGTGAACGTCAGAGATATGTAATCCCGTAGTAGGTTCATCTAAAATATATATTGTTTTACCAGTTGCTCTTTTAGATAGTTCAGTTGCTAATTTTACTCTTTGCGCTTCGCCTCCGGATAATGTTGTAGCTGACTGCCCTAACTTTATATATGAAAGCCCTACATCGCACAAAATTTTGAGTTTTGAATATATTCTCGGTATGTTACTAAAAAAATTAGTAGCTTCTTCAGCCGTCATTTCAAGAACATCATATATGTTTTTACCTCTATATTTTATTTTTAACGTTTCTTTATTATATCTTGACCCACCACAAATATCGCACGGAACATAAACGTCTGGTAAAAAATGCATTTCTATTTTTGTTTCACCATCTCCTTCACAGGCTTCGCATCTGCCACCCTTAACATTAAAAGAAAATCTTCCACTTTTATACCCGGCTAGTTTTGCTTCATTAGTCTCGGAAAATAGTTCTCTTATGTCTGTAAATACACCCATATAAGTTACAGGATTAGACCTTGGAGTCCTACCAATTGGTGACTGACTTACATTTACTACTTTATCTAAAAATTCAAGGCCCTTAATATCTTCTACTTTTCCAGGAACAGTCTTTGCACGATTTAGCTTTTTAGCTAAAGTTTTATAAAGAACATCTATTATCAAAGAAGATTTACCAGAACCAGAGACCCCTGTTACACATACGAACTGTTCAAGTGGGATATCTACGGTGACGTTTTTTAGATTATGTTCAGTTGCTCTTATAATTTTTAAATCTTTTCCAGGTTTTCTTTTTCTTCTTTGTGGTACTGGAATATATTTTTCACCGTTTAAATATTGTCCTGTTAATGAGTTTTTACATTTTTTTATATCATCCACAGTTCCACTGCATACTAACTTTCCTCCGTGTACACCTGCTCCTGGACCAATATCTACAATATGATCAGCCGCATACATCGTATCTTCGTCGTGTTCTACTACGATAACCGTGTTCCCAAGATCCCTAAGATTTTTTAGTGTTGCTATAAGTTTATTATTATCTCTTTGGTGAAGCCCAATGCTAGGTTCATCTAAAACATAAAGAACTCCAGTTAATAAAGAGCCTATTTGTGTAGCTAGACGTATTCTCTGGTTTTCACCACCTGAAAGTGTTCCTGTTGTCCTTGAAAGTGTTAGATAATCAAGACCCACATCTTTTAAAAAATTAAGTCTATTTTTTATTTCCTTTATTATTTCTTTAGCAATTATTTTTTCTTTTTCGCTAAGTTTAATCTCCAAGATAAATTTTAAAATATCCAAAACAGATTTTTCACAAAGTTCACTTATATTTAGTTTGTTGACAGTAACTGAAAGACTCTCTTTACATAGTCTCTGACCATTACACTCAGGGCAAGGGCAAGAAACCATATAAGAAGCTATTTCCTCCTTTACCCAAGCACTGCTTGTATCTTTATATCTTCTTTCTAAATTATTAACTATCCCTTCAAACTTAGTCTCATAAGTAATTTTATTTCCATTTATATATCTATAAACTTCTATGGGTTCATCTGAACCATAAAGAATTATGTTTAAAATATCTTCTGGAAGATTCTTTACGGGTTCATCAAGAGAAAAATTATATTTTTGGGCTAAGCTCTCCATATACATATTAGCTATACTATTACCTTCTAAAGCCCATCCAGAACCTTTTATTGCACCATTTCTTATGCTTAAATTTTTATTTGGCAATATTAAGCTTATGTCTATATGCATAGAAAAACCAAGTCCAGTACAGACTTTACATGCACCATACGGATTGTTAAATGAAAAAATTCTATGGCTAATCTCGCCTACGCTAACACCATGTTTTGGGCAAGCATAATTTTTAGAAAACGTTACGTCTTTATTATTTGAAGCGTCGTTAACTGTGACCAATCCTTTTGAAAGATTACATGCAGTTTCAACTGCATCTGCTAATCTTGACCTTATATCCTCTTTTATTACTAATCTATCGACAACAACTTCAATCGTGTGTTTTTTATTTTTACCTAAATCTATTTCTTCATCCGTACTAAGGTCATAGATAGTACCATCTATTCTTGCCCTAATATAACCTTCTTTTCTTATCTTTTCTAACGTTTTTACATGAGTCCCCTTTTCCCCCATAACTACAGGAGAAAGTACCTGAATTTTTGTACCTAAAGGTAGTTCTAGAATTTTATCTATTATCTGATCTATTGTCTGGTGTTTTATTTCTTTCTTGCATACTGGGCAATGTGGTCTACCTATGCTTGCATACAAAAGTCTTAAATAATCATAAATTTCAGTAGCTGTACCAACTGTCGAGCGTGGATTTTTAGACGTTGTTTTTTGGTCTATTGCAATAGCCGGCGAAAGACCTTCAATAGAATCTACATCTGGTTTTTCCATTTGTCCAAGAAATTGGCGAGCATATGCAGAAATCGATTCAACATATCTTCTTTGACCTTCCGCATAAATAGTATCAAACGCTAAAGAAGATTTACCAGAGCCCGAAGGGCCTGTTATCACAGTCAAGCTTCCTCTTGGAATTTCAACATCTATGTTTTTTAAATTGTGCGATCTTGCGCCTTTTACTATTATTTTTTGTTCCATTATTTTTTAATATTCCGGTTATTTTTTAAAATGTGTATATAACTAAACTCACTCTACTATTATAACATTAGCTAGGTGAGTCTAAACGAACTGAAAGAATATTTAATTTATTTATTCTACTTAAAGGTCATCGAATTTTATATAAAAATTGATTTTTAATTTGAAATGTTGTATAATTTGCACAATTTATAAATTAATATTAAAAATTAATTATGGGGGAATACTGAAATAAAAAATAAAAGCAATAAAACACAAAAAGGGGCAAACCTTAGTGAAAAAGATTTGGATAACGTAATCGGTGGATATACTGTAACAAGTAAAAGAAATTTTAGACTAGCAAATGGTAAAACTGTTAGTATTGATGAGTATATCGTATATGACAATAAGGGCAATTTTGTAGGCAGTACTAGAAGTTTATAAGAAGCAAACGAATTAAACGAAAAAAATGGGTTAAGCAAAAAATTCATAACAGATGATGGTCTTGAGTATTTAATACATATGGCACTATTAGAAAAAGGCCGGGCAGAAATTGAAGATAACTAAGAAAACATTTAGAATGTGGGTGTGGTTTACTTATGAAAAATAATTTTGTAGAAGTTAGAATTAGAAGCACATACTTATCATGAAAAGTGAGATCATCTAAAAAGAAGGCAAAAATGTAAAAAAGAGCAAAATAATAAGAGAGTCTGACAAATACTAATCGCTTTTGATATTCATAATTCTGTTTTATATTTTTATTTTGACAATCTATATTTACAAATAAATTTTTCTAAAAAAGCAATTAGAGCAACTTAAAAAACTATTAATAATAAGTTAAAATTTAACCATTTTTTGAATTCACCCTTGGAATTATGGTTTTTTCTAAAGTGATAGTTGTACCCTTGCTGGGTTTAGATATTACTTTTACTTTGTCCATAAAACTTTGCATCACAGCAAATCCTAGTCCAGCGCGTTCTTCTCCCCCGGTTGTAAATAAAGGTTCCATAGCTTTTTTTACGTCTTCTATTCCTAATCCTTTGTCTTTTATTTTTATTATTATTTTTCCTAAGTCATAAATTTGAGCATGTATGTAAATAAGACCAACTGTATCTTTGTATGCGTGTACTATACTGTTTGTTACTGCTTCTGATACGGCTGTTTTTATATCTGTAAGTTCTGAAATTGTTGGGTCTAAAGATGTAATAAATGAAGATATCGTGGTTCTTGCAAAACTTTCATTCACTGATTTACTCAAAAACATTAGTTTCATTTCATTAATTAATTTCACCTTTAATTAGCTCCTTTTTAAATTGTAAACTCCAGAAAGTTTTAAAAGCTTATCGATCCTGCTTGGTACATTTACTAATTCTATTTTCCCTTTTATAAGTTTCATTAGTCTGTACCGCCCCATAATTAACCCTATACCGGAGCTGTCCATAAATTTAACTTTACTAAAATCCAACTTAAGTATACTAGGGTTAGACTTTTCTACTGCAGCATCTATTGTTTCTCTTATTTTTTTAGATGTATGGTGGTCTATATCGCCTTCTATTATGGCGCACAAAGATTCATCATTATATTTTTCGATAGTTATTAACATATGTTCAAACTCTAACCTCCTTTGCTTTTTAAAATTTGCTTTTTAAAAAATGGAATATTTTTCCATATAATTATAATATAAATGCTTTTTAAAATATTTAAATATTTTAATCGTTTAATGTTGATCTAATTATTACAACATACACTATATACTTCGTCTTAGGATAATACTTAATAAATTGACGTATTATCAAAGTGAACTAATATTTAAAAATATTTAAGTTAATATACATAGATTTTTTTACCTGAGTTAAATGTAAAATGTAATCTGAAATTAATTGGCAAATTTTGAATTGACATTAGATGGCATAGTACAATATTTAAAAAAAGAATATTTTGCATTTTTATAACAAATATATTGACCATGTTTTTAAAATATTATATAATTTACACACTTTTTGGATTGCAAAGGGAGGCTTTTTTATGGCAAACAAGGGTAATGCGATGTCAGATTCAGATTTACAAAGTGTTGGTGGAGGAAAGACTGTATATAAATATAATAAAGGAAACCTGCGCGGAGCTGAACTTGAATTGTTAGATGCTGACGGGAATGTAATAGGAAGGTATGCCAGCGAGGAAGATCGCAACCGTGCCATTGCTGAAATGCAGGCAGATAAAGTAAAAAAATTGAACAGTTGGAGACAATTGAATGATTTGAGAAAAAAATCAGGTGTCTATCATTAAAAATTATTTTTTTATTAATTGTGAAACATTTTCAAGTAAAGGTATCTTTGGCAAAGTATATAAACTATATGAGCCCAGGATACCCAGTTTTTTGAGATTATTAAGCTAGCCTCGAATGATGTATGAAATAGATATAAATATTAATAAAATAATTAAGTGAATTTTTGTAAATTTATTTAATTTGGATTGTTTTTGATTTTTTTAGTACATTAAGGTAAAATATTAGATGTCGATTAAATATAAAATTAGCTAAATTTATCTATACATTTTTAATACTTGTTAATTAGGAGCTTTTTAGTTGTTAAAAAAGTTGTTCCAAAATTTAAAAGAAAGTAAACCACTTATTTATAGTGTAACTAACAATGTAACTATAAACGATTGTGCAAATGCATTAGTAGCTTTAGGTGCAAGTGCTATTATGTCTAGTGAAATTTTGGAAGTAAAAGATTTAGTTAAGTCTTCAAGGGCTGTAAACATAAATATTGGAACAATTAACAAAAAGAGTTTTAAGTTGATGAAGTTAGCAGGAAAAGTGGGCAACAAATGTAAAAAGCCTATAGTGTTGGATGTTGTGGGTATAAGTGCGTCGGATTATAGGAAAAATGTCGTAAGAAAATTAATAAAAAATATAAATTTTTCTGTAATAAAAGGTAATGTTACAGAGATTAAGTCTCTTGTTAGAATAAAAGAAAATGTTTTTTTAAAAAATAGTTCAGGTGTAGATGCAATCCCAGAAGATGAAATAAAAAATTCAGAAGACTTAGTAAGTTCTGGCACAAAAGATTTTTTACTAGAAGTTAAAAATACGGCCAAAAAATTAAATACTGTAATTGTAATTACAGGAGCTATAGACCTAGTTATTAGCAAAAAAAATATTGTTATAGTAGAAAATGGTAGTCCTCTTATGGGTAAAGTTTGCGGTACGGGATGTATATTGAGTGCGATTATTGCAGCTTTTCTTGGTTCTATTGACGAAGGGAATCTAAAGCGTGAAGAAACGGAAATTGCTTGTATTACTGCACTTTGTACTTACGGTATTTGTGGTGAACTTGCATCTAATTCCATAAAAAAAACCGATGGAGTAATTCTTTTTAAAAATAAATTAATAGACCATTTATCTACTATTAAAGCTGAAGATATAACAAAATATGCCAAGTACAAAAATATTTAGTTTTGAAAAGAATTTTAAATTTGTGGCAGTGTGCAAAAAGTGGGTAGATTAAAAAATAATATCTCACACACGTCAAAGTAAAAAAATTTAAAAAACCAACTTTCAGTAACAATCTTCACTTAATTTTTTGCTTTAAACCTTTCTGAATATACAAAATATCAATATATACAATTAAGATTTTGCACTGCTATTTTAGCACTGCTGTTTTCTTTTCATTTTAGTGGTATCTAGTTAAAACTATATTTTTCATAAAAAATAAAATTTTATTAATTTTGCTGCTGGTTTGGTAACAATGTAATAGTTTGGATATATCCCTTGTGTAACTTATTAAGTATAAAATTAAAATGTGCAAACCAAAAATACCAGCAACAATAATATAAGTAAAAACATATTAAGTTTAAAGGGTAAAGGACAAAACAAATTATAAAACATGCATATTTTAATAACATAGAAACTATCGAATTTGTCTTTTAATTTTCATTCATAATTTGACAGTGCTAGAAGTAGATAGATTAACAGATAACAACTTATGTACATCACATTAAAAAAGTTTCCAAAAACCAATTTTTCAGTAATAATCTTTACCTAATTTTTCGTTTTGAACACCTTTTAATAGATAAAATATTAAACTATTAGGATTTAGCACTGACCATAATTTTTATATATTGTCAGATTTAAATCGATTTAAATTTACTTGAAATATAATACTCCTGTTTTGCCCTAATTTAATAAATTTGTTTTTTCTAATAACAATTTATTAAAATAAAAGTGTTTAAATTAGTTTTTATGAAAAAGGCTTGTTAAACAGTTAGATTATGTCCAACATTTTTACCATTGATGTAAATTATGAGGATTCAGGAATTAGGTTAGATAAATTCTTATATATTAAGCTAGATAATTTTACTCGTACTAGATTGCAGGGTCTAATTTCAGATGGTAATGTATATGTTAACAAAGAGGTAAAAAATAAAAGTTATGAAGTTCGGGATAATGATGTTGTTTTTATAAATATACCGGATGCTACTTTATTGGATGATACAAAACCAGAAAATATACCAATTAACATAGTTTATGAAGACAGTGATTTACTAATAGTAAATAAATCTAAGGGAATGGTTGTACATCCGGCTGCAGGCAATTGGACTGGGACTTTAGTTAATGCTTTGCTTTTTCACTGCAAAGGTAATCTTTCAGACATTAATGGAGTTATTAGACCAGGTATAGTCCACAGAATAGATAAAGATACTAGCGGGATTTTAATAGTAGCTAAAAATAATTTTGCACATCAATTTTTGGCCGATCAAATAAAAACTCACTCATTTTCGCGAGAATATGAAGCTATAGCACATGGAAATTTTAATAAAATAAGTGACGAAATTAATCTTCCTATTGGTAGAGACGTATACAACAGAAAAAGATTTGCTGTAACTTTAAAAAACTCAAAGCCAGCTACCACTATGTATAAAGTGATAGATACGTACGAAAAATTTTCGCACTTAAGACTAATTTTAAAAACTGGTAGGACACATCAAATTAGAGTTCATATGGCTTATATAAATCATTTTATTGCTGGGGACGCTTTGTATGGATCAGCTAAAAATTTTATTAAGGCAGAAAAAGAACTCTGCGGGCAATGCCTACACGCTAAATACTTGGGTTTTATACATCCAAGAAGTAATAAATTTATTGAATTCGAAACAGATTTACCAAAATATTTTAAGACTTTTGAAAAAAAAATAAAAAGTTAGAATACTAATTTTATTGGAAAACAAAAAATAGTATAACTTTTTAGAATTATTTTAAGAAAAAAATTCTTGGAATATGAAAGGCGAAAAAGTAGGCAGTACTGAATATACAGACTTAAATTAGTTAGCAATACATGCTTATCTATGTTAGTGCTAAAACTTAATAGATAAACTGACGGCTTTGTTTCTTCATAGATAGTTAATTTAGAGAACGAGGCAGAGATGGTTACTCGGAAATTAATTTTTTGAATTCTCTTTTGCTTTGAAGTTCAGAAAAAGTTACTCATTAATACACCTATCTCTCTTCTCTCTATATAATAAGTGTTGACCAAAAAATATAGAAAAATAAATTTAATCAATTATATTTTGAGCAAATGTGAAAAAATGTTTCTTATTTTGTCTTTATGCTTCGAGATTTTTATGGCAGTGCTAAAAATAGGTAATTAAAAAGTGAAACCTTGTTAACGTCAAGTTAAAAAAATTTTAGAAACCAATTTTTTAGTAACAAATGCCACTTAATTTTTATTTTAAAGACCTCTTAAGTAACAAAATACCATTTATCTATTTATCACCACCGCGTGACATCAAAATATTGACATAAAAAAATAAACTGTTTAAAATAAGGGCACCTGTTTGTGTACGTATATTTAAAAAATTATTTCTTGGCAAACTGTTGACTCGGCACCGTTGCGAGACTTAGATAGTGGTTTGCGTTTATTTTTGGAGGTTTTTTGAGTGAGAAAATCAAATAATGGCATCGATGCCTTAGATGCCGATGTAGGTCAAGATTTAGTTGATGTCGGCATGAGTAGTATGAATATTTCTGGAAATGTGCAAAGTTCAGGAACAGAAATTTTCAATACTAAAACACAAAAAGTAGCTGGAAGACAAACATGTGAAAAAAATTCTGGCAACAAAAATCATATTAGATCTTTGCCTAATCTAAATTTTAATACTAAAGAAAACAATTTTAAGAAATTTAAGGAGCAAAAACATGTTTTAGTTAACCAAAAAGTGGCTTCGATGTATGTTTCTTTCCTTGGTGGAGTAAATGAAATAGGCAAAAATATAACATGTTTTCAGTGCAATGAAGATATTTTAATTTTAGATTGTGGTATGGCTTTCCCTGATTCTGAAATGCCAGGAATAGATTTAGTATTGCCGGATTTTACATATTTAGAAAAAAATGTAGAAAAAATAAGGGGTTTAGTTTTAACTCACGGACACGAAGATCACATTGGTGCTGTTCCTTATTTACTAAAGAAAATAAATATACCAATCTATGCAGCCCCATTAACGATAGGTCTTGTTAAGGAAAAGCTAAAAGAACATAGATTGGATAAAAAAGCAAAACTCAGAGTTATTCGTCCTGGTATGAAAGTTAACCTTGGTTGCATGAATATCGAATTAATACATGTTAACCATTCTATACCAGACGCAGTAGGAGTGGTAATTAAATCACCGGCTGGTACTTTTGTTCATACTGGTGACTTTAAAATAGATTTTACTCCTTGTTCTGGTAAAACTACGGATCTTGGTAAATTTGCAGAGTTAGGAAACGAGGGAGTTTTAGCCTTATTCGCAGATTCAACTAATGCAGATAGGCCTGGTTATACTATTACTGAAAAGAGTTTAGATGCGTCTTTCGACTCATTGTTTAGAAAAGCTATAAATAAAAGAATAATAATTGCGTCTTTTGCATCCAATATAGGTAGAATTAAGCAAATAATTTCTTGTGCTGCAAAGTATGAAAGAAAAGTAGCTTTTTCTGGGAGAAGTATGATTAATTATGTAAATATAGCAGCAGAACTAGGTTATATTAAAGTACCAGAAGGGATAATAATTGACATTGACTTAATTAGTAAGTATCCAAAAGAAAAAGTAGTTATCCTGACTACTGGGAGCCAGGGGGAGCCGATGTCTGCACTTTCTAGAATGGCAAATGCAGATCATAATAAAATATCAGTTAGCAATGAAGACTTCGTGATTATTTCTGCTCATCCAATTCCTGGAAATGAAAAAATGATTAGTACCGTGATTAATGAACTGATAAAACGTGGATGCGAAGTTATATATGAATCTATGTATGAGCTTCACGTTTCTGGACATGCGTGCAGAGAAGAGTTAAAAATAATTCAAAGTTTAGTTAAGCCGAGATTTTTTATTCCTGTTCACGGAGAACAGAAACATCTAAGGCGTCATGCAGATCTAGCAATTGAGATGGGGTTGCCTGCGCGTAACACTTATATTTGTAGTATAGGTGATAGGGTGGAGATATGTAAAACACATGTAAAGAAATACGATACGGTTCCAGCAGGAGTCGTTTTAGTGGACGGTCTTGGTGTTGGAGATGTTGGTAATGTAGTGTTAAGGGATAGAAAACATCTTTCAGAGGATGGATTAATCGTAGTAGTTTGCGCTATTGACTTTAAGAGCAAATATGTTGTTTCAGGGCCAGATATTGTATCTCGTGGATTTGTTTATGTTAGAGAATCAGAAAATTTAATTTCTGGTGCAAAGCTAAAAGTAAATTCGGTGTTAAAAAGTCACAATATGGCAGAAATGTACGAGTGGAACACTCTTAAAAGTAAGATACGTGAGGTTTTGTCTAAGTATTTTTATGACAAAACAAAAAGAAGTCCAATGATCTTACCGATTATTATAGATGTATAAATGTGTCTTTTATGATTGAACTAAGTTCATTTATTGACACTGCTAATAAAGAGGGATAGATAACGCAAAATTACAGTTTATGAACAGAAGAACTAAATTTTTGATTATTTCTCAGAATATCAATTTTTCATATTCGTGTAATTATATCTGCGGTCATAACAGTGCTAAAAGTATATATAACATTGAATTAGCACTCATAAGCATAGAAATTTAATTTTCGACTGATACTAAATTTTTATACAAACCGAACTAAGCAGTAATTAGGAAATAGGTTTGTCTGATTATCGATAGTCAAGCGCGCAATTTTTATCAAACCATACTTTGAATTTCATATTATATAATTTAGTAATATCTATCTGCTTTTAGCACTGCTGCAGTCATTGTATAAATATCTTTCCTATCTACTAAATTCCATTTTTGGTTTTTTTATTTGGGCAAAAATTTTCCATATATTTTAGTGAATATACCTTTTTCTTTTGTTTTAAAACTAAATAGGTTGTATCTTTTGTTGTTGAAGTTATGAACTGTTAAAGTGGGCAGAAACAGTTTTTAATTCAATAAAAGCTTAAACAAAAATATTAAACATATTTTTGGTAGTACTGAAAAAATATAGATAACGTAATAGCTGTTATCGACATATCAAAAGAACTTAAGGCATGGCGTATATTTAACGATGTTGAACAAGTTAATCTATTGTAGTTACACTGCTTAGACGGACTTAAACAAAATTCTTAAAAAATCTTAAATTGAATAAAAATCTGATTTTTCTGTTCATAGATTGTAATTTTGTGTTGTTTATGCATTTTTAGTACTGGTTTTTAATACTACCAATTTGTTAAAACCTTAATTGATACATCAATTTAGTTTATATTTTAAAATTTATATTAATTAAAATTAAAAATATTGTTTTAAACTTAAACTACAAGATACTAAAATATTGAAATAAAAAATATGCTTATCCATTTAAACATTAAAAGCATACAACTATATTTTTTAAAAAAATAAATAATAGATAATGTTTAAAGCTTAACTATAAGACACTAAATTTAATTATATACTAAAATGAAAGATTGCTTATTCATCTAAAATGTCATCCAATTTCCTTTTTAATTTATTTTGTTTTTGTTCAGTAAGTAATCAACTTTCTTATTTTTCCCGCCAAATATAGTGAACCAAATATTATAGTAACATCATATTTGTTAATTATAGAAAACAAGTATCTAATAGCATCTTCTGAATTATTCTTGCAAACTATATTTTTGTTATATTTTTTTGCTAAATTGTAAACTTCTTTGATTGGCAGTGCCCTTGTTTCATTTTCTATTTTTAAAACAATCAATAAAGAAAAAAGTTTTAAAATTTTAGATAATGCAGTGCCCATGTATTTATCTTTTAACATAGAAAAAACACCAATAATTCTTTTATTACTAAAATGCTTAGAAATATATTCGTGTAAAGATTCTATACCTTCTTCATTATGTGCGCCATCTAAAATAATTAATGGCTTTCTGCTTAAAATTTCTAATCTAGCTGGATGACTTACTTCCTTTAATGAATTATATATACTTCTATCTAAAATTTTATACCCGAGCTTTTTTAAAAGCTCTAAGCACTCAAATACTATGCAAACATTGTATATTTGATGGCGTCCAGGTAAATTTAATTTAAATATTTTATTATCCCTTTCAAATATTGTTTCGTAAAAATTTTCTCTTATAACTTTTACATTGCCGATATTTGCTACAATAAATTTACTTTCCATTTTTTTGGCTACATTTTTTATTACACTTAAAGGCCCAATATCTATGTTAGGGCCGCAAATTACCGGTACATGTCTTTTTATTATTCCTGATTTTTCTAAAGCTATTTTTTCTAAATTATCTCCTAAAAAGTCTGTATGATCTAAAGATATGGATGTAATAATGGAAACTATCGGATTTTCTATAACATTGGTTGCATCTAATCTTCCGCCAAGTCCCGTTTCCAAAACTACAATATCGCAATTATTTTTACAAAAATACTTAAAAGCAATTACTGTAGTTAATTCGAATGCAGTTAAGACTATTTTGTTTTCTTCTCTTAATTTTGATAATATTGGTTTTGTTTCGTCTAAAATCTCTTTTAACTCTTCATTAGAAATATTTTTATTGTTTATTTGGAAACGTTCTTTATAGTCTGTAACATGCGGAGAAATATAAAGCCCTGTTTTGTATCCTGAATTTTTCAATATGTGGGAAATCATGTTGCAAACTGACCCTTTACCGTTTGTTCCTGCAACATGGATAAACTTTAATTTTTTTTCAGGATTATTTAACAGCTTTAGCGCTATTTTTAGTCTTTCTAAGTTCAAGTCTATTTTGTTATTGGAATAATTTCTTAGAGTTATTTCGTTATATTTAGTCATCGCGTTATTATTTTTTAAAATTATACATTGAATATATTTATTTTAAAAAGGCTTAAGCAAATATTGTAGTGCTAGATCCTAATATAGAGTTCTATATTTTGTCTCTTTATAGGGTACTCAAAATAGAAAATTAAGTGGAAACAGTTACTGGAAACTAGTTTTTGGGATCTTTTTACTTTGGTGTACATAAAGTGTTACTTGTCAAATTACCTACTTTTAGTACTACCGGAAATATACTTTATTTTACATAATTTGAAAATTAAATTAAAATTAAATTGTATGTTTTGATGTTATTCAGTATTAGTTTATTCGATATTCTTAAAAACTAGATTAAAAAAATAAAAAATAAATAAAAATACTGGATTTTTTATTTAATTTGTGGTACAATCTTCAAATGTTATGAAATCGTACAGGTAGGGTGATACTTATATGAATTTTTTAAAGCTTTTGTTTGGTAACTACAGTAAGAGGGAAGTAAAGAGGATTAAGCCACTTTGTGATGCAGTTTTAGCTAAGGAAGAAGAGTACAAAGCGATGACTGAGGAGGAGCTTAAAGGTCAGACGAGTGTTTTGAAAGATAAATTGAAAAATGGTGCTAAATTAGACGACATTTTAGTTGATGCTTTTGCAACATGTAGAGAAGCTGCTGGCAGAGTGCTTAATATGTATCATTTCCCCGTACAAATAATAGGTGGAACAATTCTTCATCAAGGTAGAATAAGTGAGATGGGTACAGGAGAAGGTAAGACTTTAGTTGAGACTTTACCTGCTTATTTAAATGCACTAGAGGGCAAAGGAGTGCACATAGTAACAGTCAACGATTACCTAGCAAAGCGTGACTCTGAGCTAATGGGTAAAGTTTTTAGGTATTTAAATCTTTCTGTAGGTTTAGTTATAGCTAATTTAGACAATGCTACTAGACGTAATGCATATAGTGCAGATATCACCTATTGCACAAATAATGAATTAGGTTTTGATTACTTAAGAGATAACATGGTAACGTACAAAGAAGAGCGGGTTCAAAGAGGACAAAACTTTGCAATAGTAGACGAGGTAGACTCGATTTTAATTGATGAGGCTAGAACTCCGCTCATTATTTCTGGACAAGGTGCAAAGTCTACAAAACTTTACAGTATTGCAAATGATTTTGCCAAGACTCTTAAGATGAAAAAAATAGCAGAAACTGATGATAAAGTAAACACAGAAGAAGTTTTTGAAGATGAAGATTACATTGTAGATGAAAAAGCAAGTACAGCAACACTTACTGCAAACGGTATAAAGAAAGCGGAGGAGTATTTCCATTTAGATAATTTAATGGATGTTGAAAATACGACTATACAGCACCACATAAACCAGGCAATACGGGCACATGGTGTTATGGAGAGAGAGAGAGATTACGTAGTTAAAGACGGAGAAGTTGTTATAGTAGATGACTTTACTGGAAGACTTATGTTTGGTAGGCGTTACAACGAAGGATTACATCAGGCACTTGAAGCTAAAGAGGGAGTCAAAATTGCTAATGAATCTAAGACTTTAGCTGCAATAACTTTTCAGAATTATTTTAAGCTTTATAAAAAGCTCTCTGGTATGACTGGTACTGCTATGACGGAAGAACCAGAGTTCAGAGAAATCTATAAATTAGATGTTGTTAAAATTCCTACCAACAGACCCGTGCAACGTATTGACCTACCAGACGCTGTTTTTAAAACGGAAGAGGGTAAGTATAAGGCCGTTATAAAAGATTTAATTAATTATCATGAAAAAGGTCAGCCGGTGTTAGTTGGTACTATAGATATTGATAAGTCTGAACACATAAGTGAACTTTTAAAAGAAAAAGGAATAGAACATACTGTATTAAATGCTAAATATCATGAAAAAGAAGCAGAAATTGTAGCACAAGCAGGTAAAAAAGGAGCTGTTACAATAGCTACTAACATGGCAGGACGTGGAACTGACATTAAACTTGGTGGTAACTCTGAATACATGGCTATGGCTTATTTAAGAAAACATGGAGTACCAGAAGAAGTCATAGCTGAAGCAACAGGCTATGCAGATACTCAGAACCAGGAAATACTTGATGCTAGAAAGCTTTATAACGACAAAATAGCTGAATATGATGTTGAAATTAAGAAAAACAAAAAAGAAGTTCAAGAGCTCGGTGGGTTAGTAATAATGGGTACTGAAAGAGCCGAAACTAGAAGAATAGATAATCAGCTTCGCGGACGTGCTGGCAGACAAGGTGACCCCGGTGTTTCTAAATTTTATTTGTCTTTGGAAGACGACTTAATGCGTCTATTCAATGGTGATAGAATAAAGTTAATATTGGATAGACTAAAAATAGAAGACGATATGCCCATTGATAGTAAGATTATTAGTGCTGTAATAGAAAGTTCACAAAGAAAAGTCGAAGGTAGAGACTTTGGAATAAGGAAGAACGTCTTTAATTACGATAACGTTATGGATCGTCAGCGCGAAATTATTTATGATCAGCGTAATAAAGTCTTGGATGGTGAGGATGTTGGTGAGTTAATTATTAAGATGATGGAACACTCTATAGACAAAACTGTAGAAAAGTTCTTACCTGCCTCTGAAGGAGCAAGTAGCTGGAATTTAGATGGCCTTAGAGAATTTTATATGGGGTGGCTACTTACAGAAAAGGATCTTAGGTTTGAACCTCAAGAGTTGGAACATATTAAGGTAAAAGAGCTTCAAGCGAATATAAAGCAAAAAGCATATGCTCTGTATAAGGAAAAAGAAGATTTATTCGGAACTACACTTCTTCGCGAAGTTGAGAGAGTCGTTTTGCTTAAAAATATAGATAATCACTGGATGGACCACATTGATGGCATGGAGGAACTTAAAAAGGGTATAAGACTTCGTGCCTATGCACAGCAAGACCCTGTAATTGAATACCGTACTGAAGGCTTTGCAATGTTCGATGAGATGGTAGATAATATTTGTGCTGATACTATAAGAGTCCTGTTGACTTTCAAACTAGGTGACGGCGCCGGGCTCAGAACTAGGAACAATGACCCTGATCATTCTGATATGGTAATGTTGCGGTAAGTAGTATATGAAGTATGCAAGTAATTTGCAGCAGTCAGGTACTTTACGCATTTTTGCAATGTTTGATGAAATGGTAAACAACATTTGCATCGATGCTATCAAAGTCCTATTGACTTTTGGGCTATGTAACAGTGCTGGATTTGGAACTAGGTATAATAACCCTGATCATGAGGATATCGTAATGCTGTGTTTTTTTAGACGGGAATATTTAGTTTAAGTACAGTCCAGCCTAGATCTAGCGATGCTCTTAATCATGTATTTACAGAAATGTTGCGACAGCGATGGTTGCTTATTTTAGTTGTTTCCCAAAACTGATCTTTTCTAATTTTATTGAACAAAGCTTTAAAGAATTTGGGTGATGATTCTACCCCTGTAGGTGATGATATTTCGATAGTCCGGATTGCCTTTTTTGATTCTTTTGTTGGAACTAATCTTTTAAAATTTTATTGAAAAAATTTCGAATAATATTTAATTTAGCTATGTAGTTTAAATAATGTTAAGTTAGTGTGGAGTGCTTATTTTAGCTATTTGTATATTGACATTCTGTTAAGTTTATTGAGCAAAATCCGATAATTTTTATTTAATTAAAAAAAATCCTAAAAAAGTGATATAATAACGGCCTAAGCGATTTGTTCATTTAAAAATATTAAGAAAGAGAAATGCAATAATATATCTCTTAATAGACGGAAATAGTGTAGTTAACAGAGCATTTTATGGCATTCGTGCTCTATCTAATAAAGACGGTTTTTTTACAAATGCCATTTATGGTTTTTTGAATATTTTAACTAAGCTAGAAAATGAGTTTAAACCCGATGCTACAATAGTCGCATTCGACCTAAAAAAACCAACATTCAGGCATAAATTTTATAGTGGATATAAATCAACTAGGGGGTCTATGCCCAATGAATTAGCTGAACAGATACCAGTTTTAAAAGATCTTCTTAAGGCTTTGGGATATAAGATTTTAGAAAAAGAAGGTTATGAAGCAGATGACATATTGGGCACATTAGCCAATTTATGCGAGCAAAACAAACAAAAATGTATTATTGCAACTGGAGATAGAGATGCTCTGCAGCTTATATCTAGCTACGTTAGTGTTAATATTGCAAGCACAAAAATAAAAGATTTAAATTCTAGTATGTATGATGAAAATAAGATTTTAAATAAATATGGAATAAAGCCAAAACAGCTAATAGATGTTAAAGCTTTAGCAGGTGACACTTCAGACAATATACCTGGTGTAAATGGTATCGGAGAAAAAACGGCTATAAATTTGATAAAAGATTATGGTTGTGTCGATTATATTTATGAAAACATTTATTCTTTAAATATAAGTGAAAAGCTTAAGCAAAAATTAATCTTAGGTAAAGAAAACGCTTACTTGAGTAGATATCTAGGTGAAATTGTAACAAACGTCCCAATAGATTTTGATCTAAATATTTGCAAAAATACTTGCGTTAATAAGCCTAAAGCAAAAGAAATACTGGAAAAATTAGAGATGTTTTCTGTTATTAAAAGAATCTTTTTGGATTAAAAAATAAGATTTTTATATACTTAATTATATAAAAGCTAAATTTAATAATTAATCATGAAGTTTTTAGTAGTGCTAAAAGCGGATAGATACTTTAAATTATATAGTTAATATGGAAAGAGGATGAGATTCAAAATATACTTTAATAAAAATTGCATACTTCTGATAAACTGACAAAGTCGTTGTCTTAATTTAATTCCGGTCTATATAAACAATCCAAAGTTAGTCTAAAATTTAATTTTTCTGTTCATAATTGGTAATTTTTTATCTATGCACTTTTAGCACTACCGTTTTTTAACATTTATGACTTTGCCATTGCCTTCGTTATTAGATTTTATTAAGGTAAATAAAACCAAATTCGTAATAAAAGTCAGGCAGTACTAAAACCGCATGGATAAAACAAAGTTCCGATTGCGTTAATATAATTTATTGCCCTAAAAAAGAATTCATCAAAGTAAATTACATATTTATTTATGAACTATATAGTTGCGTTACTAATTAGCTTTGTCTATATTTTAAACTTGCTGCCAGATAAAAATCTTCTGAAATAATTAAAAATTCAGTTCCTATGTTTATGAATCGTAATTTTGTGTTTAGTTTTAGTACTACCAAAAAATTTAGTTTACTTTAGATGCGAGGGGCACTTAGTAAATAGAAAAAATTATTAAATTTTGTCATGGCATTTATAAATCTGAAAATCATATTAATAAGGTTTTTTATGTTCTTTTTGGGAAGTAGAGCATTAATTAACAAAATACTTATAATTAGACTGAGGAATATCTAGAAAACTTAAATTTATAAAGTTAAAAAGATCGTCGGCTATTCTAATAATTCGTGACATCATCCTGTACATAGAGTTTAAGTTTTAAAACAATTTTTTCAAATATAATAAGTAACCAACAATTTTGTTCTCCAACTATTTTCGTAGATTCTAAACAAACCTCTATGTGCTTAATATCTAAGTGCAACATAAAAATCTTCACCTTTTATAATGTTTTGTGATTAGAACTATTTAAAAATTTATCGAATAGTACTTTTTTTTATCATATACTAAAACCAATGTAAATTGTGTACAACCTCAAAATTTTTATAGGAAGCTGTATACTTATATTTACGAATATCTAAAATCTGTAAATTAAGAAACATACTAAAAATAATTAAACTTTTATATTAATCATTTAATGAATTTTTATATTTTACACTAAAAAGCTATAAATTAATTTATTTTTCTTTTACTTAATACTGTAGTTTCCTTTTTTTATTTCCTATTTATCTACTTCATATACCAAGTATCTTTATACTTGTGATGTTATTTTTTTAAAGTTACATTATTTAGTGCTAAATTGGTAAATTAAACTATATTTTTCTTAATATATATTTTAGAGCATCGGCAGTACATAGAGATTGTAAATTAATTTCAAAATAAAGTATAAAGCTAATAAGTAGCAATTTTTTAGCTTTGTACTGCACCAAAAAACGATTCATTAAGCACTAAAAACTGTTATTTTAATACATAAAAATGATAAACATCTTAGATAAATAAGATTTAGCTATATTTTTTACGTTTTTTAGTGTATTATAGAAGCACTTTTATTTTTAAAAATAGAAGACTAAAAATATTAGTATCGGTGAGCTTTTCTGCGAAAAGGGGTGAGCCATATTAAGCTGAGGAATCTTAATAGATTAATTAACATAGTTTGTGTTGTTGGTGCTGTTGTGTCTTTGTTAGTGGGAATTATTGGCGCTATAATAATACTTACTTATTTAAAGATGGATAAGCTAAACTATAGACCTTTAGATTACGCCGAAAAAACTGCGTGTACGGAAGATCTTCTAACTAAAAATACAGTCCTTAATGTTTGTCTTTTTGGACTTGATAGGAGGGACAAATCGGATACAAAAAGTCGTAGCGACAGCATAATATTACTTTCTATAAATAATAGTTTGAAAAAAATAAAACTAGTGTCTTTTATGAGAGATATTTATACAAAGATTCCTGGATATTCTTCAAACCGGTTAAATGTTGCAATTACATGTGGAGGAGAGTCGCTAGCAATAAAGACTTTACAGAATTTGTTTGGAATAAAGGTGGATAAATACGCCACTATAGATTTTTATGGGTTTAGAGACGTTATTAACATAATGGGAGGAATAGAGATTAAACTTAGCAAAACAGAAGCAAAATACATCAACAACGACATTGCTTACTTGAAAAGTAAATCTAAGCCGTTGCCTTTAGAGGATGGAGTATATTTATTAGATGGGGATAAAGCTTTATCTTATTCAAGGGCAAGGAAAATTCCTACACCTGAAGGATTTCACGATGATTATGCTCGTACTTATAGGCAAAGAATAGTAATAGAAACATCAATAAAAAAAATGAGAAATTGTAATCCAGGTCAGATATTAAAAGTAATTGAAAGGATAGGCCCATATATTGTAACTGATTTTAGAAAAAGTGAAATTTTAGCTTTAACACAAAATATTCCAAAATATATTAAATACAAGGTAGAACAATTTAGACTTCCAACTGATGATAATGTTAAAGGTGAAAATATATCTGGGATGTCTGTGCTTACTATACCAAACATAAAAAAGGCGCGATATGAATTAGCAAGATTTCTTTATGAAGATGATTTAAAGGTAAAAAGTTAGCAGACTAAATTTATGTCTATTACAATTTTTTTAGATTTTTTAAATAAAGTTATAATTAAAAAGTAAGTTTAAAATTGAAAAAAAGTAAATGATATTAAAGTTATTTTATTTGGTGAATTATTTATGGCGATACTCTATTTAAAACTAGAAAATCGCTAAAAATTTTAAATCTTTAAAAAAAATTCCTGAGTTTTTCTTTAAGCTTTTACCATTATAAGGCGATTAGTTATATAATCTTTTTGTTATAATTTAACCTTAGTTCTTAAATACTTTTATTTGAAAAAGGCTTATTTTAGTAATTGTAAAACATGAATAGTTGGAGTAAAAATAATAAATTAAAATTAGAAGATTTTTTGACAAAAAAACGAGTATATATATTTTTTTGGGCAGTGTTAAGAGCGCATAGTTAACATTGAATTACTACTCATAAACGGAAAAATTTAATTTTCGACTGATACTAAATTTTTTCTGAAAACCAAACTAAGTAGTAGTTAACAAATGGCTTTTTGTTCTTATCGATAGTCAAGCGCGCGATTTTTATAACCATACTTTGTATATAATTAATAATGTCTATTTGCTTTTAGCACTGCCTATTTTGTATGTAATTTTATAATATTAATTAAAAATGCCGTTTAATTGTTTTTTAACATTGCCTTTTTAGTTTTAACAGTTGTTTTTTATTTTAATTAGAAGCTTAACAAATAAGGTTTCAAGTCAATTGTATTATCATATAAAATTTTATGAAGTTGAAAATATTATGAAAAGTTTGCGCAATAAAAATTAAATATGCATTGCAAAAATATGTAGATTAATAAGTAATTTTTTCTAAACTTAACAGCAAATAAGATTAAAAAAATTAATTTTAGAGTACCAAGTTTTCTAGATTGACTGTTTTTGAAAAGATAGAGTCGTCAGTCTATCTGTTAAGTTTTAGCACTGCTTTAAATATAGTAAAATTATTGTTATAGCAATATTTTAAAAAAAGGCGGTACATAATGTATAAAGTATCTATTTGTATAGTTACTTATAATAATGAAGAAGAAATTTTAAATCTTATAAAAAGTATTTATTTATTTACAGTAGGTATAGACTTTAAAATATATATTGTAGACAACAACTCTAAGGATGAAACCATAAAATTAATAACTAAAAACTTCCCGGATATTAAGATAATAAAATCCAGGAAAAACTTAGGATTCGGTAAAGCACATAATTTAGTCTTAAATAAGATAAATTCAGATTTTCATATTATAATTAACCCGGACATTATTTTAAAATCTAATGCGGTAATGGATCTTTTAGACTATTTAAAAATGCACAAAGACGTCGTTATCGCAACACCAAAAATAGTCGGATTGGATAATAAGCCTCAGTTTCTTCCAAAAAAGGACCCAAAAATCGAATATATGCTAGCAGGAAAACTAGAGAAATATAGTAACTATTTTTCTTTCTTACGTAAAGAGTACACCATGCAAAACCAAAGTTGTTCCAATATCCCTTTTTGTATAGATTTTTGTACAGGTTGTTTTATGGTAATTAGAACGGAAATTTTTAAAAAATTAAATGGATTTGATAAACGTTTTTTTATGTATTTAGAAGACGCGGACCTTTCAAGAAGGGCTAGAAAATATGGCAAAATTATGTTTTTACCAAATGTAGAAGTATTTCATACATGGCATAGAGAAAGTTCTAAAAATATAAAGTTTTTTTTAATACATTTGGTGTCTATGTTTAGATATTTTATTAAATGGAAGAACCATTAGTTTGTTCATATATTTTTTAAAATTGTGATTTTTTGTAATTTATTAAATAATTTACTTGTTGGTTTTTGCAATCATTTTTGTTGCTTGGCAGTGTTAAAATTAGATAGATTAACAAGTAACTTTTTCTGAACTTCGCGGCAAGATAGAATTGAAAAACCAAAAAATTCTTAACTAAAATCTTTGAATTGACTAGATTTTTCATATTCCACATTGTATTCTATTTATTCTAAAAATTATCTATTTTCTTTATTTAAATCAGTCAAAAACAGTGCTACAATATGTTTATTGATTATTTTAAACCGATTTGGGGATTAAAATATGAGACATAAGTTTTTTCTAGTCAAGTTAGTTTGTATAAAAAGTCTGTTGCAGTAGGGATGTGTGGAGCTTTTGCATTGGTGTCATTTGTTAATTCTTTCCCCAATGAATGTAGATTATTTGCGATGAATGTTTTTAAAGAAGAAAATATTAATTTTAAAAAAATTGGAGAAAGTATTATTATTTATAGCTATATTTTTATTTGTAGTAATTCTTGTATTAGTATATTTTTGCAGCAATAAGGCTCAGGAAAATAGGCAAGATGATAAAAATAAAGATGAAGATAAAGAAGTTAACAAAGAGGAAGAAAAAGAGAAAGAAGATAAAGGTGAAAAAATAGAAGAAGATGCAGAAAATTTCAATAATTCTGGCAGTAGAATTTCTGGTGTAGGTGCAGTTGCTTATATTACAGGTGGTGTTGCAGCTAGTGATGCTGTCGCCGCTTACGGGGGGTAACTAAGCTGTTAAAACGTAACAATTTAGTTAATGCAAAGTTAAAAGTTAGCCAGAAATTGGGACAAGAGATTGATGACACAAATGAGTCGTTAGAGAAAATTGTTGAAAATGAGGAACAAGAACAATTAACAGAAAAGGGTCAGAAGTTGTTGTCGCCGCAAGAAGTTAGTGAAGATGAAAAAGGGGTTGTGGCTGAAAATCAAGACAATTTTGAGGAGGATACTTTAGAGGAATCGAGTTCCAAAACCATCGGGGTTGCTAAAAACAACGTTGAGGAAGCATTAGTTAACGAAGAAAGCAGAGAAAAAGAAAAATACTCTTGATGATTCAAATGAGACGCCTGGTAGCTCTAATAAAGAACAGGAGAAGGATTATTTGGCAAAAAACAAAGTAGCAAATAACGTTGCTGTAGAAGAAGGTAGCGCTAATACTAAACCAGAAAAAACAGAAGTTAGCGAAGACTTAGACAAAAATTAAAGAATTGTTTATAAATTTTTGGTGATAAAGTTTTTATTCTGACTTTTGTTTAAAGCAGGTTTAATTTAGTATTAAGCTTGATTTTTTATTTAAGGGTAACTCATTTGACCATTATATTTATAAATTTTTAAATGTAAAAAAATGCCAAACTTTAATAAACATAAAAAGACTTTGTCTCTTTATAGTAATAAATTCAATAGGTTAAGCGTATACTTTTATTTAAGAATTATTTTTTAAATTTTATTTTGCTTTTAAATTTAAAAAATATTTTTTTGCACCGCCAAGTATAGTTGTATATTTACTTTTTGTGTTAAAATTTAATACAATGAACGATTATGAATGTCCAAGAAAATTTTTGGGCCATATATAAGGCAGAAAGAAGAAATCACATATCTATGTTATACAGTGACAAAGTTATGGACCATTTTAATAATCCTAGAAATGTCGGGGAGATTTCGGATCCAGATGGAATAGGTGAAGTTGGGAACCTAAAATGCGGAGATATAATGAAAATGTACATTAAGGTTGAAGATGGTGTAATAAAAGATGTAAAATTTAAAACATTCGGTTGTGGTGCCGCCATAGCTACTAGTTCTATGGCAACAGAGCTAGTAAAAGGTAAGACTTTAAAAGAAGCTTTACAATTAACAAATCAAGATGTAGTAAATATGTTAGATGGATTGCCTGCTCAGAAAATACATTGTTCTGTTTTGGCAAAAGAATCTATAGAGTCTGCTATTAAAGATTATTGTGATAATAATGGTCTTAAATTTCCTCCAGACTAGGATTTTGTTAATGTATTAATGAATTCAAAACTATTCTGAATAAAAAGTACGCGGTTTTCAAAAATATAGTCATGACATTAGGGTTTTATGTGTGTATTTTTATTAACCGATACGAGAATGGTTTTTAATAAAAGCCATGCAGTAATTATTTAAATAAAATTACTTATATTACAATGAAAAACGTATTCAAATCGCATAGATATTTTCATTTCTCAGCTAATATTGCTAAAAATAATTAGACTACAAATAATACTTTCAAATCTTCAAATTAAAAGAGAACCCAAAAGACTAATTCCATGTTGATAACAAGAGTACTAAAGTTTCATAGATAATAAAAGGTTACGATTCATGAAAAAATATTTTAATTTTTCAGTCATATCATATTTTTTTGACTGACAGTAGGTCTTTTATGTAAAGGCATTGCTAAAAGCAGATAGATTAAAAAATATAGCTTTATGATCATTGAGTTTAAAAAAGCACCAAAAACCAATTTTTAGTAAAAATCTCCAGCTAATTTTTTTGTTTGACCACATCTAAAAACACAAAATATCGATTTATCTATTAGGGATTAGCACTGCCATTAAATCATTAACAATGTAACAAATTATTTGCACTTTATAAACTGCAAATCAAAAAGTATTTGAAATATGTATAAAAAAAATAATGTTTCTTTATTTTCAATTTTCAAACAAAGCTTCAACAAACTCCTTCGCATTAAAAGGCTCGATGTCGTCTATTCCTTCACCAGTACCTATATATTTTATTGGTACATTAAGTTCATTTTTTATAGCAAATACTATTCCACCTTTTGCAGTACCGTCTAATTTTGTTAAGATCAGTCCTGTAATATCAGTGACTTCTTTAAATTCTCTAACCTGAGATATAGCATTTTGCCCAATTGTTGCATCTATCACTAATAAAGTTTCTATGTATGAATTTTCTAAGCCTTTTTTTATTACCCTGTTTAATTTAGCTAGCTCATCCATTAAATTTTTTTTATTGTGAAGTCTGCCAGCTGTATCACACAAAATAATATCAATTCCTCTGCTTTTTGCTGCATTTACAGAATCGTAAACTACTGCTGCAGGGTCTGCACCTTCCCTTTGTTTTACAATACTTACTCCAGCTCGGCTTGCCCAAACTTCCAACTGATCTATCGCCGCAGCTCTAAAAGTATCGGCAGCGCTTAAAAGCACCTTTTTTCCATCTTTTTTGTACATGTTTGCAAGCTTGCCTATAGTTGTAGTTTTTCCTACACCGTTAACTCCGATAACTAAGATGGCATGCGGAGATTTGATTTCTTCTTGTTTAACCTCTAAATTATCATTTGAGTCCAAATATTCTATCAAAATTTCCTTTAAACTTTCCTTGATAGAATTTGGGTCTGTTAAATTATTTTTTTTTGCCGTTTCTCTTAACTTTTTACAAATTTTCTCTGTAGTACTTACTCCTACATCGGCAAATATTAATATTTCTTCAAGTTCATTGAAAAAATCTTCATTTGTTCCAGAAAATTTTTTAAATACAGTTTCTATCCGATTCATCATAGAATCTTTAGTTTTTTTTAAACTTTCTTTTAACTTGCTAAATATTTTAAACATGTACCCGATTCCCCTTAAAAAAATATAAAACCATAGTTCAAGCATACCAAATAATAAAGAAAGTATAAATTAATATTTGATTAAAACAGTGCTAAAAGCAGATATAATATGTTAAAATACCAAACATAAAAAAGTAAAAAAAGATATCCAAGATGTGGATCAACAAGAAAAGTTAAAATAGATTTGGTAGAGGAAAACATAATTTTTTTGGTTGTGCATTTAATTGTGCGGGTACAAAAATGGATATACTGACTCTGTAAAACGCAAGGCTTTACGATATTATTTGGAGGGAAATGTGGCAGAAGAATTGAGCAACTTTTGTGCATAAGTCACGTTTCGGTAATAAATTGGCTGAAAAAGTCAGCCAAACAAATAATAAAAGAAAAAAGTAAAAAAAGACCCACTGAGATTGATATTTTGGAATTAGGTGAGATGTTTGTTAATTTTAAAAGAATATCTGGTTGTGGACCGCTGTTAATTGAAAGTGCAAGGAATTAATTAGTTTTTAAATTTGGGCGAGAGGCAACAGACATCTTAAAAGTTTATCTGAAAAAACTTCACATGTTTATCATAAAAAATATACTACAGACTGCTATGTCTCTTATAATCTTACCAATCAGGCAAGGAGACTTATAGGAAAAGCACTTACTTAGTACTGCCAAGCGTTAGAATTGGTTTTTGCGCCACTACTTATCACGTTTTGCATGAAAAACTTGCTGCCAATCAAAGAGTACCTGTATGATTGAAAACTCAGTTCTCCTTTTTATGCAGCGTAATCTTTTGTCTTTTATTCCGTTTTAGCAATTCCATCTTGCAGGCAGTGCTAAAAGCTAGATATTCTAAACTATAAAGTATAGAAAAAAATTTCCAAAATGTGAGTTAATTGAACCGAATAATAAGAAAATAAGTTGTTACGACAATATTTTCCCCATTTTATTATGTAGAGATTACTTTCAGTTAAAGATTTTAGAGATAATTATAAGGTCTGATTTTCCTGTTCATTAATATTAATTTTGTGTCATCTATTTATTTTTAGTACTGTCCAATTTTGTAATATATATGCTGTTTTAGCACTGCCGGTCTTTTCATACTTTTTTCTTTCATTTGTTTGGTTGACTTTTCACCCAATTTATTACTGAAACGTGACTTATGAACAAAAGTCGCTCAATTCTTTTGTCACCTATTCTTTCCAAATAATATCGTGGAGTCAGGGTGTCCAATTTTTTGTACCCATATAATTAAATGCAAAATCTTTGCAAATAAATCTCTGCTTTCGGTAGTACTAAAAGCGTATAGATATTATATAAAGTATGGTTTGATAAGAATCGCGCGATTAACTATCGGTAAGCAGAAAAAACCATTGCCTCACTACTACTTATTTCGGTTTGTACATAAAATCTAATGTCAGTCTAAAATTCAATTTTTCTGTTTATGAGTAATACTTCAATGTTATTTATACATTTTTAGCAGGCAGTACTCTAATTAATTTTAGTATTTAATTCGAGGCATAAGTGTATTAAAATTGGAATATGTAATTAATTTTAGTTTTTAAAGTATTTATTAACTGATTAAGAGATGTTAATTCTAGCTGTAGAAAGTTCGTGTGATGAAACTGCCGCTGCTGTTGTAAAAGACGGAAGGTATTTGGTTTCGTCTGTTATTAGTTCGCAAATACCTTACCATAAAATCTACGGTGGGGTGGTTCCAGAGATAGCGTCCAGAAAACATGTAGAAGTCATATCTAGTGTAACTAAGCTAGCTATTAAAAAAGCAAAAATCGACATAAAAGATTTGAATGCACTAGCTGTTACGTACTCTCCTGGACTAGTTGGTTCCTTGTTAATTGGGATAAATTTCATAAAAGGCATGTCTATAGCCAGTAAATTACCCATAATACCGGTTAATCACTTAAAAGCACATATTGCAGCCAATTACTTGGTTTTTAAAAATTTAAAGCCTCCTTTTTTAGGAGTGGTAGTTTCAGGTGGGCACACTTCTATATTTCATGTTAAGAGTTATACAGATTATAGTTTAGTTGGAAATACATTAGACGATGCTATGGGTGAAACTTTTGACAAAGTTGCAAGAGTGTTGGGCATTTCTTACCCAGGCGGAGCAAATTTAGATAAATTTGCGGAGTTAGGAAATGATAGTACATACAAATTCCCCGTGCCAAAAGTAGAGGATGAAAGCTTTAATTTAAGCTATTCTGGACTAAAAACATCCGTAATTAATTTAGTAAACAAAATGAAAATGAAAGGTAAAATTATAAAAAAAGAAGATATAGCAGCGTCTTTTAGAAAAGTTGCCGTAAAAAACTTGGTAGAAAAAATAATAAAAGCCAGAAATAAGCTAAATTTACACAATGTTGTTATAGCTGGTGGAGCTGCATCTAATTTACTTCTTAGAAGAGAATTAAAAAAAGAAAGTCTTGTAAATAATTTTAAATTGTACATTCCAAATCCAAATTTATGTACAGACAATGCTGCAATGGTAGGGTCCCAGGGATATTTTGAATTTAAGTCTGGAACTATTGCTGATCTTAAATTAAATACTGAATTTATTGTAAAACATAATTAATTTTTAAAAATTAAATCTTTGATATAATTCTTTCCCAAGCAAAATCTTAGATATGTAGATGAATGATTTTGCCTTTTTAAAAATAGTTAATTCAAAAAGTTAAATTGAAAACTTTTTACTCGAAAATTAATTTCTAAATACTTTTTTTGAATTTTAGAGAATATTATTTGATAATATACTCATTTCAAGCAATTAAATAAATTTCCTAACATTAAAATTAATAAAGGGTTATAATAAAAATGGTGTGAGAGGTATTTTATCTTGTTATTATAAAGTAGAATTTAAAAAAGCAAGGGGGGGAAAAATGTTATGTATGGTGCGTATTATGGTTTTGACTACACTTATATTTTATTTATATTACCAGCAATTATACTTTCAATTTGGGCTCAGATAAAGGTTAAGTCCACATTTAAAAAATATTCTAGAAAACAAAGCTCAATGAATATAACCGGTGCAGATGCAGCAAATATGGTACTTAATTATAATAGGGTTAGTGGTATAAAAATAAAGGAAATAGCGGGCGACTTAACAGATAATTTTAATCCAAAAGACTTAAGTATATCTCTTTCTAGACCTGTTTATTCAAATACATCAGTAGCAGCAGTAGGAGTTGCGGCACATGAAGCAGGGCATGCTGTGCAACATGCTAATAGATACATTCCTATAAAGATACGTTCCGCTCTAGTACCTGTTTGTAATTTTGGCTCTTTTCTTTCTATGCCTTTAATATTTTTGGGTTTTATTTTACCAGCTAAATATATTTTCTTTGCTTATTTGGGTGTTATATTTTTTAGTTTAGTAGCTTTATTTCACGTTGTTACTCTCCCTGTTGAAATAGATGCCAGTCGTAGGGCACTTATCGCACTAGAGCAATCTGGAACATTATATGGCGAAGAGCTTGAAGGTGCAAAAAAAGTCTTAAAAGCCGCAGCTATGACATATTTAGCAAGCATGTTAACGTCTGTTTTGGAACTTTTAAGACTTTTATTTTTATTAAATTCCAGAAGAGATAGAGACTAATCTTTGATAGTTTGGTAAAGAGAAAAGTAATTTAAAATAATAAGCACTGGGTATTCTGGTATATGCAATTTGGCTTACTTTGTGTTTTACCAAAAAGTTTAGCAATATGGATTTTTTGTAGTAAATTTTATTCTTGGTATTTCTAAACTTTAGGAATAGGCTGTGATTTCGTGCGTTTAGGATTATTTAATCCAAAAAGTTAAGTTATATTTGTTACCCTAGAATTGGTTTTTAGAGTTTCTTTTGCTGTAATTTCTATAAAATGTTGTCAGTTGCGCCGCTGTTTTTTAGTATTTCCAAATTATTTCAATTTTTACTCTTTTCACAAATTCGCTGTGGTAACGTTTATGGTGGGACCAAAAGCAAATAAATATTAAAATATCAAGTATGAAGAAAGTAAAAAATGTCCGAAATGTGGATCGATAAGAAAAGTTAAAAATGGATTTAATAGAGTTAATCAGGGATATCTTTTCAAAGACTGTGAGTTCAATATATGTTAAAAAAATGAATATACTGGCTCTTTAAAACGTAAAATATCTCAGCGATATTTACAAAGAATATAATTTAATTTGGAAGAAATGAACGATTTTTATACGTAGACCTTATTTCGGTTATAAATTAGGTGAAAAAGCAGCTCAATAAATAAAAGAGAAAAATACAAAAAGACCCACTAAGATTGGATTTTGGAGTTTGATGAGATGTGCGTTAATTTTAAAAAAACATCTAGTTGTGGGGCGCAGTTCATCGAAAAAGCAAGGAATTAATGGTTTTGATATTGAAAACGAGAGACAATGGGTATTTTGAAAATTTATCTGAAAAAACTTCACATGTTGATCCTAAAAATGCTAAAGACTGCTATTTCTCTCATAATCTTATAGATCCGGCAAGAAATAGGCAAAGGCAAAGAGTACCACACACTTATACTGTGTCGAGCGTGTAAGTCGGTTGTTGCGCTACTACGTTTTGAATTAAAAACTTACTGTTAATCAAAGAGTCAATATATGATTGAAAAACCAGTTCTTCTTTTTATGAATCTTAATCTTCTGTCTTCTATTCGGTTTTAGCACTGCCTTTACATTCAATAATTTATCAAATTCTAAAATTGTATAAATACTGTGGCATACCGAATAAAAAAGCAAAAATTTCAAGGCAACAGACAAAATTGAAAATAAGTTTAAGCTACTTAAGAATATTGCACTTTAAAAAATTTAGGTTAATTTCTTTTTGATTTTTATAAAGTCAGAAAACTAATTTTTTTTAATACCTTTAACCATAGTTTTTTATAATTAAAAACAGTGTTAAAATGAACTGGGTTTATTTATCTATGTTATAGTAGAGATAATTTAGAATGATTCCTAAAAAGATGTTAGATTTTAGAATTAAAGTTGCAGGAGTACGCAAAATTTGGTACTCAAAGTATTTATGGCTAAATTACTTAATTTTAACTTTTGCTGTGCTTTTGTCACTATTTTTTGTACGGATGTCAGTTTTTAATAATGCAAAGGAAATGTTTAATGAAAGAGCAAGTTCGCTTTTTAATTATTTAACTTTAGATAAAATTAGTACTTTAGAAAATATCATATACAAAATTAAAGATTTTAATAACTTAAATATAGGTAACTTTAAAGACAATTTAGGTATAGTTTTAATTGATAGTGACAGCAAAATTTTATTCAAAAGCAAAATATTTGATAAATTTAAAAATATAGATGACGACTTAGATCTTAATTTATGTAAAAAAGTAGAAAATAATGTGAACATTGTTAAGTTAGGCAAGGTTTCAGAAGAATTAATTTCGGTTTCTAAGAGAATAAAATCTGAGAAGAGTAATCACATTTTGGGATATGTTATATTTTTTAGTGACACAAAGTCAGCTAAAAATAGTTTTTTAAAATTATCTTTATATGTTTTGGTGATTTTTTTTATTACTGTTTTTCTTTTTTACTTTATAAACAGATATTTTAGAAATTTTATTGCTTCTCAAATTGATAAAGTTAGTAAAGTGGCTAGATGTATAGCTTTGGGAGATTTTAAAACTAGAATTTTAAAAACTAGTAAAGATGAACTCGGCGAATTATGCGACACGATAAATTATATGGCACAAAAACTATCTGAGTCTGAGCGCATGAAAAATGATTTTATATCTTCAATATCACATGAATTAAGAACACCACTGACTGCAATAAAAGGATGGGCCGAAACAATAAAAATAGACGAAAATGCAAAAGACGCTAAAATAAATAAAAAAGGATTAAAAATAATAGCTAATGAATCTGAGCGGCTATACAATATTGTCGAGGATTTATTAGATTTTTCAAAACTGCAAAGCGCAAGGACTGTCTTAAATTTAGAAAAAATAGATGTTTTAGCTGAATTAAGTGAGTCTGTTTATATACTAAGAAAAAAAGCTGAAGATGAAAATAAAATTCTTTTATACACTGAACCGGAATCTTTGCCTGCTGTATTAGGAGATAAAAAAAGATTGAAGCAAATTTTCATAAATATAATAGATAATGCAATTAAATATACTGTCCCCACCAAAGGTGTTATAAATATAAATGCAAAAGAAGATAAAAATTTTATTAAAGTAACAATTAGCGATAACGGAAGTGGTATTTCAAAAGAAGATCTTCCAAAAGTAAAGAATAAATTTTATAAAGGGAATAACCAAAAAGCAGGTTCTGGAATCGGCCTTGCCATTGCAAATGAACTTGTACTTTTGCATTCTGGTAAATTGGAAATAAAAAGCGAAAAAAACATAGGAACAATTGTTTATATTTTCTTACCAATAAGTTTGTAGGTAAATTGATTATTAGTTTTTTACAAAAAGAGTAAAATAAAAAGGAAATAAAATTTAATGGGTAGACTAATAAGAGAAAAATATTTTTCTTTTATCGGTTCTCTGTCAATTGTTTACAATGGTAAACGGAATAATAAAAATAAAGTACTAATAATTAACTAAACTGCAAAAGTATTTCAGGCAATTGATATTATAGTTCTTGAAGGATATACGGTAGCAATAAGTAAATTTTTTAGATTAGTTAGAAATTATTTATGCTACAAAGACAAATTAAAAAACTAAACAAAAATTTTTTATGAGCATATTGGTGTTTATATTATTTTTATTTTTTAAAATTTAATAATTTTGTTTTTTTAATTTTTTATCATTGTTTAGTTCTCTATTTTATGTGTGGTATATAACAGTAGAAAACACAAAAATATATAAGTATTTATAGTTAATTTTAAATTCAACTTGTTTCGTGTATAACATGCATATATTTCCGCCAAATTTTATCTTCAAATTTGACTAGTTTAGTAAAAATAATAAAGCTCGAAAATAAGATTTAATGAGATTTTCTATTTATTTATACGTAACAAAACTTACTCTATTACCTAGAAAAAATATTACTAAAAATGCACAGACAAGACAAACTCAAGACTTACGAAAAGAAGAATTAATCTTTTAATAATTTAAGTGCTTATTGATTGACAACAATTCTTTCTTGAAACCCAGATTAAATGGGAATTCAGAAGTATCAATCACCAGTTCGACAGTATGAATATATGCTACGTTGATAAGATTTTTATTTGTTATCTATGTGTTTTTTAGTACTCATATAAAAGGTCGATTTTGCCTAAACTTTACTATTTACATAGTTTAAACTTTTTAATCAAAACACTGCTATGATTATCGTGTTTGAATATCTACAATACATAAAAATATTAAATAAAATTATATTTTTTATTGTAACTGTAATTAGATTTGTTTTTAAAAATGTTGAATTTAATTATAAATTATAGTATAATTAAGTTAAATATTATTTTAAATAAACAAAATATAAGTATTAGCTTAAAAATTGAAATTAATTTTAAGGAGACAAATTTATGAATATTAACAAATTTAAAATTACGGATGTGAACAAATTTAATTTTAAAAGCTTTGACCCGGACGCTACACAATTAACTATGGATAAACCAGCTGTACTTGAGACGGGGAAAATAAACATAAAAAAAATGCAGATATTGCAAGATAGGTTTTACGCTGAAGGTAAAGAGGCTATATTAATAGTTCTTCAGGCAATGGACGCTGCAGGGAAAGACGGTGCTATTAAGCATGTTATGACGGGAGTTAATCCTCAAGGAGTTGAGGTTTCAAATTTTAAAAAACCATCTAGCTTAGAGAGCTCTCACGATTATTTATGGCGTTGCATAAAAGAGTTACCACCTAGAGGTAAAATTGGAATATTTAACAGATCTTACTATGAAGACGTCTTGGTAAACAAAGTCCATAGTTTATATAAAACTCAAAATTTACCAGAAAGATGTAAGAAAGATGATATTTTTGAAAAAAGATACAATCAAATAAAAAATTTTGAGGAGTATCTGTGGGAAAACGGAACTAGAATAATAAAATTCTTCTTTTGTATATCTAAAGATGAGCAGAAAAAAAGATTCCTTAAAAGAATTACAGATAAAAACAAAAACTGGAAGTTATCTGACTCAGACGTAGTTGAGCGCAAATATTGGGATGATTATATGCAGGCTTACGAATTAGCAATAAACTCTACAGCTACTCAGTTTGCACCTTGGTATGTGATTCCTTCAAATAAAAAGTGGTTTGCCAGGTACCTAGTATCAGAAATTATAGTAAATGCAATGGAAGAAATTAATCCGAAATATCCAAAGGTTGGTAAAGATAAGGAAAAAATGATACTAAAGTGTAAAGACATTTTAAAAAATGAAAAATAAATCTTGCTAAGTTTTGAGTTACTTTTTGACTGCTTATAAGGCAAAGGTGAAATTTAGTATGGAAAATAAAAATAGAAAATTAAGCGGACTAAATTTAACAGGATAGCCTTAACAAACGACCAATATTACTGCTACAACATCTAGTGCAAATTTTATGGGTTTTATATCGCGCGTAGGTAATACCGTTAAAAAAAGTGTTTTTAAAGTTGGCTTAGTCTAACAAGTGCCATTATCAAAAAACCAGTATTTGCATCGGAATTAACTGTTTTAATGTTTCTTTTAATTAATGATTTGTTATAATATGAACAAGAAAAATTAAAGAGGATGAGCCTGAACCAGTAGCGAAAATTGATTTAAGCCAAATTTTAAATGAAAACAAATTTTTAAATTAAAATAAATAAATTAAAGAAAAATTTCCAAAAAAATTTAAAAGTTTAAGCAACATTAAAAAAATTTAACATTTTTTAATTAATGTTGAAAAAGTAATGGAAGAAAATCCAATTATTTCAAATTTAATTATTTTTGCTTAATTTTTAGATGCAAAACTTAGTGAATTTAGTAGTTTTTTGATAGTCTCGATGTTTATGGCGCAAAAACATTTATCAAACTTCTAAATATTAGTAGTAAAGAAGAGCTTTCTTCAATTGCACATTTATTTAATAAGCAAGGACTTAATTTAGCAAAAAAATTTGTAATACTGCTTGATAAATTTATTCGTTACAAATATGAGGGGAAAAATGCCAACACTAGGTTTGGCAGTTCTAAAAGCGGATAGAGATTTTAAGTTATATAATATGAAATCCAAAGTATAGTTTGATAAAAATCGCGTACTTTACTCTCGGTAAGCAGGAAAACCCATTTCTTAACTACTACTTAGTTCGGTTTTTAGAAAAAATTTAGTGTCAGTCGAAATTTAAATTTTTTTGTTTATGAGTAGTAATTCAATGTTATCTATGTACTTTTAGCACTACCCTAAGTTTAAAAAACTTGCAAATTTTACTAATAAAACCTACCCTAAGAAAAGATTAGGAAGTAGAAAAAATAATGGCAGTATAAATTAGAACGTAGATTCAAATTTGTGCTCAAAAAAGTGTTTTTTCTGAAGATTTTGCATCGGAAATTTAATGTTTATTTAGTTAAAAAGATTTCTCTGAATAAGTAATGAATTAACTTGTTAATCTGTTTAATTAAAAAATAACATTCGAAAAAATTTTAATAGTTTTTGTCCAGTTAATGAAAGTAGCAACAAATGTAGAATAAAGTTTTTATAAGAATTTTATTTATATATTAAATAAATGAAAATAATACAGAGGCAGCATTTAATATACTTGCTATTTTAAACAAAGTATAAATAGATTTTACTTATTATTTACTCTTGAAAAGTTTAGCGAAGGTAAGTTTTTTATTAATTAATGAATTTAGTTTAAGCAATAACTCTAAAACTTAAATTTGTCTTATAAACCTTACTTCTGTTGAATTTCAAATACTAACAAATATTTTAACGGAAGTATTTTAAAACACTTTGTAAAAATACTCAATAAAACATATCATAATAAAGCTAAGACAAAAAAATTTCGCTTTTTTATTAAAAATAAATTAGTACAAACCAACTTATACTTGGGCTTAAATAGGAAAATTTTAAAGAAAATTTTATTTAAATAAATTGAATCTCGTGGTTTTAAAGTGATTTAAAGTAATATCAATTACTTAAATAAGATAATAAGTAACTTTAAAGTAAATGATGTTATTATTTTGTATATCTAAAAAATTCTTTAGTAGTTTGTAATAAAAATTTTAGTAGTGTTGTATCTAATTAACAATAACACATTAAAAAATTGCAGAAAAATTAAAAAGTGAAGATTTTAGCTTAGATGATCTCATTAAATAAGAAGATAAAAAATTACAAGATTAATATAATAACAACTAATATTTTCTGAACTTTACAGAAATTAAGATTTTAAAAGTAAATTTTTAAATAACAAATTTTTAATTAATGGATTAAATACTTCCGAACAAAGTCTTCTATTAACTTTTAGAAATATTAAAAATGGCTAATAGTTACTTGGTTTGTTACTATTTTTCTTTTGTTTATTTTAGCCATATATATTTATTATTTTGTTTTTTAATATTGTTATGTAGAAAAATTTATTTTATAATACGTTTTTGTATGGAAAAGCTTGCCGGCATAAAAAATAAAGATTTAAATATAGTCATGATTTCCTTATTTTCCGTACTTGCTTTTGTTGTCTCACTTTTTAAAATTCCTTTATTCTTTGCACTGCCAATTTATAAACTAGATCTTGGCGAAAGTTTTGTATTACTTGGAGGATTATGTCTAGGCCCAATAAACGGGGTGTTAATTGCATTAATAAAAACAATTATCTCTCTAGTGTTGAGAGGAAGTCGGACTTTGATGCTGTCTGAACTAACAGACCTTTTTGTTAGTGCTACTTTGGCTTTCACAAGTTCTATTTACATAAAAAAAACTAACAATAAACTAAAAAATTTAATTATTGGATCCTTAATTGGAACTTTAATTAGAAGTTTTCTAAGTATCGTTTTAAACTATTACGTTCTTATTCCTGCATTTTCTATTATGTTCAATTTTTCAGTAGATAATCTTCTTACGAAGGCAAGAGAAATCATACCAACAATAGATAACCTGTTCAAGTTTACTATGTTTATTACTTTACCGTTTAATTTAGTTAAGTCTATAATTTCATGTACAACAGCAATATTACTTTACAAAAATATAAAAAACTAGAATTAATTTTAAATTTTTTAAATATATTCGATACATCTTTATTTTACACAATTTTTTTTAATTTGGCGTTGCTTTCATTTGTCACATTAACACCAAAATCGATACATTATTGGAGTTACAAGATGCAACAAAAATTATCTTAAAAAATATGCTTTTAAAATAGTCTTCTATGGGGCGATGCTAAATCCTATAGATAGTTTTATATTTTGTCTTGTAAGAGGATACTCAAAATAGAAAATCAGGTGGAAATTGTTACCAAAAAATTTGTTTTTGGAATTTTTTTACTTTTATGTCCATAAGGTGCTATCTGTTAATCTACCTACTTTGAGCACTGACTTTTGTAGGTGGGTATCAGTAGTAAAAATGTATAGATAGCATAGTATACCAATAAAAACTGCTTATAGATATACTTAAATACTGCCAAAATTATAAATACTATTGCGTCAATACTTAGCCAGTTCTGCAAACTTACTTTTAGTCACAAATCCTCAAAATTAATTAAAATAAGTTTTTATGTTAATTAATCGCAATTTTATGCTTTATATATGGTTTTAGCATTAACTTTTATGAATTATCTTTTTATTGATTACCTAAAACTCAATCATAAGTTTATATAATGCATGATTCAAATAGTGTTACTGAGATATGAAAAAATTCTGAAAAAGCAAAATATCAGCTCAAAACGACTATGGAAAGGAAAATATATACATATTCAATTTTTTAAAAATATAATTTTAAGCGCCAGTATACAATAGAATTATCAAAAAATATACTATCATTAACTGCTTTAATATCAAACTATGTGACATATTCATATTAAAACATCCGTATTTAAAATTACTAAAAACTTACTATACTATGCTCAATCAATTTTGCAAAATATTCATCTTTAGCTATCAAATCATTATATTTTCTATCTTCTACTATTTTCCCTTCGTAAAATATGCTGCAGTGTTACATTGCTACACTAAAATTAAAACTCTCAAAGCACACTAAGTATCAACTCTTTGACGCTCAACTAGTTTTGAAAAATATCCACCTTTAGATATTAAATCGTCGTACTTTCCATCTCCTACTATTTTACCCTCGTACAATGTGTTGCAGTGTTACACTGCTACACTAAAATTTAAAACTATCAAAGCACACTAAGCATCCACTCTCTGACGCTCAACCAGTTTTGCAAAATATCCACCTTTAGCTATTAAATCATCGTATTTTCCATCTTCTACTATTTTTCCTTCGTGTAAAACTATTATTCTGTCACAGTTTTTTATTGTGGAAAGCCTGTGAGCTATAACTATTCTAGTTTTATTTAAAGTATCTAAGGCATCGGATATTTGTTTTTGAGTTATGTTATCTAAAGCACTAGTAGCTTCATCAAAAAACAAAACTTTTGGGTCCGGTGCAAGAGCCCTAGCTATCATTATTCTTTGTTTTTGTCCGCCAGAAAGGCCCCCGGTACCTTCAGAAATAAGTGTAAACATTCCCATTGGCATTTCTTTTATTTCATCCTCTACCCCGGCCAGGCGGGCAGCATTCCATGCATCTTCTAGTTTTAGCCAAGGTGCCGCAGCAACAATATTACTATAAATATCCCCTTGCATGAGCCTACCGTTTTGCATAACTGAACCTATGTTTCGCCTTAAAGATTTAAGGTCCAATTTATCCATGTCTACCCCGTCGTAATATATGGCTCCTCTTTGAGGTTTTTCAAACCCTAATAAAAGACGCATTAAAGTTGACTTACCACAACCTGTTCGACCAACTATTGCAACATATTGCCCAGCACTTATTTTAAGACTTATATTATCCAGTATATTTCTAGAAGTTCTAGGGTACCTAAATGAAACCTGATTAAGCTCTATAGTACCATTTAAATTGTTAATTACCTTTTTACTTTCAGAACACTCAGGAATAGTTCTTAATATCGGCGAAACTAAATTTATTAGAGGTTTTATTTCGGAAAAATCTTCAGTGAATTTACTAAGTGCGAAAATTGTCCCAGAAATTATTGAAAAAGAAAGCATAAATGAATAGTAATTTGTTTGAAAAACATTACTTACTCCCGAAACATAGCAAAGAATTATATTAGACGCCATAGGAATAACTTTAGTTATAGCCGGAATGACTTTAACCAAAAGAGAGGGATTATATTCAGCGTCAGCGTAATTTTTGTACATTTTTGCCCATTTAGCAAAAGCCCTTTTTTCTGCACCACAAAGTTTTATTTTTTGTATCCCACTAAGCAAAACTAAAACTAAACTATACAATTTAGCTGACCTGTTTGTTCTGATCTTAGAAATCTGAGTCATCTTAATACTACTAAATATTGTAAAAGTAAGTTGTATGGCAATCAAAATTAAGGCAGGCAGTAGCATACTTTTGGCAAAATTATACATCTGTACTAGATAAACTAAAGAGCAAACCGCCACTAATGAATTGCCAAACAACATATCACTCAAGATAGTACAAAGTTTCTTTATACCACGCATCTTTGAAGATAAATTCCCAGATGAATGATTACCAAAAAACGTAGCAGGCAAAGTCATAATCTTAGCCATTGTAGCACTTTCGACAATAAGGCCGAGCTTGGTACCAATTTTAGCTTCTAAAATTCCTTTAGCAATCGAAATTAATTTCGACGAAAATACAATACCCATAAGTAAAAAAGAAAAAGGAATTAATATATTCATATTTTTAGAAGGGACAACTTTACTAAATAATAAATTACTAATATATGGGTAAATCATACCTGCGATCTGTACTAAAAGTGTGATTAAAGCAAAGAAAACAATATCTTTTTTTTCTAGACTATTTAATATAAAAAAAACAAGATCTTTAGTTACTAAAGATTTTTGTGGAAATGGCTTATAAAAACATATAGCATCGTTATTTAATTTCTCATTTGTCCTCTTATTTATCTTTACTTTTTTCCCAGTTTTAGGGTCAACATAGTAGTAACCAAAAAAATTACCCGGCATCAATGTAACAGTCTCTCCACTTTTAGTCGTTGCAATCAGCGGTCCTGTAGCATCTTTATACCAATTTTTATTTAAAGTTACGTTCCTGTACATTATGCCGTAAGGACTAAGTATAGTATCTAAGTCAGTAGAGTTTTCAATTTTTTTATTGTTATCTTTATCTTTTCCATCATTTAAAATTTTAATTTTATAATATCTAAATATATCTTCTAAAGCGCTTTTTGTTCTTTCTTCATTTTCATTCAATAATTTAAGTATAGTATTCTTATTTAAAACGACGCTCGAAAGATCAACTATTGATTCTTTTAAAACTTCATCGTCAGCTTTAATTCTTTCTTTAACCTGATCATCAACCCAAGACATAAAAAAACCTCCTTCCCAAAAAGATATTAATTATCATTCAACAGAAATTAACTTTTTATAAAATCCATCAACATTATATAATTCCTCGTGTGTACCTCTTTGAACAATCTTACCTTTATCTAAAACTATTATTTCATCACAATCTCTAATGGTAGAAAGCCTATGAGCAACAACTATACAAGTTATGCCTCTTGCCTCTATTGCTTTAACAACTTTATATTCTGTTTCAGCGTCAAGAGCACTGGTAGCTTCGTCTAAAACTATAATAGTCGGGTCTTGTGCCAACGTTCTTGCTATTTCTATTCTTTGTCTTTGTCCGCCAGAAAAGTTTTTCCCATTCTCTTTAACTACAGCATTATATCCGCCTTCTCTACCAACAATATCTGTATGCATGTCTGCATCTCGTGCTGCCATTATTACCTCGAAGTCTTCTATGGATTTATCCCACATTTTAATATTATCTAGTATTGTATCTTCAAACATAGACACATCTTGGTCGACAACCGCTAGTGACGCAGTAAAAACATTTCTTTTTATTTTACTAATTTCTACTCCATCAAATAAAATTGACCCCGACCATGGCTTATAAAGCCCAGATATAAGATTCGAAACAGTAGACTTACCGCATCCAGAAGGACCAACTAAAGCAACTTTCTTGCCCGGTTTTAAAGTTAAACTAAAATCTTTTATTAAAGGTTCTGAAAGTCTTTTATAACCAAAAGTTAAATTTTTAATTTCTATATTTCCAGTAAGCTTTTTGTATACGTCTTTAGAAGCGTTTTTTTCTACCTCGTTACTACTAGCAAAGACTACATCTGGACCATAATTCATTACGTCTTCAACTCGTTCCATAAGTGTCTTAGTCTCTTGAACTTTTTGCCCAGCAGCTCTAATATCATCCACTGGCTCAATAAAATTTCTAAAGTATGCTTGAAACTGCATTAAAAGTCCTAAAGTAAAATAATTAGTCGTCATCATTAGTGCTGCACCGGTTAAACTAGTCGCAAAAACAGAAATTTCTGTAACAATTTCTGGAAGTGCCCCTAAATATTTATTGACTTTTTCGGTTTTTACTTTAGCACTATTTACTAATGCTTGATATCCTGCCCATTTTTCAAAAAAACCATTTTCTGCACCTGCAGCTTTAATAGTTTCTATCATCTTTATACCAGAGACTGTATTAGATGCAAGTTTACCTTCATCCTGCATTTGCAAACGAGAAAAATTTACTCTTTTACTAGAGATATACATACTAAGAAAAATATTAATAACACAGGCTAATATACCGATTATTGTAAGTATAGTACTGATCTTTAAAAGGACTACAAAGTAAAAAACAAGCATAAATAAATTAAGAACAACTGGAGCTAATTCCTGTATTAATGAATGTGCAATTCCTTCGTTTGAAGATTGCCTTTCTGCAATATCTCCAACCGTCCTTTGGGAGAAAAACTCCATTGGTAGTTTTAAAACATGCCAAATAAAAGAGCTACTAGCAGAAATAGCTAGCCTTGCTCTCATTTTTAAAATGTATATTTCCTTAATACTAGCAGTGAACAGCCTAAATATAACCAAAAAAAGCATGAAATAAATTAAAGGTAAGAACCATTCTGCTCGTTTTGGAGTAAAAGCAGCATCAGATATCAAAACATTGTCGAAAAAAAGTCTTGATAAAATAGGAACAATTATATCTGTAAGGGTTATTAAAAATCCAGAGATCATTACAAATAGAAACGGTTCTAAAGTGCCTTTTAATCTATTCTTTACAAAATTAATTACACTTTTCGGCTTCCCACTAGGAACAAAATCTGGTCCTTTTTCAAAACACATGACTACGCCAGTAAAAGCTGAATCCAACTCTTCTATAGAAATTTTTACCCTACCTCTAGCCGGATCATTAATAATAGCATAGTGGCTCTTTACTTTAACTAACACAACAAAATGATTAAAATTCCAGTGTATAATTGCAGGAAGGTCAACTGTTACTAAATCTTCAACGTCGCACTTATATGCGCTTGGTATTAGCCCATACATTGTACCGGCATCTGCAATATCTTTTAAGTTACTGCCATCTCTAGAAACTCCGCAACTAACTCTAACCTCTTCAAGCGGTAGCCACTTGCCATAATATGCTAGAATCATTGTTAAAGACGCGGCGCCACATTCTAAAGACTCCATCTGCATTATCGAAGGTACTCTTTTTTTAAAAGCAAAGTTTAGAAAAGCCACGTCCTAACCTTAACCTCCATTTCTATAATGCCAAAAAACAATGCGCTTAACAACAACTAACTAAAGCCTGAGTTTTAAACAAATCGGCCGTTTAAGCTTACTTTAAAACAAAAACCAGAAAACAAGCAATCTAACGTTAATTCCTTAATTCGTGACGTTAAAAAAGCAAGAGACCTAGCAGCTGAGTCAACCCCCACAACGAAAAAATTCACCCGCATTGCTGAAATTTTAAAAACATAATTTAATAAAACCATATTTATTATAAAATTGACTCCTAACCTTTCGACATACAAAAAAATATAATCTTTAACAAATAAATTCTAAGGACTTAAACTGAATTTGTGGAAAACAAACATAAAGCTAAACAACAAGTCCATAACTTAACAAACCTCCATTCTTTATGTCGTTAGAAAATCTATAGGTTTAATTACTTCGGTAATAATGTTCACTTTACACAGATTACCCCTTTTTAAAAAACCTTGATCCAAAGCTGCTTTATCATCTTGCCATTTGTAATTATCGCTAGAATTAGGTTCCTTAACTAAATCTATATTTACTAACACACACTCTCCGCTTTCAAAAATTTTATTATTTACCCATTTTTTAGGATAATTTTCTCCATCAAATAAAGATACATCCTTAGCCACATCAGTCACATACCCCAATACGCACTCCTCATCATCAGAGTATCTATTATATACTCTGCACGGCATACCAAGCTTTATATTTTTTGACTCATCTTTAGAAACAACAGCGCTAACATTAAGAGCTTTATTGATTTCTGCAGTAAATATACCAGTAGTTTCTATCCTAGTTGTAATATCGCCAGCAAAAGACCACACAATAATAGACGCAGCCATGAAAAACAAAGTCAGAAGTATGACCCAAATACTAACATTTGGAACTTTTAAATAATCATTCAGTTGCTCCGGCGAAGAGATTCGCTCTATACTTTTTTCTCTAAATATTTTACTTCCCAAAAAAATCAACTCCGAAAAAATTAGTCGTTTTCCACAGTAAGAACATCTAGAAATCCAGTCATTTCAAATACTTCCATTATTGTACTATTAGCATTCTTTATTACCATACTACCAGATTCAGCACTCACCTTCTTCTGCGCACCCAAAAACACCCTCAGACCCGAACTACTCACATACTCAAGATCTTTCAAATCTACTAAGATATTATAGTTTCCTTTTTCAAAAAGATCATTTAAAGTATTTTCAAAATCACCGGACGTATTGGTATCTAATCTGCCACTTAAACTTATCTTAGTTACATTCGATTCTTTCTCTACCTTAATATCCATACAAAAACCTCTTGCACTAAAATTTTTTCTTCAAAACTAGTACGTTTTCGTTCCCCTCGCGTCTGTATAACAACTTATCCATAAAATTCCTAACTATAAACACTCCCAATCCACCTATTTTCCTTTTTTCAAGCGGTAGATTAATATCTGGTTCGGGAGTTTCTAAGGGATTATACTTTTTGCCGCCATCTACAAAAACAATAGTTAGTTCCTTAGAAGGACTAGAATAATTGCAAATCACGGTAACATTCCTAACCTTACCATCTTTCTCATTAACGTCATAAGCATAATTAGCTATATTAGAAAAAATCTCATCAACAACTATACCTATCTTGTCAGGAGAACTATTAATATCGTTACTTTTCAAATATTCAGTTACAAATTCAACGGCACGCGGTATACTCTCAATGCAGGCAGATAAAACTATTTTTTCTTTCATCTGAAGACCTTCAAACTAAAGAACGATTTAAAACTAATCCAAAGTAAAATTGTACTTTTGAGCAAGCCTAGACTTTTTTCTATTGGCTGTGTTCTTATGGACTATCCCTTTGGATACACCCTGATCAATCTTCTTTAATGCTAATCTAACTAGTTCCAATCTATTTTCTGCATTTTCCTTAACAGCATTATTCGCTTTTTTAAAAGCAGTTTTCAGAGCTGAACTAAAAGATTTATTTCTCAAAGTCCTTTTTTCAGTAACGCGAACCCTCTTAACGGCAGATGCTATATTTGGCACAAACGACCCTCCAAAGTATTTTAAAACATAACATAAAATTCTAACGTCTAATTAAACTTTTGCAATGTTAACACAAAAATTAAAAAAATGCAATGAATAATTTGAAATTTTAAAATAATATAAAAACTCTAAAAACTCCATGAAAAATTTAAAATTATTATAATAATTTTAAATTTTTTTTCAATTAATTTTATTTATTTATAAGCTAACAAATGTGTTTAGTGGAGATAAAACATATATTTTAGCTTTAAAAAGCAATTGTAAACTCAAAGTTCACTAAAGAATTTTTAAAATCTTTCTTGAACAAAATATCTTAATGCTACATTTTGGTTCATTATTTTCATAACTAACAGAGCAGAATTTATATAAGTTACTAAATATTTAACGGCACATGTAAAATGGCAAAAAAACTAAGACAATATTCTAAAATTAATGAATCACACAATCTTAAGCTTTTGAGTAAAAAGCTGTATAACATTTTGCGTCTTATATATATGTCCTCATTAAAGTCAATCTCGATTTTTTAAACTAAAATCACGTATAAAATTATATAGGCAGTGCTAAAAAGTAAGTAGATTAACAAGTAACTTCTTCTGAACTTCGTGGCAAAATAAAATTCATAAACCAAACTTTGGGTAAAAATTCTTAACTAAAATTTTTGAATTTACTAACTCTAAAAAGGCAAAATCTAGCTTTATCTATCAAATTTTATCACTGCTATTATATATTAGATAAGTTTACAAAATATTTATTTTAAAAATAGCGCAAAAATCTAAAATAAACTAAAATTTAAATTGTATTAATTTAGATTATTTTAGATATTGACTAGTATTAAAAGTACATGCATATTTAAGTATTATTTATAATTTTTTTGGAAGGAATTTTTTATGCCAAGAGACGAGGAAGAACTTTTAGGTGTAACTTTATTAGGTGAAAAAAACACAAAATATAAAGTAACGTACGACCCTACTGTACTTGAAACTTTTAATAACAAACATCAAGACAATGATTACATGGTTACATTCAAATGCCCAGAATTTACAACTTTATGTCCTAAGACTGGTCAACCGGATTTTGCGACTATCTACATAAACTATATTCCAAATATTAAAATGGTAGAGAGTAAATCTTTAAAACTTTATTTATTTAGTTTTAGAAATCACGGAGATTTTCACGAAGACTGTGTAAACGTAATTATGAAAGATTTGATAAAACTTCTAGAACCAAAATACATAGAGGTAAAAGGAAATTTTTACCCTCGTGGTGGTATAAGTATTTTACCTTTTGCAAGCTTTGGTCAAACTGGCACTGAGTATGAACAAATTGCTAAAAAAAGACTTTTTGATGTTTTATCTGAGCAAAATATGTAAAATTAAACTTATTATTTTAAAATAAAACTTTGTTTATTTTAGTATGTTTAATTTTGATTTAATTTTCTGAAACATAATGTTTTGTTGACTTTTGAATTTTTTACAGGACTCTAAGTATTCAAATTTAAGATATCATATATACTGAGGATTTTATTCTAAATTATAGCATTATTATAAAAATTAAAACTAATATTAAAAAAAATAAGCTAAAATTAGGCTCGATTTATTAAGTATTATAAAAGCTAAAGATAGTAAGTTTAATTTCTAAAAATAGGCAGTGCTAAAACTAGATAGATATTATTAAATTACATAATATGAAATTTAAAGTGTGGTTTGGTAAAAATTGTGCGCCTGACTATCGGTAAGTAGACAAACCTATCCTTAACTTTAGTTCGGTTTGTACAAAAAAATTTAGTGTCAGTCGAAAATTAAAATTCTCTGTTTATGAGTAGTAATTCAATGTTATCTATGCACTTTTAGCACTGCCTAAAAATATAACTAAAAAAGTTCATAATATTTAAGCATGCACTTCGTTCTTTTGCATAGATTCCCAAAGCGGAGACATATTTCTTAGTCTTCTTACTATTTTTGGAACGGCTATGGCGATTGTTTCTACGTCTTGCATAGTGTTTTCTTCGTTTAATGTTATACGCAAAGACCCGTGTGCAATTTCGTGTTTAAGACCGATTGATAAAAGTACATGACTTGGGTCTAAAGAATTAGAAGTACACGCAGAACCGGAAGATGCACAAATACCCATCTCATTCAAAAGTAAAAGTAGAGACTCTCCTTCAATTCCTGCAAAACTAATGTTAGTAGTTCCGGGGAGTCGATTTTTAGGGTCTCCATTTAAGATAGAATCCTCAATTTTTAAAAGTTCCTTTTCTAAAGTATCTCTAAGTTTTTTTGTTTTTAAATAATTTTCGTTCAAATTCTCAAGCGATTCTTTCAGTGCTGCCGCCATTCCTATTATTCCAGCAACATTTTCTGTCCCGGCTCGTTTTGATTTTTCTTGCGCACCACCATCAATTAAATTATTAATAGGTGTACCCTTTCTTATATAAAGTGCACCTACACCTTTTGGTCCGTGAAATTTATGCCCGGAAAGCGATAACAAATCCACGTTGTCTTCTATAACATTTACTGGTATATGTCCGACTGCTTGAACTGCATCTGTGTGAAAAAGTACTCTATGTTCTCTGCAAATCTTTCCCAGTTCTTTTATTGGTTGAATAGTTCCAATCTCATTATTCGCGTACATTATGCTTACTAACGCTGTTTTATCTGTAATTGCTTCTTCTAGATCTTTAACTTTGACTATGCCATTTTCGTAAACATCAAGGTAAGTTATCTTAAAACCTTCCTCACGCAAAGACTCTACAGTGTGTAAAACTGCATGATGTTCAAATTTAGATGTAATTATATGATTTTTTCCTCTTTTTAAAAGAGCTCTTGCTATTCCCTTTATTGCCCAGTTATCTGCTTCACTTCCGCCAGAGGTAAAATATATTTCTTCTGGATATTGTGCGCCAACCAAATTAGCTAAGTCCGCTCTTGCTTTTTCTATAGCACTTCTAGATCTAAACCCAAGTGAGTAAAGACTAGAAGGATTACCAAAATACTCTGTGTAAAAAGGTAACATAGAATCTAATGCCTTTTTAGAAAGTGAAGTAGTCGCAGCGTTGTCGACATATATTAATTCTTTTTGCATGTTTAAAAATCCTTATAAAAAAATATATACACATCATTATAGCAGTTTTTAAATTATAAAAATTAGGAATAATCGTGGCAGTATTAAAACTGCATAGATAAAAAAACACGGTTCATGAACAGAAGAACTAAATTTTAATTATTTCATATCTTTTTGACTGACAATAAAACTCCCGTGTAAACCAGGCAAAGTACTGATGCAACAGTTAATTGATCTGCTGGGTATACACCATGCCGATAAACTTTTTTCCGAGTCAATAAGATTATACGGTATTACCTATGCGCTTTTAGCACTATCATAATTAATTTCGGAATTGCTAAAAGCAAGTAGGTATGTTAAATTACGAAGTACGGGAAAATCGAAAAATTTTCAAAATGCGAGTCAATGAACGGATGAATCAACTGTCACATTATAATGGTTAATTCGGCTTATACGGAAGATTTACCGCTAATCAAAAAGTTTCACGAAATGATTAAAAATTTATTTCTTCTGTTAATGAGTTGTAATTTTGTGCTATCTATGCAGTTTTAGCACTGTCGTTGTCTTTAGAAGTTATTCTGAAAACTAGAATTATATTCTTTGATTATTGTAACTAAATTTTATTTAATTTTTATTAATTTTAAATATTAATTTGACATTTAAGCTATTATAAATTAAATTACAAGTTCAAAAAAACAAAGATTCATAAAAATAAATAATTTATAATTTTAAAAAAATATTTAATAAACTATTGTTATGACATTATAAACAAACAGATACAAAAACCAAAAGCTATGGAGGTCATATCTGTTATCTAATTATTTGTACTATTTAAAATTAAAGTTATTATCCAAATATATATTACTTGCACATTAAAAATAATCTTAAAAGTAATATTACTAAATTTAGAGTTTAGTTTATTTTTTCTTTTTTTATTTTAAAAAATTTTCTCAAAATAAAACTTAATAATTTTGACCCTTTTAAAACAATAACCTTCATATTTTTAATACCTCCATAAAAAAATAGTTAGCATCTGATTAAATAAACTGAAAGTAATATTAATAAAACTACCAAAAGTCTTATAACTACTTTTACGGGCAAAATATAAGCGATAGTAAGCCCAGAAACAAAAGCAAGTATCATTTTTCCTTGCCTACAATAACAATTCATCTAAAATATGGTATTTCACCACCTGTTCTTATTAATTTTTGTTTAAGATAAGTACCATTTTTACTAAACTTAATAAGGTTTGTTTTATTATTTAATAAATATAATATACAACTTGTCTTACTTTAGTGAAAAATTATTAGTTTAAAATTAATTAAAAGCTTATTAATAGGAGCTGAACATGTACAATAATGTATACAATAAATTAAAAATATCTGGAGCTTTTATCAAATAAATTATTATTTTTATATAAAAAACAAAGTGTCAGAAATGTAATAACACACACAGAAAAATAGAAACTTGTGATAGAAATAATATTAATAAATTGTCTTAGAATCTAACTCTTAAGAGACAGGTTGACTTAGAGGTTTTATGCGAAAATATTTTCTATATTTCTTTTTTCTGTTAAGTTTGAAAAAATTATTTTTCAATCTACCTATTTTCGTATCGTCGCAGGAAATTAGAATGTTAGTTATCAAATACCTAAACAAAATATAAACAAAAGTTATAAAAAACTCTGTTACATATTTCATCTTAAAAGTAATCTAAAATCCTACAGATTTTATTTAGATATGTATGCTTTGAAAAAAATTATGTTAAAATCTCAGGTATTATTGGTTTTTCTAAAATCTATTAAAAGGTAATTTTTTTATGATTTCAAAATTAGTTAGAAATTCTACTCCAAAGTGGGTCAATATGGTGAAATTACCTTTTCTTAAAAGTATAATTAATGGGAAATTAAGTAAAGAAGCATTTCTTGAATATTTAGTACAAGATACTATTTACATAAAGTATTATGCAAAATGTTATGCTTATGCTATGACTAAAACAGACGATATAGAAGTAATGCGACTTTTATACGAATGTTTGGGAATAATATCTAAAGACGAAAGTGCAATTCATATCATTTACCTAAAAGACTTAGGTTATACCGAACTTAAAGCATTAAGTGAACCTATGTACGAGGTAAACAAAAATTATTTGGACTATATGCTTTATTTTTCTGTACATGGAACTTTACAACAAAACATAGTTAGTTTAGTGCCATGCGCTGTTAGCTATTTTTATATTGCAAAAGAATGCAAAAAAGAAGCTATGAGATTAGGTACATATGAAAGCAACTATTACAAAAAATGGATGAACTTTTATTCAAGTGATTCCTACAAAAAGTCTTGTGAAAAATTGTTGAAACTTTGTGATTTAATTTTAAAAAATATGGGCTCAAGTGATATGGAAAATCTTCGTAATATATTTGAAAAAAGTACATATTATGAAAAATTATTTTGGGGAATACCCAGACTTTGAGAAAACGCTTTTAATGTTTTTATTTTTCTATTTATAAAAATAGAAAGTGCTAAATCTTAGTAAATATTTTGATATTTTGTCTCCTAAGAGATTATTAAACCAAAAAAATAAGTAGAGATTATTACTAAAAAATTGGTTTTTTGGAATCTTTTTTTATTTTGGTTTGCATAAGACGTTATTGGTTAGTCTACCTACTTTTAGCACTACCCTAAAATACTTTACAGTACCAAAACCGCATTGTTAAGGTATAAAAAGAATAATAAGTAAAAAACTACAAAAAAGAGAGTTAACAAAGAATTTAAAAAGGAAATTTAATAAATCAAAGTAGAAGTATTTTTGCAAAGTCTGTGTTTGCTGGGCTTGTGGTAAAAATTTAATTTAAGCCAAAAATCTCTGAAATGATTAAAAAACCAGTCTCTTGTTTATGAATCATAATTTTGTGTTTTTTATTCAGTTTTAGCATTTAAAAGGCAGTGCTAAAAGTAGGTAAATTAACAAATAACACCTTATACAAACCAAAATAAAAAATATTCCAAAAATCAATTTTTAAGTAAAGATTTCCACTTGATTTTTTGTTTTGAAAATCCCTAAAAAGACATATTGGAATTTAGCTAGCCACTTTCAAATATCTATTCTACTATTCATTCTTAGCATTTTACTTAGATTAAATCCTTTAAAAATCTTTTTTAAATGAATTTCTAACGGCTAGTAACGACTTTGATATCGTCTCCATTAGTTGCTAAAACCACGGTACCATTAAGGTCAGTTCTATAAATTTTTGCACCACAATTTTTAAGTTTATTTATAGTCTCTTTTTTTGGCAGATTGTATTTGTCTTCACCAACGCAAATTACGGCATACTCTGGATTAACCCTCTTTAAAAATGCATTGGTTGTGGATGTTTTACTACCGTGATGTCCTACTTTTAAAACGGTAGATTTTATATCAAAATTTTTACTTAATATGTCTTGCTCAGATTCTTTTTCAGCGTCGCCTGTAAATAAAAAACTAATATTTTTATATATTAATTTAGCAACTATGGAATTATTATTAATTGAATCATACTGTTTATTTGGCGCAAATATTTCAATTTTAAGATTGCCTATATAAAATGTATTTCCAGAAATAGCAATTTCCACAGGAATATTATTTTTGTCTATTGCTAAAAGGAAGTTTTCATACACTTTAGATGTCGGTACAATGTTATCCCTAAGCTTAGGCATTAAAACTTTGCCAATTTTGAATTCATTTAAAACTTCTACAAGGCCTCCAATATGGTCGCTATGTGGATGAGACGCAATGACTAGATCTAATTTTTTTATACCTTTTTTCTTTAAATATTCAACTACCGTGTTATAGGTATCTTTTTCTCCACCATCAATTAAAATATTTTTATCTTTGCAATTTACATAAATGCTATCTGCTTTTCCAACATCTATGAAATGTGCAGACATGTCATAATTTTCAAATGCATCAGTTGGTTCAGTAATGCCGACACTTTTATAAACATCATGCCAAGTAATTATGCCAAATCTTTCGCCAACTGAAACAAACAAAGCTGCTATAAAAAGTATTATTCCGACAATTAGCGCTAAAAATTTGTACTTTTTATTTATTATTTTTTTTATCTTTTTTATTTTCCTTAGTTAAAGTAATAATGTAATATTACGACTCCGAACAGTTTGCCAAGAACGATAAATTATTGCAAGCATATATCTGCTAAAACTGCATAGATAATGCAAAATTACGCCTAATTAGCGTAAGAACTACGTTTTTAGTTTTTTTCAAAATATCTTTGTTTTTCGCTATTGAAGTCATTTTTAATTTTTTTACTAACGTGAATTTTATTTTCATTATATTTTAACAAACCTATTTACTTTTAGTACTGCCATCTATTGCAATAAAAATTAATTATATATCTGATATAACAAAAACTCATATAAAATAAATCTAGAAAAAATGAGGACTAATCAAAACTATATCTATTTTATATGAGGTATACACCACTGTATTTTTTCGTTATGTACCCTAATAATTTTTAATACATAAAACATTATTGCTTATATATTTAATTCAATATTTATTTTGTTCTTATATTGTTTTTTCAATTATTAATTTACAAAAAATTCAAAATGTAAAGCGGTAAGAAATAAAACAAATATAATATTTAAGAATTAATTGAGTATGTAATGCTTTGCCTTAGATTATCTTATTTTAAAATCAAAACTATTTTTAAATTTATATAATATTGAGATTAACTAAATACAAAAAAATAAAAAATGAGTCAACATTTTAATAATCACCGACTTATGTAATCAATCAACGAAAACAGATACATGAAACATATGTTAGTAAAGTCTGATCTCAAAATATAATTTTAAATTAAATAATAATCAAAATTATCTACCATATTCTATTGTTAATATTCTATTTTTAACATTACAACTCTCATCAATTAAAAATTATCTAAAGATAAAACCTTTTCTATTTCTTCTTTAGGTATGGCTCCTTCGCGCAATATCTTAGGTATATCTGTTTTTAAAGAAACAATTGTAGACTCAGTTCTATGTTTAGCGTTTTCTTTAACGTTGATTTCATCTTTAAGTATTGCATCAACTTTGCAGTTAAAATCTTTAAAAACATCGTCAAAGCAACTTGGATTTGGTTTTCCAGAAATATTAGCAGATGGAGCAACTATCGGTACACCGAGATTATCTATTATTCGCTTTATTGTGTTATTTTTTGAATATCTTATGCCAACAAAGTTTTTACGCGAAGTAACATAATCTGGAACTGACGACGATTTTTTAAGCACCAAGGTTAAAGGCCCTGGCCAAAATTTTTCTATTAAAATTTTGGTATATTTGTTGGTATTTATTGTTAAATTTTTAAACTGATTTATATCCGAAATAAGCACAATTAGTGGTTTATTTTTGGGCCTTTTTTTTACTGAATATATCTTTTCTACGGCTTCTTTATTAAATATACTAGCAACTAGTCCATATACGGTATCCGTTGGAGTTGCAATTATACCTCCATTTCTTAATATAGATACCGCTTTTAAAATGTTTTCATTACTATTTGTTCTTAAAATTAGCGTATTCATAAATTAATTATATTTAATTTCGATTTACAGACCATTCTTAATTAAAATATGAATTTATAATTTAAATAAAAAATTTATTTGACAAACTGTTGTTGAACTGAAACCTACTAAAATTTTCGATTTTTAATATAAAATCTGATAATTAATCAATAATCAACAAGCAACAATTTATTTTTCTAATTAAAAATAAATATTTAGAGCGTTTAAAACTGTGAATTAATAGTTTTATAAATAATTACGCAATTGAAAATAAAATTATCCGAAATATAGTAAATAAAAAGATAAGTTTTTAAAAGTAAGTTAATAAATAATATTTTGGCAATGCTAAAGCCAAAAAAATAAGTGGAGGTTGTTACTAAAAAGTCAAGTTTTTGGATTCTTTTTTAGCATGATGTTAATAAGATATTATTGTTAATTCATCCATTTTTAACATTACCTAATATTTTATTAGGTTTACAATAAAAAAAATTTAAAAATTAAAATTAAAGTAATTAGACTATACTTAATCTTTTTGGATCAATTACTTCTCAATAGACAAAGTATTGGCTTATTTATGACAGCTTAGTACTGATTTTTTATTTTTAAAGTTGATAATTTTTAAGTTGCACTAAAAATAACAACAAATCAAGTTTTAAAGAGGTATATATGAAACCTTTTTAATGAATTAGAATGCTAATTTAGGAGGACTATTAACTTTGACGGAAAACACCGTAACATTAAATGTATGGGACAGTAATAAAGGTTTTGCTATGGCAGTAGAGGGAGAAAACGGCAGTAGATATCTAAAAATAAAACTAGTAGACGAAAATGGTCCTATTGATTTAAGTGAAAAGTTAGCACAATTTTTGGCAAAAAAGCCAGATGGAACTATCATTTACAATACTATGGAGATAAAGGATGCTTTAGGTGGAATAGTTGGTATTAATATAACAGAACAAATGTCTACAGTTACCGGTGTTTTAGAAGACTGTGAGATAAATATATTAGATCTAGATAGACACAAATTAGTTGCCAAAAAGCTAGACTTACTAGTAAAACCATCAATTGGGCCAGAAATAGAAGAGAGTGTATCTGAAATGACAGTCGTTAGAGATCTTATAACAAAAGTTGCAAATTTAGAAAATCACGCTGCAGATCTTAATAATCCACATAGTGTAAATTGTAATCAGGTTGAAGCCGTACCTTTGCACAGAAAAATAAATAATAAAGAACTTTCTAGCGACGTTACTTTAACAAATATTGACGTTAATGCTGCATCTGTTAATCATAGTCACAATCTTGAAGATATCAATTTTGCAAATCCGTTACCAATATCTTTGGGTGGAACGGGTGCAGCTGATCAGTTAAATGCTAGAAATAACTTAGGTATTTATAAAACGTATACATCTTTAGAAGGAATAATAAATTACCCTTGTACAACAAAAGAAGTACTAAACGCAATACCAGAAAAAAGTACTTTGATTTTAAATGTTATATCTAGTGTAAATTCAATAACAGATTTACCTGCATCAAATGGCCTTCTTACAATAATTAAAGATACAAACTCTAGTTTTAAAATTCTATATAATCATTTAAAAGATAATCAGAGTGACAATTCATCCATTTATGTTGGTAGATGTACCAAAAACAGTGAAGAAGAAATATCTTGGCATAATGTTCTTACTGACGAAGATATAATTCCGGTATCAAAAGGTGGAACTGGAGCAACTACTGCCTCCAGTGCTTTAGAAAACCTTGGTGTTTATAAAGTTTACACTTCACTAGACGAAATAATAAATACTCCATGCACAACCGTTGCTCTTTTAAATGCTTTGCCAAATAAAAGCACATTAATTTTAAATATTTCATCTAACGTCACTACAGTAAGTGATTTACCGGACGATAACGGTATCTTAGTAATTAATAAGGATACATTAGCAAAAACAAATATATTTTATAATCATTTACCTACTCAATCTACGGACGATATTTCTTTTTATATTGGAGCTTACAGAACAGATATAATTCCTAGTTGTGTAACTTGGTCTTCTTTATTAAATAATAATTCTATAATTGCGCTTTCAAATGGTGGTACAGGCGCTACCAGTGCTAGTGGTGCAGTACAAAATTTAAAAGAAAGCTTAATAGACTTAATATATCCAGTTGGAAGTTATTATTTTAGTTCTAGCAGTACATCTCCACAAAACTTGTTTGGCGGTACCTGGGAACAAATTAAAGATAAATTTATTTTAGCAGCTGGAGATACTTATACCGCTGGTGCAACAGGTGGATCAGCTACCCACACTCTTACAGTTAATGAAATCCCAAGTCATAGACACACAACTGGGCCAAGTAGTAATGCAGCATATGGAGGAAACAGCGGAGATATACAATCTGGAAGCGGTTGGAAAACAGCTTTAGATAAAATATATACAGGCTATTCTGGAGGTGGTAACGCTCACAATAATATGCCACCATACTTAGTAGCATACTGCTGGCATAGGGTTAGTTAAAACTTTATACAAATATAAAGAGAAAAGATAATAGGGCGTTGCTAAAACTTATAAACAAGCTTAGACTTTTTCCTTTAAAAACCGTCGATCTAAAAAATTAAGTTAAGATTGTTACTAAAAAATTGGTTTTCAAATTATTTCTTTATGTAAAATTAAATGAAATATCATATATTAATATACTTAATTTCACAATGAATTGGTAGCACTAAAAAATGTATATGCAAAATTTTAAAGTAAATGAAAATCAAAAAATGTCCAAAATGTGAGTCAACTGAACATGTGAATCGATTGTTGAATCTTAATAGTTAGTTCGGTTTTTAAGAAAGATTTACCGCCGATCAAAAAATTTCGAAATGATTGAATTTTCAGCTATATTGCTCATGAATCAAAATTTTGTAATATCTATGTTTTGGCATCGTCTAACATAGAAGTGCAAAAAGCAGATAGATATTATGAAATTCAAATTATGGTTTTATAAAAATCGCGCGCTTAACTATCGATAAGCAGATAAACCTATTTCTTAAATACTACTTAGTTCGGTTTGTACAAAAAAATTTAGTGCTAGTCAAAAATTAAATTTCTCTGTTTATGAGTAATAATTCCATGTAATTTACATACTTTTAGCAATGATACATGAAAGCCCAACTAATTATTATTCTGAAATATATTGTTATTGTTAAAGTTATAGTTAAAATTCTCATTATCAATGTTACTAATGTTACTGGCTTCCTGTTGTTTAAAAGTTTCATAACTAATTTCTTTTACCTTAACTTGTGTTATATTACCGTGCTCGTCAATATCCAATATATACCCATCTGATGATTTTTTACGATCCATATTTGGAGATGTTATAACTTTTATGTAATTAACATCTTCATGATATACATAAGGTTCACGATGGTCATGTGCACTAATTACTCTTTGGATGTTGTTTGCCTCTTTAAAAAGCTTTACATCTGGATCCTTTAAATTATAAACATCATCGCCTCTTACTCCGGCACCATTATAATCATTCCAAAGCATACCTTCTACAAGTGCACCATTTTCTTTATTTTCTATACTATAACTTTTCTTATTTTTTATATCGGACATCTTTTCGACAATACCATTAAGATTCATTTTTCCGTCTGGATCATATGGTACAGTGCCATGAACTAAGAAAGTATTAAGCACTACCTCATCATTAACTTTTGATTCCAAAACCGCGCATTTTGGTAATTCACCAAATGCTGCGTTAGCTTTATTGAAAAAAATTTCACCATCTACTTCACCAAATGCTTTTTTACATTCCTCCCAAAAACCATATGTATAATTAGTATTTTCGTCAGCCTCATGGTTTCCACTTAATACTATAACTTTTTTTGGATTTTTAATTTTTAAATCCATAATTATTTCTAAAGTTTTAAGTCTCCATTTGGCAGTGGCCTTTTTGTCTACTGTTCTTCCATCTTTTTCAAATATAGTACCGTATGTTGCCTGTTGTCCTCTGTCTATAAAATCTCCTAAAAATACTAAGTTGTAACCTTCTTTGACCTTTTTTTCATAATATTTTTTAACAAATAAGGCTGCACCTGTATTAAAATGCAAATCTCCAACTACTATCGTTTTTCCAGTAATTTTTACACACGCAGGTTCCTTAATAAGAATATTGTTAAATTCAGGTAACATTTTAGATAGTTTCTTGGCGTAATCATCATAAATTTCTAATTCTTTAGTATTACTTTTTACTTTAACCTGATAATAAATAACCCCAAATATTATAACAATTGGAATAATGCAGAACGGCCATACTGAAGTTGAGGTATTTAAATTACCTGTAACTTTGTTATTTTCATTTTTAATCTTAGTATTTTCCTCGTTAGGTTTATCTTTATTTTCAATTTTAGTATTTACTTCACTTGGTTCTTTATTTTTATCTTCTTTTTCACCCTTAGTATCTTCCAAGTTGGGTTCATCTTCATCTTTAATTTCAGTATTTACTTCACTTGGTTCTTTATTTTTATCTTCTTTTTTAAGAAAGTGATAGGCACTACCATTAAGCGCACCAACACCAAGAGTCGGCAGCAAAATGCTGGCAACTTTTATTAGTTGCTTATTAGCTAGCGCTCCATTATCCTGATTCCTGTCTATGTAAACCGTACCTGCAGAATTAGCATCGTCATTATCATTTGCACCAATATCTTGGGCTTGTTCTACGTTACATGTTTCATCGTCAGTACTACTGCCATTTTGTTGTAGTTTAGCTTCCTTGACAAGCTTTTCTGTTTCCAGAATATCAGTGCCAGAAGCACTACTCATTAGCGCTTGAGATAACATCCCAGCACTAAAGGCACTAAATAAAAAGGAAGCTATATTTTTATTTCTCCTCACAAATAAAAACTCCAACAGTTAACAAATTTGTTATCTTATTTTAAACAATTTTCCTTTAAAAGTCAATTTTCTTAACAAGGCAATGCTAAAAGTAGGTAAATTTAACAAGTAACTTCTTCTTAACTTCACGGCAAACTAGAATTAAAAACCAAACTTTGGGTAAAAACTCTTAACTAAAATTTTTGAATTGGCTAACTCTTAAAAGGCTAAATCCAGATTTATCTATCAAGTTTTAGCACTGCTATAAATTTGTCTAACTTTATTTATATCTAATTTTTAGCTATTACATAAAATTGCAACTTACGAATATGTTCAAGCAAATTTCTCTTTACTAAAAATTCTAGCTATATATTTTTTTTTCAAATTCTTCAAGAGTTTTTCTATATTTAATTTTTCTGGAGTTTTGTTTTCGTACAAATCCAACATAGGTACCATTACAAAGTCCCTAATTTTCCAACTTGGATGAGGTATAGTAAGATTTTTATCATTAATATTTAATATGTCATATAGAATTATATCAATATCTATTGTTCTTGGAGAATTTTTATATAACCTTTTTCGTCCAAGTAAAGTTTCTATCTTAAAGCAACTATTTAACAAAAGATAAGGCCCAAGTTCTGTCGTAATACTTGCACAACAGTTTAAATACAAATTCTGTTTTTCTAGAACATTAGCAGGCTCTGACTCATATATGTTAGAAATCTTTAGAACTTTTGTTCTTGGCAATTTATTAACAAGTTCTATGGCCGTTTTTAAATTTTCTAACCTATTTCCCAAATTTGACCCAAACGCCAATACAGTCTTGCACATAAAATTATTTCCGGATTCTATGTAGTATATACAAAACATTTTATCATATTTCAATTTTCAATTATTAGCTAATTGTAAGCATATAAAAAACTATAAAAAGATTAAATATATAAAAAAACTTAAACACCAAATTTTAAAAATATTTGTTTTTAAATAACAGTAATATTTTAATAATTAGTAAAATACGAATCCTCAGCAATATGAAGTATTTAGTTACCTTTTAATGCAAATTTCTATGGTTTTACTCACCTATTTTACTAATACCTGAAACTTTAAATAAGACTACTTTTAACATAAGAAACTTAGTTTAATTACGGATATAAAAACTTTGGCAATTCTAAAAATAAATATGTAACACAAAATATGTTTTACGAACAGAAAAGCTGAATTTTTAATCGTTCCAGTAATTTTTGATTTTAAGTAAACTTTTAATAATACTACACCATATATTCTGTTTTTAGCACTTCCAAAATTTTGGACATTGCTAAAAGTAGGTAGATTAGTAGGTAGATTAACAGATAACATTTTATGGACATCACGTTAAAAAAGATTCCAAAAACAAATTTTTAGTAACTATCTCTACCTGTTTTTTAGTTAACCATCTCAGAAGAGGCAACAACTAAACTATCTATTAAAATTTAGCACTGCAAGTTTTGTCTTTACTAATTTGAACGTCTATGATATACCAAAAGGGTTAGATATAAGCAGTTAAATTATTTACAAAATCTAATAAAAATATTTAGTTTGAGCTTACAACTAATATGCTTTAAAAAATTGAGCAAAATTTTATATCTATTCTTGTAATTATTTTTAAAATATATGCAAAAACATCTCTTTATTACTGTGCAAAATTTGTATTTTAATTGTACTTTAAAGTATTAATATATACTTGAAGCAATTCTTATCTTTTATTACAGTGCTCTAAAAGTGCATTGATAGATGACATTAAATTACTACTCATAAACAGAGAAATTTAATTTTCGACTGACACTAATTTTTTTAAAAACCGAACTAAGTAGTAGTTAGGAAATGGGTTTGTCTGCTTATCGATAGTCAAGCGCACTATTTTTATCAAACCTTTACTTTGAACTTCATATTGTATAATTTAATGATATCTATCTGCTTTTAGCGCTGCCTCGGATAGAACTGTTGTCTCACTACTATTAGTTCAATTTATACAAAAAATCTGATGTTAGTTGAGAATTAAATTTTTCTGTTTATGAGTAGTAACTTAATGTTATCTATCTATGCACTTTTAGCACTGCCTATCAAAGTCCACTACTGCTAAAACACGAGTTAGTTTAAAAAATTTTAATAATAAAAAATATCGCTATTTTATAAATTAAAGCTTAAATGTTTTTTTAGTCTTTTTTGTTATATTTTATATTAATTTTTTTTCAACAGCAGCTTTCCTCTTAGCTTTTTCAGCTCTTACATCTTTACCACAAAAATTCAACAATCTATAATTGCCCCATAGTCTAGATACTAAACGCTTAGAATAATCAGTCTCTATCAATTTTAAAGAACAATTTGTACTTATAATTGTTGGTTTATTGTATAAAATTCTGGAGTTAATTATGTTATAAATTTCTGAATTTGAAAATTGAGTGCGGTATTCTGTTCCAAGATCATCAAGAATTAAAAGATCACACTGAGTTAAATATTCTTGAGTGTTGTCATTAATAACATATCTAAATCTTTCTTTTTCAAGTTTAGATACAATGTTAGGAACTGACACGTAAATTACTCCAAAACCTTTATTTATTACTTCATTTGCTATTGCTAGAGAGAGGTGCGTCTTTCCAAGACCTGTTTCACCTGTCATGAATAAATTTTCAGAAAATGTACTAAACTCAGAAGCATAAGAAACGCAATAATTGTAAATTTTTTGCATTTTAGACCTAACATAATTTACATTTCCATCTTCATATGGAATACCATAATAATCCAAACTAAAAGAGAAAAAGTTACTTAAAGAAAGAGGAGAAAGACGGCTAAGTGCATTATAAGCCTCATTCCTTAAAATTTTCTTAAAGCAACTGCACATTTTTCCATTTTTATAGCCCGTATCTAAACATTTTTCACAATCATATTTAAGATCTAAATAATCTTCTGGTAAATTTAATTCTTGCAATATAACACTAAGTTTTTTCCTTAATTTCAAGTTATTATTCTTTAGGGCAATTAGCTGACTCTTAACCTCTTTACCGGAAATAACAGCTCTGGCCACAGCAGCTGCACTTCTTGCAATTTTGCCTTCAATCTTCGCACCTTCACTTGATTTTAGACAAAACTGCTTCCTGCGTTTTTCGTATTCACTGATGTTATTATTTCTAATATTCTCTAAAAAAACTCTAGCTAAATTAAAAACTTCTTTACTGTAGCTCACAAAAAATTACAACCTAAAAATTTAAAAACTAACATAAATTAAAGAGTAAAATATTTAAAACATGATTCTAAGATAAAAAAAGAATAAATCAAAACCCTCAAACCAAAAAATATACAAAAAATATTATGGCAAAAGCAATAAAAATTATCAAACCTAAGCTAAACTTTTTTCTTTAATTTCTTCTAATGCTCTAGCCAATTGGTCTGGGCAAGATGTCCCTCTTGCACCGCAATTTATACCTTTTAGCTTTTCTATAACATCATCTATCTTCATATTTTTAACAAGTTCACTTATTCCTTTAGTATTCCCGTTGCATCCACCAACAAACTTTACACTCTTTACTATATCGTCATCAACATCTACTATTATTTCTTGGGAACAAGTCAATTTAGTTTTATAAAAATACCTCAAATTACAAACCTCTAACTAAATTTATATATTGTACAGAATAGCACACTTTGTTAAAAAATCATATAATTACTTATTATAAAAAGTGTTCTAAAATCTAATGTTGTGTTTATAAATAATTAAAATACAATAATCTTTTTGAATCCATTAGAGTTATAATTTTTTAAATAAATACAAACAACAATTGTTAAATAAACTTAGAAATATAAAAAATATAGTTTAATAGCATTTTAAATTGTGCATAAAAAATAAATATTAACTTATGTTAAACGCGTTGTTTTGACATTTTTGACCGGTAATTTCAAAAATACAAAAATATAAATGTAAAAAACATCTAGCACAGATAAAAAAACGTAGCCATCAAATATTCTTTTTAATATTTATTTTCCTATAAATATAAGGCAGTAATAAATCTTAATAGATAGCTTGGTATTTTTCCTCTTCTGAGGTAATCAATCCAAAAAACATTTATAAATTTTTACTAAAATTGGAATCTTTTTTAACGTGATGTTTTTAATATGTTATCTGTTAATCTACCTATTTTTATCACTGCCTAGATCTTATACTATTAATTGATTCAAAATTTTTAATTAGATGTATTTTAAAAATCAATCTATTAGATAAGATAATGTTGAAAAATTTTCACAAAAGTTTTACAATATATTCGATATTATTAGCGATTTAGTCTTTTTAACCTAAAAGGGAGTACTAAAAGATTGATAAAAAAAACCGATATTTATTCTCGCGAATTTTCACAAATAAATGGGCTTCAAAACCGAGAAATAATTACATATAGACTTTGTAAGACACAAGCAGAAGATTTAACAATATACGGTATAGAACTTGGTTATTTGTTAAAGGAGAATTATAAATACAAAGGAGAGAAAAACATGATTGAACGTATTTCAAGTTCTAAAGAGATGGTTTTAAACATTTTAAAATATTTGTACGAAAATTCTGTTAAACCAGAGTCTGCGTGCAATATAGTTGCAGACATTTTAAATGAGAAAAAATTTTTAGGCGAAAAAATTGTATTTTTAGATTAGTGATGTTTCTAATATTAAAAAATTTGAAACAATAATATAAGTGCCGAATTATTGATTTTTAAAAAAGTAGTTTCACTAAAGTTTAAAATGTTAAATTATTCATTGGAAGTTTTAAAACATTGCTATATTTTTAGTTGGGAGTAATATAGTATTCTTCAAAATATATAATCCAATGATTTTCTTATTTTTTATATTAACTTAAGGCTTTAAGTTAACCAGCGGTGCCAAAGTTATTTTTTCGTTTTGTGAATAAACCATTTCGTTTAGTTCTTCATTTAAAGATGTCTATTAATTTTTTGATTGAGGCGTTAAAACAACATATTTTTTTATTTTTTATAAAACCTAATTTTTCCTTTTATACGTTTCTTTATGCTTAATTTTTTACTTAGAATCATCACAAATTATATAAAACATTTTTCCCTATTTTTACTATTTGCTGTTTTTTAAATAACAGTTTTACAAAAAATTTAGTTAAGGTAAACTTTCTAAAATGACTATTGCAAAAATATCGCCTTACATCAAAATTTTAATATATTTGTTTAGTGTAATAAAACTTCAAAACAAATTAATGACAATTTGCTGTTACTTTAGAAGTTTATAGTTAGTTCCTCCCACAAAAAATCAAAATTTCTATTTAACTATTTTAAATGCCACTAATTTCCTGTTTTTTAATAAAAATAAATAAGAATATAAAATTACATTTAATTGTCTGGTATATTCGGTATATAGAGTATATAAAAAATTATTTGGAACAAAAGCACTAATTAGAAGAAAAATCTACGGAACAGATTGTAACAAAATATATAAGAAATTAAACTTAATAAACATCATAAATATTAAAAATATTATCGAAATTAAATTCTTTTTCATATAATTCAGGGATAATTTATTATTTAGCGTGCTAAATAAAAAAATTAAAGGGTAATCGTATAAACACAAAAATAAACTATCTACAATATTTTGTACTTTTTCTAAAAAATAGATCTTACGAGATTTTATTTTTTAAGAAAGGTATGAGTTTTTATTGATATATAAACAAAAAATATACTTAAAATTATTTAAAATTTTCGAATACATTAAAGTTTTTAAATAGTTTTTCGGAAATTTGATTTAAATCTGTGCTTTTAATATTTGGCGATTTTAATAAAAATTAGACAAATTATAGAAAATCTTAATATTTAACAAATTATATTAAGCGATGTTTCATAAAAGATTTTATAAAAAGTAGGAAACTTATAGTTTACGGCATTATAGACATGCTTAATAAAATCAAATATTTTTTAAGACTTTTAGAATACTTCTACAAATTTTACTAGTATAACAAATCCTCTATTATTTTTATTATAGTTCTGGATCTAATTTTTTAACACTTTTAAATTTAACTGTGTTAAAGGTTAAATTTTAAAGTGTTACGCAGAATTTTTGAAAAAAAATTTGACAAAAAGCAAATGTATATGGTTAAATTGGTACGTTGGCGTCTGTTTCCGTATGTTTTAGCTTGTTTGCTTGTGTTTATGGCGGTATAGCTCAGTCGGTAAGAGCGTTCGGCTCATACCCGAAAGGTCGTTGGTTCGAATCCGACTACCGCTACCACTACCGTCTTTTTGTTTCGGCCCGGTGGTCAAGAGGTTAAGACGCCGCCCTTTCACGGCGGCAACACGAGTTCGATTCTCGTCCGGGTCACCATATATTGTTTTAGACACGTAGCTCAGCTGGTTAGAGCGTTCGCTTCACACGCGAGAGGTCGCGGGTTCGAGCCCCACCGTGTCTACCACGGTGAGAGTGTATGCTGTTTTTTGATTAATTTATTAGCTTTTGAAGTCTGATATTTTTAGGTTAATTGGTTGTTGAGGCAGTGCTGAAAGTAGGTAGATTGGCAGGTAATTTCTTCTGGACTTCGTAGTAAATAGAATTCAGAAGCCAAATTTTGGGAACAATTCCTAACTTAAATTTTTGAACTAACTAAATTTTAAGGAAAAAAATTTAGATTCATTTGTTACGTTTTAGCACTGCCGGTTGTTGGTTGTACTTGAGTTTTTTTATAATTTTGCTTATACTTTTTTATTTATAAGACTAAGATTAGTTTTAGTGCATACGTTATGTTTTTGGCTTTGTTTTTGTTTGTGTTTGTTCTTAATAATTTTGTTTTTGGAAAGCGAAGCGAATGCAGCAGTAGTTTTTAGATATTTAAAAATTATTAAGCTTATGCGTGTGTTTTGATTTAGTGTCTATATGTGGTGTTCATATTGGTTGTTTTTTAGCAGTATTTGTTTTTGAAATTTACAATATTTTGAAATAAGATTAAAAAGTTATTGTATGAAAGAAAGTATAATCAATAAAAAGAGTCTAATTAAAATTGCTATTGATAATTTAGAAAATTCATATGCACCGTATTCGCATTATAATGTGTCTGCTGCTGTGGTTATGGGTTCTTTCAGAACTTATACTGGCGTGAATGTAGAAAATGCCTCTTACCCAGCAGGAATTTGTGCAGAGAGAAATGCTATATTTAGCGCTATAAACTGCGGAGAAAAAGAAATATTGTCTATTGCGGTTGTCGGAGGTAGGGAATATTCAATTAAAGATTATTGTGTACCATGTGGAATTTGTAGACAAGTTATAAGGGAATTTTGTCGTCCTAGAAATGTGGATATCATAATTGCAAAGTCTGTGGATGATTTTAAAGTTTTTACACTTGATCAACTTTTACCCTTGAGTTTTGGTCCGAGCAATTTGTTGAATTAATAAAAATTTTGTGTTGATTTCAGTCAACATAGTATTTGAAGACATTGTTTACACAGTTGTAATTATATTTTGATATACTGAGTTAATAATTGTTGTTATTTTATCTTACAATAAATTTTCTGTGAACAGTAACATAGTAAGTTTTTTTATGTTTGTGCTATATAAGTTTTATAGTTTTATTGAGAGTAGATTAAAAATACTGAAAATATTTATAAATATAATAAAATTTTTAAATGTAAATAATCCTTTTGTGTATGGGCGGTGCTAAAAACAGGTAGATATTATTAAATTATATAATATGAAATTCGAAGTATGGTTTGATAAGAACTGCGCACTTGACTATCGGTAAGCAGACAAACCCATTTCCTAACTATTACTTAGTTCGGTTTGTACAAAAAATTTATTGTCAGTAGAAAATTAAAATTCTCTGTTTATGAGTAGTAATTCAATGTTATCTATTTACTTTTAGCAGTTTTGAGATTGTTACGAGAAATATTAGACATTTTGAAAATTCATCTGAAAAAACTTAACATGACATGTTGATCTTAAAAAATATGCTACAGACCGCTATGCCTCTTACAATCTTATCGCTCCGGCAAGGAAGGCTTATGGAAAAAGTATACACTTATACTGTCGGGCGTATGAAGCAGTTGTCGCACAACTACTTAGCACGTTAAAAAACTTACTGCCTATCAAAGAGCCCTATATGATTAAAAATTCAGTTCTTCTTTTTATTAAGCATAATCTTTTGTCTTCTATTTGGTTTCGGCACTGCCGATCCTTTTTTTATATGTACAAATTTTTTGAATGTCAGTTATATTTTTGTTGGCTCTTATCCTGTTAATCCACTAAATTAATAAAAAAAATTAAAACATCTATTTATAAAAACTTAACATTACCAATAAGTTAATTCTCATAATATTGCGATATAGTTAAATATAAGAATTATAAATATGAAAAAATTAGAAAAAAGAGTACAACAAAAACAAAATAAATGTACTGAGTGAAACGTAAACTACGACCTATATTTTTTTATTAAGGCTCTAAGCAACAATTTTTGATAATACACTAAACTCTAAATTAGCACACGGCTTTTATATTTTTAAAACTTTATATTAAAAATTTACTTTACATTATTACATATATTTTTTACTTTCTATTGCACATATTAGCGGCATTTTTAATTTTTAATTACTATATTTTACAGTTTTGAGATTACCGCATAATAAAGATATATTAATATTAATTTATTTTATGTTATATATATAAAAAGATTTAAAAATATTTTAAAAATTTAAAATAAAATTTATAAATAGACGCAAAAAACAGATAATTTAATGTTTTTTTGGTTTATTATATTATATTTTTAAATCGTTTATGTGATTTTTTTGTTAATGTTCTTACTTTTTATACTACCCACATATTTTGTATTTATTATTTTTTATAGATATAAATTTTATTTAGTAAATTATGTATTGTGGTAAAATTTACATGTATAAAGAAAGCCATTTTATAAATTAAAACATCCAATAATATCAATTGAATATGACTAAAGATACAAAAAGTATATCTGCGATTATCTTAGCTTCGGGTGACTCTAGACGAATGAAACTAGAGTGTGAAAATTCTAAAATATTTATGAGTATTTCTGGAAAACCTTGTTTATCTTATTCTTTAAACGCATTTAGGGAATGCACTTTTATTAAAGAATTTATAGTTGTTTGCAAAGACAAAGACAAGCAGAAAGTAAAAAGCTTGATAGAAGATGATAAAAGTAACTGTTACAAAATAATTACCGGAGGAAAAACACGTCAGGAGTCTGTATTTAATGGTTTTATAAATTCTAGCAAATACACCGACTATTTGCTTATACACGATGCTGCCCGATGTTTAATTACAAAAGAATTAATAAATAAAGTTACGTTAAGCGCTATTAAAAGTAGATCTTGCGCTATTTTAGGTGTACCTGTTAAAGATACGATTAAAGTTGTAGAAACTATAGAAAATGAAAATATTGTAAAAGAAACTAAGAATAGGGACTCCTTATGGCAGATACAAACACCGCAAGTTATAAGAAAAGACTTATATCGTTTTTGTATAAAAAAAGCTATTAAGGAAAATAAAATTTTTACAGACGATAGCCAGTTGATAGAAAATTATACTGATGCTAAAGTATGTGTTGTTTTAGGTGAATATGATAATTTAAAATTAACAACCAGAGAAGACATTTGCATTATAGAAAGTTTACTTAAAAAGAGAAATCATAAAAAAATTTGATTAATATATTATTAAAAACATTAAATGTTTTTTTAATTTTTAAAGATTTTAAGAATAAATTAATATATAACAAAGATACTAGTAAATATATCACTTTTATTTATTTTTCAATGTAATATATTTTTAAAGGAACATGTTTATTAATAAACAAAAAACTTATTAAACTACGATTTGATCTAAAATGCAATATAATAAAAATAAAGGCAGTGCTAAAAGCAGATAGATATTATCAATTTATATAATTAATTATGAAATTCAAAGTATATTTTAATAAAAATTGCGCACTTGACTATCGACAAGCAGACAAACCCATTTCTTAACTACTACTTTAGTTTGGTTTGTACAAAACATTTAATGTCAGTCGAAAATTAAATTTCTCTATTTATTAAGTAGTAATTTAATGATATCTATGCTTTTTTAGCACTACCAAAATAAAGTAAAATAAAAAAACATAGACTGGTAGTTTACTACCATAAAAACCAAAAAAAATTAAACCCTAAATAACTAGCGCAAATATTATTTTTCGCATGTACCATCCCAATGTGAAACAGAATTTAAAATATAGCAAATTAAAGTTTTCTAAAATCTTCGACACTTAATACAAAAACTATTGCTCCGCCTACATTAACATTGAAAGGTATAGCAGAATTTAACGCAGTCTTAGAGCCAAAACACGTCTGAGTTGTAGGTACTGTTTGTTTTCTTTTATTACTTTTAGATTTTATTATTTTAATTACATTTTCTACTTCTTTGTCGTCTACTCCGGTCAAGAAAGTCACATTACCTGTACGAAGAAATCCACCTGTGGTAGAAAGCTTAGTAACCTGGTACCCTGCCCGCATCAAAGAATCCGAGACATTGTGAGCATCGTCTATATTTATTATGGATAAAACTAATTTCATAAGTAAAGAAACTTTCACAATTTTTAAGCACAAACTACGTTAATATCTAAAAACTAATAAATATAATTGTAACACAAAAATTGTATTTAAAAAGAAATAAACATCCACAAAAAACAAAATATAAGATAATAGTAATCAACCAAAATAAAAAACTTAACTTTCTTTATTAATTTAAATTTTCCAATAAAATTATATCGCACCTTATTTAATAACACTGGCATACTAAAACTTATTACTAAAAAAACAGAAATAACTTAGCTTTTTAAATAGAAGAAACAACTAATAAATTATAACCCTAACTTCCAAAAACAGATATAACTTAATTTTAATGGCAGTGCTAAAAGCGGATAGGTGCTTCAAATTATGATTAATACGGAAAATTGCAAAAATTGCATACTGCCGATAAACGTTCGAAATCGTTGTCTAACTACTAATTTAATTCGGTATATACAAAAAATCTGAAGTTAATCGGAATTTCAATTTTTCTGTTTATGAGTGTAATTCAATATTATCTATGTACTTTTAGCACTGCCAAAATAAAGCTTTTGAATTTCTATCTTTTTTAAATTTTTTTATTTTTAAAGCATTTTTAAAAACAGAATTTTCTTTACTTAAAATTTTAATTATTCTCATATATTTTTATCAATTCTATATCAAAAATTTTTTTTAAATTGGGTTAAAATCAAATATTATATAAAATAGAGGACAACAGCGTGTACAATTTTTATAAAAAAACTCTTTTATTTTAAGATGCTTTATGGTATAATGTCACGCGTTTCTGCGATATATATAATACTAGGCTAGATGTGTTTACGTATTAAAAACATGTTTTACGCAAAAGGAAGGAAGTGAACGTTTTTTGTCTTTGCGGATGTAGTTTTTGTGGAAATACACAGTGTTTTGCTACAAATTTTGTATTTAAAGGGAGGAATGAATACGTGAGTGAGGGTAACGTTCAAGAATTTAGCAAATTTAGAGCATTTATCTTTCCTATTCACCGGCATGAATTAAAAAAATTTTTGCCAATGAGTTTTTTGATGTTTTTCATTTTGTTTATATACACTTTAGTTAGGGATTTAAAAGATATATTTGTACAGTATCACACTAATTTGTGGGTAGGCGCAAGTAAAGATGCATCTGCACAGCTTATAAGTGCTTTGAAAGTTTGGTATGTTATGCCTGTTGCATTTTTGACGGTTATGATTTTTACTAAACTAATAAATAAATTTGGTTCGCAAAAAACATTCTACATAATAGTTTCATCTTTTATGGTGTTTTATGCGGTATTTGGGTTCATTCTTTATCCTAATCTTAAGACTTTGGAAATGTCGTCACAGGCTATAACTAGCATGATAGGCAATGTACCTGCGTTTTTTCATACTTTTTTAACTTGTGCAGCTAATTGGCCAGTCTCAATGTTTTATGTGTTTTCTGAGATTTGGGGAACTTTGGCAGTATCTTCTTTATTTTGGCAGTTTGCAAATGCCACCACAATGAGAAACGAAGTTAAACGCTTCTTTGGATTGTTTTCCTTAGTTGCAAACATAGGTGTTGTTATTGCAGGTCTTACAATAAAAGGTGCACTCAAAGACGCTTCTGTAAATAATGTTAGGTGGCTTATGATTGCAGTTGTTTTAGTTGGAGCAGCAATATTATTTATCTACAAATACATTAATGAAAAAATTCTTACAGACAAACGTTTCTATGACCCTTCACAAATAAAAGAAAAGAAGAAAAAGGGTAAAGTTAGCATAATGGAAGGCCTTAGGATACTCTTTACCGACAAGTATTTACTACTAATATCAATTTTAGTTATTGGTTATGGTATGGCGGTAAACTTTTCTGAAGTACTAATGAAAGCTCAGATGAAAATGGCTTTTACTGGTCAGCAGTATACAGACATGCAATCTAATATTTCTATTTTCACCGGAATATTTACTATATTTGTAACTTTATTTGGTGCAAATATTCTTCGTCGCTGTAAGTGGAAGACTTCTGCATTAGCTACACCGGTAATATTTTTGATTTTCGGTTCAATTTTCTTTGCTCTAACTCTTTACAATAAATATGTTAAAGGCGCAACTATCCTTGGAATTTCCGCTTTAACACTTGCGGTTTGGTTTGGAGTTATTCAAAATGCGTTGGTTAAAAGTGTTAAATACTCATTATTTGATTCAACCAAAAATATGGCGTATCTGCCACTTGACCCAGACACTAAAACAAAAGGTCAAGCTGCAGTTGAAGTTGTTGGCGGACGTGCTGGAAAAGCCGGCGCTGCATTCATACAGCAGATAATGTTTGCTTTTGTTGCAGGAGTAATGAACCATGCAATTAGTATTATTGGAATATATGTGGTTACTGTATTAATTTGGATTTCTTCAGTTTGCGGACTTAGTCCAAAATACGAAAAAGCTTTGGCAGAGAAGGAGAAGGCAACTGCATAGATATTTCAAAAGCAATCTAATAAATGAAACGAAAACCTAGTTTAAACTTGGTTTTTGTTTTTTTTAGAAAACAATTGTTATCACTACTTATTCAGACTTAACTAATATAAAATTTAATTTATAAGTGTTTTTTTATTTATATTAAGTGAGTTTTTGATGTAAATAATTTTAATTATAAATTAAAGCGCTAACTTAATTTTAGAGCAGCACTCAAACCGCACAGGAAACACAAAATTAATATCTATGAAAAAAGAACTGAGCTAAATTTTTAAAACTAATATTAAATCTTTTGTGCGTACTGGACTAATTAGTAGCGTAACAGTCAATTTATCAGTTTAACAGTATTAATTATACGTTATGTCCACGATCCTAATTGTCTATTCTACTATGTTATCAATATGTTTTTAATATATGGTAGTGCTACTCGATAGTTGGTACTTTGTCTCTTTAGAAGGTGTTAAGAACAGAAAATTAAGTAGAAGTTGTTACTAAAAATTTATTTCTGGAATCTTTTTTACGTTATGTTAATAAAGAAAATTTGTAATCCATCCACTTTTAGCACTGCCTAAATTATTAATTTGTTGACATATTTTGAGTTGCATGCTAGAATCCAGAACTGTTAAGACACTATAAACTTAGTAAGTTAAGCTAAATTTGTTGACTTAAGGAGGTGGATATTTTATATGCCAACTTTTAATCAGTTAGTTCGCAAAGGCAGAAAAACGACACAAAAAAAAGACAAGGCACCTGCTCTTTTGAAGGCTTTTAATTCTTTGCATCGTGTAATTATTGACTCAGAGTCCCCTCAAAAAAGAGGTGTATGTACTTCTGTTAAAACAGCTACACCAAAAAAACCTAATTCGGCACTTCGTAAAATTGCTAGGGTTAGGCTCTCTAATGGTCAGGAAGTAACGTCTTATATCCCTGGTGAAGGTCATAATCTTCAGGAGCACAGTGTGGTTTTAATTCGTGGCGGACGTGTTAAAGATTTACCTGGTGTGAGGTATCATATAATACGTGGCACCTTAGATTCTCAGGGTGTTGCAAAACGTATGCAAGCTAGGTCTAAATATGGTGCTAAAAAGCCGAAGTCTGGTGGTAAGGGTAAGTAGGCGGATTTTTTGTGATGGCAAAATATATATGTAGAAAAGTCTGACCTGATGTTGTAGGTTATGTTTGTCGGGAGTAGTTTAGTTTTTGTGAGTAATATTGGCGAGATTAATTTGAGCGTGAATTTAGAAATTCGGGGCTTTGAGTATTGTTTGATAGTGTTTGAGGTTTTTTGTTTTTGATTAGTTATTGTTTTGATTTATTTTTAAAAGTTTTTAGTACCTAAGAGATCATTAATATGAAGGAGGGAAGGTTTTGCCAAGAAGAGGTTTTGTTGCAAAAAGGGATGTATTGCCTGATCCGCTTTATAACTCTAAGTTAGTTACGAAGTTAATAAATAATATAATGTACGATGGAAAACGTGGGGTTGCCCAAAAGATTGTGTATGGTGCTTTTGCTATAATAAAATCCAAGCTGGAGGATCATGCTCCTATGGAGGTTTTTGAAAAATCTATTGAAAATATTATGCCGAGTTTAGAAGTAAAAGCGCGTAGAGTCGGGGGAGCGACGTATCAAGTTCCAGTTGAAGTTAGGCCAGAGCGTAGGCAAACTTTGGGCCTTAGGTGGCTTGTAGATTATGCGAGAAAGCGTTCTGAAAAAACCATGAGAGAGCGCTTAGCAAATGAGCTTTTGGATGCTTTCAATGAAACAGGTGGCGCAGTTAAGAAAAGAGAAGATACTCATAAAATGGCGGAATCCAACAAAGCTTTTGCGCATTTTAGATGGTAAAGTCATAGTTGTTTTTATTAATAATTCTTTCAATACATTGTTCTGTGTTTTCTAGCAAAGAGCAGTGTGTTGTTTTCGTTTAAATTGGTTTATTATGTAAAGTTTTTGAAACATTTAGTTACGTAGCGTGTAGTAAGATTAGCAGATATAGTGGTTAATTTGAAATATATTTTATTTTTAGCGAATTTATATATATTTAATTATATCTACGAATTAATAAGATATTTAAGTTATAAAAATAAGATTTAATTAAAACCGCTATAATTTGCAAATTTAATTACTGTTAACTATGTTTGTTTTAGGTTATAATATTTATAATTTTTTTAGTTTATGTTTTGTTTAGCTAATAAACTTTAAGTTTAATTGGAATTTTGTCACTATGTAGAGTGTTTTTTTGTGCAACTTTTAATTTTTTAACTTTTACTTGAAAGGAAATATGTATTTATATGGGTAGTGCAGGCAAAAGGCAAGTTTCTTTAGAAAAAACTAGAAATATAGGGATAATGGCCCACATAGACGCCGGTAAAACAACAACTACAGAAAGAATTTTGTTCTACACTGGGGTTAATCATAAAATTGGCGAAACGCATGACGGCGAAGCAACTATGGACTGGATGGCTCAAGAACAAGAAAGAGGTATAACAATTACATCAGCGGCAACAACCTGTTTTTGGAAAGATCACAGAATAAACATAATAGATACTCCAGGTCACGTTGATTTTACAGTTGAGGTTGAAAGATCACTTAGAGTCTTAGATGGTTCTGTGACAGTGCTTTGCGCTAAAGGTGGGGTAGAGCCGCAATCAGAAACAGTGTGGCGCCAGGCAGATAGATATAGTGTTCCACGTATGGTTTATGTTAACAAGATGGACGCAGTAGGTGCAGATTTTTATAATGTAATAAATATGATGAAGGAACGGTTAAAGTGTAATGCTGTACCAATACAGTTACCTATTGGCTCAGAGGACGCATTTAAAGGTATAGTAGATTTAGTTGAAATGAAAGCTTATATTTATGGCGACGATCTAGGTAAAGATATAAAAGTTGTAGATATTCCTGATGATTTAAAAGAGAAATCTGAAACGTATAGATCTGAGCTTTTAGAACACGTTGCCGAAATGGATGATGCTTTGTTTGAAAAATATTTAGACGGCAAAGAATTAACAGAAGAAGAAATTAAGCAGTGTATTAGAAAAAGTACTTTGGCAAACAAGATGGTACCTGTAACATGTGGTAGCTCGTATAAAAATAAAGGTGTTCAGAAATTATTAGATGCAATTGTAGATTATATGCCTGCACCAACTGATGTACCTGCAATTAAAGGAATAAATCCAGAAACTGACGAAGAATGTGAAAGACACTCTAGCGACGATGAGCCTTTTTCTGCTTTGGCATTTAAAATTGCTACAGATCCATACGTTGGTAAACTTTGCTTTTTTAGAGTTTATTCAGGGTCAATTAAAGCAGGTACGAGTGTATTTAACTCAACAAAGGGCAAAACCGAAAGAATTGGAAGAATCCTTCAGATGCACGCGAATCATAGGCAAGATATTGAAGAAGTCTTCGCAGGTGATATCGCCGCAGCAGTTGGCCTTAGAAACACAACTACTGGAGATACTTTATGCACAGAGAATTCACCAGTCATACTTGAATCTATGGATTTTCCAGAGCCAGTTATTAGAGTTGCTATTGAGCCTAAAACTAAAGCAGGCCAAGAAAAAATGGGTTTAGCTTTGGCAAAGCTTGCTGAAGAAGATCCTACTTTTAAAGCTTATACAGATTCAGAAACAGGACAAACCATTATAGCGGGTATGGGTGAGCTACATCTTGAAATAATAGTAGACAGACTTTTAAGAGAATTTAAAGTTGAAGCGAACATTGGTAATCCACAAGTTGCGTATAAAGAAACAATAAAGAAATCTGCAGATGTAGAAAGCAAATATATTAGGCAATCTGGTGGTAGAGGACAGTATGGTCACGTAAAAATAAGAATTTCTCCAAATCCAACTAAGGGTTATGAGTTTATTAACTCAATTGTTGGAGGAGCTATTCCAAAAGAATATATTCCAGCAGTAGATAATGGTATTCAAGGTGCAATGGGTGCAGGAATACTAGCAGGATATCAGGTAGTAGATGTTAAAGTTGAACTTTACGACGGATCTTTCCATGAAGTAGACTCTTCCGAAATGGCATTTAAGATAGCAGGATCTATGGCGTTTAAGGATGCTATGAAGAAGGCAAGTCCAGTACTTTTGGAACCAATTATGAAGGTTTGTGTAACTGTGCCTGAAGAATATATGGGTGATGTAATTGGTGACCTTAACTCTCGCAGAGGTATGATCCAAGGGATGGAAACCTTAGCCGGTGCGCAAAGAATAAATGCACATGTTCCTCTTTCTGAGATGTTCGGTTACGCTACGGATATGCGCTCAAAGACTCAAGGACGTGGTCAGTATACTATGGAACCGAGTCATTATGCTGAAGTCCCGAAATCTGTTGCAGAAGGTATAATCGCCTCTAGGGTAAAGCCAGCTGAGTAGTTGCTTCTTTTTTCTATAAGCATTTTAAATGTCATTTGTACTACAAATAAGACTTTGTTGTCTCAAATAACCGTAAAGTTGGTTTTTATATGAGTGTATCAAAATCTGTGACGAATTTGATGGTCGATTACAATAAGTAGTTGTTACGTTTTTTTAATTAAGCAAGATACATGCTTTTTTTGGACTTAGAACTCACAATAGTAAATTTTTTTATAAAATTTAGATAAGATTTTAGTTGCGTTGATATTTAAAATGTTGAATAAAAACTTACAGATAGTTTTTAATTCTTTAATTATTCACATTCTATGTAATGCCAAGTAGTACGTCAGAACCGAATTTAAATAAGGCTTTGTTTACATCGATATTTAAAATATGTAACAAAACTTGCGTATAATTAATTAGTTACAGTAATGCTATTTTGGGCAGTGCTAAAATCGCATAGATAACATTGAATTACTACACATAAACAGAGAAATTTAATTTTCGACTGACACTAAATTTTTTATAAAAACTGAACTAAGTGGTAGTTAAGAAATGGGTTTGTCTGCTTATCGATAGTCGAGCGCGCGATTTTTCTCAAACCATAATTTGAATTTAATATTATATAATCTAATGATATTTATCTGCTTTTAGCACTGCCCTATTTTGGTATTGTATAATATTAGATTAATTAATTGCTTACGCTTGATGATGTGTTTGGTATTTTATCTAGCACGGTTCTAATTTAGTTTTTATTGATAACGAAAATCAGCGCCGTAGTAACTTTAAGTTCTTATATCGGCCTGTTATAGAATCTTAAAATTACAAAAATTAATTTTTTCAGTATGGGGTGACTTAGAATATAGTCGCGTTATTATACCACTTTACATTAGGTTTAAAATAAAAATTGAAATATGAGTCAATTACTTACCTGCTTTTTTTCATCTTTTTTAAAACAAGACTTAATTTTCTCTAAAACACTTGGTAGTATATCTAGTGCTTTGTCTAAAGATGTAGAACATGGTTCAACCTTAAGTAATTTTACGTCGTCTTTATTAATAACTAAAAAAGCAACCGGAGAAACTGTAACTCCAGCCCCTGTTCCTCCACCGAACGTAAAATTACCGATATTCGTTTTATCTTCTTTTTTTACAGGAAACTCAGAACCACCTGTTGCAAAACCGTAAGTAAGTTTAGAAATAGGTATAACTGTAATACTTTCATTTATCTTTACTGCTGTTCCGACAATAGTATTAACATCTACCATTTCCTTTATTTTTATCATAGTCTTCTCTACTAGAGAATCAATTAAATTTTCAGACATTATTTAGTACTCCTCTTTTCAAAACTTCCCTTATTAAAAACATTAAGCATTTTACAATATTTAATAAATTTACGCTAAATTCACAATTAAAAGCGATTCCGTCCGAGTTTTCACAAGAAAAATCAGGTTTTATTTTAATAGTTTTATTTTTTGTTCTATTTTCAAAAATAATCTTTAATAAAATTGAAACTACGCTACACATTTGCCCATACCTGACGCCGACTTGTGCACTATCTTGGGCACCTACTACTATATTTAGATCCAATCTATGTAAAGACACTAAAAACTTTTTTATCACCAATAATAATATTACAAAAATTTGTTTATAGTTTTTAATTTTTTTATAAAAATTTAAATTTATTTTATTTTTTATTTTATTTTCCTTTATTTTTTTGTTTTTACTTTCACATCTCTTTCTTAATAAATTATTAAGATTAAAATTAAATATCAAAAATCTAAATTTAGCTTGAAAATCCCCATTATTTAAGGAAATACAAAAAGACAGAGGATAGATTAAAATTAAAAACAATACAGTAACTAAAAACAAAATAAAAATTATCATAAAAAAATTAAAACACAATACTTTTCTAAAACACAAAATTATATAATAATATTATAAATAATTTTAAATTAAAGTTTTAATTTACTTCTTTAGGCAGTAATAAAAACATTTAGATATGTTGAATTATAAAATATGGAAAAAGGAGAAGATTCAAAATATGATTTAATAAACACCGCATATTTGACTATAGTTAGGCAAACAAAACCTTAGCCCCAATACTAATTAGTTCGGTTTGTACAAAAAATTTAGTTTCAGTCGAAAATTAAGTTTTTCTGTTTAATTAAGTAGTAATTTTTTGTTATCTATTCACTTTTAGCACTGCCACCTAGAGCATGCTCTTTTAAAAATCTCATTTTTTGTTTATATACCTTAACAAATTAGGAGCTTTTCTCAGTTTATTATCTTTAGATACTGTTTTTTATTTCATAAACAAATACCCAATTTAGTGTACACAATCTGCAAAATTACACATTAAAATTTCCAGGTAAACAAATCGGTTTATAAAAATTTATTTTAACATTTAAAATAACAAACTTATTTATTAACAAAAAATCAGCGCTTACATGTCTTTGCTGAGCAATTAACTCCCGAATTACACTAAGCTTATTTTCCATATTCGATACGGAAACGGGTGTAACTCCAATTTCATCGGTGCAAAAAATGTCAGAGCTAAAACTTAATAGATAAAGCTGAATTTTGCCTTTTAAGAGTTAGTCAATTCAAAAATTTTGGTTAAGAATTTTTACTAAAAATTTGGTTTACGAATTTTATTTTACTGTGAAGTTTAGAAGAAGTTACTTTTCAATCTACCCACTTTTAGCATTGCCTAAATTCAGTTCTTCCGCACACAAATAGTATTTTTGCTATCTATGTGTTTTTATCACTGCCCCAAAAATTCCTAATGTATCACTTTAATTTAAAAAATTAAATAACTAATAATTATTGCAACTAGACAATCACTTAATAAAACAAAAACACTACCCTAAATGCACACAAAAATAATTAGGTATAAAAAAGGAAATAAAATATACAAAAAAACTAAAGTAAGCAAAAAATATAGCAATATAAAAAAATAAAAAAACGCTAGAAAAATGAAAAGTTTAGACGACAAAAATAAAAAATTCTAAAAAACAAAAGACCTTAAAAATTTAAAAACAACAATATAAATCAGTATATTATATAAAAAATAATATTTAAAAAAGCCTACAAAACACTAACTAAACAAATCAAGCAACGTTTATATCGTAGAAAACCTAACAAACAGCAGAACACTAATAAGAAAGACGTTTTCTTCCTCTTCTCCTCCTAATAGAAATAATCTTCCTTCCGCTTCTGCTAGACATCCTCTTTCTAAAACCGTGTTCTTTTTTTCTGTGCCTCTTTTTAGGCTGATATGTCCCCATAACAATAATCTCCCACTACTTTTCAAAAAAATTTTAAAATAAAACTACACCACCAATACAGTACCAAAAAATCGGACGTAAACCAATCCCCGCTCAGTTTACTATTTTTTTTATACTGTGTCAATTTTTATTTTTAAAAAAGTTCATATACAAAAAATAGTCAGGTTTAGGATAAAAATATATATCTCATTTATTTTTATATGCATCTTAACTTTGTTAAAATAGTTTGAATAAGTGTTAGTGCTAAAATTTAATAGATAGATCTAAACTTCATCTCACTGGAGATAGCCATTTAAAAAATTTAAGTGGAATTGCTATTAGAATATTAGTTTTTGAAGATTCCTTCACTGACGAAGTGAAAAAAATTATTTGTTAATCTAACTATTTTTAGTAACATCACGCAGATGCTGAAAAACAAAAATATCTAGCCAACGTATTACTTATTTCAATCAGATTTTATTTGCATAAATTATAACAGAAAACAGATAACATAATTTTATTTTACTGGGGGAAAATATCAACATTAAGGTATTTTATCATAAAAATTATTATTATATTATTACAATGTTTTTATATTGTAAACTAAAATTTTTACTTTTTGTTTAATTTTATAATAAGATGATAATTTTTACTACTTTTATGTTATAAAATCGGTTATAATTATGAACGTTTTTCTATGGACTGAACTACTGCATTAAATATTAAAGACTAAATATAATTCTATCTAAAACGATAAATATCCTCTTGGATCAAGGTGATTTACATCAGCTTTTTATTTATTTATATTTTTTTGAAAATTAGAATCTTTTTATTCAAAATAATAAAACACAATACTTTATATTTTTACTATTTATGGTGTTGCCTGATAATTCAATCAATGGTATTAGTACTAAAAGTGGCTAGGCTAACGAATAAAACCTTATGAATATCACGTTAAAAAAATTCCAAAAATCAATTTTTCAATAACAATCTCTACCTGTTTTTTAGGTTGACCACCTCATAAGAGGCAAAATGCCAAACTATCTATTTAAGATTTAGCACTGCCAAATTTTTGGCAGTGCTAAGAGCGGGTAAATATTATTAAATTATATAATATAAGATGCAAAGTGTAGTTTGATAAAAATCGCGCACATTGACTATCGATAGGCACAAAAGCTCATTTCTTAACCACTACTTAGTTTGGTTTTTAGGAAAATTTTAGTGTCAGTCGAAAATTGAAATTCTCTGTTTATGAGTAGTGATTCAATGTTATATACGCACTTTTAGCACTGCCTAAAGTGCGTTTGTAATTTTTTATTTGCACAAATGCTGTAGTTACTTAAAAAACAAGAAACATCAATTGCAAGCATACGTCCTATTTTTTAAAAGAGTTAAACATTGTACTTTAGTTTTTAATAAATACTTTAGCGTAACAAATTGTTAAAGCAACGGCATCTGCGGCATCGTCTGGTTTAGGGAGGGAATCTAATTTTAAAATTTCTTTAACATTTTGCATAATTTGAGGCTTTTTAGATCGTCCATAGCCTGTAACCGCTACTTTTACTTGTAAAGGAGTAAATTCTTCAATTTTTAAAAAACACATAGTACCTGCTAACACAATCACTCCTCTTGCCTGTGCAACATCTATGGCCGTCTTTTGATTATTCCGAAAAAACAACTTTTCAACCACCATTACATCTGGTTTTATGCGTTCAATTATTTTTGTGAGCTCTTTAAATATTAAATCCAATCTTTTACAAAACAGTATATCAGACGGAGTAGTTATTGTTCCGTATTCCAAAAGTTCTAGCTTTTTTTTATCTTTTTCAATTTTTAGTACACCGAATCCAACAGTACCGTAACCGGGGTCTATACCTAAAACTATCAAAAATTAAAACACTCCATTTAATAGTAAAAATATTAAAATAAATTTACAATAAAAACAGCACAAATTATGCCTAATAATGCACCAGCTAAAATATCTGAAGGATAGTGCACCTTAAAGTAAAGCCTGGAAAAACTAACTAAGAAAGCTAAAATAGAAACTGGTATTATCATACATGGATAAAGAGACGATATAACTATAGCACAAGCAACAGACGAAGAAGTATGCCCAGACGGGAAAGAGTAAGTAATTGGTTTTTTTATAAGCATATCTTGATTTTCTATGTATCTAGAAGGACGCGTCCTTTTAGCTAAATTTTTGATAAACACTTCACCTAGAACTCCAGTAACCAAAACTGCTACTATAGTTTTAGTACCTGCTTTTCTAGAATTTTCGTTCATTAGCATAGGTAAAGAAATTAAAAGCCAAATAATCCCAAGGCTACCAAGCTTTGTAAATGGCAACAAAAACTTACTAAACAACGGCCTTTGCCAACTGGTAACACAATTAATAACTTTTTTGTCTATTCTCTTTATATAACCAAGCATAAAAACAGAGCCAAAATAAAATAATAACTTGGCGATTATACCACATTAAGGTCAAAAAACAAAGACTAAATGGTTTTGGCAGTGCTAAAAACAGGTAGATATTATTAAATTAAAATTATGGTTTGATAAAAATCGCACACTTAGCTATCGATAAAAGCATTCAGACTCATTTCTTAACTACTACTTAAGTTTGGTCTTTAGAAAAATTTAGTGTCAGTCGAAAATTAAAATTTTCTGTATATTGAGTAGTAATTCAATGCTATCTATGCACTTTTTGCAATGCCGGTTTTGGCGATGTTAATACTTAATAGACATACTAAAACTCCTACCACACTAGATATTAAATCCAAAATATTATGTGTAGATTGTTACTTAAAAATTAGTTTTCTGATTCTATTTTGCTGTGATTTAAGAATACATTATTTTTTAATCTACCTATTTTTAGTAATACTTAGTATTTGTCTTAATAAGTTTTCATGTCTACAATATTTATATCGCCTACAAACTATAGGCGTTCAAAATCATATTGTATTACAAATTTTAAATTTTTATTGTTAAATTTCTTGTTATTAAAATTTTTTAAATTAAGCTTTTTAATTTATTTTTTATTTTCGAATCTTTCTTTAATAATTGCATAATTTTCACTAATGTTTATGTCAAAATCTCTATTCAAATCTTCTTCTATGTGATCTATAAAATAACTGCTCCATATATAAATCTCTCATTAAGTCTCTCATCTGATATTTTATTGTCTGCACAGTTAAACAAACTAAAACCAAATAAGTATACAAAGTAGCAGCAATAATATTAGGCATAATATGACCAAGAGATACAAAAAACGCGGCTGACAACATAAAAGTACTAAAAAAATTTTTAGCGACATTTACTATACTTTATTGAGGTTTCACGTACTCCATGTTTTTCGGTTTCTTTTTCTTTTTTATTTTCATCGCGGTTCCACCAGTCTTTAAACTTTTTCGCAGCATCCGTAATAAAGTTCGCACTCGTAGTGGTAGACTAAGTCATTGCACTAGTAGCAGCAGTTCCTGCTAAAGTTGTTGTTAATAAAATTTTACCTGCAGCTCTTATTTTACTTACACCGCTATTTTTCTTCATATATAGAGTATTACCTCAACATTTATAAATTTTATCTTTTTATAAATAATTGTGTAATTATAATATATTTTTAAAATAAAATCAAAATTTTTTAATAAAGATAATTATTTTTAAACATTATGGTGGCTATAGAATAATTTTTTATAACTAATTTGTTTACTTAGAAATTCTAAGATATAATTCTTTAACTTGAGCATATTAAACGGAGCATTTGTTTATGAACAGAAAGTTTAGCACTATAAACAAAGACCGGGATTTTAAAAGAGCATACTCTAAGGGAAAATCATTTGTTTTTCCATATGTTGTAATTTACGTTAATAAAAATTTTAGAAAAGGTACTCGTGTTGGAATTACTGCGAGCAAAAAAATTGGTAATGCCGTTAAGCGTAATAGAGCTAGAAGGGTTATTAGGCAAGCGTATTTAGACTTAATTGATGGCAAAAATCTTGGCAATGTAGATTTTGTATTTGTTGCACGTGCAAGGACTCCAGGAGCAAAAAGTTGCGATATTAAAAGAAGCCTTAAAGGTTTGTTTGAAAAAATGTTTCAGTAGTCATTATCTGGACAAAATTTAGTGGTTAATTTGTAAATAATAATTTAAAATCAGCCTTTGGTTTTAGTTTTGTCTTCTAATAGCTGTTTGTTCAAAAATTTAAATTTAAACTTGTTACTCAAAAATTAGTCTTTAAAATCTCTATTTAAAGTGAATATATGGAAATGATATTTGTTACTTTACTTATTTTCAGCGCCGTCCAGGCAATATAGTGCTTGTATTTATTAATATTTTTAATTAAATTTAGTTTTTAAAATAAAATCTGTGAAGAAGTATTTTTTGTACCTAGTTTATTTATTGTGGGCTATTTGGTGTTTAGTTTTAAATATTTTAAGTTTTTCGCTTTTGCAGATTTAAATGACTTAATATTATTAGGAGAATTTAATATTTTTCATGTTTAAAAAAATTTTGTGTAGATTAATCATTTATTATCAGAAAAATATATCTGCAAGATTTCCTGGTAAATGCAAATTTTTTCCTACTTGCTCCAACTATGCTCTTATTTCTATTGCGCGCTTTGGTGTTATTAAGGGTTTAGTTTTGTCTATTTTTAGAATTTTAAGATGTAATAGATTTTCAATGGGAGGAATAGATTTTGTGCCAAAAAGGTAAATACGAATTTTTACATTTGCCTGTATATCAGGCATTACTAAAAGTGCACAGATAACATTAAATTACTACTAAATAAACATAAAAATTTAATTTTCGACTGACACTAAATTTTTGTAAAAACCGAACTAAGTAGTAGTTAGGAAATGGGTTTGTTTGCTTTTCGATAGTAAAGTGCGTAATTTTTATTAAACCATACTTTGAATTTTATATTATATAATTTAATATCATCTGTCTGCTTTTAGCAATGCCCTGTATCAGTGTGACTTGTGATTTCTTTGTCTTTTTGCTATAATAAATGCATAAAAGTTTTTATCTGACCATTATAAGAGGTATTTTATTTGGATAGTTTTAGAAAAATAATAGGTGTGTCTTTGTTGTGTATGTTTGTTGTTCCGCTTAATTCAGGATTTTCTGATAACAACGAAGCAAAAAAAGAGCGCAGTACGTTGAAAAATAGCGATATTTTACCTTGCAATGAGGAAAATAAAAAATTCCTAGAGCTATTTAGAAAGCTCGAGATTTTTTTGAGACAGCCTAAAGATGAATGTGCAAAAAAAGTTATGGCAGACGAAAAAATGGGAAAAGAGATTTTATCTTTTGGGGCTAAACTAGAGCAATTGCTTAAGGAAGGTAAGGTAAAAAAAGAGGATGAGGTAGAATATAGAGCTTGGAGTAAGCTTTGGCATAAGCTATGTGAGCTGGAAGATGAAATTAAAAAAAGACGAGATTTAGAGAGTGGAATTATTGAGCTTTGTGCCAGAAGGATTTTGAAATGTTGGTTTAAAGTTTTAAATATTGGCCAAAAAGGAGGAAAGTTATCGAAAACATTGAAGGAACGAGAGTTTTGTGGAAAGTGGAAGGATGCTGTTTTTGCATTAATTTTGGTTTACATGTCTGGAAAAGAAAATTTGAATTTGAATTTTAATGAAAAATAATAATTATGTTAAAGTTAAGGTTACTGAAAAACACCCGGTTGGTACCAAGTGTTATATAGAAACAGGAACATTTTGTAGTTGTAGTTAGTTACTGGAAAATGAACTTGTATGTCGCTTTTGTGGACCTATTTAACGTATTATGTTGAAAAAATATACATTTGAGTTACCACAATTTAATTTAGAAAAGGATGGCGTGGATATACAGAAATTTCTGTATGAAAGACTTGAGTAGTATACATGGTCGTTACTAACATATATAAAATTAATTCAAGTTTTTACACTTAAACGTAAAGAAAAAATGGGAGTTGATTTGCTACAATCTGTGTAAATTAGTAGATAAAGTTAAAAGTTGGAATCATTCAGCGCAATGTTAGAAGATTTTTAGATTGATTGCTACAGCGTTTTGTACGGCAAATAAGAAAAGTGAAGCTTTATAAAAACTAATTACTAAAGATTATTTTTGTTATCTATTTTTATTATAGATTGTGCCATGAGTATTTTTAAAACTTATTTATTATTTACTTTAAGTAATTTTGTTTTTTTACTGTATTCTTTGCCCTATATTTTGAAATAATATTATACATTTAATTTGTACGGATACGTATGAGTTTAAAATGAATATTTCCGGGTCAGTGCTAAAAGTAAGTAGATTAACAGATAACGTATTGTGGACATAAAGATTCCAAAAACTATTTTTTAGTAACGCTATTTGCTAATTTTTTGTTTTGAACACCTCAAACTATTTATTTGGGATTTAGCACTGCTATTTCCTGGTTTGACTATTAGAAATATTTAATTTACAATATAATCCGGTTGTTTTATAGTACATTAGTTTAATTCAAAATTTATAAAAGTTGGTATCAATTTTGTTTATAGACCTTTTAAAAAAATTATCAGGGTTAGTTTTAGTTTTAGCTGTACCTTTTTGTTTTTATGCATGTGGCGGTAAAGTTGATCATAGCTGGGTGTTTAGGTGCAACAAGGATGTTATCCCGGAGGGAGTATACAAGTACTACTTACGAGAATCATACAATAAGGCCATAGATATTTTATCTGAAAGTGGTAGTTCGCTTGAAAGTTTGAGTGATCAAAAGATTGGTGAAAAATCTTTTAGTGAATGGATAAAGAATGACGCGATGGCCTCGTGCAAAGATCTACTAGCAATAGAGGTAATGTTTCGGGATGAAAAACTTTTTTTAACAGATAAAGAAAAATCTGAGGTATCTAGTTCAGCTGAAAGTGCATTTAGTGCTTTGGAAAAGGAACTTAAGGAATTGTCAGTAAGTGAAGAAGATTTTAAGAGAGCATACGCTGAGTGTAAAATTAAGTATCAGAAGTTGTTCGATTATTTTTACGAAAAGGGTGGGAAAGAGGAAGTAACTGATAAAGACCTTATAGAATATTATAAAAACGAATATGTTAATTATTCTATGTTGACTAAGTATGTATTTTTATCCAATAAGTTAGATGGAGAGCAGCAGTTTAAGGAATCAAATGTTAGCGAAGAACAGGTAAGAAGTGCACAAGGTCAAATTGAAGAATATGTAGATCTTTTAAATTCTGGAAAAAAAGGTATTAAAGAGATTGCTAACATATTTAAAGAAAAGGAGCAGTTGTCCACGGATCCTCTTGAAACAGAGACGATATGTTTAAAAGATGCAGATGTTAGCGAGGAAATTTTAAATAAATTAAAAGAATTAGATGTAGGTAAAGCGGACTATGTAAAAATAAACGATACATTCGTACTTTTGTTTAAAAACGATATATCTAACAATTTACCTGATATTTCTAACAATGAAATCAGGCGAGATATTCTCAAAAGTTTTAAAGTAGATGATTTTTATAGTAAGATTGAATCGGTAAAAAGTAAGATGAACATAGAGTTAAATTCTAAACTTATAAAAGAAATTGTTCCGGAAAAACTTTTTAAGTTATCTTAATGCTTTTTATTTTTGTTATGGCGTTGGTTCTGTGTTTTTTGATTTTAGAAATGGCAGTGCTAAAATCCAGTAAATGGTTTGATATTTTACCCTTAAGAGGTTGTAAAAATTGAAAATGAAGTGGGAGCTGTTACTGAAAAATTGGTTTTTGTATTTTTTTACTTTGGTGTGAATAAGGTATTACTTGTTAATCTACCCTATTTTTAACACTGCCTAAACAATTGTGCCATTTCTTTTAATTTAAGTTCTTATATATTGTCAAAATATCAACTTTTGTTGTTTTTTATTCAAGGGGTAAAATGAGGAGTTTTGATACATCTTCGGGTAGGATAAAATCTAGTATTAATTTAGATAATTTAGAATTTAATTTTAAAAATATAAAATGTGCTTTGCCTAAAAGTATAAAAATTATGTGTGTTGTAAAGGCCAATGCATATGGATTAGGTGCTAATAGAATATCTAAGTTATACGAAGAACTTGGGGCAGATGCATTTGCAGTTGCTACATTAAATGAAGCAATTGAGCTTAGAAAGAGCGGTATTTTAAAAGACATACTTATTTTAGGCTACACTGCGCCAGAAAAAACACTTGAGTTGCATAAATTCAATATCTCACAAACTGTATTTTCTAGCAATTATGCGTCAAAATTAGCAGTAAGTGCAAAAAATGCCGGTGTAGTTTTAAATATACATTTAAAAGTTGATACAGGTATGAGTCGGCTTGGGTTTTTATTTCAAGACAAAAATAGGGATGTAAAGACATTTGATGAACTTAAAAATTTAAAAGAGATAAAAGAATTTAACGTCGAAGGGATATTCACACACTTTTTAGGAGCAGATGAAAGTAGTGAACGATGCAAAAAAATTACTATAAATCAAATAGAAAACTTTAAATGTATATCAGATTTTGCTAAAAAAAATTTTGAAAATCTAAAATACGTTCATTGCAGTAATAGTGGCGCTATTCTTAATTATCCCCAGGCTTTAGAAAATTGTAATACGGTACGTGCCGGAATTATCCTCTATGGATATTATCCATCAAATTTTGTAAAAAACAAAATTTTACTAAAAAATGTTTTAGAAGTTAAAACCAAAATTGTGCAGATTAAAGAGCTGCCTACAGGTAGCAGTGTGAGTTACGGAGGAACTTTTGTTACCAAAAAAACAACAAAGATCGCAATAGTACCAATAGGGTATGCAGATGGCTTGAGTCGATCGCTTTCAAATGTTGGTAAAATGATAGTAAATGGAGAATTTGCGAAAATAGTAGGTAATATTTGTATGGATCAGTGCATGTTAGATGTTACAGATATACCGAATGTAAAGGAAGGTGACGAAGTGACAGTCATCGGTAAAAGTGGACTTTCAGAAATAAATGCAAATGATATTGCAAAAGATCGAGGTACAATAAATTATGAAGTTTTGTGTAATTTTAGTAATGTAAGGTGATTAAGTAAAAATATACCTTAAGTGTTTTTTGTATTTTATTAGATACAATCAACACCTTTTTATGTTTTCATAATTTATATTTAATAAATTATCTATAGTTTTGTATATCTTAGTTTGGTGTTTCTGAATATTTCCTTAACTTTTATTAAAATTTTTCTTATTGTATTACTTTTTGTATTTAGAAAATTATTGTCGTTTATATTTTTTAATTATTCATGAATTTTAGTTACGGCACGGTCAAACAATTTGTATCTTTTCTAGCTAGTCATTATTACAATAAAAATATTGTTAGCAATACCTATCCGTCCAACACAAAATAATGTTTTTAGTGTTATTATCCATAGTAAAATTTGTTGAAAAAGGTAGTGCAAAGCCCTAATAGATAGTTTAATGTTTTGTCTCTTAAGAGGGTTTTCAAAACATAAAATTAAGTGGAGATTGTTACTAAAAAATTGGTTTTGAAACCTTTTTCACTTTGGTGTGCACAAGGTATTATTTATTAATCTACCTACTTTTAGCACAGCTTTAAAAAATATTGTATATGCATGTGGTTTTATTTATTGTGAACAAAAAATATTCTATTTTTTACATCTTGCCTATGATATTATTCAATGCTATTTTTTGTGCATCGAAGTGCCCCAATGCTAAAAATAGGTATATTAGCAAGTAACATCTTATGGAAACTATATCAAAAAAGAATCCAAAAAACTATTTTTTAGTGGGAACGCTGCTTTGCTATTCAAATTTAATACTTTTTAGGATGCATGATTTTAGTTAATCTACTAAAGTTTGGAATTACCCCAAAATGTGGCAATTCTAAAAGTAAGTATATTTAAAAATTAAACTATGAAAACTAAGTTAAAAAAGATTCCAAAAACTAATTTTTTATTAAAAATCTCAACTTAATTTTTTTGGGTCGAATACCCATTTAGAGACAAAATATCAATCTATCTATTGAGATTTAGCCTACCCTAAAATGCCACATGTTTGTAATAGTTTTAGATTCTTAGTAGAATGAATGCAATGTTAGTATTTATTATCGTAGTGAATTCTTTGGAGAGGGAATATGGAATTTAAAGCAAATGAAGGAAAAAATGTAGATATAGATGTTGATGGTAAAATTTATAAACGCCATGCAATAAAGACGCATTTTGTGATGCCTGGTGAGAATTATATAGATTTAGTAGAGAAATATGTAAAACCGTTTTACGAAGACGGGGACATAATATCTTTAAGTGAGAAAGTTATATCAATCTGCCAAAATAGGATTATAAGGAGAGAAGACATAAAAATAGGCTTTTGGGCTAAATTTTTGTCTAAGTTTGCATCAAAACCTAAGATTGCTACAGGCTATGCTAGCGAAGCCATAAAAGTTCAATATGTTATTAACAAATTAGGACTTTTAAAGGTTTTGTATGCTAGTATTGTTAGTGGTATAACAAAGTTTTTCGGCATAAAGGGTAAGTTTTATGAAATAATTGGTCAAGAACTTAGCAGTTTAGATTGCTTTGACGGTTATGACTACGAATATTATAAAGATATAGGAATAGAAACTCCAGAAAATCCAGATGGAGTGTGCAATGAAATAAAAAACAAATTAGGATTTGATTCAATAATTGTAGATGCAAATGAGATGGGTCAACTTTTATTGGGTAAGTGCAGCGGCATTTTGCATACAGATGATGAGCTACTTAAAATGGTAAGAGACAATCCGGCTGGCAATGGTACAGAGAGTACTCCAATAGTACTTATTAGGCTAGAGAGGTCATCAGCAGTTTAGCAAAAATATGTTTGGATGCTGTTTCTGACTACCAAATTTGGAACATTTATTTTTAGACCGTTTCTTTATTAAAAATTTGGTTCTTAATAACAAAGTTTGAAAATTGATGCCCTCTTAAAGTTAGTATTAGAACCTTTAAAAAAATTAAAATTAATTAAATACATATGAGTGGATTTGGAGAACTTTATTTAAAAAACATGTTAAAAGAAAATCACTTAGATAGAATTGGATTTAGATTTTACAAAATATTTGAAAAAAGATCCCTAACACATAAATCGTTAGGTTATACGTGGCTAAGGTAAATTTGTCTTAATTTTTAAAAATTAGTTCAACATTACTTTGAATCCGATCGTTTAATTGTGTTATATAACGTAATGTTTTTATATAATAATAAATTATGATTAATTAAATTTTAATAAAGATAAAAATCCTAAAATCAAGCTTAATAAGGTTATTTTTTTCAAAAAATGATTCTCATAAATAAATATATATCAAGAGCATCAAAATATAAGCAATGCTAAAAATACATAGATAACATTGAATTACTACACATAAACAGAGAAATTTAACCTTCGACTGACACTAAATTTTTTATAAAGACCAAACTTAGTAGTAGTTAAGGAATGGTTATTTGTGCTTATCGATAGTCAAGCGCGCAATTTTTATTAAACCATACTTTAAATTTTACATTATGCAATTTAATAATATATATCCGCTTTAGTACGCCAGTGCAAAGATAAAAGTTCGAGAAGGTATTTGTCCATAATATCTATTTGTTTTGCAAAGCAGTGCTAAAAATGCACATATAACACAAAATTATGCTTTTTAAACATCAAAATTGATTTGGTCTTTTCAGGGTCTTTATCTCAATTTCCAAATATTAAGTCCATTTTAAACTTTTTTATTAACCCATATTTAGGGCTTCCTTTTACTTTTAAAATACAATATACTTTAACGTATATATCTGCCTTTTGCACTGCCAAAATGTGAAAAAGTATTAGTTTATTTTGACATACACCGCTTAAAATGTAACAAAATAAGTCTTATGTTTAATTGTAACAATTAAAAAAACTTATATACAGTAAAAAGAACAAACATCTATTGTAGTAAATAAATTTCACTGTGTGGCTGTGCTAAAAGTAGGTGAATTAACGGATAAAACCTTGTTAACACCAAAGTAAAATTTCGCTCTAGTCACATCTGAAGAGGCAAAGTATTAATCTATCTATTAAAATTTAGCACTGCCAAGCGAAAACCAAGCTATAAAATGAATTTCAAAAGAGGTAAAACAGCAATGACATATGAAAAATTAGATAAAAATATTCCATTTTACAATGTGATATTGAAATGCGAAAATCGCAAAAATTCAGTAATCACCCTAAAAGCAGGATACCGCTTCAAAAATTATGAAACCGGAGATGAAAATTCTTGGGCAAAACTTGAATATGAAATTAGAGATTTTAATTCAGTAAATGAAGCTAAAGAATATTTTATTGATAATTATTGTAAAAATAAAGAAATACGCAAACGATGTTTTTTTGTTTTAAATAGTGAAAATGAAATTGTTGGTTCATGTATTGCTTGGAATGATAAAAAAGAAAATGAAAATGTCGGTTCACTTCATTGGCTGGTAGTTAGCCCTAAAGAGAGAAACAGAGGACTTGGAAAAGCTCTTTGCCAAAAAGTATTAAACTTTTTTCATGAAAAAAATGAATTTCCCGTGTATATTCATACTCAACCGTGGAGTTATAAGGCGATACTTTTATACATTGATCTTGGCTTTAAAATTCAAATTAGTGATACTTTCGGTAGTTACAAGAATGAATATATCGAGGCTATGAAAGCACTAAGTAATATACTTCCCAAAGATCAGTATCAAAAATTAAAAATCAATTCTGAAAAATAGAATCGTAAGTTGTAAGGTAAAACAAAAATGAAACATTAAAAATAGCATTATTTAAACTTGTAAAAACGGGTAGATATATGATTTATCTAATACGAAATGGAGGACAAACAGATTGGAATTTATTCAAAAGATTCAATGGCGTTACAGAAACTTTTTTGAGTCGGACAGGTATTGAGCAAGCAAAAAAATAAGCAGAAAAATTAAAAAATATTGAGTTTGATGTATGTTTTTGTAGCCAACAAAAATGAGTCATTCAGATAGGGAAAAATATATTCAAAAAAGTGAGAATATAGTGCTAGATGAAAGACATGCAGAAATAATTTGTGGAAAATTTGAAGGGACAGAGGAAAATAGGAAGTCAATAAAAGCATTTTCAATAAAAAGGAGATAAAAGTACTGAACTATTTAATGATTTTATGAAACTTAATGCAATATGATTATTTAAGAATATATGCAAAAAAATGTATTGACAATTACTCATTCCACTAATGCAAGAATAATAAGTTATTATCTGAAAGGGAAACCAGAAAATTATGATTTAACTAGGGCAATATTACGCAGACATAGTACGCAGTGGAGAAGTATTAACGTATAAACTTGAACCTCACACTGGTCGAGGTGACAGGATTTGAACCTGCGACCCCTGCGTCCCGAACGCAGTGCTCTACCAAACTGAGCCACACCTCGACATATAAAAAAACAATCCGGGCAGATTATATCACTTATAATGCAAGTATACAAAGAGTCAATTCTTATGGCAGTGCTAAAAACAGATAAATATTATTAAATTATATATATACAAAGTATAGTTTGATAAAATTTGATAAAAATCGCACGCTTGACTTTCAATGAGCAGACAAACCCATTTTTTAACTACTTAGCTCGGTTTGTTCAAAAAAATTAGTGTCAGTCGAAAATTAAATTTTTCTGTTTAATTAGTAGTAATTCAATGTTGTCTATGCATTTTTAGTACTGCACTACATTCACCACTATTTACTAAAAATTGATTTTTAAGTCTTTTTTAAAGCGATATTCATAAGGTGTTATTTATTAATCTAACTACTTTTAGCACGGTTTTTGTACTTTACTTATTGCTTTTTAATATATATTATGCTAGAAGTAACTTTTGAGTAGATTGGACGGCTGCGAGTGTATATTTTCGAAAGATGACACGCGAGGAAAGTCCGGGCTTTGCAGGGCTGGGTAGCGGTTAAAAGCCGCCGGAGGTGACTCTAGGGAAAGTGCAACAGAAAGCATACCGCTTAAATTTATTTTGAGTAAGGTTGAAAAGGCGGGGTAAGAGCCCACCATCTGCACTGGAGACTTTGCAGGATTTGTAAACCCTACCTGAAGCAACACCGTACTAACGATTCTAACACTGTAGCGTTTGCCCGACGCTGTTAGTTTTTGAAGGTGGCACTGAGCTTTATGGTAACATTTAGCCAAGATAGATGGTCGTTTTTAACAGAACCCGGCTTATAGATCTACTCAGCTTATTTTTGTGAGGATATGAAAAGCAAAGTAAGTTATATGTTTTTATTTTTCAAAAAAGCTTAATTTTATTTGTCTTATAAAAGTCTTTAATAATAACAGTATTTTGATAAATTGCGTTTAAGTTTTTAATATTTTTTAGCAAAAATAGCTTTAGAAGATATTTATAAGTTTTTGTAAATACTATGGATTTGTTTGCTGTAAACAATCCAACATAAGCGAGGCTATAAAAATTGAGTTTAAATTATTTACGTTGGTACTTAGGTAAAAAGTTAAGTAGAATGATAAAAGTATGACTATAAGACAAAAACAAATCTTTGAATAATGTCTTGTTTTTGTTTAAAAATCTGTCTTGTTTTGCACTTATAAGGGTAAATGTTCATTTTATAAATAAAGTTTATAACTTACTTATTTTTAAACCGAAATTAATCAAATGTGCCAGATGTGAAGTTTCTTAGAAATAGTATAATCATTGATTGTGGTACATTAGGATGTGTTTTATGCTACAAACTATTTTGTGTAAAATTGAATTTGTAGCAAAAACAAAATTAATACTTTAATATTTAATTGAATTGTCTAGTGGTTATTTTTCAATTTTAATACTTAATTAATAAAATTGGCACATGAAAGACGTAGGTACTATATTTATGCAAGGTAAAATTTTTGATACGCACGCTCATTATGACGATGAAGCATTTTTAAATGATAGAAATGAAATTTTAAAAAAAATAAAAGACGAAGGAGTATACGCTGCTGTTAATGCAGGAGTAGATATACTATCGTCAAAAGAATCTATAAAATTAAGCCAAGAATTTGATTTTATTTATGCTGCAGTAGGTGTACATCCGCTCAACATTGAAAACTTAGATAAAGACTATTTAAATATATTAAGAAAGCTTGTTGAAAATAAAAAAAACAAAATAGTAGCCATTGGAGAAATTGGTCTAGATTATCATACAGAACCTTTTAATAAAGATTTGCAAAAAAAAATATTTAAAGAACAAATACTGTTAGCTAATAATTTTAGTTTACCGGTAATCATTCATAGCCGCGATGCCAACAGCGATTCTTTTGATTTAATAAAAGAATGCAAACCAAATGGTATAGTTCATTGTTTTTCTGGCAATTTAGATTTAGCTAAAGAATTAATTAAACTGGGTATGTACATTGGTGTTGGTGGAGTTATAACTTTTAAAAATGCTCAAAAGTTAGTAGAAGTTGTTAAAAATATATCTTTAGATGATATAGTACTGGAAACAGACTGCCCATACATGGCTCCAGTTCCATTTAGGGGTAAACGATGCGATTCTTCTATGATTAAACATGTAGCGCAAAAAATAGCAGATATAAAAGACGAATCTTTAGAGACTGTTTTAAATAGAACTAAAGAAAATGCTAAATTTATATTCAAAGTTTGATATATCAGTGCTAAAAGTGCATAGATAACAAAAAATTACTACTTAATTAAACAGAAAATTGAAAATTCGACTGACATTTTATATAACCCAAAATAAGTAGTATTTAGGCGAAGCTTTTGACTGCTTACCCATAGTCAAATATGCGGTGTTTATTAAACCATAATTTTGATTTTTCTCCTTTTTCCATATTTTATAATTCAAAATATCTGCCTGTTTTTAGCACTGCCTTTGATATTAAATCTTTGTAATAACTATTAGCAATATTATTAAGGGTATTTTTTTCTTAAATTAAAAAAGGAAACAAAAGTTAAAAAACTAAATTATAGTTTAAACTGAGTTTTTTAAAAAATACTATTAAAATTCGTACAATGACAGATATTTTATCTATTTATAAGTGATCAATTTAAAAAGTTAACTTAAGAATTATTGTTAGAAAATTAGTTTTTTAATTTTATTTTGATATTGAGCTTAAAAAGTATTAACTGCTAATTTACATATTTTTAGCACTTGCCTACAAAAACATATAGTTAAAAATTAAAATTTTAAAAATTTTTTTAACTTAAATCTTAGTATATACGCCGTTTTTGCAATAATTTGGTATAAAATATATTATTTTATGTTGACATTTTTTAAAATTTAATTTAAAATATACAAAGAGTCGAAAATACTCTAATAGGTAAATTTTGTTAGAAAAAGGAGATGTAATTATGGCGAAAAGCAAAAATGCAGTGAACGACGCAGCGCTTGAAAGTGCTGCTGGCGGGGCGTATGGTACGACAAAAGGAGAAAAAAGTACAGAGTTTGATTTGTATAAAGACGATGGTACGTATCTTGGAACGTTCGGAAGAAATGAAGAAGGATTCAAATTAGCTAAAGAAACTTTAGGCTATTATGGAAATAAAGAGGGAACCTTTAATGTATTTAAAGAAGATGATAAGAAAAAAGGTTCGGCCAGTGATTTTAAAGATCCGTTTGGCACTATAAAATGGAAATAATAAAACAGAAAATTCTTATGTGTTTAAAGCAAGGGATAAGACTAAAAAACTGAGAGCGATACGACAAAAGATCTTTTTAGTGGAATATTTAAATGGAGCTAACTTAATTTTTATGGGAGGATTTGAAACATGGCAAAAAGTTTGAATGAAACAGAATTAAGTAGTGCTGCTGGGGGCAATATAGATGTGTGTGGCACAGACAAAGCTATCGGTGGTGTAACCCCAAGTAAAGAAGGCGAATACTTCGTGGTTTCTGGCACTAATGCTAAAGGGGAAAAAATAGAGCCAAGACTTTTTCATAAAGATGGTCAAGGACTTACAGCAGCCAGGGCTTTTTGTGCCCAAACAGGTATAAATGCAGATTTGACAGAAAATGCAGAAAAAGAGGCAAGAAAACTTTGAAGTATTACCTAATTTTTCGCGTAGAAATAATATATCTGATTGTGGTACCCTTGTTAATTAAATAAGGGGTACTTTTTTATGTGTAGCAGTACTAACTCTTAATCGATTGGTTGGACTTTCTCGCTTTAGAGATATTCAAGCTAAAAAGTTAAGTGGATATGTTTCTAAAAAAATCAGCTTTAAGATACTCTTTTGCGCTGAAGAAAATATAATTGTTAACTTCCCTATTTTTAGTACTATCTTTTCTTTTTAAATTGTTTACTATTTACTGCGAATTCAAACACAAAATGTTCTTTCTTGTTATTTAATTTAACAACAATAATACAAGGAACAAATATTTAATGGGGCAGTGCTAAAAGTGGGTAAATTAACAAATAACAACTTATAAGCATAACGTTAAAAAAGATCAAAGACCAATTTTTTAGTAACAATCTCCATCTGGTTTTTTGAGCTTGAACCTCTTAAGAGACAAAATATCAAACTATCTATTAAGATTTAGCACTGCCTTTATATTGTTTACTATTTACCGCAAGCTCAAACACAAAATATTCTTGCCATTTATAGCAAGAACATATTTGATTTCACACAGCATAAACAGACACTTCCAAAAGTGAGCAGGCTAAAAAAACAACTAGAGCAAAAGTAACCCAAAAACTAAATTTTTTTAAAAGGGTACGCCAAACAAAAAACAAATATAATTAGGCAACCTCTTTGCAGCACACTAAAAGCAATATTATAGAAATTTACACAGAGAAATATCGTAAAAAACTATGGCTGAAACTGCCCACTATACGAAGTACCATAAAGAAATTCACTTGATTTAAAGTAATCATTATAAAGTATACCAATTAGAAGAGCAAGTTCTAAACATTTCTTCTCACTTCGCTTTAGCATAAAATAACGGCATGGAAATTTTTTAATTTCTCCCTTAACCTTTGCAACTAAATCGAAAATCCTAACAGAGTCCCTCAACGCTCCTAGCTTATTGCTGTCCTCTACAAAGTATCTTCTAGAAACTTTAGATACACAGTCAAGAAGGTTACCATTTCCATTAAACTTAGAAATCTTTTCTGACTCTATGTCCGACAAATCCGTAACAAAATATTTTTTCTTAAATTCCGGTGTTGCATAACGATCCACCCACTGACTAATAAGTGGGGCGTTTAAATCAATACCATACTCATTTACAATAGCATCATCGCTATCTCCATAAACTAAAACTTGTGGTGTGTTCTTAAAACCCACCTCCATATCCGCGAACTCTTCAAGCGGAATACACGCCCACATTTTTGGGTTTTCTATTTCTTTTTTATTATAAAATAACTCTAAGCCCACCGTTTCTCTCATTGATTGCATATCTAATACGTACCAAATTTCTTCAAATGTCCCTGGAACTGATTTCGATTCTTCATTAACTGCATAAATAAGACAATCCTGCGAACATCCTTCTCTAAGTTTGTCAAAATGTACGTATCTATGTTTTAATCCTTTCTCTCTAAAGTAATAAGCCATATGACCCGTTACTATCTTACTATCCCAATTAAATTTTGAGTTATACTTAGCTTTATTATAATATTCATTATCAAATTTAATCTTCTCTTTATAAGTGCGCTTATTGTCCCCACCGAAAAATTCTTCATATGCCTTGTCTACGTCAGGTGAATCGTTTGGGTTATCTTTATTCCATGCCCAACTAGGATCGTGATGCTTCCAATATTCTTCCACTTCTTTATAACAGTAATTTACTATTTCTTTTAGCTGCTCTGGGGTGGCTGCTAAAGCATTTTTAACACATTCGTCATTCTTAGTAACAACGTTTTGTATGCTTTCCATTGCAAAAGCCTTATGCAAACTACTAATATGAGGTTGGCAAAGAAAAACCATCATTGAACTTGAAAAAACTTTTTTGACTACTTTATTCATATAACAATACTCCTTTAAACAGAACGCAAAAACAATCATAAGCTCCGCTGCGTAGTCTATCACAAAAAAATAGTAATAACACAAAAAAATATATACATTTTTCGACAAAATAAGACTCACAAAAACGTATATATAATACCACTATGCTGCATGATATTTTTTAAAGATAAGATTTTTAATGGCAGAGCTAAATCTTAATAGATAGATTAATATTTTATTTATTCAGAGATGTTTAAAACAAAAAATTAAGCGGAGGTTTTTACTTGAAAATCAGTTTTTGGGATTTTTTTACTTAAGGTGTTAATCTACCTACTTTTAGCACAGCCTTTTTACTAAAAATTAATTTTTGAATTTTCTTTTACTTTGACCTTTAGAATAAATTATTAGTGAATGTATCTGTTTTTAGCACCTTCTTTTTGAAATTGTTAAGTATATATTTTTATTACTTATATCGCTCATATTTATGTTTTTTTGACTATTCTTTAAACATCAAAATTAAAAAGTTTACTATGATTTTTGAGTAGATTATTTATTCCTTATCTATAAAAATAAATTTTTCTACCCTTGTTTCATCACAACAAACATTTTAGATTCAGAGTCATAATTTAATGTAACTTTATCTTTCGGCTTAATTTCTTTCCTTAACATCTTTTCAGATATTTCATCTTCAACTTTTGTCTGAATAAGCCTTCTAAGGGGTCTAGCTCCATAAGTTTTGCTATAGCCTTCCTCAGCCAATGCAGATACAGCTTCTGGACTAAAACTGATATCTATATCTAGTTTTTTTACTCTTTCTTTAAGCTCTGAGAGTAAATTTTGAGTTATTTTTTGCATATTATCTTTAGTTAATTTATTAAATACTACAGTTTCATCTACTCTATTTAAAAATTCTGGTTTAAATTCTTTTTTTAGCTCACTAAGGACAGTTTCCTTTATTTTTTCGAAATCTTCCTTATCTGAAGCGCTCGACATAAACCCAAACGACATCTTAGCTTCAGTAATCAATTTAGCACCTATATTAGAAGTCATAACTATTATGGTATTTTTAAAATTTACTCTTCTACCCTGAGAATCAGTTAAAATTCCGTCTTCAAGTACCTGTAAAAGAGTGTTAAATACGTCCGGGTGAGCTTTTTCAATTTCATCTAACAAAATAACAGAGTATGGTTTTCTTCTAACTTTTTCCGTTAATTGCCCACCTTCTTCATACCCTACATAGCCCGGAGGTGCACCAATAAGTTTTGCACTACTTTGTTTTTCCATGTATTCAGACATATCTATTCTTATTAATGCATCTTTGCTATTAAAAAGCACGTAAGCTAATGTCTTACATAGTTCTGTTTTACCAACCCCAGTTGGACCTAAGAACATAAAAGAGCCTATGGGTCTATTTTCATCTCTAAGACCAACTCGGCTTCTTTTTATTGCCCTACAAACAGTTTTTACAGCTTCATCTTGCCCAATCACCTTAGATTTTAACTCATCTTCAAGTCTAAGGAGTTTTTCGTTTTCTTTTTCTGTTAATTTTGTAACAGGTATACCTGTTTGCATGGCTACAACTTTAGCTATATCTTCTTTTGTTACAATTCCTGCAAGCTCCGTAGCTTCTTGTTTCCAAGAACTCTTTATAGACTCTAGCTTATTTCTCAAAATTTTTTCTTCATCTCTTAATTTAGCAGCAGATTCAAAATCTTGCGCGTTAACTGCTGCTGATTTTTCAGCTTCTATTTTTTTTAGTTCATCTTCAAGCTTTTTTAGATCCTTAGGTGCCGTAAAAGCGGCCAACCTCACTTTAGAACATGCTTCATCTATCAAATCTATGGCTTTATCTGGCAAAAATCTATCCTTAATGTATTTGTCAGAAAATTCACATGCAGTTTCTATGGCATCGTCTAAAATCTTAACTTTATGATGTGCTTCGTATTTATCTCTTAGACCTTTTAAAATTAATACTGTTTCTTCCTTTGTGGGTTCTTCTACCATTACTACCTGGAATCTTCTTTCTAAAGCTGCATCTTTTTCTATGTATTTCCTATACTCTTTGATTGTAGTAGCACCAATTAATTGCAGCTCACCCTTAGAAAGTTTTGGCTTTAATATATTAGCAGCATCTGTACTACCCTCAGCTGAACCTGCATTAACGATAGTGTGAATTTCATCTATAAATAAGACTATATCCTTATTTTTAGTTATCTCTTTAATAACACCTTTTATTCGTTCTTCAAACTCACCTCTATACTTAGTCCCGGCTATCATAGCTGTTAAATCTAGTGCGATTATTCTTTTATTTTTTAAAAGTTCTGGTACTTCGTTATTAACTATCTTTAAAGCAAGACCTTCCGCTATCGCAGTTTTACCCACACCTGGCTCACCGATTAAGCAAGGATTATTTTTAGTTCGTCTAGAAAGTATTTGAATTACTCTTTCTATTTCCTCATTTCTTCCTATAACTGGGTCTATCTTTCCTTCTTTTGCTAATTTCGTCAGATCTTTACCAAAACGTTCTAACGCTCTAGTACTTTTATTATGCCTAGTATCTTCTTGAGAATCATCAGTACTATCAAATTCCCTAAAGTTTTCGCTAATCTTTTCTACTATTCCGTCTGCTGTAAGATCTAAACCAGCTAAAATCCTAACCGCGTAGCTTTCTCTTTCGTCTAATATAGCTAAAAGCAAATGCTCGGTACCAACGTAATTGTGACCCATGGACCTAGCCTTTATAAAGGCCACTTGAAGTATTCTTTTAGTTCTAGGAGTAAAATCATCAGGAGTTAGTGCAGTTGCACTTTTGCCTACACCTATTTCTGTTTTTAAAAAATTTTCAATATCTTCGGTTTTTACGTCTAGATCTGAAAACACAGTTGCTGCCACACCCGTACCTTCTTTTATAAGACCATACAGTATATGTTCACTGCCCACATAATTATGTCCGAATTGCTCTGCACATTTTATTGCTAAGTTTAATGCAATGTTTGCTTTTTCTGTAAATCCATTGAACTTATACATGTTGCTCATATAAATTAAGTGCCTCCAATATTTTTAAAAACTCTTTAGTAAAATCCTCAAAAATTAAGTTAAACTATTATTTTATTTTACCCCTGATTTCTGTTTTTTCAATATGCCGCTAGAAGTGGCAGTGCTAAAACTGCATAGATAACACAAAATTACGCTCCATGAGCATAAAAACTATGTTTTTAGCTTTTTCAAAATATCTTTGTTGTTTGCTATTTAAGTCATCTTTAATTTTCTTTATAACATGAATTTTGGGCAAAAATTTTCCTTATATTTTAACAAATCTATTTACTTTTAGCACTGACATAAAAACAATAAATATAAAACTATTATCTTTTTTATGCTAAAATCACTCTAAGTATAAAAAGGTGTATGCGGAGGCTATAGTGATAAATAAAGCTCTTAGTATTATCGAAAAAAGATTAGACGTTTTGCTTAAACCTAGAGGATTTACGAAAAAAATTTTAAATGATTTATCAGTTGAATTTTTGAGTAAAGATGCAAGTTACATAGTAGAATTTAGCGACAATAAAATATGTTTAGTAAAAGAAACGCCCAAAGATTTTCAGACTAAAAGTAAAACAAATGAAGGCAGTATAATTCTTTCTGAGTGGTTCTTTGACCCTACATCTAGTACTGAAAGGGATGCTGAGTCTATAGCTAATGATTTTGTAGAAGTTTTAACAGAAAAAGTTAACGGATATTCAAGTTTTCAGCAAAATAAAAAAGTAAAAAATAAAACTGAAAATAGTAGTATGCATTTTTTCCTAAATAGACTTATTACTATTTTCCCAGAGTTAAAACCTAAAGCTGCAGTGGAAAAAGATACATATTCAAAATTTAGATACATAACATTTATAAAGAATGAGTTTGTTCCTTTATTTTTAGATTTAGTAAATACATGCGATAAAAAAAGTGAAAAACTAAAAAAATTAATTAACGTGCTAAATAATTTTTACGATAATTCAGACATGAGCGTTCGATCTACAATAACAATGATTATATTAAATTCTATAGATGAAAATAGTGATTCTTTTAGGAAAGTAAACAATCTTTTAGTAAATGACCTTAAAGTTGCTTTTGTTTGTGCACTTAAATACAAAAACAAGAAAGTTAAACCGGAAAAGTTAAAAAATACGTTAATAAGTAGACTAATAAAAGCAAAAGAACAACAGTGAGAGTTCGTTTGGAAAGGTATATATGTAATGACCCTACTGTATTAAAAATTTACTTTGTAGTTAATTTTTTACTTATATAACACAAAAAAATTAAAATTTTAGTTATTTAGCGTATTTTTAAGAAAAAATTTTATTGCCATGCAAAAATATTAATCAATTATAAACATAATATAATTATGCTTGTACTGTAATTTAATTGAAAGGCTGAAAATTTATGTCCTAATAGATAGTAAAAAACGAAATTTTAAGTTTAAACATGCTGCTAAAAAATTAGTTTTCGTGTCCTTTATTTTGCCTTGGTGTTCATAAGATGTTATTTGTTAGCCTAACTATTTTAGCATTCTTTAGCAAAGACTAAATAACAATCGAAAAGTATAAAATAAAATTTTTGATTGTTTTTAATAATACTGTGATTTCTATATTTTTACTAAAATGATTTATCAAAATAAACAAACAAAAGCATATTTAAAATTAAGTTACACACCTTATATTGTAATCTTAAATTTCTATTTAGAATTTTAAGATTAGCGCAGCTATGTTGTAAATAAAAACTTAATACCTAATACTTTGCAATTAAAAATTCCAATTTTAAATTTCTGTAAAAAAGTGCTCTGAAAAAACTCATGATATATTTTAAAATTATTATTGACTTATTCCTACAAGAACAGTAGAATCGAAGTTCAAAAAACAAACTATTAGCCGTCATTCATTATTATTATCAGTACATAAAACTTTAATACTACTATCCATAACAACCAGCTTAGACTTTCCGGGTATCACAACTTTAAGAATATCTTTAACACTTTTTTCACTAAGAGCAATACAGCCGCCAGTATATTTATGTTTACCAAAACAGTGAATGAATATATTCGATCCCAAAAATGGTAAACACTCACGATTATAGTCTATAACAAGACCATAATTATATGCCGGAAAATAATCTAACATTTTTTCCCCATTACAATTGTGCTTCGTTTCTTTAACATCGATTATTTTATTGTAATTTTCACTGTCCAAATCATCACATGCGTACGTAGTATCATCTATTTTAATGTAAGAAAGCTTAGTACCCGGATCTTTCGAAATACCAAAGGCACCATTTATATTAAAAAAACCAGTTGGAGTTTTATTATCGCCTTCTCTAGTTTTACCTAGCCCATTTTTCCCAATATATGCCATTTCCTTAAAAGATAAGCTCCATCTTCCACTATCAATCTTCGTAAAAAAATATGCCCAAGCACTGCTAACGTCACAATCTTTAGAATGATCAATAATTAACAAAACCCTAATGTCATCCCTAGGTTTAAGTTTTTCGCATATAAGTGATACTTCATCCTAAAACGGAAAGAGCATGAGCAACCAAGCCCACTGGCGGACAAATTACATCACACACCACTGCGACGTAACCAAACGGCTTTATACCACCTAACTTCTTACTCAAATGAAGAATAGCAGCAACGCAAATAATTCCAATTACATGCATAGTGATAACAGTTGCTAATTTGCCTACATTAAACCCTGAATCAGTTTTACAATCAGACCCAATGCCGGGTATGTAACTAAGAGCACCAATAGCATCAAGTACTGAAGTTTCACCCATACCTTGTTTCATCTTATTTAGGTCACTCCTGAGCTTATCTAGTTCTTTATTGGCGCTCTTCAGCTCACTCTGGGAATTATTAAATTCACTTCTTGCTTTATTCAACTCTTCTTCTAATACTTTTACTTTTACTTTATTTCTGTCGTCTGTGCCACTAGATCCAGGTGCAACTACACCACCACTCTTTTTAAAATATTTTACCGTTTCTTCCGCAGCTACCCCAATAAGGGCACCACCTGCAGCACCGGCAAGCCCAAACCCCAATTTAGAACCTGAGCTTTTATTCTGTGAACCAACAACCTTATCTTCACGTGTTTCATCATTTTCGGACAAATCCTGAACATCATTACTAGCATCACCTAATTCTTCTGCAACCTGTTCTACAATCGTATCACTTTCTTCACCATATACACTCACACTGTTTACCGTAGAAAAAATCATGGCACCAAACAACAAAGCCGAACTAAACTTTTTTCCAAAAAACTCCATAACAACAATACCTCAAAAAAATATTATAAGTTTAGTTTATCATACACGCTTATAAAAAATCAATACATAAACGTGCTAAAATTTAGTTAGGTTAACAAATAATACCTTATATATAATTAAAAATCTCCAATAAATTTTTGTTTCTAGTACATCTGGAAAGACAAAACATCAAGCTATTTAGCACTGCGATTTTTTACTTTTTGCACACATTCAGATATTTTCCATAAATGCAACGCACTTAATTCGTTATCTCATTTTTATAATATTTTTCAATTAAGTCATCATCTATTCTCTTAAGCTCAGATTTTGGTAAAACAGACAACAACTTCCAACCTAAATTCAATGTATCCTCAATGGTACGATTAGTTTTAAATCCTTGTGAAACATACTCATTTTCAAAAGAATCAGCAAACTTAGCATAAAGTTTATCCATTTCGCTAAGAGCAGAGTCACCTAAAATTACCATTAGTTCTTTTGCTTCTTTTCCACGAGCATATGCTGCAAATAGCTGGTTCATAGTACTAGAATGATCTTCCCTAGTTTTACCTACCCCTATACCCTTATCTTTTAGTCTTGAAAGTGAAGGAAGAACATCAATTGGCGGAGTTATTCCTTTTCTATAAAGGTCCCTACTTAAAATTATTTGCCCTTCTGTTATGTACCCAGTTAAATCTGGAATAGGATGAGTCTTATCATCTTCAGGCATTGTAAGAATAGGAATAAGAGTTATGCTACCATTTTTACCTTTTTGTCTACCTGCTCTTTCATATAATGTTGCAAGGTCTGTGTACATATACCCCGGATATCCTCTTCTTCCAGGGACTTCTTTTCTTGCAGCGGAAATCTCTCTTAATGCATCTGCATAGTTAGTTATATCTGTTAAAATTACTAAAACATGCATACCTTCAACAAAAGCCAAGTGCTCAGCTGCAGTTAGCGCCATCCTGGGGGTAGATATCCTCTCTACTGCAGGGTCATTAGCTAAGTTTACGAACATTACGGTTCTGTCTATTGCACCGGTACTTTTAAAATTTTCTACAAAAAAATTAGACTCTTCAAACGTTATACCAATAGCTCCGAATACTACGGCAAATTGCTCATTAGTACCTCTAACTGTAGATTGATTAGCAATTTGTGCAGCTAGATGTGTATGCGGTAAACCACTACCTGAAAATATTGGTAATTTCTGACCTCTAACCAAGGTATTAAGACCATCAATTGAGGAAATACCAGTCTGGATAAATTCACTAGGATAATTCCTAGCAACAGGATTCATTGGTAAACCGTTAATATCTTTTTTATATTCAGAAATTATTTCTGGTCCATCGTCAATAGGTACGCCAAGTCCATTAAATACTCTTCCAAGCATATCTCTAGAAACAGTAAGATTCATACTCCTACCTAAAAATCTAACCTTACTGCTAGCAGGATTTATACCCGTTGCATTTTCAAATAACTGTACAAGAGCATTTTCACCATCTATCTCTAGTACTTTGCACCTCCTAATTTGGTTATTTTCTAGAATTATCTCACCTAAATCATCATAATTAACATTCTTAACACCTTTTACTAACATCAAAGGACCAGCAACTTCCTCAATTGTTCTGTACTCTGTTGCCATTAACTCAAGTTTACCTTTCTAACGTTTATTGTTTCTATTTTTAATTTAATAAATCGATGCAAAAACACTTAAATAAGCCTTCGTAATATTATAAGATAATTTACATAAATAATTGTAATCAAAATTTTTGAAACCATTAAAGAACAGAATTTTATCATGTTTTCTTTAGAAATCTCTGAGGTAATTGCCCCTTTGTAATATTTTTTAATTTAAGTATTAAATTAAGTTTTTAAACTTAGAGCCACTAAAATAAAACTTTAAAATCCTTAAAACATAAATTAAAGTTTTTATTGGCATGGTGTTAAGATTTGAAATGAAATAAAATGTCCGGATTTAAAAAAAGATAAAATTAAATCCGGAATTTGTTCTGATTCTATGATTATGTACAGTGCTAAATCTTAATATGCAGATTGATATTTTATCTATTTAGAGGTACTCAAAACAAAAAATTAAGTGGAAATTGTTACTAAAAAATTGGTTTTTGGAATCTTTTTTAACGTGACGTTTATAATACGTTACCTGCTAATCTGCCTGCTTTCAGCACTACCTTTTCTCTATTTTACAACTCAATTAATAGTTCTTTAATACTATTTCAGCACTGTGCCTATCTTTTCCTCAAAACTTGAAAATTTGTTGCTAAAACACATAAAAAAGACATTTAAACTGTGTAAACAATAGAATAACGCTACACCTAGAATAAAACGCTGAAAATCTTACCACAAAATTTTTGTACTAAAGAACATATTATCAACTCGCTAATTTATTTTCATTAGCGCTGTCTCCTAATATATCGGAAACTTCTTTATTTATTTCTTCATCTATTTTCTTATATTCGTCTTCTATATTTTTTTCGTCTAAGTACTTAAATCTTCCTATTTTTTCTAAAGATTTAAACTTAACAATATCATCAATATTAGTCTGAGTATTTTCTAATCTAGATACATCCGAGTAAAACTTTAAAATTAACTTTAAGAGCAAATATTGCTTTTTTAAAGAACTAAAAGTATCCGTTTTGTGAAACGCATTCTGGTGTAAAAAATCTTCCCTTATGCTTCTAGCAATCTCAAGTAATAATCTATCTTTAAAAGCCAGCGAATCTGCTCCAACTAGTTTAACAATTTCTTGAAGTTCTGCCTCTTTACTTAATATCTTAATTACTTCACTTCTAATTTCACACCAGTCGCTGGCAATATTAGACTTAAACCAATCTTCTAAATTGTTAACATATAATGAATAACTAGTAAGCCAATTTATTGCTGGAAAATGTCTAGAATACGCTAAAGAAGAGTCTAGTCCCCAAAATGTTTTGATTATTCTCAAAGTTGCCTGCGTTACAGGCTCAGAAAGATCTCCACCTGGAGGTGAAACTGCTCCAATTATCGAAAGTGTTCCTTCGTTTTTGTCTTTACCAAATGGCACAACTCTACCAGCTCTTTCATAGAACTGTGCAAGTCTAGACGCTAAATATGCAGGATATCCTTCTTCTCCCGGCATTTCACCAAGTCTTCCAGACATCTCTCTTAAAGCCTCTGCCCAGCGTGATGTTGAATCCGCCATTAAGGCCACATTAAGACCCATATCTCTAAAATACTCAGCTATTGTTATACCCGTATAAATTGAAGCCTCACGTGCTGCAACTGGCATATCTGAAGTATTAGCAATTAGTACCGTTCTTTCCATTAAAGATCTACCAGTCTTTGGGTCTATTAACTCGGGGAACTCATTCAAAACATCGGTCATTTCATTTCCGCGTTCACCACATCCTATGTAAACTATCACGTCTGCATCTGCCCACTTAGCTAACTGATGCTGTACTACCGTCTTACCACTACCAAAAGGACCAGGTACAGATGCAACTCCTCCTTTAGCCAAGGGAAATAAGGCATCTATTACTCTCTGACCAGATATTAAAGGTTCTTTTGGTATAAGTTTCTCTTTTATTGGCCTTGGTTTTCTAACTGGCCAATATTGCATTAAACTAAGGCTTTCTTCTTTTATTTCATCATTTTCATTAAAAGAAATTTTAACTATAGTTTCATCTATTTTGTAATCTCCTTCTCTGCAAATACTTACGATCCTACCACTTAACCCAGGTGGAACCATTATTTTATGATTTATACTTTCATTTTCTTTAACTGTACCTAATATATCCCCACCGGATACTTCATCTTCAATTTTTACATGCGGTATAAAATGCCAAAGTTTATCTCTATTTAAAGAAGGAACACTAACACCTCTTTTTAAGCTATTCCCAGTTTTTTCCATTATTAAACTTAAAGGTCTTTGAATTCCATCAAAAATACTACCAATTAGTCCTGGCCCTAGCTCAACACTAAGTGGCCTGTTCGAAGATTTTACCGGTGCGCCTGGGCCAAGTCCAGATGTTTCTTCGTAAATTTGAATATAAGCATTCCCAGAATGTATTTCTATTATTTCACCAATTAATTCTTGTTCTCCAACATGAACGACGTCAAACATATTAGAATTTTTCATATTTTCTGCCACAACTAACGGACCCGCAACTTTTTTTACAATACCTTCCATTTTATTATTACCTCGTAAACTCAATTTTGTTTGTAAACACCTTTGCTGAAAAATACCAATTGATATATTTTTTTAATACAACCTCTGCCTTAAGGATAAATACAATAACTAAATTTTTTACCTACACACAAAATATAAAGTATATTTGGTATTTTTGTGTTTTCTAACATAACCAAAGAACTTAAAAATATGCCATATATACTTTACCTTTTAAAAATGATTTAAGTAAAAAACTCACAGAACTAACCAATAATAAACACAGTTTAACCTTTATTTCAAAATAATGAAAGTTTTAAACAACGACAGTGCTAAAAGTGGATATTATGCCCTATGAAAATCACGTTAAAAAAGATTCCAAAAACCAAATCTTTAGTAAAAATTTCCAATTATTTTTTTACTTTGACCACCTCTTAAGAAACAAAATATCAAATTATCTATTAAGTTTTAACACTTCCTAAACAACAGACCTATATACTTTTTAATTTGAAAATCACATCATAGTCACATTATAGTCATATATGTCTAACACATCTTTTCTTATATGTGTGCAAAAATGCGATTCTTGCATTTCTTTTTCCCAAAAAACTAAAAATTAAACTTAACCTAATGTTAATTAATAAATTCTACTTTTAAAAATTTAAACAAAATATAATATAACTAGTCGTTCAGACAAACCGTACTTCCCGTTGCTCTCTCTGCATAAATATTCAATATTTTGCTTCCTAAATCCAAATTTTTACCGCCTGGAATAAAAATAATGGTGGCATTGTATTTTTTTTGCAAAGAATCTATTTCATCTAACAAGGTCTTTGCAAAATCTTCTGTTACATAAATTAAGCCAAATCCATTTTTCAATAAATCATAAAGCTTTTCCCTACACTCGTTGTCATTTTCTGTAAAAACAACGTTTATTCCCAAAGATAAAAAGAAAATTACATTGACCTTTTTGCCCATAATAGCTAATTTCATCACGCAGCCTTAAGCCTTTCTTTAATTTTAATTAGCTCACTCTCACTACATTCTTCGCTACTAAAAACTAGTCTTACCTTTTTAAATTCTAAATATTTTAAAAGAACATATGCCACAATTGGGCTTCGGGAAAAATAATTATTTTGTCCCTTTTTTATTATATTTAAAAGCGATGCATCAAACCAACTTTCTAGATAATTTTCATCTTCTCTATAAAAAAATGGTAAAAAGCCAGAAAAACTTAATCCATTTAAATAATCTATAAGAGATTCCTCACTATTTATAGTAAAAGATATAAGCTTATCACAGTCAACTGTACTGCACGGTATTAGGGCTTTAAATAGAAAATCTTTAGTATTCTTTTTTAATTTCGATGCCCTTAAAACAATATTAAAATTTGAATATAAAGAAAGTAACTCTACATAATCTTTAACTATTGTTAGCTCGCTTTTAGAGCTAATTTCGTTTAAGACCTTAAACATACAAGAATCGATTATAGTGTCTGCAATACACGCATCATTTGTATGAAGTAGAGTCTCAAAAGATTCTTTAGCTACATCTTTTATATAATCCGGGAGTGAAGCAAAATCTTGATTTTTAACGCAATACAATAATGTTTCAGGCTTAATCAAGGCTAAATTATCTAAAATATCCACTACATCTATCTCGCTTAAAACACCACGAATTACCGCTTTTAAGTTTGAAAAATCTTTCTTTATTAAAATGAAATTTAAAAAATCTAAATTTCCGACTAACTCTTTTACAAACTTAAAAAGATCTTCCTCACGCTTTTTTAAAATATCATCTATTTCACTTAGACTATCATCAAAAATCCAGCCTTTATTTTTTAAAAAGTTTATTCGTTCAATTGATGACGGCAAAAGAATCATAGAATCGAAATCGCTATAATTAAAATTCTGATCTTCCAAACACTTTATTCTCATATTGGCATAAACACAACTATTGTTTACCACCTGTTATACCTCCTATTCTAAATAAATACGCCCAAACCCAAAAGGTAAATACAAAAGTGGCAGTACTAAAAGTGGATAGATCAAAAAATGATACCTTACAAACATTACGTTAAAAAGATTTTAAAAACCAATTTTTAATAACAATCCCCACTTATTTTTTTCGTTGAACACATCTGAAAATATAAAATATCAGTATTTCTATTGGGATTTAGCACTGGCACAAAAGAAAACATCAAAACATAACCTCTATTCTTTAAAAAGAAACCCATTTAATAAATCCACCAGCTCTGAGTATTTCTCTGAAAATATGCAGTCTAATGTACAGTTTTCATCTACGTCTTGGTATCTTAAAATTACTCCGCCGTTATTGTTTTTTAAAGTATTTTTAGAAATTTTTATATCTGTGCCGACCTCTTTTGCTAAGTTTAAAAGCTCATCTTCAAACTTTTTCAAAAATTTTTTTAAGTCCCTACTGGAAAAAACAATTTCACATTTCTCACTTTTTATAAAATAAGGCCTACAAATACCAAAAATAAATTTAAAATACTCTTCATCGGGCAAATTAAGTATTTTTTCTTTAGCCTTTTTTATAACTTCGTTAATTATATTAGTCTTAGCAAAAGCGAGGCCATCTCTAAGCCTTACGCTAGCTAATGATTCAGCTCTGGCTTTTATTCTTAAAACTTCCTCATCTATTCTAATTGACTCACTATTAACTAAAGCTTCGGCTTGTTTTTTCGCATCTTCAAGTATCTCATTTGCCTTAATCTTGGCTTTAGACAAAATTTCGTTTCTAGAAGATCTTGCGTCATCTAATATACTTTTTATTATATTGTCTAGCCCTGTTGGCATTTAAAACAATAATCCTTCCACCAAACACTAATAAAAAACTTTAAACGTTCAAATTAGAAATATTCAAAACCGAAAGTACCGACACTAAGAGTGCTAAAAGTGCATATGTCTCGACCATCGCGGGGAAAATCATCGCTTTACCCATCTGTTCAGGCTTTTTAGCAACAATTCCAATACCAGCAACTGCCGCACGCGCTTGCCTCACTGCGGACCAAAGTCCGACAAATCCCATCGGCAAACATGCCGCAAAATACAAAAGTCCCTGTGCCAAACTAACTTTCGCAGGAGTACCTAAAATTCCAACCTGAATAAGTACTAAAACAGAAACCAAAAGTCCATATATTCCTTGAGTACCTGGCAAAAGCTGCAAAAGAAGAACTTTACCAAACTTTTCAGGCGTTTCTGTTACAACCCCAGCAGCAGCCTCGCCGGCCATACCTACACCAATTGCTGAACCAATACTAGCCAAAAGCACTGAAAAGGCTGCACCTAAAAGAGCAAAAAACAAACCCATACTAAACTGTACCTCCAAAGAATTTACAATATCTAGTCTTGAAATTAAACGGGGAAAACTTTCTCCCACCACCTTCGTAAAATTTACTAAAAAACTCTACAAATTGCAACCTATTGGTGTGCACATATGCACCCAAAAGATTTATAAGTATGTTGACGGTGTGTCCAATTAAAAAAACTAAAACAAATAATATTACTCCAAAAAAGCTTTTTCCTCCCATTGCTCCCATTTTATTAAAAACTTGAGCAATTACACCCGTTGAAAGACCTAAAGCTAAAAGTCTAGAATATGAAATAATATCGCTTAGATAACTCGTTATGCCGTATAAACCATATAATCCCTTCAAAAAACGTTTAAAAATATTTTTAGTACCTCTACCGTATGTTAAAAGTATCACCAAAGCACCTAAAAGCATAAAGTATTTACTAGCATTTGCTATGACCCCATTAATGTGTAAATTTATGTTTAAAAGCTTTGGCACAATTGGTACTGAAAGCAAATAAATAATAAGACCAAAAACTAATAAAAACCAAGATAGCACATCGCAAATAGCGTCTTTAAATTTTTTAAGTTTAATTAAATTAATAAATTTTAAAAACAGTCCCGTAAACATATGTACTATTCCCACACCAAACGAAAAAGAAAGCATAAACATAGGATTCTTTATAGGTATAAACCAGAAAGTAGGAGTCTTTATTTCTTGACCTAAAAATGTACTGGATACTACCTCGATTGCATCTCCAAAAAAACTACCAAACATTAACCCCCAGAACATGGTAGAAATTCCACAAATTAAAAACATAATAAGAGACTTTTTAAAAGATTCTTTAATATTTTTAAATTTTAAAAGTAAAACACTGCAAAAAGCCGTAATAACAGCTCCGTAACCGGCATCCGAAAGCATAAGTCCAAATAGAAAATAATAAAAAACAGACATAACAGAAGTAGGATCGGACTCTAATTTAGACGGCAGACTATAACTTTCAAGAACCGGTTCGACTGCAGCACAAACTTTTGGATTTTTTAACAGTACCGGTTCGTCTTCTGTTTCGTTTATTTCTTCTATTTCAAAAAAAACATTTTCCAGTCTATTTAAAATACTTTTTACTCTATTTATATCTTTTTTTGGAAGATATCCAGAAAGAACAAATACTTTATTTGTATTGTAAAGCTTAGATATTACTTCGTAGTTTTCACATTTAGACATGTAGTAATCGTAAACAAACTTCAAAATTGGCAAATACTTTTCTTTAGTTTTTATTTTATTTTCTAAATTTTTGTTTTCTGTTTCTAGATTCTTTATTTTTAAAACAATTTCCTTAAGTAAATCCGAAGGTACACTATCAGAATCATATTTACAAGCTACAAAACCTAAATTCAATAGTACGTTTAAAATCGAATCTTCATCCATTTTTTTGCACAAAACAAAAACAAAAACCTGATCTTTAGATTTGTTAACAATTTCTATATGTAAAAAATCATTTGCTCCATTTAAAGTTTTTGGAAATTTTTTTAAAATGTCCTTTTCCGATTCATAATCAGCACTAATAGGCAAAGTACCAATAAAGCAAGAAGTTTTATTAGTTCCTGTAATCGACATCGGAACATCTAGTTTTTTCCACTGAGAAATAAACTCATACTCCTGCTTAAGAGTTAAAATGTCGCCGTTATTTTTCGCAATTTTCTTGGAACAATTTTCAACATCGTAAGAAAGCTTTACAACGTCTTCTGCCTTTTCAACTTTTAAATTAAACTCTTCCTCAGTTATATTTATCGGTTCATAAAAAGGACTCTCAACATCTAAAGTTCTATCTTTACTTTGTGGCAAAAATTTAGAAATTAAACCAATGGCACCTTTAACAACCTCTGCACCATCTTTCAATAGTTTTATTGCTTTTTTGATTTCCTCTTTTTGCGTAGAAAATGTTTTGACATCTTTCTTATTTTCTACAGCTAAACCTCCAGCAAAATAAGAGCTATCCGCCACTTCTATTGTGCCTAACTGCTGAACCTTCCTTAATATCTTTTTTCGATATTTTTTCAGCCCATATAAATAGACCTTCTTCATCTGGAGCTTTGCCATCTAAAATTTACCTTTAACATTGATAATTTTGTTTAAAACTAAACCTACAGCCTCACCGAAATGACGATCAGCAGAACTTTTCAACTTATCCACTTCCTGCACAAGTTTTTTTTCATTTTCTTTTAAGTACTCATCTGCCCAAGTCTTAGCCGTAAGTAACTTGCTTTTCCCGCTATCCTCCGACTTACTTCTAGCAAAATCTAACATTTCACTAGACTCTTTTTTTGCATCCAAAATGATATTATTAGCCTCAATTTTGGACTCCCTATCTATTTCACTAGATTTAAGCTCAGCTTCTTCTATTTTGTTAATAGCGTCTAAAGCCACAGTACTGCCTTAAAAACTCCCTTGCCAAAATATCTCCAAAAAATAACTACCTGCAATTTACTAGATTTTAAGTTTAGTGTCAACTTTGGAGAATTCATAGTCAAGAACATAGTAAAAATAAAGTTTATTCTAAAAAAGCAATTAACGTAAAAAATAAGACAAAAAAGGCGCAAATTATTATTTTTAAGATGACACCATTTTGATTTAATAGCTTTTAGCATCAGACGCAGATCTAAAGAAGACATCTCGTTAAAGTGTTATTAAAACATCTTCACTAAACTTTAGGTCTGGTGTCAACTTGGAATAATTCTTGGCAATGCTAAAAAAGCATAGATAACAAAAAGCACAATTTATAAACAAAAAACTAAATTTTATTTCGAGGCTTTGTAACCGAGAATAATTTTTTTGTGCAATCTAGGCTAATTAGTGAGCGCAAAAGTCGTTTCATCTAACTATTACCTACAAGCCTTGCTGCCAAATATAATATCTATACGATTTTTGCACTGTCAACACAGGCTCTTTAAAGGCAGTACCAAAACTGCATAGATAATGCAAAATTACGCTTCACGAGCATAAGAACCAATGGCTGCGAAACTAGGACTCGAACCCAGACAAACAGAGTCAGAGTCTGCTGTGCTACCATTACACCATTTCGCACCAGAACCAAAAATGGCGGAGAAGGAGGGATTTGAACCCTCGCGCCGGAGTAAACCAACCTACTCCCTTAGCAGGGGAGCCCCTTCGACCACTTGGGTACTTCTCCAAGCAATTAATAGAGGAACGAAGAAACCTGGCGGAGGAGGAGGGATTCGAACCCTCGGTCCCGTGAGGGAACACTAGTTTTCAAGACTAGCGCCTTCGACCGCTCGGCCACCCCTCCTTACGCTCCGTATATACTCCAAAAACAAAGGAGCACAGTAACTAAACAAGTTTAGAGTTTATCATAGTTAAATTGCGGTGTCAATAGAAATGTTTTATTGGCAGTGATAAATCCTAATAGGTAGGTATTTTATTCAGAGGTAGTCAAACTAAAAAACAAGTGAATATCGTTACTATTTTAGATCTTTTTTATGTGATGCTTATAAAATATATATCTAATTTTAGCAATGCCCATTTTTTGGCAGTGCTAAAAGTAGATAGATATTATTAATATGAAAGTTTGATAAAAATCGCGCAATTGACCATCGATATGCATACAAAGCATTTTCTTAACTACTGCTTAGTTCGGTCTATACAAAAAATTTTATGTTAGTCGAAAATTTAATTTTTCTGTCCATAAGTGGTAATTTTTTGTCAGTTATGCACTTTTAGCGTTGCCTTTTATTTAACAAAATATTGTCAGTACTAAAACTTATATAGATAATTTGATACTTTGTCCTTTCAGCAGTAGTTGCCCCCAAAAAAACAAGTGGAGATTGTTACTAAAAAATTGGTTTTTGGAATCTTTTTTAACGTGATGTTTGTGAGGCATCATTTGTTAACCTACCTAATTTTTTTGTATTGCCATGCTTTTTCTCACACTTTTGATTTGACATATCTATTTACTTTTGGCACTGACAAAATATGTTAAACCTTTCCTCAAATCTTGAAAGCAAATTTTAAAGTTTCATTTTTAATTTTAATAATCTATGAAAATTAAATATTTTCTAAAATATTAATTAAGTTACTAACTACATTTTCCTTACTTTCTAAAGAAACAGAAAGACTTGGCCTTTTACCATTACTAAACTGAGAATTATACTTAAACTTATTTAGAATACTAAGAACAAATCTTTCCTTTATGTTAGTGCCAAAAAATATTATCTTCTTATCTACTTGCCGTATCTCTTCTATATTTTGCTTAGATGCTAAATTCTTTATTTTTATGGTATCTAAAAGAGTTATTACATCTTTTGGTACTGTACCAAATCTATCATACAACTCGCTTAAAATATTATTTCTTTCAGTCTCTGTCTTTACACTAGATATTTCTCTATAAATATCTAAACGAGTAGCATCATCTGGAATATAACTTTCCGGAATATGTATTTGTACTTCTAACTCTACAGAGCACACAGATTCTTCATTATCTTTTTCAGTGGCACTATTTGCATCAGATATTTTGCTTTTTTCCTCCTCTATTGATTCTTCCAAAAGCCTTAGATACATATCATACCCAACATCGGCTATATGACCGTGCTGTTTACTGCTAAGTAAGTTTCCAGCACCACGAAGCTCCAAGTCCCTTTTTGCTATTTTAAAACCAGAACCAAATTCGGTTAAATCTTTTATAACCTCTAAACGTTTTTGAGCCGTTTCACTCAGATTTCTATTTTTTCTAAATGTAAAATACGCATACGCTTTTCGATTGGACCTCCCTACCCTACCCCTAATTTGGTGTAGCTGCGAAAGTCCCATATAATCTGCATTATCTATGATTAATGTATTAACATTAGGAATATCTACGCCGGTTTCAATAATAGTGGTGCATACCAAAACATCAATATTATGTTCAACCATTTTTTGCCAGATAATTGAAAGTTCTGTTTCCGCCATTTTACCGTGCGCAAACGCGACGTGTGCATCAGGGATGGCATTTTGCAAATCTATTGCTAATTTTGTAATACTTGCAACGTCATTATGTAAATAATAAACTTGTCCGTCTCTTTTAATTTCAGATTTTATAGCATCTAAAATAACATTTTGGTCATGTTCTAAAACATAAGTTTGTACTGGAAATCTATTTTGTGGTGCCTCCCTTATAACAGACATATCTCTTATCCCAGACATCGCCATATGAAGAGTCCTTGGAATTGGTGTTGCAGAAAGAGTTAAAATATCTACATTTTTTACTATATTTTTAAACTTTTCTTTTTGTGAAACTCCGAATCTTTGTTCTTCGTCTATAATAACAAGTCCTAAATCTTTGTAAGAAATATCTTTTTGAACTAGTCTATGAGTACCAATAATAATATCTATTTTACCGTCTTTTAAATCTTTAATTATTTTTTTTTGTTCAGAGAAAGACCTAAACCTTGAAAGCAATTCTATTTTTATCGGGAATTTTTCAAATCTTTTAAGCATGTTTTGATAATGCTGCCAAGCTAAAATGGTAGTAGGCACAAGCATAGCGCATTGTTTACCTTGCGAGACACACTTAAATATTGCCCTCATTGCAACCTCAGTTTTACCAAAACCTACGTCTCCACAAAGGAGTCTATCCATAGGCTTTATACTTTGCATATCTTCCTTTATTTCTAAAATACACTGCTTTTGATCAGAAGTTTCTTCATATTCAAATTGCATTTCAAAATCTTTTTGTAATTCATCATCTGGTAAAAACGCATGACCTTTCGCCTGCATACGTTGTGCATATAGCTTAGTTAATTCCTTAGCTATATCTTTAGTTGCAGATTTTGCTCTAGCTTTAGCTTTTTTCCAGTCGCTAGTTCCAAGTTTATTAAGCGGTACTACCGTTCCTTCTTTTACGCCTATGTATTTATCTATTAAATCAAGCTGAGTTACCGGTACATATACAATATCTCCTCCAGCATACTCAAGTTTAATATAGTCTTTTGTTACTTTCCCCGACTCTATACTACTAATTCCACAATAACGACCTATCCCATGCAAAACGTGTACTACATAATCGCCTACGGTTAAGTCTGTTAAACTAGTTAAAGTGTGTCTTTTCCTATTTAAATTTTCTTTATTTTTTAAAGATCTAATATTTTTACTTTTGTAAGTAATTAATAAAATCCCGGCATCTATATACTTAAATCCATAAGGTAAAGTTCCGGTAGTAACGTAAGTTTTGTTTTCCAAATTAGTTATATCGGTTTTTTTAAACTCAATATTGTTTATTCCTTCTTTTTGTAGTTCAATAAAGACTCTATAAGCATTTTCTTCGTTACCTGCAAGAACAATAGTACTAGAATCAATTGTATTTTCATTTTGCTTTATTTCACTTACTAAATTACTAATACGACCATCCCACGCAGGAAGCTGCCTAGATACTAGATTAATCTTTTCTGACGGTTCTTTAAAATAACTATTATGTACAAAAGCATCTAGATATATAGAATTAGTATTTTCTAATTTTTTTAAAAAATAAGCCTTGTTTTCATAAAAGCTACCAAGTTCTTCACATAAATCGCCGGTTTCGTAAAGGGCACTAAATTGCTCTTTTAATTCTAATCTTAAATTTTTAAAAGATTCATCTATTTGACCAATCTCTAATAAAAATAAATTATTGTCTTTGCCTATATAATCCAAGATGGTAGCGTTTTCGTTTTTATAAACCAAATTTAAGAATTTATCTAAATTACCAGGTAAAACTTTACTTTCGAATAGCTCTTTTTCCTCTGTTAATTTAAAAACAGATTCTGCACTGGCTTTTTTCTCTTTAAGATTATTTATTATTTTTTCTAAATCTTCACAAACTTTAGGGAAATCATTGTCTTTAACTATTATTTCAGAACATGGCACAATAGATGCAGAATCTATTGTATTTAATTTTCTTTGATTTTCTGAATTAAAAATAAAAATCTCCTCTACTACATCTCCCCAAAAATCTATTCTTATGGGGTCTTTATAATTAACAGGGTAAACATCTAAAATCTCTCCCCTAACTGAAAACTGGCCAACATCCGTAACAGTACCATTAATAAGTTTATAGCCTAAACTTAAAAGAACATTTTTTATATCGTTCATGTTAAGAGTGTCACTTTTTTTAAAAGAAAAAATATTCTCTTTTAAAGTGCATTTCGCAATAGTTTTCTGCACCAAAGCCTTAACCGATACAATTACTACATCAACAGTTTTACCTAAAATATTATTTAAAACGCTTAGTCTAGCGTATTCATACTGACTAGATTTGCCTGCTATATTATGAAATACAAAATCTTTTTCTGGGAAAACTTTAGAATTAAGACCCATTTGTACTAGGATATTATGAAGATCATTTGCCATAGCATCATTAGGAACGACACAAAAAGATGGGCCTTTATTTATTTTTTCGTTAGTTATCCCATAAATAAGATGTGCTTTATTAACTAAAGAGACTCCAGTAACACCCAAACAAAAATCTGAATTATTAACTGTTTTTAATATTTCTTTATATTCTGGCAGTTTTTCTAAAATTACGTTTAAAAAATTCATTGTAATCCTTGATATATATATTATTTAAAAAATTTATAAACAAAAATAATTGAGTTACATAATGTAACAAAAAATAAAGTGAGCACCACATAACAAAAACAAGAGAAAACAATACGAAAATACTATAGAATAAAGTGGAAAACACTCACAACTTACTATGTAAGAAGTTTGCATTCTTAAAGTGTATTTTTGATATCTTGTTTCTCATTTTACCAAACTTTACTTGCTTTTTTAATATAGATTAAATTTTTATTCATAAGTTCATCGATTTTACCTCCTAAAATAAGTTCTAAAGTAGACGCAAGTTCTTTTGCAAAACACAAAGCTTTAACCAACTTATTAAGTTATTGGGAAAAAGCTGCATTTTTATATGATATTTTGAATATTTTATTTCTTATTATATAAGACGATACTAACATTCTTAATTTATGCTCCTTTTTTAAACAAATTTAATTTATTTTTTGACTTACTAATCTTATTTCTTTAGATAAGTAATAAAATAAAAATCGACACCTTTTAGATTAAAAAAAGTACCAATCGCTGCATTACATAAACATCTATGACCTTAAACCATATTTAAGGCGATTAAATTCCATATTAACTATAAAAATCATCGTTAGCACCTTTAATTTGTGCTCCTTTTTAACATTAATTAAATTTATTCATTGCTTCATCTATTTTACCTCTTAAAATGAGCTCTAAAGCAGACATCGATCTTTCCGCACAAGAAATAACATTATTTAATTCCGACTCAGAAAATCTAGAAAGAACCCAGGAAGGTAAATCCCAACGATCCGGTTTTTCACCGACTCCTATTTTTATGCGAGGAAAATTATCTGTCCCAATTAAATTAATTATACTTTTTACTCCGTTGTGACCACCAGAAGATCCACTACGCCTAATTCTTATTGTACCTATATCTAAAGAAACATCATCAAAAATTACAATTAATCTTTCCGGCGATATATTGTAATATTGCATACACTCAAAAACAGATTCACCACTTAAATTCATAAAAGTTTTTGGTTTTAATAAAATAACATCTTCTTTGCCAATTTTAGCTGCACTAAACAAAGATTTAAACTTACTAACATTTATTTTAATTTTTAAAATCTTGGCAATGTAGTCAAGTACCATAAAACCAGCATTATGACGAGTATACTCATATTTTGAACCTGGGTTACCGAGTCCAACTACTAAAAACTTAGTTTTTTCTTTTTTATTTTTAAACATACCAAACATATGTTTTGTATAAAGCCTCACTAATATCAAATTTATTAAACTAAATACCTATTATGAATCTTTTAAGGTACCATCTCTAACACAAAATTTAATATACATAAATGCATACCCTAACATTAACCACAAAAATAGACTCATCAAATTAATTTCGGAAATAATTGTTTTTTCCGAAACTGCGTACACAAGGTACGCTACAATGCAAGCAGCTATATTTGAGAACAAACACGTGTAGTGCTCACTAATGTTTTCTAGCAGCACTTTTATTAACTTAAACAATATTTTAAATAAAATTACGATAAAAAGTGATGCACCTAAAATCCCGTAACAGGTTAAAACACTAATGTAACCATTATGGAAGTTCGGAAATTGTACTGCATAATTTGAACCAAAATATAGCTCACTATAGTAATTTATGTTAGAAACTCCTATACCAAGAATAGGATTATTTTTAAACATTTTTAACGCTTGTGCCCAAAGTTCCAGCCGACCATTACCATCACCAATCCTATAAACTAGTCTGCCAAAGTTTACACTAGAAAGATTTCCACTACTTGAGTCTAAAGATATATTATTAATAACATTAGAAGCACTTTCTTGTATGCTTTGGCGCGCAAACATCAAAATACAAACAACTAAAAAAGTATTAATAGCAAAAATAAAAAAGTTTTTTATTTTTTGCTTAACATTTAAGTATTTAAACGATACATACCTGTTAAATAAGACCAATATTATATATATAGTTAAAAACAAAAGTGAAGACAGAGAATCGCTTAGTATTAAGGCTAATAAATTTAAACCCGCAAATATTAAAAAAAGCACTCTTTTTGACCATTTGCCAAAATTTTTAAAAAATTCTTTTTTTATCATTAACATATGTAAGAAAATTAAAGAAATTACAGAACAAAATGCCGCAATGTTCGGATTTTCATAAAATCCCGTAAATCTTTGTGCACCAGTAACAGTATATATTCCAGCAATGTATCTAAAAGGGAACCCTTTTATTAATTCACCTGAAAAAACTATTTGTTTTTTTAACAAAATAAAAACAAAACTAATAAAAATACAGGCAGTATTTAAAAAAGATACTAGTTTAAAAATTATGGTAGTTTCTCTTTCGAACTCTTGTTTATCTGTACTCATATAAGAGCCGTAAAATATAAAAATACAAACTGAATAGTAAATAATCATTAAAAGTTCAAATAAAATATTGCGTGGAAAACTAATACCAGCATGTACAACAGCTGTTATAAAACACGATGCAATGAAGCACAAAGCTAATTTTTGGCACATAAAATTAAAATTTAAAAAACTATTCTTTAAAAAAAAGTTCTTAAGAAAAAATAAAGACCAAATTAATATAAAAGCATCGATGATACAGCAAACTGCGTCTAAAAAAATAAAAGACTGCAAAAATAAATTCAAAACAAAAACAATCTTAAAAACACTAATGTTATTAAGAAAATTTTTATACTTTAAGTTGTCTAAAACTTGCAAACAAACTCCCAATTTTACACACAAAGTGTAAATTTAATGCAACGAATTTTTAAGCACTTAACATAAATGCTACATTGACTAATTATATTACAATCTTGTTAAAATATCAATAAAAATTGGTAAAACAAGAAAAATATAAAAGAAATCGCTTAAATTTTAACAATTATGTTGATAATTTTTAATTATTTTAAATTTAGGTACATATTTTGCGTATAGAAAAAATACTTTAATAATCGTTATAACCTATAAACAGTAGTGTTAAAATTGGACAGATTATCAAATGCTGCTTTATGAATATCAAGTTAAAAAAATCCAAAAACAAATTTTTAGTAACAGTTCCTACTTATCTTTTCGGTTAGAGCACCTTTAAAGGGACGAAATGTCGAACTATTAGGTTTTAACACTGCCCTAAACTAAAGAATTTCAAAAATATAGCTTAGCTGTATAGTTAATTCAAATACCTAACAGATGGACCTAAAATTTTATTTCCTAAAGAATAGTAAATCTAAAAAGCTGGTCAAAGATTGTTAATCAAAGATTAATTTTTGACTTTTCTAGTACTGTTAAGTTCATAAAATGTTATTCATTAGTCTACCTATTTTTAGCTACTGAGGCAGTGATAAAAGCAGGTAGGCTACTAACAGATAACATATTATTATGGACATCACGTAAAAAAGAACCTAAAAACCGATCTTTAGTAACAACCTCCACCTGCTTTTTTGGTTGACTACCTCAGAAGAGGCAAAATACCAAACTATCTATTAAGATTTAGTACTGCCGCTACTAACGCTACGTATAAATTATATTCAAATTATTAGATAATACTATAAGGATCTGATTCATTAGGTATATTAAAACAATAAAAAGAAATTTGATAAACCAAAAAGCTTTGTAGTTATATTGGCAGCTCTAAAATAAAATATCAAAGCTCAATTTTAATATTTTTGTAAAACTTCTAAAAGGTGAATATACACAAAGGCAGTGCTAAAAATGCATAGATAACATTGAATTACTACTCATAAACAGAGAAATTCAATTTTCGACTAACACTAATTTTTTTGTACATACCGAACTAAGTAGTAGTTAAGGAATAGGTTTGTCAGCTTATCGATAGTCAAGTGCGCGATTTTTATAAAACCATACTTTAAATTTTATAAATAATATCTATTTGCTTTTAGCATTGCCATACACATAGAAAGCTTAAATATTATTTATTTTTCTATAATAACTTTAACATTAATTTTTGACCAAATTTTTTGTAAACAAGTTTTTATGATGTTAAAAACAAATATTGAGTAAATATATTAAAGTAAAAAACATAAATTAAAAACGACCAAAAGCTCAAAAAAGGACAATTTCAACGTCTTTATTGTCTATTTTATTAACTAAATTTTGGATGTTCCATTTTATTATAAGTTTGCAATTGTAACATAAACACAAACAATTCTTATAAATTAACTAGCAATAGCAAGTAATGCATCTGTTAAAAAAGAAAGGCGCTCAAATAATAAAATATTCACCTTGCAAACTCAACTGCACGACTCTCTCTGACTAAAGTCACCTTAACTTGCCCTGGATAGTTAAGCTCAGACTCTATTTGTTTTCTAATATCCCTTGCCAATACAACCATTTCATCATCAGAAATTATGTTAGGCTCCACCATTATTCTAACTTCCCTACCAGCTTGTACAGCAAAACATCTAAGCACGCCGTCAAAAGATGTTGCAATATTTTCCAGTTTTTCTAGTCTTTTAACGTAATTCTCTAAATTTTCTTTTCTCGCACCCGGTCTTGCAGCAGAAATTGCATCAGCTGCTTTAACTATAAAAGCAATCTCTGTATCATTCTCGACTCCACCATGATGCGCTTTAACAGCATTAATTACTATTTCATTTTCATTGTACCTTTTTAAAAGATCTACACCGATATCAACATGCGAACCTTCTAAGGTATGGTCCAATGCCTTACCAATATCGTGCAAAAGACCAGCTCTGCGTGCCAAATCCGATGACACATTTAGTTCAGAAGCAATCATACCGCATATCTGAGCAACTTCAATAGAATGCACCAACACGTTCTGACCATAACTAGTGCGATATTTAAGTTTGCCTAATAGCTTAACAAGTTCTGGGCAAACAAATGAAACATTAGCCTCAACTAAAGCATTTTCGCCATCTTCTATTATAGTTTCGTCCAGCTGCTTTTTTGCCTTTTCTATGTTTTCCTCAATCTTTGACGGATGAATTCGACCATCAGCTATCAAATTTTCAAGTGCTATACGCGCAACTTCTCTACGTACAGGGTCAAAACTAGATAACGTTATGGCTTCTGGTGTATCATCAATTATTAAATCTACTCCGGTTAAAGTTTCAATTGCTCTAATATTTCTTCCTTCTCTACCAATAATTCGTCCTTTCATATCATCATTAGGAAGAGAAACTACACAAATAACAGACGAAGAAACACAATCCACTGCACACCTTTGTGCCGCTAAAGATACAATCTTTCTAGCTTTTTTTTCTGCCTCTTCTTTGACAATTCGCTCATTCTCTACTATTCTAACAGCTTTTTCGTGGGTAAGCTCGGAGTCTATGATAGATAACAATTGCTTTTTTGCTTGATCTTTAGTTAATGCTGCTATTTTTTCTAATTTTTCTATATGGCGTCTCTTCACTACTTCAAGATCTTTTATTCTTTGTTCTATAAAAGATTCTTTACTTGCCAGCTCTTCTTTCTTTTTTTCTACGGCTTCTGTCTTTTTATCTAAAGATTCGTCCTTGTGACGGACACTTTTTTCTTTATCGCTAAGTTCTCTTCTTCTTTCTAAAATTTCTTTTTCTAATGATTCTTTTTGTTTTTGTATATCGTTTTGGCCATTTAAAATAATCTCATTTTTCTTAGCTTCTGCTATAAGTGTAGACTCATCAATTATTCTTTTAGCTTCTTTTTCTGCGGACTCAATTTTTGACTCCGCTACTTTTTTTCTGTAAAAAAAACCAATAAAAAAGCAACACACAGAACTAACAATCAAAGAGATTAAAAAGATCATCAAGCTCAAGCACTAGATACCTCCTTTTCTAAAAAAATAAATAAACAAAATAAACAATAGATCTACTTAATTACAAGACAAATTTAGATAGAGCATGTATAATTTTATTATCAATCGAACATTTGTGTCAAGGAATGCGGCATTATGGCAATGCTGAATGCTAATAGGTTGATTAGTGTTTCGTCCATTTATTTAAGTGCTTAAACCGAGAAGATAATTTAAGATTGTTGCTAAAAGATTGCTTTTTGGAATCTTTTTTAGCGTGTTGTTCATATGGCATTATCTTTTAGTCTATCCTAGATTTACTCACGCATTTTATTTTAGCACTGTCCATTAATTTTGACCAATTTTACTTTAGTAAAACATAATATAGTACTGTCATCATTTGCATAAATGTTTGTTTTAAAAAAACATTAATATTGAAACTATATTTATAATTTTATATAAACTAATTCGTGTACAGTGTTTTCAAAATTCTATTTTTCAAATTGATCTTACAATAATTCTTTAAATAAAACAAAATTAACCGATAAAAAATAGAATAAATAACCAAAACACATTAAAACCTAGAACATATTATTCCTCCACCGAGTACAATATTGTTTTTATAAAAAACTACCGATTGCCCTGCAGTTACAGAACAAAATGTAGGTTCTTTAAATGTAACTTTGCAAGTGATCTCTCTTTTGTTGCTGTTAGTTTTTTTTACTATCAAGGTGCTGTCAATCTCTGAGGACTTATACCTAAGCTTAACTGAAGCGTCTATGTATTTACCGAGCGGTAATAACTTTTCAGAAATTACATTAACATTTTTTGCTATTAAGCCATTACTAGAAAGTTCAGACTTCTCTCCTAAAGTTACAGTATAATCTAAATTATTAATATTAGTTACATACATAGGTTTACCAAAAGTAATACCAAGACCTTTTCTTTGACCAATCGTATAGTTGATTATACCTTCATGTTTACCCAAAACACTACCTTTAATGTCTATAAAGTTTCCTGTCTTTATTTTAGGACATCTTCTTTTTATAAAACTTGTGTAGTCGTTATCTTTTATAAAGCATATTTCTTGGCTTTCTTTTTTTTGTGCAACTGGTAAATTATACTCTTTTGCTATTTTTCTAACATCCGACTTTTCTATATTCCAAAGCGGTAACAAAATATGTTTAAGTTCTTCTTGTTTTAAGTTATATAAAACATAACTTTGATCTTTCTTTGTAGGAGATTTTTCTAATATCCAATCTTCGACATCTTTACTATAAAAGATATGTGCGTAATGGCCACTAGCAATATAATTAAATCCGTTTTCTTTAGCAAAAGAAAACATTTCACCAAATTTTATACACTTGTTACACATTACACAAGGGTTAGGTGTTCTTCCATTTAAATATTCATCTACAAAATAGTCTATAACTTTTTCCTTAAATTTTTTTCTTAAGTCTAACGTAATATGGTTTATATTTAAAACTTTGGCTACTAGTTTTGCATCGCTTACATTTTTGTTTTCAATAATTTTAGAATTGTCGTCATTAAACAAAACCATTGTAACACCAGTTATATCGAAGCCTTTATTTTTTAAAAGAAGTGCACTAACAGATGAATCCACTCCACCACTCATTAGAACTAAAACTCTATTTTTTTTAGAAAACATTTAGAACCTCTACTTAATGTTCTAATAAAAATAAATCTTAAACTTACTTAAAATCAATGTAATTAATTTTAAATTTTTATTATTGCAACAAATCTGATTTCGAATTATAAATGGCGGTTTTAATAAAATAAAAAATATCCTGAATAACAAAATTAAAGAAGGAAAATATTGTTTTTTACCTTTAATATTCTAAATTAATTTTTGAATATAATATATCATTCATTAAATTTGAAAGTGCTAAAACTTAATAAATAGAACTAAATTTTGCTTATTATAAAATTGGTTAATTCAAGATTTTAGTTAAAACTTGTTACCAATTTGGCTTTTAAACTCTATTTTTATAGTAAAGCTTAGAAAAATTACTCTTTAATCTACTTATTTTGAGCTCTGCTCAGTTTTTCTATATTAAATTTATTTTTAAATTTTCTCATTTACCCACATTTTGGGTATTTTTTACTTTATTAAATATCTTTGATTTAACTTATACATGATTTTAGTATCGCTAAAAAGAGCAGCGCTAAAAGTAGGTAGATTAACAGCTAGCGCCTTATTAGTACCACGTTAAAAGATTACAAAAACTAATTTTCAGTAACAATCTCAGATTAACTTTTCGGTTTTGGCACCCCTAAAAAGACAAAATATTTATTAGAATTTAGCACTGCCTCTTTAATATGTTTAGTGTTTTATTTATTTTAATCATTTGTAATGCCTGGTATATAATCATTTCGTATATAATTTTTAAAATACAAAGTGTTTCAAATTGTGTAAAAATTTAATGGAGGAAGAAAGTTGTCCGAATGTTTTGCGGTGTCTTTAAAGGATATATGCGTTTCATTCGCGAATCATAGTGTTCTTAAAGATTTTAGCTTAAATATAAAAAACGGTGATTTTGTAACGCTACTTGGCCCGTCTGGTTGTGGTAAAACTACTATCTTAAGAGTAATGGGCGGGTTCATTGTTCCACATGCTGGTGAGGTTTTTTTTTCTGGTAAAAATGTAACAAAATTACCACCACATAAAAGAGAAGTGAATACAATTTTTCAAAATTATGCCTTGTTTCCGCATCTTAATGTTTACGAGAATATAGCTTTCGGGTTAAGAATTAAAAAAGAAAATGAAAAAGAAATAGATTTTACAGTAAATAAAATGTTAGATTTAGTTAATCTTAAAGATTTTAAAAGTAGAGACGTACAATCTCTTTCAGGCGGTCAGCAACAGCGCGTCGCAATTGCTAGAGCACTTGCAAATAAGCCTAGAATTTTACTTTTAGATGAGCCTTTATCAGCATTGGATCTTAAGCTTAGAAAAGATATGCAAGCTGAACTAAAAAAGATACAAAGACATATGAATATAACGTTTGTGTTTGTAACTCACGATCAAGAAGAAGCGCTTTCTATGTCAGATACAGTTGTTGTTATTGATGAGGGCAAGATACAACAAATTGGTACACCACTTGATGTATATAACGAGCCGGTTAATGCTTTTGTTGCAGATTTTATTGGTGAGAGTAACATTCTTGATGGCACAATGTTAGAAGATTATTTAGTAGAATTTGCGGGTAAAAAATTTAAATGTTTAGATTTCGGTTTTAAAAAGTCAGAGAAAGTTGACGTAGTTATAAGACCGGAGGATGTAAAAATAGTTAAAAAAGAAGAAGGTACGTTAACTGGAACTGTTTCACAGGTAACATTTAAAGGTGTGCATTACGAAATTATAATAGATGTAGACGGATTTAAATGGATGGTACAATCTATATTGAGTGAAAAGTCTGGTAATACAGTTGGGATAAATCTTTGGCCAAATGATATCCATATAATGAGGAAGTCAGAACATTCTGGTGAATATGGAGATTACAGTGCATTTAGTGACGAAATGTATGAGGCTTTAGAAAAGCAGAGTGAGTGTAAAAAGTTATAAACATCTGGATCCAGTTTATATAGTTGAATTAGGCTTATTAACTTCTACAAAAATTTCAGATTTTTTTATTTTAGTAACTCAGTATTTATTTAGGCAAGAATAGAAATAAAGAATTAAAAAAATATTTTCTGATTTTCAAAACAAAAAAGTCTTTCATAAGCTAATTTTTTAATCGATGATTCCGTTTGAATTTTTGGGCTAACTATTTTTGGAGCGACATAATTTCAGTAACAGTACTAAAAGTGAATGGATAAAATTGAATTACCACTCATAAACATAAAAATTTAATTTCGACTAACACTAATTTTTTTCTAAAAACCGAACTAAGTAGTAATCAAGAAACGGGTTTGTCTGCTTATCGATAGTCAAGCGCGCGAATTTTACCAAACCATACTTTGAATTTCATATTAAATAATTTAATAATATCTATCTACTTTTGACACTACCTTATTTTACACTGTTAAATCAATTTTTAACTTTTATTATTGAAATACATTCTAATTTTCTACTCTCACATAACTGATTTTTCAACATATATACCAGTTTTTAGTCCTGCTAAAATTTGCATATAAAAAAAAGAGCTAAGAGTAAAATTTTTAAATAAACAAAGAAATAATATTTAAAATCAAAAACTTGAAGATACTTACTGTTGGTTTCATTTTAATTTCACAGCTTTAAATTTTATTTTTTAATACACAACTACATAATTATTTATATTAATAACGGTTTTAATTCATATCTAAAGTAAGGATAAATCAAATAAAACTACATTATAAGAAGAAAAAATAAAATATTCTTAAAACTTCAATAACATTACTAACATTATTAAATTCTCTTTTACTTTTATAGTTATTACCTGTTTTGAACCTTACTATGGTTAAAATTCCGTATAATTATTTGGACTTGAACATCAAAAGGACGTACCTGAGAAAATCCAGACACGTCCACTGCGCAAACAACAACTCAATTAAGCATTTTCTCTTTTTTTTGAAAAACACTCACTGCAGTAAACTGGTCTATCTTCACGGGGTCTAAATGGAACTCTTGCCTCATTGCCACACTCTGCACAAGTTGCTACATACATTTCTCTCTGACTTTTATCTCCCATTTTTCTTGCATTTCTACATGACTTACATCTTTGCGGCTCATTAGCAAAACCCTTAGATTCATAAAATTCTTGCTCACCAGCCGTAAAAATAAACTCTTTCCCACAATCTTTGCACACTAAAGTCTTGTCCTGATACATTAAAAAACCTCACAAATACTAATAAGAATCTGCCGCAGGCTGGAATTGCACCAGCACCTTTGAATAAACAACGCTCTAAACTCCTTAAGCTACTTGGGCACATCAATAATCACAAAAAGTACACTAGCATAGTATTTATTTTGATAAAAAATGTCAACTTCTATTTTTGAAAGTTAGAAATATTTTATTTATTTTTTATACAACTAAATTTAAAAAATATTGATTTTTTGTTCAAAATATTGTATAATAGTTATTAAATTATTTGTTTATTTAAAATATTTTATACAAATTTGGTACACTTTAGAAAGGTTATAGTATATGAATTTTCTAGTTAAAAAATTTTATGAAAAATTAAAAGAAAATCCAAATTTTGAAAAAAAAATTTTAAACGCGAAGAAAAAATTTAATTATATTAAAGAACCCAAAGAAAAGCTTTGTACTATAATTGAAAAAGTAATACTCCCATACGCTGAGAAACTGGGATACAACTTTGATGTTTATGATCTTTTAATTTTTGAAGAGGAAGCTAGTGAACAAGGTGCTAAGCTTTTAGAAAGTCAAGTATTAGAAAAAGTAAGTGGTGGGCAAAGGGATAATAATGAGCACTGCGAAGGTATTGCGTGTTATTTTGAAGACTTGTCTAGAGATGACATAGTTGGCGTATCAACATACTGGTATGAAAAAAATAATGAGCAAAATCTCGTCGACCAGTTTGATGTTACGACTAATTAATTTATTTAAAATTAAAATTTAAGGAAATTTTTTAGCTAAAGTCAAAATTTATAAAAATAATCAATTGGTTGTTCTTAGTCTTTTTAAAATATTTTTGCTTGTTCCCTGTTCTAGATACTATTTTTTTATTACATACAAAAACGTTATTTCCTCACTTGAATTTTTAACTAAAAACTAAATATCAGTGATTTTATCATAGACAAAAAATTTCTAAACTTGTGAAACGTTTTAAGTAAAAAAAGTTGATAAAATTAAAATTTACTAAGCAGATTCATAACATATACTTAGTTTTTGTTTTGTGGCATCCACCTTGTTATGCTTTATATAGTTTTGTACCCAGTGATATTTTCCAGTTGTTTTTTACTTAATTTGATACATATTATTTTACATTAAATTAAACATAATTCTTGCTAAACTAAATTTTGCGCCATCTGACAGTGCTAAATCTTAATAGGTGGTTTGACATTTTGTTTTTTAAGATGATGTTTAAAACAAAAAGTTAAGTGGAGATTTTCACCAAAAAATCGTCTTTAGAACCTTTTTTAGTATGTTTATAAAGTATCATTTGTTAATCTATTCACTTTCAGCACTGCCCACCATCTTACTTTACTTGACTACTATTCTAAGTTAATTTAAAATAAAGCTTATTTTCTGTACATTAAGCGACGTTTTGTGGTAGGTGTTTTTTATGAGAAAACGTGAGTTCAATACATTAGGTTTAATAATAATGTTAGTTTCATTTGCAGCTTTTATTGCGGCAGTGGTTGCATCTGCAGTAGTTTATTTTGAGAAAAAGAAGAAAGAAGACGAAGAACTCGATAGATATCTAGACGGTGCCATACAGTAGATTTAAAGTTTTGCAGTGATTACGCGCTCAATTTTTGTGTTAGATACAGTAATTTCGTGTCGTCAGTGCGTTTTTTAGCACTGTCTTTTTAATTTGTGTATCGATTCTTGAATTTAGTATTTGCTTAATTTTTTGTGGAATAAGCTTTGGATTTTCTTGTACCAGTTATTCGCTCGCTAATATTTTTGCCAAAAACTTTTTGCTTAAGCCGCTAATGAGTATTGTACTTATTTTTATATAAAGTAAATCTACAAAGATTCTAAAACTATGTAATTAAAGCTTCAATATTTAAGCAAATATTATTTTTAGCTTGCTAAGGTTGATAGTTAGCATGTGTCGTTTGTGTGTCTTAATGATTGACAGTTTTATATTAAATAGAGTTTTTTATTAAATTATTTTAGGTGTATAATTATTAAAACATTTTAGAATGAAAATTATTTAAAATAAAAAATAGATTATAAATTATATAATTATATCAATTTATCTTTACACACTGATTCAATAAAATCTTTAAGTTTAAAAATATACAATCGATTAATAGTAAAAATATTAGGTCTAAACTTTAATTTATGTTTTAAGTTACGTTTAATAAAAAATATATAAGACGATAATTTTTAATCTTGATGTGTAGCAATATTTTAAAAAACCGTATAATATTAGAGTTGTCAGAATTTTTTAGGAATTCATATATTTTGTTCTTGTTTATTTTTATATATTTTTTAGTTTTTAAGATGGTTTGTTTTTATGATAAGGTTTGAAAATGTGTCTAAAACATATAAAAATGGTACTATAGCTCTTAAAGGTGTAGATTTTCATGCAAAAGAGGGCGAGTTTGTTTTTGTATTGGGTGCATCTGGCTCTGGGAAAAGCACTTTTCTGAAATTAATTACTAGAGAAGAGCTTCCAAGTGCTGGACACGTATTTATTGCTGGTGAAGATGTGACTTTAATTTCAAAAAAAGAAGTACCATATCTAAGAAGAAAAATGGGTATTGTTTTCCAAGACTTCAGGCTTATAAAAAATATGAATGTGTTCGATAATGTTGCATTTGCAATGAGAGTAACAGGTGCTAGTGAGAAAGAAATAAAGAAAAGGGTGCCTTACATATTAGCCTTGGTTGGACTTAGTAAAAAAGAGAAAAGTATGCCGTCGGAGCTTTCCGGTGGTGAACAGCAAAGGGTTGGGCTTTCCAGGGCACTTGTAAATAATCCAAAGTTAATTATCGCAGATGAACCTACTGGAAACATTGATCCAGAAATGTCTTACGAAATACTAGAACTCTTGAATGAAATAAACAAAATGGGAACAACTATCTTAATGGTTACACACGAAGTTAATTTAGCACGTCACTTTAAAAAACGTGTCGTTGAAATTAACAAAGGGACAATAAAACCAATATAGTTAAAGGTAATATGGAGGTTAACGTTTTTTTATGAAAATGCATTCTGCTGCGTACTTATTTAGAGAGGGTGTAAAAAATGTTTGGAAAAATAGGCTAATGAGCATAGCATCTGTAGGAGTGTTAGTTATCTGTTTTATTTTAACGGGAATATTTTCTTTGTTATCTATTAGCATAAAAGATACTTTAAAGTCCATTGAGTCCAGAAATACCGTTAAAGTATTTTTAAAGAACAACGTAGATACAAAGGAAGCTATAGAACTAGAACAAAAATTAAAAAGTATAAGCAACATTTTGTCTGTACGTTTTTATTCAAGGGAAGAAGCGCAAGAAAAATATAAAGATCAGCTTGGCGATATATATGAAAACATGAAAAATCGCAATTTTTTACCTCATTCTTATTATGTTACATTAAAAGATCTTTCTGAATACAAAGAAACAGTGTCTAAAATAAGAGAACTCCCAGAGGTAGATTTAATTACTAACAAAGCAGATTTATTTGATAAACTAAACAAATTTAATAGATTTATATCTTCAGTTGGAGCAATCTTATCCCTGATTTTAGCACTTATTGCACTGTTTATTATTACTAACACTATCCGTCTTACCATGTACAGTAGACGTTATGAAATAAGTATTATGAAATCTGTTGGTGCTACTGATTTCTTCGTTAGAGTCCCTTTTATAGTAGAAGGAGTGGTTATTGGACTGTTTTCTGCTATTGTGTCTGCTGTATCCTTAAATTATCTATACAAGTTCATAATAGATAGTGTTAGGCAGAATGTTTCGTTCTTTTATTCACCTGGGTTTAATAATTTGATTTATTACTTATTTTTTTATTTTGCATTGGCGGGTATAGTTTTTGGATTTTTAGGCGGAGGACTTTCTATACGTAAATATTTAGTTAAAGAAAAGTATTTAGGATGATTTTTAAAATAAATCTCACTTTTAGGTTTTGATTAATAAAAAATTGCAGTTTAATATTTGGTTATTCTTTTGGTTCATTTGAATTTATATAGAGAATAAGGACGATTTTTTAAAATAACTTTATAGTGTACGTGTTTTTTGTAAAAATTTAAGGCTCATACGAGAGAAGATTGAAGAAATAAAACAAGATGGCTTGTTTGCGGTTAAGTGTATGGAAGAAGTAAGTAACAATATATGAGTAGCTTTATGCTTTTTGTGCATGCTGAGTTTACTCTATCTTACCTAATATTTCTAAAGGATCAATATACATGTCACCTTTCTTTATTGAAAGGTGCAAGTGGTCGCCATCTAGAGCTTCTCCAGGAAGTGATCCTATAGATCCTATTTCTGTTCCGTTTTCTACTTTTTCTCCTATATTTACCATTGTAGTCTTGCCAAGACCAGAATAATATGCTGTAAATTCTCCGTTATGATCTATTACCATGGTCGTACCGTATATAGGGTCTGAGTAAATATCTTTAACAGTACCATCTGTCAAAGCTACAACTTTTTCCCCTTTGGCTAAGTTAAAGTCCGTACCATTGTGGATCCTCCAATCATTAAATGTTTTGGAATAAACCGGATTTTCTCCGCTATATTTTTTTGACATTTTATTCCCTGCAGGTAAAACAATTGTACCAATAGTTTCTGTATTTGTTTCTATTATATCTGGCTCTAATGCAGCTACAGTTTCTTCACTTTTGGTATCAGTTTTTAAATTATCATTAGTAATGTCTTTATATTTTTTTATACCTCTTAAATCTTTATTCTGTTCTATACTTGTTTGGTCTTTTGGTAAAATATCGCTGGGATTGGTAACTGAAAATGGAGTACTTTCATCAGGGCTAACAATCCTTTTTATACTAGTGTAACTTGAATAAACTGCAATACCAATTGCCATTAGGCAGATGCATAAGGCTATATAGAAACTCCTACCTTTTTTTGCTTTAACTTTGTCCTCTTTTATTTTTAAATCCGTTTTTCCAAGTTCATTACCTATTTCTTTCATACTTTTTATGCCTCCTTATCTTAAATCATTTTTTATTGTTACCAAATAAATTCAATAATATGTAGATATTTTGATTTTTAAGTGATATTTTTTTCAGCATTTTAATTAATCATAAAAAACAGATATTACTTTATCTGGCAGTACTAAAAGCAGATAAATATTTATAATATGAAGTTCAAAGTATAGTTTGATAAAAATCGCGTGCTTGAATATCGATAAACAGACAAAACAATTTCTTAACTATTACTTAGTTCGGTTTTTAGAAAAAATTTAGTGTCAGTCGAAAATTAAATTTTTCTGTTTATTAGTAGTAATTCAATGTTATCTATGTATTTTTAGCACTACCATTTATCTAAAAATACTATCTTTTAATTGTTTTTTTATATAAATAATAATTTAAGTTTTACTTAAAAGTAATACACAAGAGTAAGACTTTTTAGAATTTACAAAAATAAACAAATAGCAAAATAGATATTTTTAATTAGGTACAGATTATAAGTGCAATGTTGCTTTTAAAAATATTGATTTTTCTGTTTAGAAAATCTACTAATATTTAAGCCTTTTTTAGAAAATTATTCTTTAATGTTTTCTCTATTTTTTAGATTTAAGCAAGCATATCTAATATACTGGCAATGCCAAAAACTCAAAGATAAAATAAACTTACGATCCACGAACATAAAAACTAAAGTTTTTATCATTTCTAGGAATATTCATTTTTGCAACTATTATATAACTGAATACTTAGGTTTTGCACAAATATATTTTTCTCTATTAAACCTTTTTAGTAATACGCATTTTAGGCAAGACTTTCATCTATATTTTGACAAATTTATTTACTTTTAGCACTGCTAAAATACTTCTATTTTTTCTTATGAAACAATTTTTTCATTGATGTATTTATGTTCTTACTAAAAGAATTGTTGTGTCTTTTTTGTCAATTATATATGTTGGAGTTTAAAAAATTTAGCTAAAAATTTATTAAAAAATTTGATTTTAAGCAAAAATCTTAAATCAATTTAATATTTTTGTTTATCAGGTTTTTTATATAAAAAATAAATAGTTAAACTTTATTTTAGGAGAATTAATTAATAGACTTTGGTAAATGAATTTCTCTAATAACTTAGCATAATTAAATGTAAAAAAACGTATGTATGCTTATGTATAAGCTACAATAAGGAGACTTTTATGTTGTGAAAGAAACAGTCAAAAGTAGGGTTACAGCCGTCGGTAACTACATTGTTAACTCCAGCGCCACGGTACGTAAAGCAGCGCAAAAATTTGGGATAAGTAAAAGTACTGTACACAAAGATGTATCTGAAAGATTAAAAAAACTAAACCCTAATCTTTATGAAAGTGTAAGAAAAATTTTAAAAACTAATAAATCACAAAGACACATAAGAGGAGGGATAGCAACAAAAAGAAAATTTAAAAATATTAGTTTTACTAAAAGTACAGATGGACTTAACGGTTTATGAAATAAAAAAATTGTCAAATCACTTAAGAAGGATCAATACAAATAATTCATTAAGTGAAAATTAATTAAAAATATAGCTGTAAAATACCTGAATGTTAATAAATCTGTGATGTATAGATGATATATAGACTTGTAAAAGCTTCTACTGTAATGTTTAATAGAAATTATAAAAAAATAATTATAAAAGTATAAATATATTATAAAAATTTAACGCTAAAAAATAAGGTACTTAAAACTAAAATACAAAAACATTAAACTTCTCTAGAAAAAATCTTTTTAGAAATTAAAGTTAAAACACTTATTTAAGATACAGGTAAATTTTTTGAAATAATGAAATAATGATGTAATTAATCGTAACCTATTAGCTCGAGATATAAAAAAATGCAACTTTTATGTATTATTTAATGATGAAAATTAGGTTAAAAATATGGACTTGTATTTTACTGATTCGGTATATAAAAATCATGTACTTAGCATATGAGTTTCAAAAATATTAAGTTTTAAACAATTTTTTCACAGTAAATATAAACAAACTATAGGTATAGAATCAGTAAAGCAATTTTTTTAAACATTTTTTACATAAAGCGCACCTTATGGTTTATGGTAACATGCATAAGTATTAGTTCTAAGACAATTAGAGCGCTATTGCTTTATTAAAAGAGAAGTATTAAAATACAACTTGCGGTTGTTTATTTAAGTTTTTGGGATACTTGTTTCAGTTTTTTGTTAGGCATAGGGGTATAGCTCAGTTGGTAGAGCAGTGGTCTCCAAAACCACGTGCCGAGGGTTCGAGTCCTTCTACCCCTGCCATAGTTGTTTACCAAATTTTGCGGATGTGGCGGAGTTGGTAGACGCGCAAGGTTCAGGTCCTTGTGGAGTTTTAAACTCCATGCAGGTTCAATTCCTGTCATCCGCACCATATTTGTGTTTTTTTATTGTGATTTATATTTCAATTAAATTATGTAATATATGTTATTAATTTAATCTACCGTCCAAAACAGAAAAGTTGAGAAATGTAATTTAGTGTTGTATAGTCAGTGCTGGATCCTAATGTATACTTTGCTATTTTGTTTCTTAAGAGAATGTTCCAAATAGAAAATTAAGTAAAGATTGTTAATGAAAAATTAGTTTTTGGATTTTTTAATTTGGTGTGAATAAAGTGTTATTTGTTAAGCTAATTACTTTTAACTAACGCTGCTCTGTATAGAAACATTAATTATTGGTTCGATATTTTATTTTTTTACCATTAATTAATAAGTCCGGCAACGCTAAGAAAAAGTGGACGACATAGTAGGTAGTGCTAAAAGTAAATATATACATTAATTTATGGGGCATAGAAAGACTGAAAAGTTAAAGATGCGTATTAATAAAAATCACAACTTTAATGATTCTAAACAGATAAACCTATGCCTGCCAATACTTAGTTCGGTCTTTACAAAAACTACTTTAAGTTGAAATTTTCAGAAATAATTAAAAAATCAATTATTCTTTTCATGATTCATAATTTAATGTCATCTATGTTTTTAGCACTTAAAATATTATAATTATATTGGTTAGGTAAAATCCTCATCGGTATGGTTTATAATTGTTTTTTTGAATGTATTAGTTTGTTATTACATAATTAATCAATTCGTTTTGAACAAAAAAACTTACTGTTAGTCAAGAATAATTGAAATGAATAAAAATTAAATTTTTATTCTTGAGTTGTGATTCAATGTTATCTATGAATTTTTAGTAATACAATTGATTTAGTTAGTACAAAACGCAAAAATAGAGGAGAACTTTGTATAACCAATGTCCGAAAGTAGCAGCCTTATAAAACAATAAAGTTTTGAAATATTATTTACTTGCTTAAAAATTTCTGGTTTGAATAATTAACCCATTGTCAAATATAATCTCAAACAATTCAAAGTGAAAAATATTGCTCAAAAAATAAAACCCTAAAATATGAAATGGAATGCTTTTAGTTATTCCTAGTTTTTACTAATATTAATGCTGTATCAACTTATTATTCTAGAACTTCTAGAATATTTTTTACCTCTTCTTCACGTTGTTTACTAACAAGACTCTGATAATCAAAAAACATATACCCATCGCACCCAAGTTCTCTTGTATATTCAATTTGTTTTTTTAATATATTATTTGAATTTTTCCAGGTGCCTTTATCTTCTCCTGTTGCCGCTTTATAAACTCCAAGTCCATAATACAGTTTTATATTTTTGTTTTTAACTATATTTTTCCATTCGTTTGCAGATTTTTTAAAAGGCAGTACAGGATGGTCTAGACTAACATAAACTTGCGGACAAATGTAATCTATGTAACCTTCATTTTTACACCAAGTGTAAACGTCAGCTCCTATTCTGTAATTTACTTCATTATTGCAACACGGAGAAATACCAAACGCAATATTTGGGTCAATTTTTTTAATCTCTCTATATATTGTTTTTATTAATTCATTAATATTTTGCATACGCCAGCCTCTATGATCAAGTGGTTTAGTAGTATTACTTAAATTTTTACAATAATTTTCATAGTCGTAGTCATCAAAGTTTTCGGCATTAAGTTTCTCTGTTTTTTTTGGTAATTCTGGATAAAAGTAATCATCCAAATGTATGCCATCTATTTTATATTTTTTTGCTAATTCTATTATTCCGTCTATTATTAACGTTTGGACCTTTTTATTGCACGGATTATAGTACTTAGATGTTCCAAAATTTACAGAAAAACTATTGTTTTTTTCGTTATTAAAAGTAATAAATGGGTTATTCTGTGCAAAAATATTGGGTACATTATTTAGCTGCACTCTAAAAGGATTTATCCAAGCATGTATTTCCAAGCCTTCTTCATGTGATTTATTAATCATATATTCTAAAGGGTCATACCCCGGATTTTCTCCTTGTTTTTTAGACACAATATGCGACCAAGGAAAATACTCAGAATTATAAAGAGCATCCGAAAACGGTCTTACGTGAACAATTAAAGTATTCATTTTAAATCTTTTACAATCCATTACAATTTTGTCGAATTTCTCTTTAAATGCATTTTCAGAATAATCAGTGTTTTTCATCGAAAGATCCATAAACGATACCCACACCGCTCTCATTTCTTTTTTAGACTTATTATCTGATTTTTGCGCAAAGCACAAAGTGTCTTCTTTATTTTGCTTAGTACTTGTTTTTAAAAGTAGTACTATAAGAGCAGTAACTGCTAAAAAACTGGCAAAAAAAATTAAAAATATTTTATTTTTTATGATGCTAAATTTCACTTATATTCTCTTTTTACCTACTTAATTTTTAGGAATTATTCTAAAATCTTTCTTATTGCAAAAATTAAATTTATCTGTCTTATTCTTTTTGCTAAATTATATTAAAAGTATCTAGGACAATATTACTTAGTTTATTTAAGATTTTATTTTTAGCATATAAAAGCATAGTATAGAATTAAGACTTGCTGGTTTATATACCACGTTAATAAAAAGTAAAAAATAAATTCTTTAGATGTATATTTAAGAATTTTTGCAAACTCTAATGCTTATTTTTGCGTAAAATAACAATTTTTTAGATGCGCTAAAAACCCTGTATTGTACATTTTTATGGTATAAATTAAATATAAAATTCCTACTACATTTTATGTAAACAGGTTACAATTTTTTATATATTAAGGTCAGGAATTTTGTGATTTAAAGGTTTAGTTATAATTTTACTTGTTATCAGCTTTTAAACTAGCTATAATGTAGGCGTAGGTATCTTTGTTTTTAGGAGGAATGTTTTGAAAGAAAATTTACATCCAGAATATGAGGAAACAACGATAACTTGTGCTTGTGGTAATGCTGTAAATACACGTTCTACAAAAAAAGATGTAAAGGTGGAAATTTGTGCTAAATGTCATCCATTTTTCACTGGAAAACAAAAATTAGTAGACACAGGTGGTAGAGTAGAAAGATTTAATAAAAGATTTAAAGCGGCTCAAAAAAGTTGATTATTTATTTTTATCTGTTATTCCTAGGTTGAGCTCTTAAAGATAGTTTTTAGCAGCAGTTTGAATCTATATTAATTTATTTAAAAGATCTGACGGTTTGTATTTGCTTTTGTAAATCTTTGAAGAATTAGTGTTTTAATTTTTGTTTAATAGAAATAGTTATAAAGATGTTAAAACTGCATTCTTGGGTAACATCCAGATAAATTGTGCATAGATTATTTGGATCATTTAAATTTTTTCAGATATGTGTTGTTGTTTATTTAATTGTTTATTTTTGAGCTTTAAACTTTGCTTACTATAGTGTTCTAAAGTGTTTTTTTAAAATTATTTGTTTAGTCGTTTTTTATTCTTGGTATTATGTATAGTGGAATGTGACTACAAAACGATAAAGTGTGAGGTATCGGCTGAGCTTACACAGAGACGCTCTAGGTTTGTAGCTAATTTGTGCCCTGTAGAAACTGTTGATTCAGCTATTTCTTATTATTCAAGGATTAAGAAAGATCATTATAGCGCAAAACACAATATATACGCTTACATTTTAAGCAATAACAAGTCCAAGTTTTCGGATGATGGTGAGCCCAGTGGAACAGCAGGAAAACCTGTTTTAGAGATTTTAAAAAACAAGAGACTCTCTAACGTTATAGCGGTTGTCAGCCGATACTTCGGCGGTATACTACTTGGCAAAGGTGGTCTTGTAAGGGCATATTCAGGTGCAGTGCAAAATGCCTTAAATAGTGCAGAGATAGTGAACATGACTTTTTGTAGCTATTGTAAAATTTCTTGTACTTATGACTTATATAATTCAATTTTAAGATTAATTGCTTCTAGCGGAGGTTATGTGTGCTCTAAAGAGTTTAAAGAATCTGTTAATTTATTTTTTTATATACTTGTGAAAAATTCAAAACTTTTCAAAGACAAACTCAAAGAAATTGACTCCAATAAAATTAATTTCAGTGTTTTAGAAAATAAATTTTTTAATTTAGATTCAAAGCGGAATTTGTAAGTGTTATTGTAATAAAACGATTTAATGGATGTTTTATTTTATGTGCTTACTGTTTTAATACAAAGTTTAAATAACTATATTGAATCTATAAAACTAATTAACTGTCAACGCTAAAAGTATGTAGATTAAGAGATAATAATTTATGAACGTCGTGTTAAAGAACCAATTTTTTAGTAAAAATCTGCTCCATTTAATTTTTTGGACTTACCACCTCCTAAGAGACAAAATATTAAACTTAAGATTTTACATTGCCATTTAACTCACAAATAAAAATAAAAAGAAAAAATTTAAAAAACGTAGAAAAGTAATTTGTTGTTTATAAAGTTTCTGTTAGCATAAAATTTAAAGAATAAACGTACTAAATTTTTAGATTATATATAGTACATATAAGGTAAAATTTTAACATGTGTCTTACAATAAAGGAAAGAGAAGAAAATTTAGAAAAAAATATTCTCTCAAATTTTGCACAGCTTTCTGTAAATACAAAAGGAAGAGAACATCCAGATGAGGTTTGCCCACTTAGAACTGTATATCAGGTAGATAGAGGACGAATAATTCACAGTAAAGCTTTTAGAAGACTTAATCATAAAACTCAAGTGTTTGTGTCCCCTGAAGGTGACCATTACAGAACAAGACTCACTCACACTATTGAGGTAGCACAAATTGCGAGAAATCTTGCAAGGGCATTAAGACTAAACGAAGATTTAACTGAAGCTATAGCTTTAGCGCACGATCTAGGGCATACTCCATTCGGACATATCGGCGAAAAAGCCTTAGACGAAATCTCTGAATGTGGATTTAAACATAATGAACAAAGTCTTAGAGTTGTAAGTAAGCTTGAAAAATTTAGTAAAGGACTAAATTTAACATATGAAGTCCGTGATGGTATACTTAATCATACAAGTAAGAGTAATGACCCTATTACATTAGAAGGGCAGTTAGTAAGAGTAGCGGATAGATTAGCTTATATTAATCACGACATAGACGATGCAGTAAGAGCAAATATACTTTCTTATTCAGAGTTACCAAGTATTGTACATAAGCACTTAAACCTTGAAGACGGGTTTAAAATAGATGTTTTTATGGAATCGCTAATAGAAAATAGTAAAGATGGATATTTAAAGATGTCTAATGATATTAAAAAGCTTTTTGATGATCTTTATGATTTTATGTATAGATCTGTGTACACTGGCTCTAAGGCAAAACAGGAAGATGGAAAAATTTCAGATTTTATTAAGTTTTTATATGAATATTTAATAAAAAGAGAAGACAAATGGCCAGAAGATATAAAATTAATAGCAAATGAAGAAGGCAAACATAAGGCAATGTGCGACTTTATATCTGGAATGACAGATAGATTCGCAATTAAATTTTTTAAAAATATGTTTATACCTAAATCTTGGTATATAAAGAAGGACTTTTAAAATTTTAGGAATTTTTTTATATGTTCACAGAAAGCTTTGTGGAAAAGCTAAAGGAAAGAGTTAATATACTAGACGTTGTGTCTAATTATGTTAAGTTAGTTCATAAGGGAAGAAGTTACTTAGCGCTTTGCCCTTTTCATGCAGAAAAAACTGCATCTTTTAATGTCTACCCAGAAAGCAACTCTTTTTACTGCTTTGGGTGTGGTACTGGTGGAGACATTATAACTTTTATTGAAAAAGCGGAAAATCTTAATTATATTGAAGCTTTAAAGTTTTTAGCTGAAATAGCTGGCATTAGTTTAAACCTAGACAGCGAATCGCTAAAAAAAGAACAAGAAAAAAGTAATATTAAAAAAAGAATACTAGAAATTAACAGAGAGTCTGCTAATTTTTTTTACAGAACGTTATGGAATGGTTCTAATGAGTCTAACTTAGCTTTGAATTATCTAAAAGGAAGAAGGTTTTTAAAGAAAACATTAATAACATTTGGTATTGGTTATGCGCCAGAAAATAAGCAATTACTTTTAGAATACTTAAAAAGTAAAGGGTATTCCAGTGGGGAAATAGTAAATGCGAATTTAGCATATATTAATAACAGAGGACTGGAATCTTCTAGGTTTTACGCTAGAATTATTTTTCCAATAATAGACCCAAAAGGAAATGTCGTAGCTTTTGGGGGTAGAGTTTTAAAAGAAGGGGTTAATCCTAAATATTTAAATACGTCAGATACTCCCGTATTTAAAAAAAGCATGAATCTTTTTTCTTTAAATTTTGTAAAAAAAGAAAAGCCAAAATCCGTAATATTAGTTGAAGGATATATGGACGTAGTGGCACTTTATCAAAATGGTTTTAAAAATGCTGTTGCAAGTTTAGGTACATCTTTAACAGAATACCAAGCAAATATTATTTCTAGCCTAGTAAATGAGGTAACCATTTGCTATGATTCCGATAATGCCGGAGAAAAAGCCACACTCAGAGCTGCACAAATACTAAGAAATGAAGGTTTAAAAGTAAAAATATTAAACGTTCCAAAAGGCAAAGATCCAGAAGAATTTTTAAGAATATCTGGGGAAAATGCAAATATAAAATTTAAAAATATGCTAAATAAATCGAAAAATGATGTAGAATATAATTTACTGAAAGAATACGAGAAAATTGATTCAAAAACTAGTGAGGGGAAAGTCTACTATTTAGAAAAAGCTGTTAAAATACTTTCTCAGGTTAATAATAAACTTGAAAGAGAAGTTTATGCAAGCAAAATAAGTCGTATTATGGAAGTAAACAAGTCGACACTCTTAGGACTCATAAATAAAGAAACCAGGAAATTAAAAAAAATATTCATCAAAAATCAATTTAAGGAGGCCAGTAAACGTTTAGAAACTAATGATGAAAAAATGTCTTTAAAGAGTAGCAAAATTAATATTATGGCTTTTAGAGCAAGACTCTACCTTTGTGCGTTTATTATAAATAATCCAGAAAGTGCAAATAATATATTTTTAAAGTTGCCTGCAGGAGGTTCGTCTTTAGATTTTAGCGAGAAAATTTATGATTTAATTTATAAAGAATTTAAATTTAGTGGAAAGGTCAGTTTTTCTAATATTTGTAGATATTTAAACGAAAGTGAAATAAACAAAATATCGAAGTATATTGCGCTTGTTTCTCAGGAAAAATTTACGACGAAAGATATTGATAATTATATAAATATTATAATTTGTGATAACGAGAGGTTAAAAATTGAAAATTCAGACAGCAATGTTCTTGACAAAGAAATAGTTACTTATGTAACGAAATTAAGGCAGTTAAAAAGATAGGAGTAAAAAATGGGGGAGCTACAAAACAAAAAAAGTAAAGACGATATAATGCATGAACTAATGCTCCTTGGGAAAATAAGAGGATTTGTTTCTACAAAGGAAATATTGGATGCATTTGATGAAATAGATGTTGAACCAGAAACACTAGAGCACTTCTATGATTCATTAGATGATGCCGGTGTTGAAATATTAGAAAATACAGATGAAGAATTAGATGAAGATTTTAGCGAAAACAGAGATTTACAAACAGATGAAGATTCTGAAAATGAAGATATTTTAAATATAAACCTTAAGAAACCTGATTCCTCTACAGAGCAAACAGTAGATGACCCTGTACGTTTATATTTAAGGGAAATTGGTAAGATACCACTTTTAAAATTAAAAGATGAACAAACATTAGCATACAAGATTGCAGAGGGCAGCATTAGTGCTAAGAAAAAGTTAGCAGAGGCTAACTTAAGATTGGTTGTTAGTATAGCTAAAAGATATTTGGGAAGAGGTCTTAGTTTTTTAGATCTTATTCAAGAGGGCAACGTCGGGCTTATAAAGGCTGTAGATAAATTCGACTGCACTAAGGGTTTTAAATTTTCTACCTACGCAACTTGGTGGATTCGTCAAGCAATAACCAGGGCAATATCTGATCAAGCTAGAACCATCAGAATACCTGTCCATATGGTGGAAACAATTAACAAAGTAAAAAAAATGTCCGCTGAGCTCACGCATTCTTTAGGGCGGGAACCTTCTATTAAAGAGATTGCACAAAAAGTATCTATGCATCCAAAAAAGGTTAGGCACATATTAAAAATCTCTCAGGATCCAGTTTCATTGGAGACTCCTGTAGGTAAGGAAGAAGATACACATTTAGGAGATTTTATTCCAGACGATGATGCTTTAGCACCAGCAGAAGCGGCTTCTATGGCTATGTTGCGTGAGCAAATACTACATATACTGTACACATTAACACCACGAGAGGAAAAAGTTTTAAGACTTCGTTTTGGTCTTGAGGACGGTAAACCTCACACATTAGAGGAAGTTGGCAAAAAATTTAGGGTGACGCGAGAAAGAATAAGGCAAATTGAAGCAAAAGCTTTAAGAAAACTTAGGCATCCTAGCCGTAGTAAACGTCTTAAGGGCTTTTTGAATAATTAGGGCTTTAAGTAAAAAAAAGGAAATAAAATTTTAATAAAAAAACTGATGAAATAAGTTATGTTATAATAAATAATAAATTCACATAAAAGCTTAATGAACATTGATTCAGAACTTTAAAAATGTTGTAGTAAAAACCAAAAACTAACTATAATACAAAAACAAATATTATCGCAAAAATAGTTTTCTAACATATGGCAGCGCTAAATCTTAATAGAAGTTTAATATTTTATCTATTAAGAGGTGTTAAAAACAAAAAATTAAGTAGTGACTGTTACTAAAAAAATGACTTTTGGAATCTTTTTTAACGTTACGTTAATAAGGTTCAATTTTTTAATCTATCTGCTTTTAGCACTGCCTTTAACGATCTCTAATATTTTTAATCATGTCTTCAACTATTGACATAAACCGAGAATCTTTGTTCATATTTTTTACAACCTGACTTAAAGCGTATACCATAGTAGAATGATCCCTACCACCAAATTCTTTTCCGATCGCTGCAAGAGGAAGCTGGGTAATTTCCCTTGCAACGTATATGGCAACTTGACGCGCAGTAGAAACATCTGCTGAACGCCTAGATGAACGAATATCTTGTGCTGTAACGTTATATGTTTTCGCGACTTCATCTATAACTTTTTCTATGGTGACCGGAGGCGGTTGGTCGTTATTTAAAATGTCAGAAATTGCAGACTGAGTTGTTGCCATACTCGGGGTATCACCTTGTAAAAGATAGTACGCTTTAAGTTTTTTTACCACACCTTCTAACTGACGAATATTATTTTTTAATTTTGTTGCAATAAAATTACATAGGTCTTCCGGTATAGCAATATTTAAAACTTCAGCTTTTCTTTTTATAATAGCAATTCTTGTTTCGTAATCAGGTGGCTGAATATCCGCTATAAGGCCCCACTCAAAGCGGGTACGCAGCCTATCTTCTAGTGTTTTTATTTCTTTTGGGGGTCTGTCTGAGGTTAAAACTATTTGCTTTCTTGACTCATATAACGTGTTAAAAGTATGAAAAAATTCTTCTTGAGTTGAATCTTTTCCGGCAATAAACTGAATATCGTCTACCAGTAAGATATCTACTTTTCTATATTTTTGATGAAAATCTATTGTTGTACCTTTTCTAATTGAATCTATAAGTTCATTTGTAAACTCGTCCCCTTTTATATAAAGAGCCACTTTATTTGGATGATTCTTGCGCATATCGTTGCTAATAGCGTAAAGAAGATGAGTTTTACCAAGCCCTGAGTTACCGTAAATAAAAAGAGGATTATAAGCCCCAGCAGGGTTAGCCGCTACTGCTAAAGCGGCAGCATGTGCAAATTTATTAGACGCACCTACTATGTATGTGTCAAAAGTTAGCTCCCCGGTTGAGTCTATGCTTAACTTTTCATTCTGAATTTTTTCTTCACTTTTTTCTATATGTTCAGGAGTTATAAAAATTAATGCAATATCATTAACTCCAAAAATCTCAGTAAAAGCACTATTTAAAAGTGGCGCATATCCCTTTGAAAGAGCTTGTTTATGGAACTCATTTTGTACAAGCAAAGTAGCTTGCCTAGTTGTAAAATCCATTTTTACTGGCTCTATTTTACCTATCCATAAATTATAAGCAACATCGGTAATTCTGGTTTTACAGTAAGTGCAGACCATATCCCAAGCATCTTTAAAAGACTCCACTAATTTTTTACACTTCCTTTAAATAAAAAAACAACCTACTTTTTAATTTGTAAAATGTCTATTAATAAAACTAAAATTTAGCTTATTCTAACACGTGAGCTCAAATATAACAAGGTTTATTAAACTCATAAATTAAGATGTATAAGAATATATAAAAAGACTCTGTATTATTTTTTATTAGTAAAAAATATTAAAAAATTTAAAAATACAAAAATAATATTTAGAAATTGGATAAAAATTAAATAAAACAAAAGTATTGTTTTATGCAGTACTAAAAAGTGCAAAGATAACATTAAATTACTACCCATAAACAGAAAAATTTAATTTTGACTGACACTAAATTTTTCTAAAAACAAAACTTAAAGTAGTAGTTAAGAAATGGTTTTTTCTGCTTATCGATATTCAAGCACTCGATTTTTATCAAACTATACTTTGAAATTTATATTGTATAATTTAATAATTTTAGAACTGCTAAAATATAATTTTTTTATACTTTTTACACGACTATAATTATTGTTTTTGTTGCCTATATTACTAACTGTTAGTAAAATGTAAGTTATGTTGAGTAAGAGAGTTGATATGGAGGTTAATCCCCAACTTGCAATACAATGAAAATACAGTATGTGAAATTTGTAAAAAGACGTTATTAAAACAAGAAGAGAGCGAAGATGGTAACAGTACCGTTGTGTGTCCAATTTGTGGAGCACCATACCATAGGAACTGTTATAAAGAAAAATCAGGCTGTATTTATGAAGATAAACATGGCACAGAATTCGACTATTACCATAAAAAAAATAATAAAAAGGAAAGCGAAATTGGTAAAAATAACAGTAAAGAGAAAAATGGTATTGTATGTAAAAATTGTTTATATGTTAATTTAAAAGATGAAGATGTTTGTGAAAATTGTGGAAAAAAGTTAGATGAACATTCTAGTAAGTTTATTAAAGTTCTAGACTTTGATTTGGGTAACTCAAGTAAAGAAGCTTTAAGTAGGAAAGTTTTACCACAGGTTGATTTAATTCAAGAAAAAGGCTTAAAACATGAGATTGATGGTATAAGTTTGGGTGATTTGGCTAAATTTACTCTTGTTAACAGTGAATATTATATTAATGTATTTAAAAAAATAAATAAAAAAAATAAAAGTAAATTTAATTTTTGTGCATTTTGGTTTCCTGCAGCTTGGTTTCTTTACAGGAAACAATATAAGCTTGGTATATCGCTTTTAATTTTAAGTTGCATCGTTTCAGTAGTTACCGCGTTTGTTAAGTTTAAATACTTAGGAAATATTATGAAATTACTGTTCGGTGAAAGTACAATGTATATTTTAAGGGATTTTAATGTTTTTAATTATTTAAATGCATCAGAAAATTTTAGTAAACTTTCTTTATTTCAACAGCTTTTGTTTTTTATACCCAGTATTGGTGAGATTTTGACTTTGTTAATAATGATACTTTCTGGTATATTCGCAAATAGAATATACTTAAGATACTGCGTTAATAAAATTAAAAATATAAAAAATAAGGTTAAAACATCGCTGAATTTTAATTACGATGATGCTTTGTTGAAAGAGGGCGGAGTTAGTACAAAAGCAGTTTCCTTAACGTTTTTATGTTATATAATATCGCAATATTTACCTTTGCTTTTTATTAAATAAAAATTAATTGTAATAATATGCTTGAAAAATTGTTTTTTTATCGATTTATAATAAAAACTGAATTTACAGCATATACGGTATAAGTTCTAAAGTGACATGGGCTTAGTATCACTTAAGATAGTTGATTGTGAGTAAAAATGGCAAAAGGCGTAATTGGAAGTAAGTTCAAAATATAAACAAGTTAACAAGTAGCGCATTTTAAATTTCTCAGCAAAAAGAAAACTCAAAAGCTAATTTAGTAACAATTACCCAATTTCTTAGATTTGCCAAATCTAGAATAATAGGTTTTGTTTTGCCTATTAAAGTTTAAACTTACAGTATTTTAAATATTATATTATGTTTTATAGTAAAAGTGAAAAAATACTGTACTAAAGTTAGTTGTTAGAGTGGCGGTATTAAAGGCACATAGATAACATTAAATTACTACTCATAAACAGAGAATTTTAATTAAAGCTTTTACCCAAATTATTTTGGTGCGAGTAATGGGACTTGAACCCATACGTCAAAGACACACGCCCCTCAAACGTGCCTGTCTACCAGTTCCAGCATACTCGCGCAAACAAAGCACACAAATTAACACAATAACACTGCACATAATGACATGCAAGCAAATTACACATTACAAATCGACTAAATACTGCTGATTTTAACTTGATTTTTTTGTACTGTCAATATCAAGATGGCACAAAAAGTCCAAGCCATTTAAGATGGTTAGGTCACATAAATATTAATAAAAAATATGCGTTGGATATAAAAACAAGATTCTCTTTACTAAATTTAAAAATATTAAATACAGTTGTACTAAAATTTGCAAAAATAAAATTAGATATAATATCAAAATCAAATAAAAATATGTAAATAATGGTTCTTTAAAATTTTTAATCTCAGTTAAGCTGTTTTATTTTAACTAAAATTATACCGTTAAAGTTACCCATACCTATTTTTATGTTGAAAATACGAGAAATCCTTTGATTTAAAATGAGTTTTGTTATATTCACACCTACATTTTATAAATAATTGGTTTTCATTTTAAATTAAACAATTTTTCTAAAAATATAAAATCTAAGAAAAAAGTCTTTAATATACAAATTGTCGTTGCGTGCTTTAGCTATTAAAAGCTGGGTAGAAGCATCTGTGCAGGTCCATTATATTAACATTTGCGGCACTTTAGTCCCGAATATGCAATGCTAAAAATAGGTATATTAAAAAATAACACCTTGTGAACACTACATTAAAAGAGACTTCAAAAACTAATTTTTTTCATTAACAATCTTTACCTAATTTTTCGTTTTGAACACCTCTTAATAGATAAAATATCAAACTATCTATTAGGATTTAGTACTAACTAATGTTAGAAAACTATTTTTGCGATAATATTTGTTTTTTCGTATTCTAGTTAATTTTTGGTTTTACTACATAAATTTTTAGGGTGTTTTTTATATTACTATTTAACATTTATTTTAATTTTATAATAAAACTAAAATAATCTTACTTGACACCCCATTTAAAATATT